>VMHT01195966.1_pt1 | contig 18620 bp, 31 predicted proteins | sample 4693611 | NCBI WGS metagenome assembly VMHT01 (sample SAMN12280063, study PRJNA550983) | marine metagenome | isolation source: seawater sampled from same location over 5 years 0.02-0.2 micron viral filtrate | place: USA: collected off the coast of southern California halfway between the port... ...
CAAGAGAAACAATCTTAATATTAGGATTCATCAACATATCAATCGCGAATGCCTGTTCTTTATTCCGCGCTTCAATGTTCCAATCAGCAATTTTTTTATGAATTACATTTTTTAGGGGAGTATGATAATTTTCAAATTTAGCCAGCGCGCTCTTCTTTTCATTTGAGTTTGAAACTAACATTATATATTGATTAGGGTGCCATAATTCATCCGTCTCGTCTTCAGGTATTATTATAGCTTCGCCTTCGTAATACCGATCAATAACTTGTTCATCAACAGGTTGAATAACGAAACCATTATACAGTTCGTCTGATGACCTAACTGCTTTTTCTGAAGTATAGTCTTCAGCTGGCATACCAACTGAATCACAAATTACTCTCATATTGATATCGCGAGATACTAAGACCGTTTTCTTATCAGGAATTAGCGCCTGAATAGCCTTAGCAGTGGCAATAATTGTATGGTCTGGGTGCCTAATGTCTAAATCAGGTGGGAAAATAGCATTTTTTAGGCAATCGTAAGACATTACCTTTAAGATACCAAGTCCCTTATCAATACGAACACCCTTCTCTAGAGATCCCTTGAGCCTTAACTCATCCAAGATTCTAATAAAATGTCTAGCATTCGCACCAACAGAATCTTGGCGCTTTTTATGTCCGTCAATTTCTTCTAATACTTTAAGTGGAACAAATAAATCGTTCCTACCAAATTTATAGATTGAAGTTGCTTCAGTTAAATATACGCTAGTGTCTAGAACGTAATTCTTCTTATGGGCCATACATAACCTTGATGTTGTAACTAGTCCTTTTAGTTATTTTGCTACCTGACTAAGTTCATTCTCTCTGTATCTGAGGAGAGCTAATTCTTTGTGCTTTGCTTCGATCATGATGTCGAAAGTATTGCCGTAGTCGTTAAGAGTATTGTAAACTAAGTCAGAATGCGCTTGTGGTTTAATCTTTGGATTATTGTGTTCTAGTGAACGTGATTCTGCATAATGCACAACAGGTTTGACGTCACCCCATGTAGATAGAGCTAACTCAAGTGCTTCTTGTTCGGACTGACCACCGGGATGTAACATGTGATGATGATAGTCGAACACAATCGGAATGCCGATGCGCTTGTAAACACCGTCATACAATTCTTTGGTAGAGTATAGTGAAGTTTTGTCATCGTTCTCGACAGTAAGGCGTGCACGCACATTGTCAGGCAGGCGTTCGAAGTTACGACAGAAGTTGTCGAGAGCGAAAGGCTTGTCACCGTAAGCAGCACCGACATGAATATTTAGCTTGGCATACGGTGTTCGTGGTAAGCCGATAAGATCGAATAGTTCTGCATGTACAGACAAGTCAGTCTTAGTAAGTTGGAATACACGTTCTTTGGGTGATGCAAGCTTGTTAAAGGGTCCTGGGTGCGATGTAAGGCGCATATTGTGCTGACGTGCGAAATTGCCGGCAGAGAGGGCTGCAGCGTGGATAGCGCCGAAATTAGGCATATCTGGTATGTTGTATTCGCTGGCCCATGGGAGAATGTCAGATGACAAACGATAAAAATAGATGTCGTGCTCAAGGTTCCACTCAAGAATCGTGCGCAAATCACGTAGATTCTGTAGTGCTAGCTCGGAGGAGTACTCGATGCCGCGATCATGAAACGTACGCTTGATCATTGTACGGTTTGTTGTGATACGTTGCGACTTTGGCAACGTGGAAAAGCCTTGATTGATGCAGGCATAGCCTAAGTGGTTCATATTACCCTCCTACAGGTGTATATATTATAACGTGTAACACAGCCCGTGTCAAGCTATCTTGTTCGGTATCTTTTAATAATTTGCCAATCATATACCCACACTATAGGTTTTTCGTCCTTGTCATAGGGTACACCGGATTTTCGTAGTTTATCAACATCTTCTTGTTTATAGACTTGAGCTTTCCACCCATCAACACCAATTTTTAATTCAGATTCAGAAACTAAGAATCTTTCTTTTAATATAACTGAAACATCAGGCCCTGCGAATGACTTAACGAGGACTTTGTCGTTCTTCCGATAAGATTTCTTCGAATTCATGAACCTTCTTTATCGTTGTTTCAGTTGCTTTCGGAAGTAAGGCTACTCGAAAGCAAAAAAATGCAGCTAAGAACATTGCCATAGCCAAAACCGCCATCTCGGCGGCAACCTCTATAATTTTGTCAATGCCCACATAATATATATGAGCTAATCCCGCTGAATGGCTGGGGCAACTGGATTTGAACCAATAACTTCCGGATTAACAGTCCGACGTTCTGCCAATTGAACTACACCCCAAGGGCCGGTTTTACAACATATAGGATAACCGAAAACCCACGCCGATGGCTTAAAAATGTATTATGCGTCGAACATTAGTGTACCATCTTTAGTTGGTACGCTGGCGCGCCAGCCAGTCAAGAAGGGTGTCTCAGAAATAATCTGTGCTACTGGGATCTGAACTTCTGCAGTCAGAGTACAAAATCCTCTTTTGTGATCATATTTCTCAGTTGAATGCTCAATCAAATCTAGGTCATAAAAGTTATCTGAAATAACCTCACTTAGATAACTACCAAAATCACCGTCGCGGTCATAATCGTCTAAGTGTCCATCACTCCTCAAAGATTGAAGTACATTGCCACCATAAGCTGTCGTTACGTTCAAACCAGGAGTGGCAATAAGTTCTGAAAACGTACTGACTACATCTGTTTCTGCTAGTGCGGTTTCTACCTCGGTTTCATTATGCACAAACACATCAGTACCTTCACTGTATGTGAGGGTTACTAGTGAGTCTGGCTCAAGGTTTAGGGTTTTTAGGGTGTTTGTAATTGACATTATTTCTCCTTAATTTATTTTGTCGTAAAGATATTTAATATCTTCTGCTACAGTTTCTCTCAGCTTCGTGAGTTGAGTTTCTAGAAGCTTATTCTCATCTACTAGCGTACTAAGACGCGATTGAAGATGAGCTATTTGTTTGTTACAAGACTCTAATTTTTGGCCTTGTCCAGTGATTTCAGTTTTCAAAGAATCAACTGATTTCTTGCTTACTTCGGGCATGTTTATTTCCTCCTTTTTATTAAAAATATAATACCACATTCTCTCTAACATTATAATTTATTCTCTATTTGTATGGCTGTCCCTCGCGGGCTTGAACCGCGGACCCAATGATTAACAGTCATTTGCTCTACCAACTGAGCTAAGGGACAAAAGCTTTTATATATGATAACTTGTTTGATATTAAATGTCAAGTTATTCCCACAGATAGTTTTTCCAATCTGGGTTTATATGTTCTCGTTTAATTGTTCTTAAAACACTTTCTTTTGGTTTTTTAGGCAATCGTAAAAGTTTCATACCTGCTTCAGCAGGAGTTTTGTTGCCTTTCTTTTGATTACATTTTTTGCATGCAACAACAAGATTTTCCCAAGTGTTTTTACCACCTCGGGATTTAGGAATAACATGATCAATAGTCATTGATTTGTGATCACGATACTTGCCACAATATTGACACTCTGATTGATCTCTGTGAAAAAGATTAGCTCGCGAGCATACAACGTAAGAAAACCTAAACTTTACATAACGGTTTAGTACGATTACAGATGGCAATGCAAAGGATTCCGACACTGATTTAACCGTTTGAGTGTATGACTCAAGGGCTCTTGCTTTGCCCACCAAACACATGACTAAAGCCTCAACAGAACTAATAATGTCTATTGGACGGAAAGAAGAGTCTAATTTTAATGTTTTCACGTCTTCCATCACTATAACTATCGTTTAAAGATAGTAATTACCTATCTCTGTGAGGGCTTTCCTTCATTACGTGCAGGAGGGGATTCAAAATCGCGAGTTCTAGTGATCAGTTCTGAAGAACTTTCTACTTTTTCGTCTCCGCCAATTCCCCACAAAAGCTCAACACCAAGTTCACGACATAGTGTGGCCTCCGGTGTATTGTTTTTTCCACGGTCACCACCATTAGCAAAAAAGGTTGGCTTATGGCGGCGAATAGCGTCACAAACAGTCCCGTCTGAATCATCTACAGAATCAACGATAATAACTCCCTTGATTGAATCCAAAATTTCATATCGTGATTTAAAGTCCATAAAATTGAACCCTTTCTTACGATACAACCAATCGTCTGAATTTGCTATAACAATAACATCTCCATATTTTCCAGCTTCACGAATCATTCTAATATGACCAACGTGGACAGGATCAAATCCGCCACTTACCATAACAGTCGGTTTTTCTTCACTCATTTATAACTCCTTTTAGTTTCTACAAGTTAACATGTTTTGACTTTGATGTCAAGTATAATTTAATTTTGGCACTTCTTTATAAGATTGTGTAACGCCGCCGGCGATAGATCTTGTCTATCGTACATTTTCATTTTACGCCAATCAAATACACAGGCAATTCTAAGAGCATAAGCTATCCACTCGCTACAATACCATCTTTCTCGGTGTTTGATTTTACAAGGTGAAAACTGAGATAACAGCATGCCAACCCAATCATATCCTTGCCCTTCGGTTTCTTCAAAAAAAGCTAAAATAACATTATATTGTTCTGCGGATACTTCTATATCTATAAAATCCCATTCAGAGTAATCAACTTCTAGCTTTAGGCGCCGGGTTATCTTTGAATTAAAAGAGGGGCTAATACTGATCCATGTTAATTCATCGGGTAATATCAATTCAGCATGACTGTAGATGCTTTTAGTCCACCATCGCACGACAGCATTAACAAAATCTCCCTTCCCTTTGTAAAATGCTATCGTTATTTTCACTTATTATATCACGGCCGCTCTTTGAAATATACTACTGCGTTAGTATCAATACAAAATTGAGCGGTTCCCGGTGGTGGTGGGAGAGCGTGACTGGAGACAACTACAAAAGTATATTTGTCCCATAAATCATTTTTATTTTTTGCTTGATGACACTGTAAGATCGTTATTGCGCCTTCTCCTATTATTTCTACCATTGTAGAGCAGCTGTTTCCTAGGTTTACCAACAAGCCATCTAAACACGGGCTGTTGGTGGCGTCATAGGACTCGCCCACATATGTTGATAAATCATACATATTAGGTGGATACACTGGAGAATGCTTAGCGCAAGACGCTAAAAGCATAGCAAAAAGTGATATTTTGAACATAATAACCTCAAAACCTTATTAATTTTGTACTGCGTACATTAATACATATTAGATAAATTAGTTTTGTTCAATCAATTCTATTAATTCTGCTTTTCGGAGGCTAGTGTAACCAGTCAACCCCTTCTCTTTTGCAATAGCTTTCAGTTCTGTGACCTTTAAAGCGTTAAAATCTACAGCTGTGGTGTGAGAACAATCACCGTGGGAGTGCCCTGGCACGTCTGGGATAAAGGCGTTAAATGCGGCCTGTATCTGTGTAAGTTTTTCTGTTATCCAACTCATAATATTTCCTTATTCATATTTTTCTTTTTTCGAAACCATCTCATGCATATGCTCGATGTTTCTTCTTTTAGATTCTACCACATTAAATACTTCTTCTGTAGGCAGATCATATTCTTCCTTGATTTGCCATAAGGATTCTTCTATTCCATCTTGGATTTCTTTCTCATGAAAAAGATTTTTTGGCTCTTCTTCTTTCTTTTTAAACCAATTTTTAAATATCATAGTGTTTGATATGGTGGAGGTGGCGGGATTCGAACCCGCGTCCGCAATAAATCCGTAGTTAAATCATTCACAAGCTTAGTCAGTTTCTTTCACCCACTGACAAAGATAGGAAGTTGTAAAACAATGCTTACTTCCCTGTTGCATTGAGTTTTTTGATTTTTGCAACTTGTCTGTTGTGTTGAGTAGATTGGAAAGAAGGCCCTACTCAGCCTCCCTACTAAGCGGCTAAGCGCTGTTCGAAGTGTGTGTTGTTATTTGCAACTAATGTTTTTGAACTGTTGAGGTCGTATCTAACCTGCTTGCATTCGACTCTTTCAATACCACGTCGAAACCTATATCACCCCCTCTTCTTTTTGACTATGACGCCCACCGGAGTGTGATTATCATCGTCTAGCCAAATTAAAATTTCTTTGTCTCTTTTTACCTTTTCGGCAAATACAAAGCTAAGCTCTTTTGAAGCTTTTTTCACCGCAGCATCCTCGCTGCTATGTTTGCTCACTAAATCACCTTGGATATAATGACCATTCCATTTATATAATTTCCACATTAAAGACCTTCCTCTATTTTTAGTCTGGTATACTCATCGTTAAAGCCGGTGTGGCCGGCGTAGAACTTCATTTCTTTATCAAGATAAAGATAAGTTGGGAACCCGCTCAAAGAATATCCTTCTATTGCAGCAGGGTCGAACATTTTTTCTCTAGAACCCATCAGTACTGGTGCAGTAGTTATACCGTGACTGGACACCCATTGATTGATTTCTTCTTCGGTAGGCTCTAATCCTGGAGTATTTCCATCTATTAAAACCGTAACCATTTGAACATTCTCATATGCGTCTTGAATAGTTTGGGAATGTTGGGCCGCCATTTGGCATGGATAACACCAAAAAGCTGAGAAATCTAATACAATTACTTGTCCTTCGTGCTCATATAAATCCCAAGTCTTCCCATTTTGGTCAGTTAACCTGAAATTACAAGCTTTATCACCTAAAGCAATTTGTTGGCAATCATCTGCAGGAATGACACCCACTGGCTCAAGTACTATTTCTGTATCTCCAGTATGTGCATTAGCACTTTCGGTTGTTTCCAGTTCTGCAGGTTTACAACTCATTATTGAGATGAGTATAAAAAATAACGTTTTCATATGTTCCTCATACAATAAATAGGCTTTTTTGAAAAAAGAGACATTCGGTTGTAGATCTTTTGCTCACTACAGCTAATCTATAGTTTATTTTGTTTAACCTCTCGTGGTTTAGTTGCTCATAATAGATATGGAGCCTCTGTTACCTAATAGTTTTTATACCGAATGAGTTTGTGTTTTCAAATATCGTCTGAGAAATAGGTTTCTACTTTATACTTAGCTTGTGCTTTCTTAAACTCTGCATAAGTTAATCCTAAAAACCTTGCAGCGTCTTTTTTGGAGTTGGTAGTTGAAATTGCGAATTTTAAAAGAGCTTCCTTTATAATATAACCTGTATTTCTCCAAATGTCAAAACCATATAATCTATTATTTAGATTGTTAGATGATAGTTCTAACTTTATAGCTATTAGATCTTCTAGTGATAGATTATTAATATTAGTTAATATACTATCATTAAGAAAGCCTCGCTGACACAACTTTAGTATAATGCTCTTATTCGTCGTTGTCAAATTTTTTTTAGAAGTTTTTTTCAAGATCAAGCGTATTCTGAAGTGTCAAATATTGATTGTACCAATGCCATGAGTCCGCGGTCCGCCGTCGTGGGCACTGGATTTATTGGTAAAACAATTATGTTGCAGTTGGCAATGGACACTTCCTCGCCACTTTCTGGATCTGTGATAATAGCACTACCTTTATATGAAATCCCTTTTACATACAGAAACACGGCCTGCGCGGCCGCTAATGCACGCCGGTTTGCAGCTGCTTTTGTAGCCTCCAATTTATCCAATTGTTCATCAGTCATTCCATCAGTATTCATAGTCTTGAAGTCATCCGCTCCAAGCGCTATCTTCCAAGCCGTATACATGGCGCGAAATGCCTCCGTTTCGGTATCTTCAAGTAAACTTTCTGCATAACCCATATTATCTCTCCTCTTCAGTCTTTAAATAGACGTCTTTATCATATACTAACACCAGCGAAGATAAATGTTCAATCAATTCTTCACGTGAGAAATATACTTCTATGATCTTAGTTTTGTTATCTTTAATGTAAAACTCAGCTTCGTCAGTTTTCTTCATTTAGAAGTCTAATTCAATGTCTTCTTCACCACCAGCTTCTGCTGATGCATCTTGTTCTGGTTCACTGCTCAATTGAGCGTCATCTTTTGCCATATCGTAGGCTTGGTTAGTGGGTTCTGCTACAGAATCAGCTAGTTCGCCTTCAAACTTGTCAAAATAAAGTTTCAGATTGGCAATCAGATAATCATAAAACAATTCTTGGTCTTCAGCGTTTGAAAGTAACTCATATGAATCAATGATGTTTGTATCAAGCTTTTTGAAAGTTTGATAAGCCATATTACGACCAGTCTCATCGTGAGTCTCTAATCCGGAACCAAACTCTTGGCGAGGATCTTCAGGTTCTTCCTCATCTGAAATCTCAGAGTCGCTTCGAATATCAATAAATTTATCGTCAGCTCCATCACCGACTTCAATATTGACATCTTCGTCTAATCCTTCACCGTCTGCAGATTCATCGCCGGCCTTAGTATTGGTCTCCACAGGAGTAAGGGTCGAAACCACTGCATTAATGATATGTGCACGAAATGATTCCCTTTGTTGATCATTTGTAGTTAAGAGCTTGTAATCTGTTTCTAAAACTGGTATAATCTTCTTAAGGAGATCTTCAAGAACATTGATTCCGGTAGATTTATTGGGAGTTGGTGCATTATCTGCCACTTGACGCTCAGCTAATTGCTGAATTTCATCGTTGCAAAAAGCCCGTATCACAGAACGAAGCTGGTCTTCCTCATTTAGTCTTTTTTGCTTGACATATCGGATCATATGTCTTATATTTTCTCTAAGAGTTTTTTCTTCATTTTGGTTCATTGTGTAATGCCTCTTTCTATAATTAGTTTCATAACTTCATCAATCAGACTTAAATCAATATATTCTTTTTGCTTAGTTTTCTTTTTCTTCTTCTTTTTCTTGGGAGTAGGCGTAAGTGGGCCTCGACTAACCAATGTAGATCCCAAAGGGGCAGAAGCACCCCCAACAGCGCCGGCGCCCATAGCTGACATTTCTTTGATGGAACCGGATAAACCAAGTATATCTAAAACTGTATCCACGTTTTCTTCGCCTACAAAATCAGCTATTTCTTCGCGATCCAGTGAGGGCACAAGCGCATTTCTAAATGCGGTAGCACTATACGGCTCTCCGCTATCGCGTGCAGTAGGTGTAACTGCCGTTTGTTCAGGATCGAGCAACTCTACTCCATCCTTAATATATTGTTCGGCACTAAGCCATCTCTTCCAGTCATCATCTTTGGTACTGGCGCCTAGAATTACTGTATCACCAGTATTCAGTGGACCCTTTTCTCCAACAAAATCATATGCAGCATTTACTGGAGATGCGTGGTCTTTAGAAGCTTCTACTTTAACATTAGCTAAATCACTGGTCAACAAATCCCATATTTTAAGTGAATCTGCAGAAGTAATTTCTCTTCCATCTGGAAGGTACCTGCCTTGTTTGGTTGGTTTAGATATAATTACCACCACTTCATCAGCCATCTCTGCATATTTTCGCACCATATCTAGATGTCCCTTGTGAGGTGGTTTGTACGCACCCGGGACAACAGCAATAGTCTTAGGATAATCTGAATCTACTACAGGATCATCTGATTCATCATCGACAATGTCTATCTCAAATTCATCTTCTTCTTGCAGACCCTTTACATAACCCATAACAGCGTTATAAATCGTTTTCTCGGCGTTTTCTTGCACCACGATATCCACGATAGGGGTACCGGCTAAAACGTCCTTGTAAACCATCTCAGGGAGTCTTTGAAATTTATGATCTGCTTCGGAAGCTTCGGTTAACCAATCTTTAATAGACTTAGTAATTTTGCGGTTTTTAGAAATCACAACAGTAAAGTCTTTCGAAAGGCTTTCAGAAACATGATTTCCATGTGTAGAAGCGAGACCTTGTACAATAAAATCACCGGTAAACTTAACTAAAAAGTCTTCAAGCCCTCTTAATACAACACCTTCGTGTTTTCCAAGTGAGCCGGCTTGGCTAGTTAATGCTTCTTTTACCGCTTGTCCTAAAAGGCGAGTTGCATGATAAAAAATTCCACCATTAATGGCATCATTAATATCATTTGCATCCTTTAAATACTCACTGAGTGCTACTCCATCTTCGGTTGCGCTGCGGAGCACGGCCATGTAAATATCCTTACTAAGAGCGCCGACGGATTTTCCATCAGATCTGGTAACTTTCTTATCTTTCGGATGTTTAACCATGTGAAGCCATTCTCTTAACGTAGCGCGCTTAACGTTTCCAGGTTCAATCTGTATTTCTATGGGTATTTCTAAAATGTTTTCTAAATCTAATTCAGTTTCTTCATCAAATTCTACTGGTACATCTCCAAATATTTGGAATCCATATTGTTCAGCATATGGTTGTACTTTGCGAATTAAGTTTTCTAATGCAGTATGACTATAAGGAATCTCTATACTGCTAGCCTTGATGGGCTTTCCATCGCTACCGAGCGGCCTTGGAGCGCCAGGTCTATCCATAGATGTACCTTTTCTGATCGCGTGGGGTTGAGCCCTTTTTTCATAGAACTGATTTATGCCATGAATCGCGAGAATATTATCTGAGTATTCTTGAACGTTTGCCGGGCCCTCTTCTGCAGAAGTAATATATTCCGTGTTGAAGTACTTGGTTGGGTCATCCCACATTCCTAGCGTTTTTAATTCAGATTCTATTGATGGGAGAGCTTTATTAAATATAGTTAATAATTTTTCAATAGCTGGTGGCATGCCATGACCGCTCGGCCATTTTTTGTAAGCAGCTGCAGCGTCTAGACCGACTACCGAGTCAGTGTGGTTAGTACCACGATCCATACGAAAGTCTTTCTTGCCATCTTGATCTGTGACAAGCTTGAAACTGGTATTAATGCCATCCCATTTTACACTACCAGCAATATCGCCAGCAGCCAACTGAGAGACAGCATTGTTTATATAATCAACAAGGTCTTCGCCTGTTTCAATATCTTCGACATCAAAAGGATGAGCCATGTGGCCGGGAGTACCCACTTTAGTCCCCCTTTGATTCTTCTAAAATATTTAAACGCTCTTCTAATACAAACATTTCATTTTGCATTTTCTTAGCTGCTCTCTTAACTTCACGTAAGTGTTGCTTAGCTAAAGACATTCTTCGCTTTTCGGTCATTGTACGAGGTTTAAGATTGGAAATTATCTCTTCGAGACCCTGAATATAAGTAAAGATTGTTTTTTCATCTAAGCTTTCATTAAGAAAGTTTTGCCATGTTGAATTTAAAGACATTTGTTCATCTCCTAGTTGGTGAATCCACAGTAAGTCTAGTATAAACTTGTTTTTAAGTTTTTTAAGTTTAATACGAAATTCAACTTTTAGACTTACCGTTCATCATTTTATCCCTTAATATACTTTCCAAGAAGAGCCTTAATAGCTTCTCTTAACTCATCCTTCTCTTTATCTTCTTCGGGTACTGGAGTTCTCTTATGTGGCTTACGTCGGCTACCGTCTTGTTTAGCTTGAGCTAATTCTTCAAGGTCAGCATCCTCTCCTTCTTCAAGACTCTCATGATCTTCTTCATAATCACGATCATGTTTTAAAGCGCTTAAGTGCTTTTCAATAGCATCAATGTGGTCTTCGTCCTTCCACGCATTGTGCTCATCATGTTCTTTCTCTTCATAGCCACTATCTTCGTTGATATAAGCTTTGTCGCCTTTCTTCTCGCCGCGGCCCTTCCCGCTGTGCTTAAGTTCATCACCTTTTTTAGTAGTGTCATCCTTCTCGCCTTTGTGAGTATCGGACTCATCACCCTTGCGCTCACCGTGGCCGCTATAATCGCGATCGTCGGGATCTTCCTTGTCCTTACCTTTGTCTCCAGTAGACTCGCCATCATCCTTGGCGCCAGTCTCTTGAAGTTCATGACCCATATAAGTATCGTCATCATCATCGCCGTCGACACCAGACATTCCAGTGTTTTTATCAGCGCCTTCATTAAATTCGTCAAACTCCTGTAGAGTGTTGAACTTAAAGCCCCAAGCTTCCGACAAGAGTGTCGTTAATTCTTTGTTTTTCCAATCTTTCGTAGACATCGTATTTTCTCCCTTTTGTAGATGTTCGTAATAAATAGTCTTTTGTTCTCTTAAACCATCTTCAAAATCTCGCAGACACATACTTCCAACACTATTAGCTTCAAATTCCATTTGGCGGAGGTGTGGATTTTTTTGAGCATATCCTTCACCCATATCTCCCGCATTTTCAAACTTCCCGTCACAATTCTGTTTGTGATGTACTAATTCGTGACCTAAAGAGCGTAGAATATCTTTAGGGTGTCTACCAGTAACATACAGCGTTACAGACTTCTCTGATGGGTTGTAGAAAGCGGTTTTACCTAGAGGATTATCAGCATTCTCTTTATCTTGTTTTAAAAACAATTTTGGTGGCTCATTAAAGCCTATGTGTTTTTGCGCGAACGGCATAAATTGGTTTATTAGTTGCGTTAAAATATTATTCATATATTAATTTTCTTCGAAGACTATCTCTAAATAGTTTAAAAAATTAACTAACCTCTTCTTTTGTTCGAGAAACCAGTTTTAAACTTAAAGTAAAAAATTCTATTTCCATTCCTATACCATTCAAAGGTAACACTTTTGAAATAGATACCAGGCGGTTTGAGCGTAACTCATTCTTTAAACTGACCAACACACCATAGTGAGGCTCCCACTCTTCACTGTGAGAATTCCAGGTGGTCCATTCAACAATATCACCAACTTTAAAATTCTTAGCAGCTATGTCGCCAAAAGCTTTTTCTTCATCCATTGTAAGATACGAGCCACGAACAGATTCCGCGCTTCAAATAACCACTAAGAATATCTACCGCTTCTTCTTCTTTTGAATGCGGGCCGTCATTTTGAACCGCATTGCTTTCCTCATCATGGTATCTGACAAGGAACATCTTGTATTGCGGTGCTACAGAGCCCGAAGCTTCTATAGACGTGTGAAAATACTTTCGTTTTCTTTTTTCGTTGCCCATCGTCTTAAATAGGACTTTTATCTGTTTTAATACTAAAGCAATACAGTATCTTGTTTAAAAGTCTTGATAAGTAACAGAGACAACAAAGTCACAATTGTCATCTCAAAACCAAACAGACCATAAAGAGTCCACGATGCTAACAACGTTAGCAACCCTTTCCAAAATATTCCAAATTTAAATAACATCAATCAAATCCTGTGTATAATAATTCGTCCGGGTCAATTTCAACTAACTCACCATTAAAGGTATATATTAAAACTCTACCGGCATTGTTAACGGCTTCATCTACAATAAAAGCTTTTGAGCCGCGGTTAATTTTTACAAAGCATCTTTTCGATGGTTCAAAACAAAATATGTAACCCGTACCTATAATAGCATACTCGGGTATTAAAGCCTCTACTTCATCCTCTAAAATAGTTCCAGAAAATTGCCTAACAATTTGCTTTATTCTTTTTTTAGATTCGCTCGTGTTGTCTTTTCCCACAAAGATACATAGAGTTGAGCAAGAACAAAGATGACTCCTCTTTTTCTCTATAAAAACACTCGGTGCCTAAAAGAAACGTTTTATTTAGCTCTGCAAAAATATCTCCTTCTTTTTCCATAAAGAAAACTTTATCAAATGAAGTCCATTTTATCGTAAATGTCTCTTCATCATCGCATATTATTAACCCTATTTTAAGAGGTTTCTCTTTAGTAGGGTGACGATGGGCAATTAAATCGCCAGTTTTAAAATTCCACATAAAATATTATAACCTGTCATAATATTATGTCAAGTTTAAAAGATTTCGAGCGCGATGGCCATAGCAAAAGCCATTGCTGCTTGTACAACCATAAACATTGTGACAGCCTTGGTTTTAAACTCTTTTAACTCTTCGATTTCTTCAAATTTTATTTGCAGCTGAGTAGGCGAAGCTACTTCATCAAATTTCTCTTTCCAAGCTTTTAGATCTTGGACCCTATCTTCTTTAGCTTTTAATTCCGTAAGCTGGTTCTTAACATCCTGTAATTCGGTACGAAGCCCCTCTATTCCACCGGCCATTGTTTCTAATTGTTGTAAGACTAGTTTTGAATATGTTTCCCATCCATTTGTCTTGTCCATGGTGAATCCTCCTGCTCTTAATTAGTTTGGTTGATTGCATTCAATCCGTTGAATATTGTACTGGCCACCATTATTAATAACTTTGTTAATTACAAGTTCAAAATCTAATGGTTTAATATCGTCTAAACTTGGATCTTCACAAACCTTGGTTAATACATCATCGATATTCTTCTGTGAGTCTTCATAATATTCAATACGATTAATATTGGATTTTCCATCAGACATTATTTTGTTTTTCATCATGGCAATCATAACGTCGCCCTTAGATTCACCCTGTGTGGCGATTGGTCGCACTTGTGATGAATCAATTCCCAACTCATCGAGATAATCCATAATAGGTCCAAGAGACGCACCTTGTCGGGCCGTCACAACGTAAGTTTTTGAATCTGGTGGAAATTCCCGCATAATATTAGTTATAACTGATATCTCATGGGGGTTTTTAACAATTGAAAAATCGCTCATATCAATTTGATAGCCCAGATCTATCAGAGCATCTACAGCATCAAAAGCTTCTACCCCTTCTTTGGCTACAGCTGCGTTCATATACTCTTCAAACTCTTGTTGGTTACGCACAGTCGTCTCAGTACCGTCTGGCGCTTTAACACGCGTTTCTGACTCCGTATGAGCTATTGTTTCATCGAAGTCGAAGATGCGAAGGGTCGTGATGGGCTCATAATCTTCATTTATAAAATTCCGCCAATTTTCAAATAGCAGTTTCATTTTTCTATAAGTTTCCCTGCGTCTATTAAGCTTTGTAGTGTGGTTGGCTCTTTGGTGTATCTTTTACTCATGGCATTGGATTTAGATGCAAAGTCGCGACTTAAAAACTTTCCTATCATTGGCACTGTTGATTTTGTTGCTATAGTTTGATTACAATTATCATCATCTTGAGGAGTTAGAGTATTAATTTCGTCATCAAGCTGATGAGACTGTACATCTGCTCTGTTGCTTAAATAATATTTCCAAACTTTTCTAGCTGCTTTGGAAACAGTTCTTCGATCTGGTATCAAACCTCCGGCTTTCCATGAAGCCCACTCGATTGCTACATCATATAACAGTGGTCCCCAGCCATCTTCAGCAGCTGCCCATGTTACCATCCACGCACCTCCGCATGGTGGGTTACCGATTTCATTGATTTCAATACGCCCTCTAATCGGAGATTTGTTTGATGCTTCGTATGCATCTTGTGAATAGGTGTAATCGTCACTTGACAGTGTTCCTGCAGCTATATATTGAATGGTGGCTGAACGTTCGTCGCTCCAGATAAGGATTTCGACATCATCGGGAAGATCTCCGGGCCCTTTTGCGCCTTCAGACAGGTACTCTCGCCAATTTTCAAGCAGGAGCTTCATTTGAACCTTTTATCTCTATTGGTTTTTGGTTTTCATCGATTATCGGAAGGTTGTTTTCTTGGGCGGCTTGAAGTGCTTTATCAAAATGCTTGTTTTTCCTACCTCCGACAACTGCAATTGCAAGAGGTTCCCAGTTGTCTAAAATAAATTCATTATTCGATTTAAATCTACCTGTATTTGCAGAAAAAGTTTCTTTATCAAAAACTAAATCACTAAATTCAGGGTCTAAGGGATCGAGCCATCCCGGGCCCCCTTCGTCCGCTACGTTACCTACCGATTTTACATGACCAGAAGCTTCTTTACCGGGCTGCGCTATATAAGCGCTGCCAGAATGCGACTGAAGATTGGTATTACTTCCAAATACCACAAAACCCCGGATTTGAATCCCGACGCCCTGCTGGTTGAATCCTTGAGGGAAATGTTGCCGAAGCTTGCTATTGGATAAATATCCTTCAGCAGAAGTTTGATGTTTTCTATCGGCCGTAAGATATCTGACTGGGTTTCCACTCAGGGTCCAGTGAATATATGTCAGGCTATCAAGAAAATTTCTATCGGCATTCTTCTTATATATTGTTTTAAGATCCCTCTCTTTGGTCTGAGCATGCTGTTTCCACTTGTATACGTCGGTGGAATATGAAAAAGTATTCTTGAACCAGTCCATAAAGCTAAGCTCTGGTCCCACGTACCCGGCTTTGACGGCTTTTTCAAATTCTTTTTTAGCCTTTTCCATTCTTTCGCTTTCTGCCAAATATTGTCGCCAATTTTCAAGTAGGAGTTTCATTTTCTTATCTCCAAATCAAAAAGTGCGTTCCAATAATCAAGCCCATCAGGCTCTTGATACGTTTTTAACACTTTAATTTTTTGCAAAACTTTTCCAAAGGCGGTTGGGTTTTTTTGTTTCATCGTTTTGTGGATTTCTCTAGCATCATCGAAGGTTATAGTATTATTATCCAGCAGTGCGTCTATTACTCTTTTAAATTCTTTACGGCTCATTTCATCAAAATCGCCAAGAATCATTTTTTTCTTAAGAGTTGCAAAATCTTGAATATCACTCTGACTTAAAACTTCTACTCCCTTTTCTGCGGCAGTCTGTGCTGCAGATGTAATAGATGATGTGTCACCTTGCATTGCTTGTTGTTTCTCTTTTGCCGCATCCATAAACATTTCGTTCCAATCGAGAGGCTCTGGCATGTCTTGAGCGACACTGTCAGCTGCTTGTCCCATTTGATCTAGTGCAGGCTCACCAGCGGCTGAAAGTGTATCTGCTACTTTATCAACAACACCTTGTTGCTCTTGCGCGAACTCTGCTATCTTTTCTGGGCTAAATTCCTGTGCACACTCAGCTACTTCCCGAGCTAAATCAGGATCTTCCGGTTGTAGCGACTGAGCCAACTCCATAACATCGGATGCATCACCGCCCTTATCAACAACTTTATAAATATAATAAACTGCCGCCGCCGCAAGTAACCCACCCACAACTACTTTGGCTACTTTTACAGTCTTTGGATTCTTCTCAGAATAATCATTAATCTTTTTGCTGACAGCAATAACTTTTTCAGCCGCTTTCTCTTTAAATTTGTCTTGTATCATCCAAGCTTGGGTTGCTAATTTAAAAAGTGGATTAAACTCTTGTTCATTTAAATTTTGTAATTGGTAGTCAACAGATTTTTCCCAATTTTCTAAGAATGTGTCGACGGCGCCGTCTGATTCAGATAAAGTATTGAGAGCATCATAAAAAGATGTTTTGGTGACTGTATCATTTTCAAACAAATACAAATCACCGTAGTGAGATGATTTCTCACTTTCGTTCAAATACTGTCGCCAATTTTCAAGTAGGAGTTTCATGAAGTTTCATCTCGTATAACAACGCGCTTATCAGTTTCAACCGCAATCGATTTTCTAATAAAATCATTTATACCCATAATATCAGTTATACAAGTATTAGCACTAACTTTACTTAAGACTTGTTCTTCATACATTTCATCTAATTGCTTGAGAATATCATCTTCAAGCACTTTGACTAATTCTGGGTCAATTTTAAGATGCCCAAGAATTGGATAATCAGATATCTGATCATAATTAACTTCTTTGTCAGAAAATTCTTTTTTTACTTTTAAAAGTACATCGTGTATATCTAATCCAGCAGAAATAAGATCCCCAATAACGGGTACCCATCCAATCATCTTCTTACCTAAGTCCACGGTCCATCCTTTTAAACGATCTATATCTTCACCGCGTTTTTCGGCATCTTGCATCTGGTCTATAGTTCCCATTAAAGAACCAACAGTGACACATTTCTGCACCTGTTCTTCTTCATTCAAATATTGGCGCCAGTTTTCCATTAAAAGTTTCATTTTACCTCCTTCACTGAATCTTCCATCATATCATCAAAATCAGCGCGCAACTTAATCATAGGATTAAATTTAGCATGTTTTCGCTCTAAAAGCAAGGATCCTTGTGGCCTCACTAGCTCGCCATCAATCTCAACGCCTTCGAAATCGATTTCAGTTCGCTGCTTATAAACAACTTTTGGCTCTTCTTGTTTATCATCCGCGTACGCAGTACCGGAGAGTAAAAAAAACAGTATATACTTCATTTTATATGTTCCTCATCTAATAAGTAGTTAATTATCATATGTCTCGTCAACTGTGTCATTAATCAGTGACCGGGCCCGGAGCATATCTTCTGAGTTTACTTCTTTGAGGATTAAGTTCCCCGTCTTGGGCTCAAAATACATTCCTATTAAATCGCCCTTAGATACGCTTTTTATTTCTTCTTCGGTTAGTGTTATCTGACCACCGTTCTTCTTAACTAGAATAGTAAGAAGACTAAACAGGTACTCGGGATCTTGTAGATATTTACTCATCTTCCTATAAATCCTTTCCACGTTTTTACAAGGCTTTCATTTGTTTGCATGTGCGATGGCTGGCGAGAATTGACAAACTGAGCTAACACTCTATTGAACACCACATTAAGGTTGTCTTCATCGTCCATCTCACCCTCTACAAGCTCGACAAACAACCCAGCCATAATATCGGGCTCATCGGCGTTAATCGAGAATATAGCGGTATATTTAGCCTCTCCAGCGTGTTCCACTGTTGTGGCGTTCATTTGTAAGTAATATTGTGTGTTCTGCTCTTTTCTTGGTGCATCTAAGAGTTGTTTTCTCAGCTCAATTTTAAAGTCGCGAGAATCAAGAATCTGCATAAGCACTTCCATGCCTAATCCTAAATCTTCTGGATCATAATAGTGAGAGTATCTTGCGGTAGACTCATATGAGTCGTAGTAATCTCCGTCAGTTTCGA
>VMHT01060272.1_pt1 | contig 18618 bp, 40 predicted proteins | sample 4693611 | NCBI WGS metagenome assembly VMHT01 (sample SAMN12280063, study PRJNA550983) | marine metagenome | isolation source: seawater sampled from same location over 5 years 0.02-0.2 micron viral filtrate | place: USA: collected off the coast of southern California halfway between the port... ...
GTGAAAACTTTGAATGGGTTGCACAACATGAACAGATAAATCAAGGTATACGATTTGATACTAAATTATATTGGGGTGCAGATGGAATTCATCAGAGTGATGATGTAAAGTTATATGGAAACACATTTATGTTCCAATCACATATTCAAGGAGATTGGAATGATAATACATGGGATGAAGAAAATTTTAACTATTTTCAGAGAATCTTAGACTATTTATTATCACAATTCACAATAGAGTTCAAAACAATTTCAGAGTTATGAAGGTTACATTTTTTTCAGAGAGTCAAGTCAGAGGTAAAGTTCCAAGAGATTTTGAGAACGCTCGTACAGAGTTCGGATGGAGTATTGCATTAGATGCAGAGTGGTGTCCAATAGGACAGACACCGAGAGATAAATGTGATTTGGGTATTGTGATTATACCAAAAAATAATCCTAATATAAACATACAAACATTCAGAAGTTATTGTGATAAGGTTGCAGTAATGCAAGAAGGCCCTAATTGGTATTTCCAAGACTATACAATAGAACAACAATTCCAATACTTTAACACATTGATAGATGCAGATTGGGTATATTGTCATAATGAAAGTGATGTAAACTATTATCTTGGATTAGGGTGTAAAGATGTTAGAGTGATGAGAAGTTTGATGATACCTGAAGGGTTAACACCAAGAACTGAAGAAGGTAGTGGTACACTTATTGGTGGTAATTTTGTTAGTTGGTATGGTGGATTTGATTCCTACATGGTGGCAAGAAATATTGGAGACAAGATAGTATCACCATCAATGGGTAGGAAACAAGAACAAGAAGATTTAATTGAAGATATAAATTATCTACCTTATATGAATTGGAGAGAATGGATAAACCATATCGGACAATATAGAGTTGGTGTTCACTTGATGAGAACACATGCGGCAGGAACCTTTAGTATGAATTGTGGGTTTCATGGAATTCCATGTATTGGATACAAAGGATTGGACACACAAGAGTTAATTCATCCATTAACATCAGTAGAGGTTGGTGATTTGGATAAAGCAGTTGAATTGGGTAAGAAATTAAAAGACCCAAAATTTTACAAATTATGTAGTGAAACGGCAGTTAAAAGATTCAATGAATACTACACAGAAAAGGCATGGTTAAAACATTGGGAGAAGACACATGGATTCATTAGTAGAGATACTCTCTAAATATAACTTTAATACTGATAAGGGTAATCCACATACTTACATTGAGTATTATGATAAAATGTTTAGTGATTGTAGAGAAGAACAAATCAATCTATTAGAAATAGGTGTTTTTCATGGGGAAAGTATGAAACTTTGGAGTAAGTATTTTCCAAATGTAAATTTGTATGGAATTGATATATTCACTCGTATAGAGGGTAATGTAAGATTAGATATAAATTATGTAAATGAAAATTTAAAAGGTTATGATGTTCAATTAGATGTAGTTGATTCATGTTCAGAATCATCAGATAGAAAGAAAGTTAGAGATGAATATTTAAGTCAGTTTGAAGATGGATTCTTTGATATTATTATTGATGATGGACAACATAATAGTGAATCACAGACACTAACATATAATAACTTTAAAAGTAAAGTAAGTAAAGGTGGTCTCTATATAATAGAAGATATTAAACCATGGTTAGATGGTGGTACAAGAAGTGAACGCACACATTTAGAACATCTTCAAAGAGACATAAAAAATTTAGAAATAGTACACGAAGGTTATGAAGATGACATCCTTGGTGTAATAAGAGGAGAAAAGATTAAGTGAAACCATTATCATTCATAATACCAAGTAGAAACAATATAACTTATCTGAAATGGTGTTATGAAAGTATTCGTAAAAATCAATCAGTAGAACATGAAATATGTTTTGCAGATGATGCCTCAACAGATGGAACATTAGAACAAATATTAGTTTGGATGAAGAGAGATAAAAATATCAAACTTCATGTAAACAAAGGTTCCGAAAGAGAGGGACTTACAATACTATATGATAAATTGGTAAATGATTATGCAACCAATGATAGAGTTGTGTTCTTTCATTCCGATATGTATTTGTGTCCAAATGCAGATAAAGAAATAGATAGATTATTAGAGAGAGGTAAGGTTGTATCACTTACAAGAATAGAACCACCATTACATCCTGATGGGTCAGAGAAAGTATTAAAAGATTTTGGAATAGAACCTGAAGAGTTTGATGAAGAAGGATTGTTATCATTTATCAATCAGACATGGGAAGGGATGCCAGAGGATAAAACTACTGAGGGAGTGTTCGCACCTTGGTCAATATACAAGGAAGACTTCCAATCAATTGGTGGACATGATAAATTATTCAGACCACAATCAAAAGAAGATTCAGATATATTCAATAGACTACATTTAAATGGTATTACATTTATACAGACTTGGCAAGGTTATGTTTATCATATGACTTGTAGAGGTTCAAGATTTAATCCATCTGCAGGTGGTGCACCAGGTAAAGATAGTCCTGAGTGGATTGAGACAACAACTAAAAACATGAGAAACTTCATAAGAAAGTGGGGAACTGCAGTTCAACATGATGAACACATGAAACCAATAGTCTCACCTAAATATGATATTGGTATTGTGATTGAAAATTATTGTGATTACAACATACTATCTAATTGTGAACCATGGTGTAGTAATATATTTGTACCAGATGGTGGTTACTTACAAGAATATATTAAGAATGAACAACCAAGAACAGACTATCCATTAAGAAGAAGAGTTCATCGTGATAGGGCATATCCTAAAAATGGTATCGTGGTTAGAATTGATGGTGAAAGATTAAACAATGAAAACTTTCAGTTCATTACAAAGTTACCTGATATAATAAAAGATAGTGGTGATTTTGGTTCATTTGAATTAGGTATATTAAAAATTAGAATTACTAATCTACAAACTTCAGAGGAGTCGTTAATTAAAAATGATAATTAATTTATTTGGAGATAGTTTTATCTATGGTTCTTGTGCAGACCACCATGAGAATGGTAGAAGAATGGATATTGATTATTGGTTAAGTGAAGAAGGTTGGAGTGTTAGTAATTATGGGTATGCAGGTTCAAATAATACTGAAGTATTATCTTCTATCAAAGAAAATCCATTTAGTGAAGAGTGTTTATGTGTTGTGGGTGTAACATCATTCTTGAGAGAAAATTTACCATGGTTGGATTTTGCATCTTCATGGGGTAGAAATATTCTTCAAATAGATAAATATGACCACCCAAATATTGAAAATCCACAGAATAATAAACTATGGGAAGATTACTTAATTTATTGTTATGATGATGAGTATTTCAATACAATATATAAAATGTGGGTGTTGAAAGTAAAACACATACTTGATAATACACCAAATGTAAAGGGTTATGTATTTGTAAATACGGTAGAAAGTTATAAAAAACCTGATTTTGTACAAAAAGAAAACTATTTATATACAGATAGTTCTATTACTGATATGTTAATGGATAAAAAAGATTCAAAGTTATTTGAAAGAGGATTGGATAAAACCAATCCATTTGTAAAAGGAAGAGCACATCCATCAACAGAAGGATATAAAATAGTATCAAAGGACATACATGACATATTTCATACTACATAAGGAAGAAAAGAAAGAAAACTTGATGTTCAGTAGTAATATATTGGGTGAAGAAAGTTTAGGTTCATTCTATCCTGACCAAGGTTGGGTTGCATTGAACAATATGATTCATCAAAGTCCTGAATCAATTAGTAACTACACGATTTTAAATGAACAAGGGAAAACATTTACACTAACAGAATTGTTAGATAAAGTTGAAAAGTTAAGAATGAGAACCATGTGTGGAAGATAAGAAAAGGCTTGACACATATAGTAAAGTTTTAGTATATTAAGGAGTTATAAATGTCAAATTATAGTTGGGAAGATTGGGAAGAACTTGAAGAAGAGACTTTCCGTGAAAAAATACAACCAAAAATAAAACCAAAAAGGAAGAAAAAAAGTTATGATGATATTACTAAAAAACAAACTAATCAAATCAATAAAAAACATCCTAATAGGAAGTAGTTTTTTATTTTTTATAGGGTGTGAATCTACATGGGAACAACTCTATGAAACATTTGGTAGTGATTACTCTTCATCAGAGTATCCTACATTTGAATTAGAATTAAGAATTGATTTACCAGAAGATGAGAATGGATATTACCATCTTGATTTAGATGATGAGAACTGGCAAACTATCCAAAGGTTAGAGGGTAGAGTCATCAGTAGTAAAACAGACTACGAGTCTTGGGAACGAAATGATATGGAGTCATTGAAAATACATTGGCGTTCTAATTTATATTGGGTGTTAGGTGATACACTTGGATATATTATAAAATATGATTATACTGATGATGTTGAATATGTATCTTACGATACAACATATATTACAGGATTTGGTGGACAAGAAGTTCCAACAATCAATTCTTCATCTTATCCAACTATCAAAGACGATGGTACAGGTGAAATCAATACAATGTTTGCACCAGTTCAAACTATGGTTGGTGATACTGCATTTGTTAATGTATCATTTACAGACTGGCATAACAATTACAAGGACAAAACCTTTGGGATAATATTAGAATAGGAGACGAGAGTTGGAATATGTATTAGTGAATAGAACAGATGAAATAGTTCATACCACAAATTCAGTAAATGGTGTGGATGAAGCAGTTGATTACTTTATGAAAATAAAGTTAATAGAGAGTAAAGAGTCATTTAATAACTTATGGAAAGTAATGACAAGAGTAGAGTATTTAGAGTCTCTAAATACGAATTTAAGAAAACCATCATCATCAACATATCAATGGTGGGTAGAAGATAAAAAAGAAACTGATGATGCCTTAAGTGGTAAGGATGGATTATGATAGAAACAATAATAACAATAATTTTTGTATACGCATTCTACAGATTGAATGTAAATTTAGATAGAGATATATTTGAACAATACAGAGATATTGAAAGGGATATAAAATAATGGAAGCAGTATGGATTGCATTTAGTTGCGGAATATTTTTAGGTGTTGTAGTAGGTATACTATGTTTAGGTATACTTAGTATAAACCGAGATAATAGACTTCGTGATGATATAATGGACTTAAATGGTGAAATAGATGACTTAAGAACTCAAAGAGAGTTATTAAAGAAAGAAATATTTAGATTAACCAAAAGAGGTAAACCACAACCAAGAAAAAGAAGACCTTATAAGAAAAATTATAAGAAGAATTAAGGAAATTTTTTTGGAAGTTTGATATTTATTGTAGACTGAAAACCAACGGAGATATACCTTGAATCAAAAGGACAGACAAGAATTTGACCTAATACACAATAAGATTGATAATATTACACAATCTATTGATGAAATGAAACAAATGAATGATAAACAACATTCAGAAGTACATGAAGATATCAGATTCATTAAAGAAAATCTTTTTAATCCACATGAAGGATTATGGGCAGAGACTAAGTTGAACTCACAATTCCGAGCTGATACTAAGAAGTGGAGAGGTGTAATTGGGACAGGTTTCGTAGGGTTATTAATAAAACATATAGTTGATATGTTTAAAAGTGTGTAACATTTTGAACAAGAGTGTTACACTTTGTGTACCAAAACAAGACACAAATAATTGACCACCAACTCGGTGGTTTTTTATTGCCTAAAATTATCTAAAATTTCTCACCTATAACTTCACATATATAAAGACTTAAAAATAAATTAAATTATTTTTCAAAAATGACGCGGTTTGGTATGCTTATTGTAACATATATAGTAGAATAACATTAAAGGAGAAGAATAATGTTTAAAAACCTAATGAAAAAAATAAAAAGTAAGAGAGGTAATTCTCTTGCAGAGTTTGCAGTCACTACTGCAATGATGGCGACCTTGGCAACTACCGCAGCTCCAAGATTTAGTGGAGTAGGTGAGGCAGCAAAGGAAAGAAAAACAGAAGCCGACATAGATAAAATTACACAGAGTGCGATGAACTTCTATAATGATATGGTAGTTCGTGAAGGACGAGGAAGGTTTCCTGGTCAAATTAAATATAATGAAGCAGTTGGTGGATATGAAACAGAAGCTCTACTATTAACAGGTATTACAGAGTTTGATGGGTATGATAATATGGAGGGTAATAAATGGGTATCAGTATTTAGTACTACTCATCCAACTGCAAGTGCACCAAATGGACACAATATTTCTACTACAGAAGATGATAACTTTGATGAATACTACGATATGTTTGTAGGGGCAGAAGAGTTCTTAGACCAATTCGGTAGAAACGCAATCAAATCACCATTTCAGGATGGACACTACATTTATGTAGTAATACCAGGTGGTGGGGCAGGAAATTCTTCCTACTCACCAATCTTATATGTGGCAGATTTGGAAAATCCAACAGACTTACACAAGAAACTACAACCATAACACATGAAAGGGAAAATCATGAAGAAAACAAGTAAAGGGTTCACATTAATAGAGTTAGTAATGGTAACCATAATATTAGGAATACTCGCGGCAGTTGCGATACCAAGATACGCCGATACATTAAATAATGCAGAGAATGCAGCAGAGAAGGCATTCGTTGATATGATATGGGCGGGATTGGAACAAGAGGCATCTGAAAGATTACTCGCAACTGGTATTGAGAGTTGGCCGACTAATCCACTTATTATTATTGGTAGGAGTCGTAATGTCATAGTCAATTTAGAGTATGGTATACCTGATGAGGATGATGAGTGGCAATTTGATTACGATGAAGATGGTAATGGAAAAATATATCATCACAGAAAAAACGATGATATTTACTTTTATGAGTATGATTCTACGACATTTTATTTGGACGAATTACCTACTCTTCTCAATCAGTAGTTTGATGGGTCAAGAGGTAGAGGATACTTTGTCTCTTGACCTTGATAACCTTTGGGATAACTACGAGTGGGAAGAAATACAAGAAGTTACAGATGTATATGGTGAAGTAGAACAAATCACAGCAGTTGCAGGTGTTCGTGGTTCAGAAGCCAAGTATGAGATACTCAAATATCTATACTACAGAAAATCAATGAGAAAAAATAATAAAAAACGAAAATAAAGCTTGACTTACATAGTATTTTATTCGTATCTTTAGGTATGTTAAAAGGAGATATTATGAACAAGAAAACGGTTATATTTGACTTAGATGGAACTCTTGCTGATATAGATATCAGAAGGGATAATTCCACTAAACCAAATGGTAAACTTAATTGGGATATATTTGCATCACCAGATTCTATTCTTCATTGGGATAAACCAAATGAACCAGTAATTAAGATGGCTCAGATGTTTCACAATGATGGATTCAAGATTGTTATCTTTAGTGGTAGGAATGATAGAGGTTTCTTCGCGACCAAAGAATGGTTGAAGAAACACGATGTACCATTTGACTTATTGGTTCTTAGACCTGATAAGTTTCAAGATAAATCATGGCCCGTTGCCGATGGTAATCCCGCAACATTTGACATGAGGTTTATGCCTGATGAAATACTCAAGAAAAAGATGTTAGATACTTTCGTAGATATCAACGATGTCTTTCTTGTAGTTGACGATAGGGATAAAGTTGTCAAGATGTGGAGAGACTTAGGTCTTAATACATTCCAAGTAGCCCCAGGTGATTTCTAAATGACATGTACCAAATGTGAAAACAAGGTAGATGATTATAGATATCACTTGGGTTACACCGAGTGTACTGATTGTAGTGATACAGAGAAGTATTCTGCTCATGTAGTGTACCCACATAAAACAGGTGCCTTCGTCCAACCAGTATCTAATACTGCATCCAAGAATCTTAAACGAATGGATAGAAGAAGTGTAAGTGGTAACAAAGTTGCCAAGGGTATATATGCAGATAACTCTTGGGATAGGTGGTTAGAAGATTACAAGGATGGTAAGTTCAAACCTAAGAAAACTATATCACCAAAGGGTAAACCACTTAAGAATAAATCAAGACCATATAAAATGGTTCAATGGACTTGTATAGATTACTATATAAATCATGGGTATGAACCTGCATTAGATTTTGTGAAAGAGTTATACAGAGAAGATAAGATTACATTGATGACTAAGACTAAGATTGTTAATGAAATTACTTCACTACAAACAATACCCACAAAACTCAGAAAGAAATTATTTTTAAATAAATGAAAAAAACGCTTGACATTGGCAATTATATTCACTATATTAGTGTGTAATGATAATGATGATGATTGGAGAAAAATAATATGGATATGGGAACTTTTGCTTTAGGTTGTATGAATTATGAATTAAATAGGGATAATGGTAGATTACCCCAACACGACCAAGAATTCCAAGCCGAAACTGGTATTGGACCTGTCTACAATAATGGTAGACCACAAACAAGAGATGAAATGAGAGAAGCTCTTGAAGAAGATAGAAGAATGACACCACAAGAGATTGAAGAGTGGTTAGATTCTTTAGAAATGTAAAGGAAAAATTATGACAAAAGATGCAAATAGATTTTTTGTAAATGTATGTTTGGAAGTATATGTTCCAGACCAAGGTTGTGGTGATAGAGCAATAGTAAACGAGAACTCAGATGCTGAGTGGTTTGCAAATGAGATATGTTCACAAATACCAAAGGCAATCAACAAGAACTTTGAGTATTCTGAAAGACCATACTCTGTGAATTGGGCTCATAAAGGAAAAGTAGAAAGAGGATAGTATGGAATTAGTAGGAATAGTTAGTCTGATTGTGATTTTATGTCAGACGATTGCGTTAATAGTAGTCTTAGAATTTATAATTAATCAATTATTTTAAAAATAAAGCTTGACTTTTATATATTTTATTTCGTATATTATCATATGACATTTAGAGAAAAAACAAAGGATACAGAAATGAGTAAGAAACATAATACTAATGATGTTGGTTATGGTACTAAGGTAATTGCCCTTGGTGATATGGGTGTTCACAATGAAGACTTTGATTTGTTAACTGATGAGTTCGTTAATAATATCATGGATGAGGTCTTAGAAGAACAATTTGGAGACCTTGAGGAAAATATAGATGAGTGACATGTTAAAAGAATACAAGTTAAATTATACACTTGATACTATACCTGAGAATCTTGATAATAAAGATTCAATTATTTATAACTTACTTCATGAAGGTTTCAACGATAGTAACTCTTCCAAGTTTAGGGAAGACGCAACTAACTTTATATCAGGTAGGGAAGCCTCTGAAGGTAAACATGGTTATGATGTAGATGATGAGAACATTGAAATCAAACCTAAGAATTTTACTGGTAAGTCTAAGTTAAATTGTGGTGGTCAGTTCACAGACTTCACATGGAATAGACATAGTAAGTACCAAAAAGATGAAGTAGTGATGTCAGTAAGTGGATTCAATAATGGTAAGTTAGTATATGTATTAGAGTTTGATTACAATCATCCAACCTTTATCAAAAAAATTGAAGACCAACTATCAAGGTTATTACCTAATGGTGATGAACCAAATAGATATGTTAGGTCTGCCGCATTTAGTTATATACACTTTGAAGATTCAGACATCAAGAAAGTTTATGTGTCACCTAATCTTGAGTCTCACAAACACACAATGACACGAAAGTTATATGAGTTTTTAAATGACTAACATACAGAATGACCCATTTTGGGAATTATCAAATCACTTGACACCTGATACAATACTATTTATGATAGACATGATAGAACATTGGGTAGTTAGTGAACAACCTGAGATAACTTTGATGGAAGCATGTTTTTTAACTAATAATATAGGAGTTGCATAATGAATATGACATTACAAGAAATTTTAGATAAATTAAGAGAGTTACAAGGTTCGGCGACAGATGCGTACTATCAAGTACCTGAAACAGATGAGAATGAGAACGCCAGAAGTTATGTTGATAAGTTAAGATATGAAATTGATATGTTGACCATTGAGGTTGAAAAAGTAAATAAACAAGGATACACTATATCATGAGTTATATAGATTATCCAGAAAAACTAAATAAGGTTCGGAGACAACTAAACCATATACTAAATGACCACAGATACTATCAACCAGATAGTTCACGAGAATTTACTATCAGTATGTATAAGGCCTTTGGTAAACGAAAGATAACTGCCAAGATGCAAATCTCAATGGACAAGATTATCAATAGATATCAAGAATGGTTACAGAGTGAAAACAAATTGGATAAGTACGAGAAGTTAGAACGAATAGAAAGTGGACAATACAAGATAAACCTTATCAGAACTCTATTGAGTGGATGTGGTTATCGTCCTATGTATGTGGCTCGTAGTGAAGAGTTTTTAAATAGTGTAGAGAAACAATTAAAATTCAACGCAAAACTATCAGTAAAACAAAGAAAGGCTCTGAATCAGATGTACAAACGATTCAAAGTAAAGTGTGAATCTCGTGGGATACATGATGTTAAGATAGACATGAAACCAAGTAAAGAGATTCAAAAGTTTTTAAACATAACAAACGAACAAGGATAATAATATGCCAAGAAGAAGAAAAAAACCATTACCAATACCAGAGATGAGACGAAAGTGTAATGCAACTGGTACGGTAAAGAAAGTTACTCATAGGTACATTAAGTTACCCTATAATATGAACCGAGCCTCAAAGACCGATGATTACGAAAAGATACCTGGGGCAGAGGTATATAACTATAGTTCTCATGAGGCAGCTGAATCAGTTCATGGTAGTGGTTCATTCACTCACCAAATTGAATATGATGAATGGGATTAAACCAAAATTATATTTAATCCCACAAGGTGGGTTTGGTAATAGAATGTGGTCATATGAAATCGCATACCAACTCAATAAAAAGTTTGGGTATCCGTGGGATATAATCATGGATACTCAGTTCTTTCCTGAGGTGAAGTATTTAGATTTTCCATATGTGAAACAAGGTGGAATGAAACCATCACCAATAATTAAATCACTTGAGGATATTGATACAAGTAAAGACTACAAGATAGGAAGTTATGCCGTCAAACTATATAGTGAGTTAAGAGGTGATTACAATCCATCAAAACCAATCACACTAAAAGATGAGTTATTGGAAGAAGAAATAAAACTCAAGATGAAAGATACAATAGGTGTACACATTAGAAGAGGTGATGTAACAGATGCCTTAAATCCAAGTCATGGAGCATATGGAATACAACCTATGGTATATGATGATTACTACAGAACTACTATGAATGAGTACAAAGATAAAAAGTTCTATATCAGTACAGATGGAACATGGGACGAAGTTAAATGGATATGGGATGAGTTTGATGTTATCAATGAGTATGTAGATGTAAAGAGAAATTACTTCTATACAAACAATGGTAACTTCCCTTTTAGTAAAGTTGAAGCCCTTGATTTATTTCACCTACTACATAGTGAAATATTCATAATGGGATTAAGTACTTGGTCGGAATGGGTACAAAGACAACGAAAAGATGTAAATTGTAAAGTTCCGCCCATAAATTTTGAATAAAGTTACGAAAGTTTGAAATAAAATTAAATATATTTATATATATTGATAAGAGGTGTTGAAAAACAAAGACGCCGAACAAAGACGCGTGTCATGTCGGATGAAATCAAAGATTTCACCGAAGAACACGAACCAATATCGGAAATTAGTATAATGAGGAAAGTTATAATGAACAAGTTTAGTATGAGTCACATAGTAGTGATGTTATTGACATTTTTATTTGTAAGTAAATTAAATGGACAGGTGACAACCGAATTAATTCCATACAGGTTAGTACCAAGTCAAGCCATGGGTTATGGATGTTGGTTAGAGGTGGAGTTTATTGGATTACCGGAATCAATGCATGGTGATGAAGAATTAATAGATGCATTGAACCGAATGGTAGTACAAAAGGAAACAGGTGAAATAGGATTCAACGAGAGAGACTTTAGACGAAATGGTAAAAATTATATACTCGTAAAAATCCAAGTCCCAAGTCCTTATGATGTGTTACCAAAGAGCGTGGAGATAGAGGTAAACCCTTATGAATGAGAACAAGTTAAATAACATTATGAATAATATATTTGATATAATCATCCAATCGGTGAAAATCGGTATCCATTGGATAGAAAATGAAGTAATGAAAATTAAAGAGGCGTACTTTGATGAAGGAAGTATGAACGATGAAATAGAAGGTAGTGGTATATGGAATGGTGGTAACACTATTAGTAAATCATCAAATGATAATGGAATTGAAATACAAGATATAACCGACACACCGTACGATGTGAGTCGTGACTCGGTGAGTGAAGTTATGTATGATGGAATAATGGAGGAGATAGAAGAATGATAATGAGTAGATATTGTGTTGGTAGAATGAGTGGTAGAAATATAAGTGCTCGTACTATTATAAGACAACGAAAGTTAAGAAGAAAATGATGTGGTTAATGAAAATAATAGGCGTGTTGTTAATAGTGTATACAGGAGTTATATATATCTTGTTACAAGAGTTAAACAAAATAAAATTAGAAGAGCCGTGGGAAGATTGGGAAGGTGATGAAATATGAGTGATTCAAATATAGTGTTCTTATGTGTTATGTTTATGGTGAATGGATTTATATTGGGTATGGTAATGAGAGGAAACTTTTTAAAATGAATTACGAGGTAATTATATGATGACAATAACAATAGGACAATTTGTATTAATCATGGTGATGAGTACGATATTAATAATAATGCATAATAATTTAAAAGGATAAAGAATGTTAGTAAAATATTTAGTAGTTAAATTAATCTTAAGTGTAGTAGTGTATAGTGTTGCATTGTTACTATTATGGGATATAGAGAGAAGGATTATACAACACAATGAGTAAGATGAATAAACCAACTAACCATATATTAGGACACCACAATACAAGTGATGGAGTATATGAGGAAGACTCTATATTACAACGCATTAGTTTATTTTGTATATTGATGTTATTGTTACCAATTATATGTATGGTGGTAATGGTGATGTGGATAAGAGATGTAATCACCAGAAAATAACCTACCTAAAGGTCTACTTCGTAGAATCATTCTGAGATTCATAGACCGATTTTAAATAGGGTATTCTACCCACAATAAACCACTTTTATAACTTTATTATATTTATTGATACAGATAAGATTAATTGATACACTTATCTAAAGTCAAATAATATAAGTTTGTGTGTCTATGTGTCATACTTTTTTGCATAGTATTTATGCAACCTTATGTATGTCATTATGTCACACTTGAGGAACAATATAATGAAGAAACGCGGTCGTCCAAGTTTAAGTAATCTCACCCCACAACGAATCAAATGGGCTATAGAGTCCACTCAGTCAATGAGACAAGCCTCTGACTATCTTAATGTTAGTTATAACGCATTCTCTAAGTATGCCAAACAATATGACTTGTGGAGTCCAAGAACCTCAAGTAAGGGTATTAGACGCTCACACTCTGGTAGGTTAACACATGATATAGGTAAAATCCTCCGCGGTGAACACCCATCCCCATATCGTGAGAGTACATTACTGATGAAAGGTATACGCGAAGGATACTTTAGTGCGTGTTGTAGTAATTGTAACCAGGATTACTCTCATATAACAGGTAAGAAACTCCCACCATTAATCATTGACTTCCTTGATACTAACCCACAGAACACCAAACAAGAGAATATTCGGGTGTTGTGTTTTAATTGTGTGTATGAATTACATCATACACCTAAAGGTTGGTATAGACATCGTGATAATCCAATAGTAAAAGCGTATGATGATGTCCCTTTAAAGGTTGAGATGACCGAACCTGATGTACCACAAGGTAATATAGAACCCAAAAGTGAAGATTTAGAGTTCATTCCATTTGAAAGGTTCCAAAATATGTTAGATAATGAAGAAAAAGCTTGACTTATATAGGTTTTTTTTCGTAAATTAGCAAGAAAAACTCTATTTTTTACCTCAAAACGCTTGGATTTCCCTCCCAATATACCCCAACACTAAATAAAAATGAAATTATTTTAACTTTTTTAAAGAAAAAGCTTGACTCGTATATGTTTTTCTTCGTATATTATATGGGTACGCTGTGTCTTTCCAGATAGAATTGGTTGGATTCATCACCTGGTGTTGGAATCATCACCCGAAAAACAAGTGCGGATGCACTAAAAATAAATGCAACAACACCCGAAGGGTCTCCACGAGTATACACCGCAATGAACATTATAGAGTATCAGAGTAGTAATAGTGTATATAGAGTATAGAGTGTAGAGATATCACCAGTGAAGTGTGACATAATAACACACCCCACGCTACCCCACGCATTTACCCGAAAACCATAGAAAAGTATGTCATTATGTCATAGGCTCGGACTTATTTTTAGGCCACGATAAAAAAAGCTCCTATAGCACTTAATGATAGTTTTATTTGTGTTACAAAAGCGATGTTACACTTTATTTTAATGCTCGTTCTTGATACTTAGTATTATGGATATAAACAATATATTAACAACAGACATAAGATTAATTCTACCACCTATTGGTATTGTAATCCTCTTCTTGGGATTCTATTATAGAGGAGTGAGGTAATGGATGCATTCAACTCTATAGTGTTGAGTGTACTTGGTATACTATATGTAGTACTGGTCATATGGTGGTTTCAAAGTATAGAATGATTACTGAATTTCAAACCATTGGTATTGATATACACTTTCTAATTGGTATTCTGATTATTATTATTGGTATACTAACATGGGATTATATGGATAATTAAAATGAGTTCGTTATTCTTTATAGTATTACTCTTACCCATCACTTTACTCTTTAGTAACACTACCATTGCTGAGGACAACTTTAGTATTCAACTGGATAAGACAGCTCATTACACCACTTCATTTGGATTGTATTTCTTTTTCCACACTATGTATACCGACTCTTTATTACCTATGGATACTTCACTCACTATACCGATTCATTCTATTATTTCATCCACTATCGTGGGTTTAAGTTATGAAGTATATCAGAGTACTCCAATAAGTAAGTCAGACGGATTCAGTATACACGACATGGTTTATAATGTGTTGGGTGTTGTATCAGCATATACCATTCATGAAGTTTTTTTGTATTTTAAGGAAATACTTTGATATTTATATATAACTAATGTTATGGGTTCCGAAAGGAAATCATGGAAAATGAACAAACTATCAAACTAATATTGATGATTGTGGTTATATTGTATTGGAGATGGTTATTAAATTATGTTAAAAAATAAAGCTTGACATCATGAGATAAATTTATTATATTATAAACAACTGAGAAAGAAGTCCGAGGGCCGGGGCTGTAGCTCAGTTGGGAGAGCGTCGCACTTGCACTGCGAAGGTCGCAGGTTCAATCCCTGTCAGCTCCACAAGAATTAACAATGAGGAACAAGATAGATGTTATGGAAAAGAAAACAATGGAATGATACTTTAAACCAAGGTATACCACATATCGTTATAGATAATTTTTTAGATGAAGAGACTGCACTGAAATTATATGATGAATGTATTAATGGTGCACCGAGAGGTGGATGGACAAACTTCACAAGAGCAGGTTCAAATATGGAAGAGTATAATGACTTGGTATATTGTGACAAGGGTCATAAGATTACTTATGATTTAATGCATAGTGGTGAGATGTGTTATGAGTTAGAACAACTTACCGACATGGTAGGATTGATGCCTGACCCACACTTAGTTGGTGCAGGATACTCACGATTCAAACCAGGTAGTGATTTAAAACCACACTATGATTTTAATTGGAACGATAGATTAAAACTACATAGACGATTAAGTTGTTTCTTATATTTGACACCAGAATGGAAAGACGAGTATGGTGGTCACATTCAGTTTTGGGATGGTAATCCAAACGAGAAGAAGAGTGCGAAGATTGTAAAAGAGATTGCACCAATGTTTAATAGGTTGGTTGTCTTTGGTAATTTAGTTAAGGGGCCAGTTCATTCGGTACGACCAGTTAAGGCACCAGATGAATTACAAAGAACTTCTATTAGATGGTTCTACTATCAGAGTAACTCAACTTATAATCCAGATGACCCACCACATCGTAGTATGTATAAAACTAATGAGTATACTCATACAAAATTATATGACGAATGATATCAGTAATAGGTGATAGTTTTACATCAGGTGTTGGTTATACACCTTGGTGTGACTTACTTCAACAGAAGTTAAATAAAAAGGTTGTAAATCTAAACAGACAAAATATGTTGTGTGAACCTTATGTAACATCTACTAACTCTTTCATGATGGATAGACTTGAAGAATTTGAAATGATTCTACAAGTGAGTGACCTATTTATATTTCAATGGAGTGCACCACTTCGTGATGATGAAGATATACAAGGTGATTATACATCAGTTGTAGAACCAACTGAACTTGATAAACGAGAAATAAAACTACTGAACAGAATAGATAGGAGATTGGATGCATTATCATTTAATTGTCCTATGATATTTTGGTCATGGAGAGATTTCAGTCATCACCATTTGGATTGGTATGATAAATATGATTGTGGTATTAGATGGACTAATGACCCTAATCTTATTATAGGTAAACATGACCCACATCCTAATCAAGATGGACATGAATGGATTAGTGAAAAAATATTAAGTTTTATAAAAAACAAAAACTATTTATATTAATAAACAAGGAGAGACAATGTTAAGACCTTTTGATGCAAGAGTCTTGGTTACAAAACCAAAACGAGAAGAACAAACTTCAAGTGGTATTATATTACCTGATACGGTAAATGAACAAGGACAAACAGCACTTGGTGTTGTACAGGCAGTTGGGCCAGGTTCAAGAAATGCCATGAGTGGTGAACCAATGGATATGGGAATAGAAGTTGGTCAGACAATCGTGTACACGAAGTTCAGTGCAACTGAAATGGAGTATGAAGGAAATGAGTACCATGTTGTTACTGAAAGAGATATCATAGCAGTAGTTGAGGAATAGATGCCACTTAGTAGATTCGGAAGAAGACACGAAAGAACATTTGGAAAAGAGAAAGAGGAATGGGATGGTAACTTTAGACAACCACCTAAACCTGATTCATACTACACTAAGATAAAAGGACAATGTAGATGGTGTGGTAACATGATTGTTAAAGATGATGGTACTATTAACGAGAGAAGAAGTTGGCATGAAGATTGTGCAACTGAGTATATGATAATATATCACTCTCGTGAACAACGAGCACAAGTAAGAAAAAGAGATAAAGGTGTTTGTAATCATTGTGGTAAGTTTGCTATGAAATGGGATGTTGACCATATCAAACCTTTGGTAGAACAACGAGATGTAAAAGAAAAAGATTTAGATTGGGATTATTATAAGTTAGATAATCTACAGACATTATGTAAACCATGTCATAGATTAAAAACTAATTCCGAAGTTATATTAAAGAAGAATGTTAAAAAGAAACGAAAAATAAGTTACAGGAGTTTAAAGAAATTCAAATGAATATATTAGCAATAGGTGCACATCATGATGATGTAGAGTTTGGTTGTTTCGGTACACTAACTCGTCACAGACAAAACGATGATAAGGTTGTTGTTGCAGTGATGAGTAATGGTGCATTGAAACATTCAGTTAATGATGATGTAATTAGAACACCCGCAAGAAGTGAAAAAGAAACTGAAAAGTCAATGGGGTTGATAGGTGTTGAAGATATAATACATCTTAATTACCAAGACACTGCAGTTCCATTTAGTCGTGAAACTATTTCGGATATAGAACGATTAGTTGATAAACATAATATAGATATGGTCTATACCCATTGGGCAGGTGACACTCACCAAGACCACATCAATACTTTAGACTCTACTTTAAGTGCATGTCGTAATGTAAAGAATGTTTTATGTTATGAACAAGTTCCACTACCAAGAGTCACCACGACTTATCCTGTGGCAAATTACTTTGTTGATATTAGTGGAGTACCATTTAGTAAAAAGATACAGGCATCTAAATGTCATGTATCTCAAATAGAAAAATATAAGAAGAGTGGATTTGATATTATAGATGGATTAGAAGTTATGGCACGATATCGTGGTAACCAATGTGGAGTAAAGTTTGCAGAAGCATTTAACATCTTAAAGATGTCATGGTTATAGGAATACACCAACCTGAACACTTTCCATATTTAGGATTCTTTCAGAAGATGAAGAAGTGTGATGTGTTTGTTATATTGGATAATGTAAAGTTTAAGAAGAACAACTTTCAGAATCGTAATAAGTATTTGAATACACATACCAATAAAGAAGAGTGGTTCACAATACCAGTTAGTAAGAAATCAAATAGTATGTTGATAAATGAAATCAAAGTTGAAGATGGTGTATGGAGAAAAAAGATTAAGAAACAATTATCACAGAGGTTTCCTAAGATTGATATTAACTATGTATATGACCATGATACTTTAGTCAAAATTAATATGAGTAGTATTGGTTATTGTGCACTTAAATTAGGTTTCAGTCCACCTACTATGATTATGAGTTCTGAATTAAATGTAGAGGGAAGTA
>VMHT01051127.1_pt1 | contig 18617 bp, 16 predicted proteins | sample 4693611 | NCBI WGS metagenome assembly VMHT01 (sample SAMN12280063, study PRJNA550983) | marine metagenome | isolation source: seawater sampled from same location over 5 years 0.02-0.2 micron viral filtrate | place: USA: collected off the coast of southern California halfway between the port... ...
TTACAAAATATTTTACGATAATATTTTCATTAAAATAATTGTTAGGGTATTTATGTTTTGCTTGGATTATTGGATTATTGGATTAATATAGTGATCACGAGAGTATGAGACCAAATCACGGGGCGCCATCATAGGGTATCCTTATCATTCCTGCTTTAACAAGTTCCTCAATGTCATTATGATGATTTTCGCGATATACGCGATCAACTATGTCCTTAATTTTGCCATTATCCAGGTCTGGCGGAAAATCATCCTCAAGCTCCTTAATTTTTTCGTTCACGAGAGCCGATAGATGATTCGTGTGTTCTTCTTTCTCTGGTTCAAAATAGTCATCAACATGTTCAACTTTTTCTTCTATGAAGTCTTTTAACTTATTGTATTTAGTCTTATATTCTGCAAGTTCCCTGTAAAGTTCTTGTGCAACTTCAAGGAGAGAGGCATTCATGCATTTTAATCGCTGAAGTTCATCACGCTCTTCAAAACTTTCCCGAAGGTTTAGCTTGAGCATGGGGTACTGCCGTTCCAACTCCAAAAACGCACGAATCGCATCCTTCTCCTCACTCTCTGGTGCGAAGGCGGGACGGTGCGAGGAATGAACGTCCTCTGCAATCTCTGTCGGCGTTTGAGCTTCGCTCATGGTGCATGGGGCGTTTGCCGTGCGTGTGAAAGTGAAAAATATCTTACTTGGAGTTATTTTACAAAGGTCTCTTAAAATTACAATTATAATACCAAATCACGGGGAGGGGGGTGTTTGCTGGGCGTGTGCTTGACTTTTTGCGAACAAGCACACCACTACATATAAGAAAGACCCAAAAAACCCCAACAGCGGATGTGCCCATGCAAGTAATCCTACCGCAATCCCAAACACAAGCACAACGCCAATCCCATTAACGCAGTAATAAGGGCTCCTCACAAACTTTGATAGAGTCCATTCACCGACGGGGGGTTCAAAATATAATATTCGGTCTCGGGGGTGCGTCTGCATGTAATCTCTATCGGGGTTATTGCTCATGTACTGTTGTCGCTCTGCGAGACGATTAACAAAATCCACCGAAGGTACAGAACCTTCAGCAGAGTCATGCGAAACTAGCCTCTCGTACATCCCCTCGCCATCTTCAGGCAAGTCCGTGTCGGGTTCGTCGTCGCTCATGGTGCGTGTGAAAGTGAAAAAAACTACAAAGACTTATTAAGGTATTATTACAAAGGTCTCTTAAACAATATGGCGGGGCAAAGGTTATGAGATGATGAGGCTTCGGTACAAGCAATTATGCCTGGAGAGAGGAACTGGTCTACAACCCAGCCTTCAAGAGCTTTAGTATTTATCACCTTTAACGAATCAAGAGCCGTCGCCGTAGCAGTTGGCGGAATAGACTCCATCAAGTACTCATAGTTGGGCGGAGGGCTCCCCAAGACCGCATTTAAGTTGTTCAGGTCGTCTTTGGCTTCTTCCAAGTACCCGGCTATGGTGCTAAGAAGCACTTGAACGAGAAGCATGAAGGCACCGAAACTTTGTAATGAGATTCTCCTATACCATGCGGTATCATTCCAGTCCCTATCAGGAAAACAAACAGGAAAATAACAGCACCATCGCTTAGGAGGCGGTGGTGCTGTTGGTCGCATGAGTGTGCCGTCGTCGCTTTCTACGTTCATGGCGTTCATGGTGCGTGTGAAAGTGAAAAAAATAGGTCAAGCTTTTTTTTCTGCTTTACAAAGTTTACACCTATATTTATTTTTACCATGAGTGCAAATTGCAGATCCTCCACACTCTTTACACTCAGCTTTCCTTTTGTTGTGTTCACATAGACCTTTACCCCCACACTGTTTACATGTAGCTTTCTGTCTTCCGTGTGGACATAGATTGCTACCACCACATTCTATGCAATTTGTCTTTTGCCTTCCGTGTGGGCATACACTACCACCCCCACATAATTTACAAGTATTACTCCTTCTACCGTGTATGCAAAATGATGATCCACCACATTCCCTACATGCATATTTAATTTTTCCGTGTACACAAACCGAAGACCCATGACAAATCTTACAAGTATCCCGCCTAACTTCGTGTTCACAGAACCGCGTTTTCTGCTCTACCTCCTCCGGCAAAGGCGCAACATCTTGACATTCTTGTGGTACATCATCCGTTAACGATCCCAGAACGAGTGCTTCATCTAGCTCTTTAAGCTCTGTCGTAATTTCCGCGATCCGCTGTGCTATCCTTGCCCGGTCTGTCGCGTGCATGTGTTCCGCGCGGTTTTGAAGTGGGGCTTAAGCTCCCTAAAATAGAAACTTAGGTGATATTTTCCCGCTTGTTTTTTCATAATTGTCCCGAAGCGCACCATAACCTACGCGCCCAACATGGTTGTAGGCAAGCCCGAACTCATCAATGTTGAAGACAGCGCCGTTGGTGATCTCACAGCGACACTTCAGCCTATTCAAAACGAGAATGGAGAGCTGATCATCAAGGGATCTGTCGTCCCCGACGACGGGTCTACCGGGAAAGTTTTCTTTCTTTTTACCTTTCGCGACGACAGCGACTACTCATGTGAGCTTAAAGACTCCAAAGGAGTGCGCGCGTACAAAGATCTCACAGGCGATGATGATGCAACTCGCGCACAGCTAGAACACGATATCAAAGAGGCAATTTACGACGCTAAGCATGCTGATTGCAACGCCATGCTCAGCCCTTCCCGGTTGAGGACTCCAGCTTCGCTTACGCGAAAAGTATCCCGTGTAGCCCCTACATCAACCGGTGCAAGGAGATTATCTGGTGATGTTGCAACTAAATCTCGCAGAGAAACTTCATTGGCTTTGGTTCGGTCAGGATCAGCAGGCAAAACCAAGAGACAACCCAAGATTACTGAAGCTGGAAAACTTGGAATGGAAATCTCGGGGTTGTCCTTACAGATTCGTGGTCTCAAGAAACGCAAACTCCGGGCTGTGAACCAGAAAGATGAGTATGATTCTCAGGCAAAAGAGTACGAAACTTATTTGCAAGTATACGCTAATGTGAACAAGAAGGAAGCTCCTAAAATTAAGAACATGCTGGCTATGGCTGATGAGATTGCTAATATGCGCGAATATTGGTCAGGTACAACCCATAGTATCAAAGGTGTGGAACACAGCGTACTTCATGATTTTGCCAGTCTTCTCCGCACCACTGCCAGGTACATTGACTCCAAAAACATGGATGCTGATGCTATTGAGGAAGAACTCAAAAATAAAATTGCAGTTTTCCACGATAAGAGGAGGAAGCAGACTGATTTACTACTGACTGAACAGCTTGATGGAGAAGATTTTGACATCAATGACCTTGAAGGTGTTGAGATGTGGCAACCCTGAACATCTTTACAGTTATGCAATGTATATATGTAAAGATGTTTGCACTGAAAAAAAATACATAAAAAATAGTACAAACCTATTGTAAATATGATGCATTCTAAATATACTTCTAATGATGAATACTACACAACCTATAAAATATGGGAAGACATAGCTGACTTCATACCTAAAGATAAAACTATATGGGAATGTTTCTATTCCCGCAACTCTCAATCAGCAAATCACCTACGGAATCTTGGTTTCAAGGTCGTATGGGAAGATGTTGATTTCTTTACACACAACTACGGCGACATTTTAGTGAGCAACATGCCTTTCACTAAAAAAAAGGAGGTTCTCACAAGACTAAAACAACTCGGTAAACCTTTCATAATGATATTTCCAACTCAAAGTATACAAACAAAACTGTTTAAAGAGATTTTCAAGGATGATAAAATACAAATAATATACCCCACAGAGAAATTACACTTTGAAGGAGACTCTACACATCCTCGTGGATCTTCGTTCTATACCTGTTATCTGTGCTACAAGATGGATTTTGAAAAGGATATAAACCTTATTTAATTAAACGGGAGTCTCCTGAGCAGACCCATTAAGCACGGAAGCCTGTCCCATCTTAGTAATATTAAGGGTATACTCACTCTGGCAGAAAGTTTCAAGCTTAAGAGGAACTTGGGCAGGTTTGGCAAGAGACAACGAGAGCAGTAGAGGCGCACCTGTAGCCTGAGTGTTGATGCCGTTGAGGTAATCATCACGAGAACTCTTCATGTTCTGCCCGATAAAGAACACACCACTGCGCTCCCAAGTCGCAACACCATCCTTGTTATACGAACCGATGAAAGAGTCAGTATCCCAAAGGTCAAGACCACTCACGGCGTAAAGCAGAGCGTTCTTAGAGTCTCGGGACGACATCTCAAGCCTCTTTTGAGGCATGAGTAATGTGTCATAGGAGTATTGAAACGACTTGACCTTAGCAGTTTGAACATACGAGGCATCATTATCAGCAGTTGTATGATCTCCGTGCGCGCCTAAGAACATTAGATTATCAACGGGCTTAGTCGTAGCATCGTAGTCTACGACAGCCGGCAGAGACTGAGGTCTAATCGTAGTGAATACGGCAGACAGATTTTGAGCGCTTTCGTTGATGCTTAATTCAGCATTTTGAGCGTCCTGACTGATGTGGTTATTGTGGAGACGGAAGGTCTTGAAAGGAATGGAAATCTTGCCTCCATTATAAAGCTCTTTATCAAGCTTTTCATTGACATTCTGGGGCATTTCAACAATTTCTAACTGCATCTCAACCTCACTAAGAGTGAAATCAGGAGTACCGGCGGAATCACGGACACAGACTAAAGAGGGATCTTCAAGCCATAGAGTAATTTCCATAGCTGACCCACCACTAGCGTTAAATGCACCAAGAGCGAGGTAGTGTTCCTGATAATCGCGACCGAGTATACCAGAGGCAAAATTATGCTCAACGATAGTTCCATTTTCGTAAATAGACTTGAGATGGGCAGTAGTGGGAGGTGTAGTGGAAGAGCGGAAATCACCCGAAGCGTGAGCATTACCCATTTTCTTGCATACGGAATCCATGTTAGAGAGTACCCTGCAGATAGTTGAATATCCCTGAATATCCTCTACAACTTGGTTGCCACAGCGAATCTGCATACGATTAAATGGATGAACTCCGTGTACGGGAAAAGATCCAGAGTTAGTCTGGAACTTGAACCTAAGCAGGGAACGCTGTACATTCAACCAAGCATTTTTGAAAGCGGGTATGGAAAATACGATTTGGTTGTTTCCACTGGTGGGATTGAAACTAGTAGTCCCGGAAGAATTAATAGGATAAATGTTGTGAATCTTGGGGCGAAGACCTTTGAGTCCCTTGACCTTAGGCATAAGCCCGACAACTTGGCGAGGCACGGCAGTACCAGACATCTTTTATGTAATATACACTCACAAAATAATCCTCTCAGGTGTGTGCGCTAATGTATAAGCTTCATTAGCCTGTGCCTGTAGATATTGTGGAGAATAAGTTGGTTCAACAATACATTCAAAACAAATTACTAAATTATAATCACCACATTCATCGTGATTTAATAAAGTTCCAACCTCACTACGAAGCTGTATGTCAAAGTCCTGTATGTTTTCGTCGTTCAGGTAATGGTAGTGTGGCTGAAGAGCATCGTAATGTACCCAACCACCCCTACCGGTCGTGAATTGCAAAAACTCAAGTACATTACTTGGATTTGCCCTGAGTGCAAAGGACATAGGATCAGTGTCCGTTTCGTATGTTCCGCCTGAGGTCAGCTTATTTGAAGTCAAATATACACCTGAGGGAGACTCAATTACGGCTGGTAAATTACCCGAGACAATATTTGGTACGCTTAAACTACCAGCTAATACGAGAGCGTAGTAATATTTATACGCTGGAGACAGACTTGGTATAGCTCCGGCAATATCATCAAACTCTTGGAGCTTACGCTTCTTAAGGTTTACCACCTGAGAATCTACAAATCCAAGAGTCCTCCAGATAGAAGTTCTCGTGTTGACCGGAGCGAAGTACTTAGTACCATATGCATTCGCGAGTCCTACCTGTGTCCTGTAATTTGTGTTAATTGTGTTATCAACTACTACACCGAGTGGTACTTCATTTGGGTCAGCGGATACTACATGATTAGACATGTTCGCAATCTCAGTATTAATTTGTGTGCATAGCTCTTCCCTAGTGTAATAGCCTGTGGGAATAGTTATGGTAAATTGTTTTTGATAGTATGTAGAATCACCGGGAGCAAGGTAAAACTCCGCCCAAGTTAAGGTATTTTCCAAACTGCGGATATTATATAAAATGTTTGCACATGAGAACTGCTTCACAAATACCCTGTAGCAGTTTTTTATAGGCTGTGGTAAGTGTACCCTAAGATCAGCCAAGTTTTCTAAAGTCTCCAGCCTATGTTTACTATTGATGTGAACATATTGAGTCCTTGTTCGTGGGGCATTCATAACTATATTTATACTACATTTTTATTCAAAGAACATGAGAGTACCCCTTTCATACCTTAACGAGGGCTGAGGCTCAATTGCGATGGGTGGCGGAGGCGGTGATTGCTCTCTCTTCGGTGAAGGTGGGGGTGTGAGTTCTTTTTCAGGTTCTTTTTTAGGTGAAGGAGGTGGAGTCATTTCCTTTTCTTTTTCAGGTTCTTGCTCCGTCTCCTGCTCAATTTCAGGTTCTTCCTCCGTCATTTTAGCTTCAGCTAAGGCTCTTCTTTTCTCATAAGCCTTTTTTTGTGCTAACAATAATTGCTGTTTTTGAGCTTCACTCCGCTCTTTCTTTTCAGTCATGTTTCCTAATAAGGGGTAAGAAAAAATATCCATAGGAGACACAACGCGCGCACGACACGATACCTACGCGCGATATGCCTAAGGCACGAACGCTCCCAAAAGAAAGAGCCGATCTCAATCCCGAATGGATCGCCGACGAGTTTGAGCTTGACGGCTATGATTCGCGGATGTCTTCAAGCTCAACAAGTGGTGTCAGCAATCTCATGCGCATGTACTTAAAGCAACGGGGCTTAAAGACTTCCCTCGCGACAACGAACGCTGAAAAATGGAGCATGATCGTACGCGATTGCGTCAAGAGCGAGTTGATCTATGCCGATCCATTGCATTACCACACCATACCACTGCGCTTCATGACAAGAGGAGACTTTTGGGCGCACCACACTATCGGGAAGTTCAAAGACCATATGAAGGGCGGTTTTTTGCACTTCCTTCTCGCTGGATTCCTGATGATCACGCTCCACTTCTACTCGTATGAGTTTTACACCAAGCCCCTTCCATTTCACCCGATTCCCTGCTCCAAGTATCCCAGTCAGGTTCATTGCCAGGTTCTTAAGAAGATCCAGGATTACACCTACTCTGGCTGGGATGACTTGATCAAGTTTGCTGTGCATTACCTCATTAGTATGCTCTCTGGTAGCTTTTTCACCGCACTGATGACTCCATTCTCAGCCTAGCTTCCCTACGCTTCTTGTAATACTCACGATGATACGCCTTATTATGCTCTTTGTTATTTTGCCTCCATAGGAATAATCGTCGTTGATTAGGAGTCATAGAATCTAGCGGAACATTTTTTAAATATGGTTTTTTACCCTTTTTACCAATTTCAATAATCTTATAGCCTTGCGTTTGAAGTAATTTTATAGCTTGATCGTTGTTCATAATGTAAACAAGTAAATAATTAATTCTTTAAACTACTTAAAGAACGCATCAATCCAGTTTTTTTGTGCCAAGTTTACCTGCCGTTGCATCTTGGACTGCTTCTTCGTCAAGTTCACTGATATCCTGCAATTCTTTAATGTATTTGAGGGATGCAGATGGACTATGCTCAAGTTTAAATGCAAGTTGCGTTCTCTCATGACCAGTCTTGATCGTCTGTAAAGCAGTACTGATGTATGATTTTCGTAAATAACTTATATTACCAAGACCTTTTCTGTTTGTAATACCTATTGAATCAAGCATCGTTTTGACCCAACCAGTCATTTTAGTCTTACCAAAAAGATACATACCTGATTTATTAGCTTCCCGGTACTTTACTATACGCTTGGTGAGTACTTCACTAAACTCAAACTCTTTTGTACCATACAAAGCCCTCGTTTTATAATTTACGAGAATAAAAATAGCTTTTTTCATACGCTTGCGTGTGGATTTATTCGGTATGAATATTGTATTTCTCTTAATTGATTTGATTTGGGCAGTGTTTTGAGGAAGTTGGTTATTAGTAGCATCAACAAATAATTCTGCATAATCATCACGAGCAGGGAACTCATCGTATAAATCTATGTACAGATGCTCTTTACTGATAGGATCAGGGTATTTTTTCTTAACCATTTCCTTAAGTTTATTCCAATCAACGACACTTTGACCTTTCTTAGGATTCGTTAAAGCTTCGGCACTGATTTTGGCTTCGTTTTCACGCCATATACGATTTAATGCATCGTATGCATCCTTAAACCTTTCGTCGTTCAAATAATCATCCCTGAACGCGGGGTAGCTTCTAAGAGCAATCAACAAGGTTGAGAACTCTCCATTCGTAGCTTTTAAAGTTTTAAAATCATTGTTTCTCACATTTTTACGAGGGCTATTGACCTTATCGCGGACATGTTCTACTCCAGATCTTCTTACCACCAAGCTTACATCCTTCAAATATTCGTCTCCCAAGTATTTCATGAAATTGTAAAAATAACCAGTTTTATCACTATTTGGTGAGCCATACTGATTATTGGTCGTCTTTTGACTGACCTTACCAGCCTGCTTAGTGGTTGCTTGTCGCGGGTTATTTCGCATCCAAACGCTGATTGACATAGCATCCAGCGCACCTGTGTACCCTGTTTGAGCAAGTGTTGCCGACGGAGGCTCAGCTTGCTCAACCTCTTCATCTCGCTCACCGGGTCTATATTCGTCAACAACTTCACTGACATCAGGCACGAAGTCTCCTTCAGCTTGTCCATCGCGACCCCTATAGAGTCTAGACTGCATAAACATAGGAATGTTCATAATAATTGGGTCAAAATCGTACTGTTTTCGCAAATTATTTATGTCTTCAAGCGTAATGTCATATCTTTCCATAGACCCAACATGTGGCACAGCCCCTTTTGCAATCCTACGCAATACTCTTTGCTTATATTCATTCTTTACATAGTCCGTGCTTTCGCGGTATTTACTGATATATTCCAAATGTTTCTTAGCTTCAGCGATCTGCTGTCTCGTTCTTCGCCTTACAACCATGTACTTTACCCTGATATTTATTTCACACCAGTTTCGTCCACAATTAAATATTGGTCAAAGTTTTTTCTAAATCTTTGAAATGACTGTTTTGGGTGCATGTCCACATGCAAAAAATGGTGATTTGAGTCCTTAGTAGCTTCGTAGTGTACTTTTAAAAATGTCTCAGTGGTAATTTCACCTGCAAAAGACTCTGCGATTTGTTTTCTTTCCTCATCATCTTTGGTGCGCCCGATTAAAGCTGAGGTGATTTGATTTCGTACTGCTCGGTTGAGACCGTTTTGAGATTTAAAAGATTGTATGAGAAAATAGAGAGACACGCCTACAGCACCTCCGTCGTAAGTAGGAGACTGATGGCGATGTTTTTGTGTGAGTTGAACAAGTGCGCGTGAATTACATATACGCCCACCGAGTATATCATCAAACACGACCGCTATGACTGGTGGACGACCTTCCAAATAGCACTTATATTTTGGTTCAGGCAGTCTAAAGGAATTGCGAGAAACATCGTAATACTCCATGAGATAGTCATCGTACTCACCTGTCATAGGCAATAAACCATTGTCAATTTGTCCCATGATCTTGTCGTAATTAGCTTTTAATTTTTTGTATCGTAAGAACTCATCTCGTTCGGTATCACATATAGTCTTAATTGAATCTATCACGGATACATCGTCTATATCATCAAATATATCTTCAGTATTTATTTTCAACTGCTCTAGTATCTTAATATTTGAATGAAAAGTGGGTGAGACGAGTATTATTCTATCCATCGTACCGGACTCTTTATACATACGAAGCAGGTTTGATATCGCAGTAGTCTTGAAGCTACCTCTTTTTGCGACACTCACGCATACTTGGTGTAGTTTTGGCAAGTGCGATGCTGTTTCAATACGAAAAGCTTCTCCAGTTATAAGCTGTATCTTAGCTTTTGGCTCGCTTCGTTTCTCAATTTTCATACTAATGTATAGCTAGATTTTATGTTGGCATTAATATTCAGTTGTAAATTGGCAAGCGCCGATTCCAAACTGGGTATCCTCTACAAGCTTATAGCCTTCAAGGAAGTAAAAATGGTCTCTGCCTTTCGTAGACCTCTCCCATTTCTTGCCCTCCCAGTCTTTCAACTTGTCTCGTAGGGTCTTTGCCTTGATATCAACTGCCGGTTTCATGTGCAATAATCTTTCACGAAGCTCGGTATCAAGTAATCTATCTTGAGGGTTTTTGGTTTGGATGTATGTTTTCCTAATGCGCGCATCATCAGTGTCGTCCTCTGCATACGCTTCAGTGGTCTCGGCGACTTCTTTAGGGAGCTTTGGCTCGGTGTCAACAAAGTTCTCAATCAGTAAAAGAGCAAAAGCTTGTTGGATCTCTTTTCTTTTCATCCAAACAGACTTTATCTTCTCATCAGCAAGCTTGATGTAGTCAGGGACATTTCCGGAAGCCTTAATGGCATCGTATTTATCTTGTTTAACAAATTGATAGTGCGTGTTTACAATGACTACGCGATCTTTAACACCATCATCGTGGGGATGAATATTTGGCATTTCATTGCCATTTAACCATAGTTGCCCTTGAAACTTAAACTTTGAGTTGTGTTTGCCGTGAAGCATTCTTGCCTCGTGCGGTTCACCGCCGGAGACGACACTCTTAAGCATATTGCCATCAAGTCCCTCACTCGGCAACTCATTTGCAAAACATAGACGCGCGTGCTTGAGTTTGAGCATCCAATTCTTCTCAAGGGCTGAATCACCATCTTTACGCTTTTTACAGAGCGCTGAAGAGCTGTAAATACCACAAAAAGATGAAAATGTATTGTTGACCATTTCGGTCATAGCACTTTTAGAGCTATTAGGTCTGCCGACGACGATCATAATTCGTTTGTCTTCGTATCCTGCGCACCCCGCAAGACCGCGTGAAGCCTCTTGGAGCATAAATACTGCTACAGCTTCATTTTCATAGACCTGCAGGAAAAGCTTATCTTTGACTTCATCCATATTTTTACGAATCTCTGGGGTTATAGTCTCAGGTAAATCAATAGTTCCTCGTCTTAAGAAGCACATAGAAGAGTCATAAGGTATAAGCTTTTTTAGGTCATGGCAATACACACCATTACTGAAGGGTATTTTCTTATAGGTCGTATCAGCAATTTTATATCCAAACATTGTGTCTTCCTTGATGATTGACTTCATTTGTGTAATAATATCAGTTTGGAACTTTGTAGTTTTCTTCGGTATGCATTTTGAGTTTTTCATAAAAGGACGGATCTCGCGAAGGTCGTCTTCTTCGTAGTATCCCTTCTCAGGATTAAACCAGTATATGGTATTCTCAAACCTTAAAAACTTATGTCCAGCTTCCTCAAGTTCCGTTATAAAGTTCTCAGCGATCTCTGTATGATTATCATGATCAATTTCATCTTCCATTTCGTCCGTATCCTCTTCCTCACAAAGTATACTACGATCAAAATCGTCTAGAGGCTTAGTGATAACCTTAATCACATAGCCATTATGCTTTAAAATCTCGTCTTCACATGATTTCAGTACTTTGCATCCATCAGTGATTGGTTCTAAATCACTGGTATTAGGCGGCTTTTCAATTAACAATCCATCATGTATAAGTGTAGAGGTAGTGTAGCCAGCTTTTTGAAATACTCTTACTATAGTGTCTAGGCAATTGCTTTCTTCCTCTTGAGCAAAAACCGACAAGGCACTGCCAAGAACATTATTGCGTTTATCTTTGTTAGCATGTTTCTTAATGTAGTCCACATACTGAGGCAAATTAAACAAATCAGTTGCATTCTCTTTGAACTCGCGTTCAATATCTCTAAGAAATTGAGTAGCGTTCCAGTTTACAAAGGTCTTATCACCATTTTTTAATTCAAAACTTAAAACTTTAGCATCCCCGCCATACATAACCTTTAAAAACTGGGATTTAGCCAGGTCTCTTTTTTGGCTCAGGGAATAGATTGCGTACTCTTTTTTTATCGTCTTATTCTTTTTAGTATTTGCATGCAAGTTATTTAAAGTTTTGTCCATATAACTTATCATATCTTCTAATAGCTCTTCTCTGTTTGCATTATATTCACTAAGGTTAGTATGGAGTAAATTATGGTCTTGAAACTTTTTTTGTAATATAGTAGGGTGTGCATTAGCCATGTCAATATCAATGTATTTGTCATTCATCAAAGCTTTGCGCACATCTCGCTTAAATCCTTGTACGGCTTTGACACCATTGGGAGTCAGTCTGCCTACTTCATGTTTTTTCTTAAATATTGTGTGGTGAACGCCATCCTCCTCAAGCTCATTTTTATATTGTATGAGCTGAGTGAGCTGACTCTTGTTTAGCTTTTTTGCCTTGATGATCTTATCAAGATTTTCAGTGTTTGGTTTTTCCAAACAGGTGTACGATTTCATACTGGGGGTGGGTTATACTAACCAGTGTGATTTATTCTTTAAGCTATTTTCAAGAACATCATAAGAATATATTATCTAACTATAAAATAGCTCTACGATGGACGACTTTTTCAATAAGACAAAGACTCAATTTGAGGCTTTTGAACCGAACGAAGACCCATCATACAACTATTATCACCCTGCTCAAGAAGCATTTCAGGACGAAGATGAGCGTAAGTTTAAGAGGTCAACCAATCTGTCCCACATACTTGGAACTATGAATATTGAGCTATCTAAGCCTAACACGCAACTGACCGAAGACCATATGAATCATGCGAAGATGTGTAATTCTGCTAAGATAGCCTTTGAGAAAGGCGTGGACGAGGCACAGACTTACTTACACCACGAGGCTATTGACAAAACTATTGTAGACTCTAGTCGGTACGGCGTTATGCTCATGGATAATGAGACTGGTAGTCATACACTTGCCCTTAGAGGAATGAATGCTAAGAATGCTCGTGATATTTTTAATGTCGGTGTGCAGTCAACTGGTAAGCACGAGGGATTAGCAACTGCTAATGAAATGCTCAATACTATTTTAAGGGATGGAGGTGAGGTTGAAAGGATTACCGGATTCAGTATGGGTGCAAGTTCGGGATTTTCACTAGCTACAGATAGGGGAATTGATGCAACTTTATTTGACCCACCTATTTATTTTAAAGATATCGTACGGAATGCGTTTAGTTTTCGTACTCAACAAGCTGATATTGAAATTATTAGAAACCCTGAGAATGTACTCTCCGTAGGTACAGCTGGTAGAAATATAAGTCTTAGCCCACAATTTAGAGTATCCGTAGTACCTACCGGTGAGCGAGGACTTGTTGAATCACACGAATTATTACCTAATTTCACGAGAGGTCAAATAGATTCCGCACAAGCAAAAGCTACAATGTTAGCTAAAGTCGGTACGAGTTTTGCACAAAACGATACATTAATAAGTATGAAAGAGGCTATGAACGAAGGTAAATCCTTTACGGAGTGGCACAGAGAACTTAATTCTAATAGTGGAGTTGATGTGGATGTTGATGGAATATTTAATAAACTTGGTAGCCGGGTTAATAAAGATGCTCCACTCGTTCGTATGTGGATGATGCTAGATGGTAGTTTTAATGATATTGAGACCTCTCATTTACTAGGTATAGATCATCCCGAAATACAAGGTGTTGAAGAAATTACTCGTATGATGGGAGATCTAAGTGTACAAGATGATTTCTTATATAGCGATTATTACTCTGCCCAAACTGATGGAATCGGGGAATTGATGAATAGTATGGACAATCTAAACATCAACAGACCTAGACCAACTAGGCAGAGACCTCAAGAAATAATAGCTGACCAGGATATTGTTGAGCATATTCTCAATAATGATTTGGAAACTGCAAGGACTAAGGCTACTGACAGATTCACGGAAGGTATGAATCTAGTAAATAATGATGAAGTATTCTCTCATCCAGCAGTTCAATCATCTGTTGCTGAGCATTTTAGTAATGCATTACATCCCGTTAACATGGCAACTGGTACAATTGCAGGTTTAGCTGGGGCAGGTGCTATGTCAGTAATAGACCCGAGTGGTAGTTTCGGGCAGTATAATGAAGAGGGTGTGATTGAGCATACTGCGGTATCAGGTACTTTGACTGGTGCTTTTAGTGATATTATGATGAATGGAATGTCCGGAGGGTCGGGATTAGTGTCAAAATCTTTTGCGGGAATTAGTGCAAGTGCAGGTGCGGGTGCAATTACCGGTGAAGCCACAAGGTATGGAGTCCAAAAAGGTCTTGAAAAAGCTGGAGCAAATAAAGACACCCAAGAAAGTGTGTCTAACCTGACCGGTGGTCTAGTCGGTGGGGCAACCACAGCCGTCGCTGGAGACCTTGCCACTATAGGCACGGCAACGCTTATGGGTGCAGAGGTAGGCGAGTTAGGGGGCGTTGTTGGTGTTGCTGTAGGGGCTGGTATTGGTGCTTTATTTGGTTTAAGTGCGTATGGTCTTTCAAAGTTAAACCATGTCTCAGGAGTTCAAAAGGCTGAAACTGCCGTAGCTGATAGCTTCGTTGGTGGCACAAAAGAGACTTACAGGCAAGTAAAGAATCTTGGTAAGGCTATAGGTAAATGGTTTCGGTAAAATAAAATGGAAGTATAAAGTATATGGCAGGTAATTATTTTATTGACTTTGAGAGCGATAGACTTGATGACCAATACGCCACAGATGCTGAATTGGCATCGGGTTTGGGTCAAAAAGTCAACTCTAGTACTTATAATACTGCAATAAACACACTTACAACAGACATAAACAGTAAGGCATCAGCCAACGATGTATACTCAAAAGCTTCTGTTGATACACAATTGGGTGATAAAGCCGACTCTAGTGCAGTTTATACGAAAGGGGAAATAGACACGAGTATGGATTTAAAAGCTAATTCTGGAGATGTTGAAGCTAACATGCTTTTAAAAAGTGATAAAGCCTCAACATTTACTAAAACAGAAGTAAATACATACCTATCAAACAAAGCTAATACAATTGATGTATATGATAAATCAAGTATTGACACTAAAATGGATACTAAAAGCGATACGGCTACAACTTATACGAAAAATCAAGTAGATTCGTCTCTCTCGGGAAAGGCTAGTACCAGTTCGGTATATACGAAAAGTCAAATAGACGATGCCATGTATACTAAGACTGAAGTTGATACACAGATGGACGGAATATATACTAAGACTGAAGTTGATACACAGATGGATGGAATATATACTAAGACTGAAGTTGATACCCAAATGGATGGAATGTATACGAAGACTGAAGTTGATACCCAAATGGATGGAAAACAATCAAAACCTACAGACCCAAATGATAGTTTTGCATTAGTTAGTGATATACCAGCCCTTTCTGGTGGGTATACGACAAGTCAAATTGATGATTTTCTGGCAGACAAGGTTGATAGTGAAGATGTATATACTAAAACCGAAAGCGATGGTAATTATCTTGGTTCGGTTAGCATCGGGTCGGTAAGTACTCTACCAGCTTATAATGGAGATTCTGGACTGCCTAACGAGGCATCTGTGGTAAATACAGGGACGGGTAATGAAGTTGTACTTGACTTTTCAATTCCGCAAGGATTTACGGGAAGTGTTGGAGCAACCGGAGCATCTGGCGGAGGAGGAGCAAAAGGTGATACGGGCGAAAAAGGTGATAAAGGTGATAAAGGTGATACCGGTTCTGCGGGTTCTGCTGGAATTGTAGATGCTGTAGCACTCGCTATTGCTGTATCCTCCCACATAACATCTATGAGTCTCCCAACCGCTACTGATTTTACAGATATGGGTAGTGATATTACTACTTTGACTAATAATAAAGTGAGCAAACCTAGCGACTGGTCTATTCAATCTCAGTACCCCGAAACTGAGCTTAACCCCTATACTTTAGACGACTATGTGTATGAAAAGGTACGATGGAATAACAAACTTGATAAGGCAACTGTACTTGATATAGGTAAAAGTGGGGATAGCACACATGTCAATTTCAACGCAAAACACACCAAAATAAACGCTGATGATGTGAATATCGGTGCAAGTGTAGTACCAGCGGGATACAAGCTCATCGTTGAGGGGGATACAAAGATACAAAATGGAACATCTAAATACCTTGATTTGTATAACAACAAGGTAGGTATAAGGACTGATGCCGATATTATTGATACAGGATGTGATGTTAAAATCGTGGGTTCAACCTGTATAGAGGGAGATTTAAAGGTATCTGGAGTGTTAAAAAATGGGAACGATGAGCCTTACATTACCCAACAAGACCATGATGATGATTTAACAATTTTAACAGATATAATGACTGATTTTCAAAATGCTATTCAAACAAATACCGATGGGACGGATACAATACCTGACGGGGCAAAATTAGCCTATACATCTCAACTCGCCCCTCTACAGACTACTATTGATACTCTTGAGAGTACCAAAACTACGATTGAAAATGTTGATAATCTTATTGATGCTCGTATTTTAAGTGAAGGTCTCGTAGATGAGACTTTCTTGGGTCAAAACCACTATACGAAAAGTGATACGGATGCTCTCATACCAGATATAAGTAATTTTGAGACCTCTACACAACTGGATACCCGCTTAGCTGATTATACAACAATAAGCCTTTTTGAAGCTCACGAAAACTTGATGGAACTTGAATTAGCTGGTAAAGCTGATACCACCGCAATACCTGATGTATCTAACTTCATAACATCAGCAGATTTGCCTGATACGAGCGGATTCGCATTAAGTTCAGCGATTCCTGATATTTCTTCATTTATTACAAACTCCACAAGTGGGCTTCAAAACTACTACAATAAGACGGAGACTGATACTTTAATACCCGAAGGGTTGGACTGGAAATCCTCACATATTCTATTAAATGAACCCGTAGACACCATAAGAGGTTTTGAAATAGGGGCGCTTAGAGGTGTTCCAGACATAGAGTTTACTATCCCAAACAGGAGCAACGGGACTTTTATTAAATACACAAAAGAGGGTCTCACCACGACCTTCTTTAACGCTATACACTCTGCTTTACACACACACGCTCTTACCCACAACTATTATTACGTCTTCAAGGATGTGTATAGGACTGGAAACAACTACCATTTTGAGGTAGTTATGCCGTCCAAATATTATAACGGAGGTGGATTGGGGTATCAGGATGTTTTCACCTTTAAAATGGAGAATGTAGGATATAGTGAGATTGGCTCTACCCCTGATAACCCCTTACACAACTACTTCGGTGATGGTAGAGGAGAAGATACATATTACTTTGATTGCCTCAGCGAACCTTATGCTGTGAATACGACTTTAGCGACCTATAGGCTTACATTACCTGCTACAACCTTTACGAATAACGGAGCAGAAGACGAGATTTGGGACAAGGCTGGAAATTGTTTCAAATACGGTGGAAGAAATAAGCTTGTTTTGTCCGCAGAGCAAGGGACAAGTGATAATTATTCAAGTAGGCTTGTAGCGACAAATCACGGAAGCATTTACCGAAAATACTATGTTCCTGGTAGACCTTCAAACTTTAGCGGTGCTGGTTTCCATTTAACAGGTAGTGCGGTTATGCCTTTGACGGGCGACAGCGACAACTCTTACGGACACCTTAATGTTGATTTAGGGACACCAAGTTATCAATGGAACAAGTTATATTACAACGGGGGTGTCTTGGGAAGTGATGACCGCTTAAAACATAACGAAGAGGAGGTTGTTGATGCTTTAGGCACTATCAAGAAACTTAAACTTCTCAAATACGACAAAACAAGCAAGATTTTAGATGCCGATTTTAACGGGGAACTTGGAGATATACCTCACTGGAAGGAGATGGGTTTTATAGCCCAATCTGTAAATGAAATACCAGAGTTGGCTTTCCTCGTCAGCGTTCCAGGCGACCCTGAGGAAGAGATTGAACCTGGATTGAAAAGAGGTGTGGAAACTTATGGTCTTGACTATCAAGGTATTAACAACCTTTTAGTCCAAGCGGTACAGGAATTATCTGCTAAAAATGATGCCCTTGAGGCGAGATTATCGGCACTTGAAAAGAAAATATAATGTCATGTAATACTAAATGATAAACTATAAATGGAAGTCTAAACCTATGAAAGAAGTAGCTAAGTATGCAAAACAACAGGTTGAGAAGACTGAAAAATTAGCACGAGAGTTTCGTGAGAGAGTCAAACACAATCCTACCCATGCAATTGCTAAGACTTTTGCCATACATCCCATACATATGCACCCAATTTTTAAATCAAAATGAGACCAAGTTTTCCACTCTCACCCTTACTTTATCGGTGGTAGTGAATAATATTCCTCATTTGATTGGAGATTTATTGGAGATTTATTGGAGCTGATTGGAGCTGATTGGAGCAAATAATACCCCTCCCCCGTGATTTGGTCTCATACTCTCGTGATCACTATATTAATCCAATAATCCAATAATCCAAGCAAAACATAAATACCCTAACAATTATTTTAATGAAAATATTATCGTAAAATATTTTGTAA
>VMHT01127662.1_pt1 | contig 18600 bp, 11 predicted proteins | sample 4693611 | NCBI WGS metagenome assembly VMHT01 (sample SAMN12280063, study PRJNA550983) | marine metagenome | isolation source: seawater sampled from same location over 5 years 0.02-0.2 micron viral filtrate | place: USA: collected off the coast of southern California halfway between the port... ...
GGTGGTAAGATAAAGGCTAAAACAGATGAAATACTTAAAATTATTGGTAAGCGGTGATTAAATTATGAGTAATGTTCGAAGCGGCTTGGATAGCCTTTCTGGGATGTTTGGTTTTGATTTCGATGAACTCGAGACAGAAAACCCAGCTGTTGCTGGTCTGTTAAAATATTATGCGGCTGATGCAATGTCAGATGCAGCGCAAGCAAACGTGCCTGCAGTAGGTTATCAAGGTAAGATACCAAAGTACACCGCTGTGCGAAATAGAATGCCAGTTAACTATAATGATCCTGACCGTAGACCCGGATCTGGTGGTAGAAATTACTTCACAGATGTTTTTTATGGCGAGCGTGAAGATGACGCATTGAGTCCAAGAGCTTTTGGTACTGTAGCAGAGGCCCAAGCAGCCGCAGACGCGCAAGCGGGAATACCTGCCAGCACTCCAGTTACTGATGCTGTGGACCAGTCACAGGGCATGGCTGCTGGTGGCTTAGCTTCTATGAACAAGGGCTACTACTTAGGTGGTAAGACTGATGGTATGGCTGACGAAGTACCTGCTAATATAGATGGAGTACAGGAAGCTAGACTAAGTGACGGTGAGTTTGTAATACCTGCTGATGTAGTAAGTCACCTAGGCAACGGTAATTCTGATGCCGGCGCACAACAGTTACATAATATGATGGATGGAGTACGTCAAGCACGTACAGGTAATCCAGAACAAGGCAAACAAATTGACCCTCAGAAGTTTATGCCGAAGATGGCGCAGGGGGGACTGGCTTCATTCAATATGGGTGGTAATGTAAACGCTGTACAGGGACTAGGTTCAGTATATAAGAATCAGCCATACACTACTAATTTCCAAGGGCAAGGAACTGATCCGGGTTCAAGCACGCCGCCTGCAACCACAAACGATGAACAGCTAACAGCAGGTGATACTACTACAGATGTAAATATGCCTGTTGGCACTGAGTCTTCGCTATCTAACTGGGCAGGTGACTACGTTACCGATATGCTAGGTCAGGGTAAAGCATTGGCGGAGATGGAGTATGAAAGCTATGGAGGCCCTCTAACTGCAGGGGCTAGCGACTTACAAGACACAGCGTTTACTAGTATGGGTAACTTAGCCGACCCTACTGCAGATATGGGCACAAGTGGATTTACTGCTGACACGTTTAATACTGAAAATCTTCAGACATATATGAATCCTTATACGGATACAGTTATTAACCGTACTGCTGCTGATATGAGTAGGCAGAACCAAATTCAAGGACTACAGGATCGCACTGCCCTTACACAGGCTGGGGCGTTTGGGGGTTCAAGAGATGCGCTTATGCGTGCCGAATCAGCTTCCAACCTATCTAGAAACATTGGAGATATGTCAGCAGAACAAAGAGCTGCTGGGTTTGATAGGGCAGCAGAGCAGTTTGGCTTAGCACAAGATCGAGGCTTCAAAGAACAAGAAGCTGCAAACCAATACGGTTTAGATGCGTTAAGAGCGCAGCAAGAGGCAGGAGCTACCCAACAAGCACTTAATGAGGCTGGGGTTCAGGCTGATTACGATCAATTTAAAGAGCAGAGAGATTATCCTTACAAACAGGTTCAATATATGCACTCGCTACTTCAGGGTATGCCAGTACAAGCAAGCACTACTAGCTATACGCAACCTAGTGATTTTGATTCGTTGGTACAGGGTGACACTGCTCTAGCAGGTTTTGGCGCAATGGTTGGCACTCCCAGCACAAGCGACCAGACATAATTAAGAATTGGAGATAAATAATGGCGGGACTTGAAACAGTACAACAACAAGTAGACTCTAAGAAACTAGCTCTACGGGAAAACCCTAACCTAGGTACTGGTCCTAGAGGCGTTACTCCCGATATGATTACGCTAATAGCAAAGCAACAGATTGCTAAAGAGCAAGCGGAAAAAGAGCAAGCCTTAAATGCTGCCATGCAAGAACCTCAAGGTACTATCTCTGAACAGTTGGATGGTCAAATATTAGAAAGTCAATCCAAACAACTAACTAATAATATAGCTGGTGTAGTGCAAAACAACCAAGCGAAGCGCCAACCGCCTCAGAATATGCAGGCTAGAAGACCAATGCCGGGCCAGAACCCAGCACAACCGAAACGACCAATGCCGCCTCAAAATCCTGCTAATATGATGGCGCAACAGCAACAGCAGCAACGAAAACCTCAAGGCGGATTACCTATACAACAAAAACCTATGATGGTAGCGCAGGGTGGTATTATCCCTAAGTTCCAAGATGGTGGTCGTATAGAAGGCCTAAAAGCTCGTATTAGAAAAGCATTGCAGCAGTTAGGCCCGGGCGATGCGTCTGATCCTGAGCGACAATCAGCTCTAAGAGACATATTAAATGTAGTAACTCGTGGTGGTACAGCTGAAGAAAATAAAGTGGCAAGAGAGTTACTAATGACTGAAGCTGGATTTGAAGGCACAGGTGGTGCTCCTTCTAGTGAAAAACCTAAGAGTACTCCGGGAAAACCAGACACTTCTGCAGCAGGGTTTTATGGCGACTTGTTCGATTTTTCTACTGGTAAACCTAAGGACACCTCGAAAAAACCTGAAGGTAAAGGCCCAGATTTTGGTGCTGCTAACCAAGCTATGGTACAAGGCGCACTAAAAAATATAGAAGGCTCCAAGGACGCTGTACCCCTTGCCGGTAAAACCGCTATGGCTGCAGGAGAAGCGTACCTAGGGGGTAAAGGACTTGGTATGTTAAGTAGAACTGGAGCAGGTAAAAAAGCTGTAGATGCGGCGAAAGACCTTCCGGGCAACCTTAAAAATTTCGGTAGAAAATTATTTACCGAATCTAGAAACCGCAGGCAGTTTCCTAAGGCTAAAGTGGGTAAAACAGCAAACAAGAGAATTACTAAAGCCGGCTCAAGAGATGAAGTTCGAGACTTTTCAGGAAGAAGAACTGCTCAAACACTAGGTACGGGTTTGGGTATAGCGGGTGTAGGTTCTCGTATGGCAGGTGCAAGTGAAGTACCTACTAACCAACCTGCGCAAACCACTCCTCCTCCTGTACAAGGGCAAGGCGGTGCTGCTCCAACAGGACCTCGTAAAGTTCAAGATATGGGTGGACTTGGAGTCCTTAGACCGGGTGCTACTGGTCCTCAAGCTGGTGGTGCTACTACTCCTGCTGCTGGTGGTGGTACTCCTCCTGCTGCTGGTGGTGGTACTCCTCCTCCTCCTGCTGGTGGTTCACAGGTTGGATTCCCTAAAACAGTAGCCCCCAACAACCCTATTATGACTGGGCTTGAAGGTATTAAAAAGACAGGTGCTGACGGTAAAGAAGTTAATCTAGCGGGTATTATGAAAGACAGAGCACTTGCTGACCCAACTAAGGTGAGAGACGATACCGCACTTCAGGCTAAAAAGGACTTTGGGTACGTGGATGAAAAAGGTAAGTCTACAACCGGCGACCAAAGAACTATTGCTGGTTTAGCAGATTTGTATAAGAAACAAGAAAAAGAAACCGAGAGACAGTTATCGCCCGCGGCACAAAATGATAAATTCCTTGCTCGTATGTACGCTGCTAGGGCAGGTGCTGCAGGTGCTGCCAGAGGAAACTCTATACTAGATTTCTATAGAGGCTCTAAAGAGCAGGCTAATGAGAAGATACAGAATTACAATACTATAATGAAGAAGCAAGTTGAGGCTGTTAAGCAAGTAAACGAGGAGGCTGGTAAGGCTTTTGATAAGGCTGTAGAGTCACAAAATGCTGCGGCTAGTTTATTTGGCACTGTACTTGGGGGAGATATAACCGCGGCCAATAGCTACCTAGATAGAGAAGCTGCAAATAACCGCGCAGCACTAGACGCTGAGGTGAAACTAAAACTAGGTAAAGATGTAAACGAGCTTAGAGCAGCAATCCAAGAAACGAATAATATTTCTTCGCTGGGCGTTATGATGGGCAAGTTGCAAACCGCGCAGACAGAGACCATCAAAACTCTGAATGACGAGACCCGAATGAATAGTAGTCTGAGTAAAGACGAAAAAGCCGCGGAGATGGCGATGAATAGAGTAGACACAGTCAACAACCTAAAACCCCTATTTGACATGATAAGTAACCAACTGCTAGGAAAACCTAATACCGGCGATACAGGCGGTACAGGTGATGAAGGTGGTAAGCAAGTCAAGCCAACTGATGCGGCGGCGTCAGCTTTAAGTCAGTATGGCGGTAATATGGGTCAGTTTGGCATATAAGGGGATAGCTTTATGGCTACTCTTTCACAGATAGCTACGGCAATAAAAAATGCAGATGCTGCAGGAGATACCGACGCGGTAAATGCTCTTATGGGTTTGTATAGAGAGCAGCAGTATCTACAAGCCGGTGTAACTCCACCAGTAAAAACAGACTCTGGTGACGCGGGTTTTTTTGAAAACATAGGTACAGGCCTAGCCTCTGGTTTTGTGGGTACAGGAGAATCAGCTGCGTTAGGTGTAGCTGCTGCGTTAGAAGAAGAACAAGAATTAAAAGCTAGAGAAAAGATACAGTCTGTAGCCGCAAATCTTAAACCTGAAGGTGGCGACAAAGACTCCCTTACATATAAACTTGCTTCTGGTGTAGGCTCTCTTGGTGCGTTTGCTTCTACAGCTCTTTTAGGTAAGGCTGCATTACCTGCTGCCGGTGTACTTGCTCTTGGTTCTGGTGCAGGAGAAGCCTCCGAACGTGCTAGAGCATACGGTGCTACAGAGAGTGAACGTGGCGCTGCTACATTACGTGGTGCTGCTATTGGTGCTACGGAATTGATACCTCTGGGCGCATTAGCTAATAAGTTAAAACTGCCTAACAAAAAGTTAGCGAACACTTTAGATAAACTATCTACAAAAGTTAGTCCTGCTACAATTACAGGCATCAAGTCTAGACTACAACGTGCGGCTGCCACTGGGGGAGCTGAATTCGCACAGGAAGCTGCAGCTGCTGTACTGCAAAATCTTAACGAGCAAGGCTACAACCCCCAGCAAGTATTATTTGACTCTGGCGTGCTAGAAGAAGGTATGATTGGTGGTGGTGCAGGTGCAATCCTTAAAGGTCTTATAGATGCGTTTGGTGGTAAGAGAAAAACCACACTTATTGATGACGAAAGTAAAGCTGAAGAAGTAAAAGAAGAAACTACAGAAGATACACAAGAGAAGGTCGAAGAGGAAGCTAAAGAAGAAGTAGAAGCTGCCGAAACAGTTACCCCTGTAGAAAAACCTGCTAAACAAGAAAGGCCTGCAAAAGCTGCCGACATTGAAAGTGTGTCTGCAACAGAAGAACAACTAGCTGTTTTGGTAGAGTATGACGAAGCTACCGCAAGCGATGAACTAACAAAAGAGGCGCCTAAGGATGATGGAAAGCAAGCTACTACAGCACCTATCAAGGAAACAAGTGGAGAGAGCGTTCCAAGTAGTGTCGAGAGCGTGGATGGAGGACAGCCTAGCGATACCGGAGGAACTGGAGGAACTGTCGAAGGAGGATTGGACAGTCGTGTCGATAGTGCTAGAAAGCCTGCTGGACGAGAGGGAAGAAAGCAGCCTCCACTAGTAGAAAAAGTTTTAGGAGTTATAGAGGAAAAGGGTGGCACTCCGGCAGTAATTAAACAAAGTTTAGATTTTTCTAAAAAACAATTACAACCAGACGATTTTAAGGCGCTTGTCGCTGAAGTAAAACGTAGGTATGCACCACGTAAAAACGCCGCCCTTGCACCGCGTCCTGCTACTAGAAGCATAGAAGACTTAAAAGTAACTACTCCTAAAGTCCGTGCGTATGCTGACACAAACAAAGTAAATCTATTCGACGTACGTGGTACTGGTAAAGGTGGGGCCATAAGTATTGCTGACGTAAATAGAGTTATGGAGAAGCGCACCAAAGAAGCTCAAGGGGTGTTGGAGACTGGTAGACTAAGCGTAAGAGATGATAAGACAGGAAAGATCTTCTTTGAAAATGTAGGTAAAGGACTGCAAAAACTCCCTGTAGCAGATAACAATGTGCTAACAGTTGTAGCAGAAAACCCAGACATGCTAGCCAGCACTCAGAAAGGTAAGGATAAAGTTAAGGCAGCAGCACAAGCCAAAGTCGTACAACAATATTTCAACGAGTTTCTTAGCCCTGCAGATGCTATTACAGCTGTGGCTAATGATGTAGCTACTCCTTCAGAAAGAATCCGTAAAAAAGAAAGTAAGAAAAGAAGTTCACTTGAAGACAAAGATTACCCTGAAATACTAAATAGAATTGCCGACGACCAAACACTTATAGACCTAGGGCTTGTAACTACTACCACTAAGAAAACAGGTAAAGAATTTCCTACTTACAAAGTCGTGCAAGAATGGTTAGAAACTAACCTAACTAAAAACGGAATGAAGGCTTTTGAAGCTGAAGTAGCTGTAGCTAAAGAAGAAGTTAAAAAACAGGAATCTTCTGAAATAAGGCGTGTTAACAAGGAAGATTACGAAGCTAGTCAAGGTAAAGATAAAGAAGGCAAAGCTATAACACGTATAGGTAAAAAAGCCAAAGCTAAACCTAAAGCCAAAGCTGAACCCAAAGCCAAGGCCAAGGCTAGAAAAACTGCGGCGCAAATAGCTGAAGAACAGTTTAATTCCATGCTACCTAAAGCAGATCTAAGTAATCCTAACCAATATAACAAGTTAGAAACTCTGGCTAAGGACTCTGTAAATGTAGATAAAAATACTAGGAAGCTGCAAAAGTTAGGAGAAAAATCTGCTGATGCAAGGGCAGAAAACATAGCTAAGGTATCAAAAGAAACAGCGCCTGACCAAGATGAAGGGTTACAAGCAGCGGCTGAAATGGCTGCACGCCAAGCGGAGCTTAAAAATAAAGCGCCTAGCGCAACCGCAACCGAAAAGGTGTTTGAGAAACTTAAAAATAAACATAAGAAATTACCCGATAATGTTTTGTATGGCGCTATACAAGACGCTAGAGAAAACACGTTCCCTGCACGAGCGTCGAAAGACAGGAAGGTTGCTGAGTATCTAGAAAAGCGTACCGCAAAACAACTTAAAGAAGATTACAAAGACTACATAAATGGTAGAGAGTACGCCAACGACGTGTTTGACCTGCGAATAAGTAGGCAAGATATGGAATCTCTTGTAGGCGTGCTACCAGATAGTGTAGTAGAAATGGTAAACAACGGCGATCTAAAAGGTGTATTAGAGCATATAGCTGAAAATTCTAATGGGCGTGACGTATCTAGATTTGCTAAGGATATGCTTGAGTTTATAGGTGACACCAAACTTACGACTGCTACTACAAAAGAACTTGGAGAGGTTGGTGGGCTAATAGTAGGGGGGCAGTTTAACGCCACCACAAACACTATATCCTTAAATACCGATATACCTATAACCATACACGCAGTGCTACACGAAGTGGCGCATGCCGTAACTGTCACTAATTTAAAGAAGAAAGGTAATCCGTACAGCAAAAAACTTAACAACTTGTTTAGCGAAGTAAAAGACTCGTTGGGTACAGCATACGGCGCAGAAAATGTATATGAGTTTGTTGCTGAACTATGGAGTAACCCCACGTTCCGTAGGGACGTAGCCCGTATAAGAATAAAAGGGGAGCGTACATCTGCGTGGAACAGATTTGTTAATATAATTACAAACTTGTTTAGAACTATTCAAGGTAAAGATTCCGTTGCCGAGGGTGGTGTACTATCAGAAGCAGATGCACTAATTACCCATCTGCTCGCTCCTACGGTAGAGTCTGCGGGTACAGAGTCTTTGAGTGCGGCGGCTAGGCCCCAAGAAATATACAACTTGCTAAGTAACATACGTGGTACTGAGGCATATAAAGGCAGTACTAAACCACCGGGCAAAAAAGAAACATTAGCGGGTATATTTTCAGAGGCAGGCGTAAAAGCTAAATCTATATACTACCAACTATTGGGTGGGCAGTCTTTGGGAGACGCAGCAAGAAGCATTGGATTTGGTAATCTTGTCATTGACTTAGATGTAGCTATAACTGAGATCCGCGGGCTTGTAAAAGATAACGAAGTAATAATTGATAAGGTTTTAGAAAAATATAGGGCGTGGGCTAAGCAAAACCCAAAAGCAAAAGCTGCACTAAATAGATTAGTGTATAGCCAAGAATATGGAGCCACTATATACCAAGTAGACCCTACAAAGTTACGCTCTGTATATGAAGGAAAGACTGGGCGTGGCAATGCTGACTTAGCTAAAGTATGGGATGACCAACAAAAAGAAATAAAAATCATGGGTAAGGATGGTTTAGATCAATTTAACGCAATGCGCAATGCGTACAAAGAGTTATATAAAGATCTCAAAGCAGCCACTGATACCCAGATTGAAAGTTTAGTGGGTGAGGAAAACAAAGACACTGCAAATACCCTAAAGCAAAAACTAAATGAACGTATATTTAAAGAAGATGCTCTAGATGTGTACTTCCCACTAGTACGTCAGGGTGATTATAAATTATTGTTCGATGCTAAGGTAGAAGACTTAGAAGGTAACGTGACTAAGGAACAAGTTTTCTTAATGTTTCCGTCAAAGGCAGAAAGAGATTCCTTTGTTGAAACTCTAGAAGGCGACGAAAATGTGTTTCAGAAGTCTATAGAAACATTTAAGGGGGATTTAATTGATGTTAAAAGGTTTGAATCTCCTCCAAATGGGTCTTTTGTTGCTGAAGTTTTAGATATTTTAAAAGTTAAAGGTGTGGACGACACCATATCAGAAGAGGTGTTAAAACTATTTATTGATCGTTTGCCAGAGACTTCTTTCGCCAAATCTTTCCTAGCACGTAAAGGGACTCCGGGATATATACAAGAGGTTGAAGTCGCTATGGCGGACAAAGGTTACACCTTGGCGTCGCAGGTAGGTAAGTTAGTAGGTAGCGCAAAAGTTCGTGCTGTTATGCGGAGCATAGAAAAACAAGCCAAACAAATTAAGGGCGACTCCTCTGAGCAAGCAAAAGAAATGGTAAAAGTAGCTAGCGAACGAGCTAACTTTGCCCTCCACGGCGCCAAAAATAAGGGTGCAGAAAAGTGGTATAAGAATATGAACCAAGCAGCTTTCTTATACACTATCGGGGGGAACCTATCTTCGGCCTTAGTTAACTTATCGCAAATACCGCTAGTTGTAGTACCTATGCTAAGTGGTAGATTTGGGCTACAAGAATCCATAGATGCGTTTACTGAAGCGACCTCCCTAGTGTCGGCATCAAACATAACTTTAAAAGAGTATTACACTCAAACTGGCAAGGGTATGGAAGCTCGTTTTACTGTAAAAGAAGAAGTTAAAGAAAAGATACGTAAGACAGCTAAAAATAAACAACAGGCTGACGCCAAGATAAAACAGTTGCAAGACTTAGAGCCTTTAATAATTGAAGCGTCTGCTAGAGGGCAATTATATACAGCTAGCTTTATGGACGAACTAGGAACTGATGAACGTGCCGGCAATTTCGATAAAATAACGCACCTGTCAGCAGTAGCGTTCAACGCTGCGGAAAGGTTTAACCGCCAGACTACCTTAGTTACAAGTTATACTCTTATACGTAAGCAAATGGCGGCAGATGCAAAAAGTGGTAAGAAGTATTACAGTGAGGCTTTAGGTAAATATATAGACCCGTCCTCTACCGATGCGCGTGCGTTCGCGGCTAAAGAAGCTATGTATATAACTCAAGAAACAAACGGGGGCGCTGTATTAGAGACTGCTCCAAGACTTACACAAGAAGGTTGGATGCGTGTAGCAGGTATGTATAAGAGTTATGGCTTGCAGATGTACTACACGATATTTAAGACTGCGAATACTATAGCTAAAAATTCATTCGCAAAAACTCCTGAGGGTAAGGAACGATATAGAGTGGCGCGTAACCAAATGATTGGTGTACATCTAAGTGCTGTATTCTTTGCAGGGTTGTCAGGTATACCGATATACGGCGCCATAAGAGACCTTGTAGATTTGTTTCTCCTCGACGACGATGAAGACGATGCAGATACTCTAGTACGTAAAGCTATCGGTGAGATGTGGTACAAAGGTATTGCTACTGAAATTTTGGGTGTAGACGTGGCGTCACGTATAAAACTTACTGACCTTATCCTACAGCAAAACCGATATAACCCCAGTGCTTCATGGCAAGAAGATACTTTCTTTTACTTGGGTGGGCCATTTATGAGTACCTTAGGTAGGATTCCTAGAGCCAAGAGGGATTTTGAAGGGGGCTTTAACGAAGAGGCGTTTGATAATCTACTGCCCCCCGCTATATCAAACATGCGTAAAGGTTTACGGTATGCAGAAGAAGGTGGTATACGCACACGTAGGGAAGACTTTATATATGAAGACATAAGTGGTACAGAAGTAGGAGCCAAGATGTTCGGCTTTACTCCTAGTGGGTACACGTTTGAGCAGGAAAGAAATGCTAGGAACAAGCGTGTAGAAAAGGCCATTGTTGAAGAAAGAACTGAGTTACTACGTAAACTATATGTAGCTAACCGTGTGGGTGATTGGGAAACTGCAAACGATATACTAGATGAAATAAGCGAATACAACGACGACCACCCAGAGATGTACTTAGATGCTGATACTGTGAGAAAGTCTATGAACACCCACGCGGAGACAAGTGTCAAGATGTACAACGGTGTAACTATTAATGACAAACTTAGAAGTATCATAGACCAAAGTAACTCTGAGTATAAGCAGTAGGTAAAAAAACTCCCCGATGCCTCGGAACATCAGGGAGCAAGGTAAGAGTAGCGAAGGGGAAGATGCTACTCCGTATCCTAAAACTTTACGTTGTGCGCCATATACGCACTCCTAACTTGTCACTCTCTATGGTAGTTTTAGCTTTATACTGCCAACCCTTTCTTTTAAATATTACGTTAACTTGTTCCCGGGCTTTTCTGGCGTTTATACAGGGAACAAATACTGAAGCGCCAATTACCATCTTATCCCAACGTACGATAATACGTACGCCATCTGGCGCTATGTCATCAAGTTTCAGCATCTTCTTTTAATTCTACTTGCGAACAGTCTACACAGAGTACGTGTGCAGGGTACAAGTCTGTAGATACCCCTTTAGTAAGTCTTACCTTCATACTCTTCGCATTAAACTTTTCTTTGAACTCTTGTACCAAAGAACTGTAGTTTATCTGTTGCTTACCACACCATGCTTTTAACACTTTAGGTAGTACGTATAGCTTTTTAACGTCAGTCTCATACCTACCAATCAACTTAACCCGTGGGTCTAACTCAGGTATGACTAGCCCATCCATGCCATTACCTTGTGACCTACGCATATCCGCAGTGCTAGCAATTTTTAGTATGCTACCCCAATGCTCAAGTACAAAGTCATTCAATACATCTGCCGCAGAGGATACTAAGTCTTTAGACGTTCCTTTGTTCTCTTCTAGCAGTTTTAGGGTGTATTTCATCAATTTTGGCGTGTCGTACGCTAATAAACCTAACTCTTTGGCTATCAAGTACCCTGTAATCGTCGCTGTGACGCCTGCTGACCAGTATCTATCTTGTGCTGTAAGCTGTGCCGCTGCATCTATCTTATGTTGTACTTTTTGTAGTAGCTGAATAACAGTATCTAAGTTATCAATTACATACTCCATAAATATTACCCCCGCATGCCCATAGATACTCTTAGAGTTAGCTTGGTGCGCGTCAGTAAGGTGCTTGGTCTTAGCTTCATCAAATAACTTAACCGCTTTAGTTTCTAGCATACGAGCCGCTTCGGCCTTCGGAGCATTTTTAAAGGTACTGATGCGTTCAATCACACTAGTATTACCTGTAGATACAGACAATAAACTCCACGGCTCCCCACGCGTACGTTCTGAATTACTGTTACCTGCCATTCTGTTTCGTTGCCTACCCCCAGAGAGTTGATAAACTAAGTCAGACAGTTGCTTACCATCACCGTTGGTTAACTCATCAATATATAAGGGTATGTTTTTATACACCTCACCACGTAACATTACTGAGTTTTGTGTATCCGTAGCATTTATAACTAACTGCTCAGGATTGCCCCAGACAGACGCCCCTACGTACATAGCAGTAGTCTTACCTAGCCCAGAGTCTTTACTATGTACGTGAAAGCCTGCACAGGCAACCGGCATAAGCGCCATCAGCGGAGAGCCAAAGGAAGTAGCCACTACATATTGATGTAACTCAAACCCTTCGCGGTTGTAAAAATCTGCCATCTCTTTCCATTGCGATAAAGAACCTTTTGGTTTAAACGCGTTCATAAGTCCTGCGGTTGCTTTAGATGGTGGGTTACTCTTAATACCATTTCTTGATATTTCTTGATTGCCTACAACAAAGGTTTCGTGAGTATCATCAGTCCAACCAAACTGGATGCGAGCCTTATCAGCTTTTGTTGTAGCCTGTAATTCATTAATCCAAGTAGTCATATAAGTCATAAGTTTATCCATCTTAGTTACTGCCACGCCTTGCATGGACATTTGTTTTCTAAATTCTTCTCTTGAAGTTATAGCCGTAAGGGGAACTGTGAACTCGCGTACACCATCTTGTGGTAGGTGTAGCCGCATAACTACTACCTCACCCAAATCAATATCTACAATCCTGCTAACCACATATATGTCATTATGATATATCATGTCTTCTGCGGCTTCCCCATCATCATCCACAGTACGTATATATACCCCACCATTAGCGCCACGAAAGTATGGCCTTGGGTATGTCGGAATTACATAGGTAGTAGTCGGTGTATTTGGCAAGTCAAGTGCAGGTACTTCCACTATGTTATCTGCTTGCGTGGCCTGTTTTATACTGCTACCTAATGTTATAGGAGATTTTATCTTCCCCCAGTGCGGACACTCAGTACATACGTCAGGCTTAAACTCATCAAAATGTGTACACAGGTATGGGCCTTTAATCTTATCAAACTTATCCTGTGTTTCTTCTGCTGAGTATTCAGTGTGATTCTTAGACATAGCGTGAGCAGCTTCGCTACCATCAACACAGAACTTAGCGATAGATAAACCTGCTCTCCACATAGGTTCACTACACTCATCTTGATTTGTTACTATATCAACTAACTGCGCACAGCTAGATTCACGAGCGATTATGTCTTTAAATTTATGTTGTTTATTACCCATCAGTGTTTCCATTACGGCACTGGCAGGTAGTGGTTCCAACTTCTTGGGGACTGGTATCAAGTCCATACCAAGTAAATTAGAGAATTGTTCTAGGCCGATTGGGCGTGGTATATAAGTACCAATCATCCCAACATCCGTAGGCGGATTTGACTTGTGATTACGAGTATCAGGTATACGTAGTACACGCGCCGCATCTGCAGTCACTGCAGGGTCAGCTAATAACCCGTTCTCTTTGCATAACTTCTTGAGGCGCTCTGCTACTGGAACCCATTCAAAAGCACTTACGCTTTCCTCGAGTAACCAATATACATGTACACCCCTACCAGAATCGACCAACATGGGTCTAGGTAAGTTAAGTTTCTTACAAAACTTTTGTAAGGCTTGTAAAGCATCTCTCTGACTCGGGTAGTCTTTTGACTCACCACAATCCAGATCTAAGAAGAAAGACTTTAATTGTTTTACATTACTTACTTTACGAGAACCTGACTCTTCAAATGTAGCTAATCCGTAGTACGCGTTATATCCTCTCGCGTCTATATCCTTTGCCGCTATGGCTAATTCTTCTACGCTACCATAAAACTTTTGAGTTAGTTTGTCATCGTTCAGTTTATATGCAAATAAACAATAATATCCTTCGCTCCCCAATACTTTTTCCAGAAATACATCTGCGTTCATATTACATTCCTAATTCCGAGAGTAGGGATAGCAGGGGCGCATTACGCGCCCTTTTCGGATTTACCTAGCTAAGTTTGTAGGACTAGTCGTCCCAGTCGTCTACGATTGCCGCAAGATCAGCATCAGACTTTTTTGGTTTTGGAGTAGTCTTTTTACTAACTTTTTTGGGTTCAGGAGTTTTTTCTTCTCCGAACTCACCTTCAATAACATTGGTAGCAGGTTTAGCTTGTACAACTTCAAAAGGATTATCTTCTGAAGAAAACTCAAACCCACCCTCAACTGCACCGAACGGTGATTGCGCTTCCATAGGCACATACTTAATAACCTGTACCGCTTTCAAACGTAGGGAAATACCTGCTTCACGCATGTTGTACGGTACAAATACCACCGCAACATTAACTGTACTGCCTGTAGTAAGCATGAAGTCATCAGGTAGTTTAACGCCTTTTGAATCATATTGCACAGGTTTTAATGTTGCTTCTTTACCATAAGCACCTTTTAAAGTGGCTTTATATGAGTACATCCCATCATCATCTTTAGTAAAGGGCATGTCTACTTTCTCAGGCCAACCCTTTTCTTTACGTGCTTCATAGGCTTTACACATCTCACCATACAGGGCTTTAGCCTGCTCTTTGTTCATACGGAACTTCATCTCATACTTGGCGTTATCGTCAAACGCGTCGCATGGTACAGTGCGGTTCTCAGCATTATCAAAGCGATATGGTTTATTTATACGAGGCCATTGGGCTTCGACGTTTGCAATTACATAACTACTATTTTGATTCGACATATTAATATCCTTGATTTAATTTGCATTTATATCAAACCCACCTTCCACAGAAGTAAACGGAGATGCAGGTTCACTAGACACAGAGATAACAGAAGTAATAGCTTTCTTTGTATCTTCGTGGACAACCATCTCGCTAACCTTCATACCCGTTTCAACATCTAAAGGTCGTATAGGTTTAAAATAAAGTTTGGGTACAACGCTATCTTTATCGAAATATACATTCGTAATGACAGCAATAACTGAAGTGCCATGTGTAGATAAGTGACGGGCGTACTCTTGCATACCCATGTTACCATTCACTACCCTACCAAATATAGAACTGGCAGGTATCTGCAACTGATACACTTCTTCGAGGTCTCCCTCAAATAAAACTGCTAACCGTTGTTGAAACCGGCAAGCCCTACCACCATTTTCTCCAGAACCACGTACGTTTTTTGTACAGTCCATACACCTACGTGCTTGTATGTTTTCTTCTGGTACTTTACTAGATGGTACTTGTGTGTCGCTAGACCAACATACTGGCGCAGTAGACTTGTTAGGGTCAAACTTATTGCCAAAATATGATCGGGATACTGGCGCGGCATTCACAATGATTACATTTATATTGTCATAGGGTAGCACTTCTTGTTGGCCTTCCCCAAGCAACGTAAACTCACCACCACGTATGCTCAATCTTCTCACTAGAAGTCCTCGTCTATTGACTCGTTAAACGCCTTAACATCAAAGTCAGCGCCACACTTATATGGTTTACTGGCATTCAAAAAGGCTTGTTCAATCCCTTGAAGGTTGTAGCGGTAAGTGTTACCTATCTTCACATACAAGTCTTCGGGTATCTTGCCTTTACGCAACCACTGTCGGACTGTGTGTTTAGATACGCTAAACTTATCGGCTACATCACCGATTGGTACAAAATTATCTGACATCATTTTCTCCTCACTGAAACAATATATTCAGAATCTACATTTAGACCCTTTGGTACTTGGTCTGGGTTTTCTTCTAGGTACTGCTTCATGTTAGATTGATTAACACGTTTATCTAACAACTCTGGTACTTCGTTCTCCAATATAAACTCGTGCATTGAAGACCAATCACTAGTCCAGTAACGTGTCCTAGCCGATCTATAAAACAAACCTGACGAAGTCTTTACACTATCAACTCCTTGCTCTTCACAGTAATCCAACAAAGCCTTCTTAACTTTATCTAACTGATCTGATAACGCAGAGTCTTCTTCTTTAAACTTTGCTGATAACTCAGCACGCTTATCTTTAATCTTTAAATAGATACTCGTGAGTTTTTCAGCGTTTGGTGTATCACTCATACTACGCTCCTTAGTTAAGGGACAACGACAATAGCGTATGATTGTGTGCTAGTCAAGCACTTCTTTATATAAATCAATCATTTTAGTGTGAACGTCTATTCTATTGTTTAATAGTGAGTATACGCGTTTCTCTGCGTACGATCCTTGTATGTGTACCACGGTACACTTTTGATCTTGTCCCGACCTGTGTACCCTAGCATTCGCTTGCGCGTACGTCTCCAGTGAACTAGTAGGCGCCCACCATATAACTGTATTAGCCGCTGTAAGTGTTACACCATGAGCCGCTGACTGCGGTTGAATGACTAAAACTTTAGGGTCGTCGTTCTCTTGGAACCGTTTAAATATATCTGTTCGTCTTGCCGCACTAACGTCACCACGTATTACTTCTGTAGTAATGCCATCTTTCCGTAGCTTGTTTGTCAGCATGTCAATCGTGTGCTTAAAAGGAACAAACACCAATACTTTTTTGCTCGACTCATCAATCACTTCACGCATTACTTTATACCGATTTGATATGTCAAACTCTAGTGCTTCCCCTGTATCGGTATACACTGCACCAGAAGATATTTGTAGTAACTTATTCATATTGACAGCCGCATTTGCCGCAGTTATTTGTTCCCCTGCCGCTTGCATTACCATCTTACTCTTTAACTCTTTGTAGTATTTCTTTTGTTGAGCAGTCATATCTACCTGACGCTCTACATACACCATCGGTGGTAGGTCTAGGCATTCTTCTTTAGTAAAACGTATCGCAGGTTGTAAGGCTTGGTGTACTGTGTCGGTACTGGTTTCTTTTGGTATCCATTTAAAGTTAGTTACCTTCTGCATAACTTGATCTCTAAAAGAACCAAAGAACCTCGGAACTCCCTCAGGATTAACTAACTTAGCAATGCCATACGCATCGGTAGGACTTTGTGCCGCAGGTGTACCTGTCATCATCCACAACCACGTATCCTTATTAACTAACTTATTAAGTGTCTTCCAACGCTTAGTCTGTACATTCTTATAGTGTGTAGCTTCATCTACAATTATTAAATCAAACCCACCGTTGGCGACTTCTTCAGATACTATCTCAACGCCATCATAGTTTATTATTACGTACTCAGCGTCACCTGCAATTATTTCTTTGCGCTTCTTGGCTGAACCATACGCTACATCTACCTTACGGTGCATAGCAAAGTTAAACAAATCATTACGCCATGCCGATTCCATAATAGATAGAGGGCATATAACTAACACTCGGTTTATCTTGCCTTGCTCCAATAAATAATCTGATGCCCATATAGCACTGGCTGTCTTACCTGTACCTTGTTCATTAAAACAAAAAGACTTTTTGTGCAATGTCATAAAACTTGCAGTAGTCTTTTGGTGGTCGTATGGATCATACCTGCCTGTCCACTTGTACCTACCTTCTATTGGAGACGGAGCATTGATACCCATGTTACGCAACACCTGCGTCTCATCTATTCCCCAGTTTACGATGACTTCGTGATCCGATAGCTTTTTACTTTTAGGTATTACATTTGCTACCTTGCCGGGGTGACGTAGGTTGAGTAGCAGGGCTTTGTTCTCTACAATCTTCAATTTTTATTCTCCGTCAGTTAACCTCGTAAAGCGGTCTTCGCTCTACGATTAATAAGCCCCGCTTCGTTGCAGATGGGGCTAAGTCTGCTTACATAGGACAACCGCTTTCTAGTACAGTAGCCCTTTAACTAACTCGATTTTATACAATGTTACAGTATGGGAGGAACCCACCTTTGTATTTTCTTTTCTGACGCATCAAGCTAAACGTCTATCACCACATCAACAAATTACTTTTTACTCTTACCATTCCTAGATCTATTGGCACTAGGACTTTCTAATCTATACCCGTCCTTATTACTACCACCCTTACTCAACATTTTCTTGTGGCTTATATCTTTACCTGTACGCTTTCCTTTACCATTTTTTCTATCGTACTCACGTCTTGCACGCTGTCGTTCCATTCTAGCTTCGTGCGCTTTGCTACCCACAGGAGGATTAATTTGTTTCTTTCTGTCTTTTTTATTCTTGTAGGGCATTAGTGTCTCCCATTATGCACGCACTCTGTAACTAAACAATGACGTTTACATAGTCCACTTTGGTGTGCATTCCACACATCTTTTTCAAATGCTGTTTCCATACGATTGTAATCAGCTAACCACTTTTCCCACATCTTACCAGCGGAGCTTGAATCATACGTGTCTCGTATCAACTCGTTGCATACAACAAACAAAAGGCCGCCCTTTACAGTTTCGATGTCGGGGTAGTGTTTGAATACAGCGAGTGCCATCAACTCAAGCTGTCCCTTGTCTGCGTATCTAGTATTCTTTCCTGTCTTGTAGTCAATAACCCAAGCAGTCTTACTTTCTCTATCAAGTATTACTAAATCAGCGATCCCTCGCCACCATACTTCCTCATCTCTAAAGCCACACGGCTCTAGGTCTGCCGTTAACCCCATTTCCAATTCACAGAGTTTTTCCCCCTTCTTAGCACATAGTGCGTCTATCGGGGCTTTTACATATACGTACTCTGGGGGTAACGGTTTCCCATCTCTTACATACTCTTCCGCGGCTAAATGCACCGCAGTCCCATACAACATAGCCTCAGTCTCAGGCTCTTTGTAATCCTTTGCTACCTTTAGATGATAAAACTTTTTGGGGCATTGTTCAAAGGATTTTATTCTGCTGAAA
>VMHT01090669.1_pt1 | contig 18599 bp, 21 predicted proteins | sample 4693611 | NCBI WGS metagenome assembly VMHT01 (sample SAMN12280063, study PRJNA550983) | marine metagenome | isolation source: seawater sampled from same location over 5 years 0.02-0.2 micron viral filtrate | place: USA: collected off the coast of southern California halfway between the port... ...
ATTGGATTTAGATACGAACAATTACAAGATAGGGACTTCTTCGAACAAAACAAACATTATGATAGACCTATAGATGAGAAGGTGCGTGTTAGGGGAGCAACAACAAGAGCCGATGTGGATATGAGTTCTGCCCCTTCAGTAGCAACGAGTTATAATCCATCGGTGAAACCAAAAACGCCTAACAAACCCGCCAGTCAGCCGATTGCCCCACGAACCTATGATAATCTGGATATAAACACCGCAGCCCAGACAGAAGGGACGAAGGGCATCTGGTTAGGATATGGAGCAGGCGGCGCGGCGGGATATAATTATGGTGTTCGAGATAAAAACGACGACGACAGACCAATTTATAGATATTCTAACAACGCCAGTTATTTTGGCTCATTCTGGAAATATTCTACCGCTGCTATTGTTCTAGCAAAGGGACGACCTATTCGGGCTTATGACCTACCGATACTAAGTCAGCAAGGTTATTATATTATTACTGCGGATATTCTAGACCAACACGAAGATAGTGTGAAAAAAGGTAGGAATATGCCCCTATTAGGTGTAGTCCCACTAAGCGGTGAAGCCACGAATGATTTTTTGAATGCCGTTGAACCACTAACCCATCTTATATCACAAGAAAAGGTAGTCAATTCTATTAAATTTAAGGTTCTATACCCTAACCTTATGAACCCAGAAATAGACGACAATAGTAGCGTCATACTAAAAATTGTTAGACCAGTAGCACCCCCACCCCCAGCAAAGGGAAACAAAACAAGTGCGGCGGATACTAAATCAAAAACCAAAACATAATTATAGACAGATTTAAAAGAATAGCGATATAGATATAAAAATGGCGGCGGAGGCGCTACAGACCACAAATGCCGAGTTTATTTTGAATAATTGGAATAAAATCCTTGAAATTGGAATTACTACGGAAGAAAAACTACGAGCTGTGGCGGACACCCATATCAAGCTCCTAAAGGGGCCAATTTTAGCACGATTGATACAAGATAGGGAAAAACGGAGAAAAAATGCGGTGAAATACTATCAAGACCATTATGTAGGAGATAGTAAAAAACAAAAAGAAAATAGGGAAAGACGGAATGAAAGGTCTAGGGAAAACTATAAAAATAATGAGGAACTAAGGGAAAAACAACGGATAAGAATGAAATTATATAGGCAAAAGAAAAGGGCTCTAGTCGCAACCACTATCGCTATCGCTTAGGAAAACTAATTGATTATTATGCTGATAATAGCAAGGGACACATCTAGATTTATGGAAGGGGTCGGTTTTCTTATGGGGAAAATAGTCTTTACAATCCATACATTTTACATAATATTTTTCAATACAAGATAGGCAGCGATATTTCCGTCTATTATCTTTGTAGTCATAATCTTTTTTAATTGTCCTACTATTACATACTATACACGGCCTATTCTTCCTCCTTTCATTATAAGCCTTGATATAGTCTATCCATCTTTTTAATTTTTCCCTTATCCCACTATCTTGTTCTTCTAGTTCCATTATAGTCTCTAGTTCCCCTACACATACCGAACCTAATGTATAGAGTTTTCCATTAATATACCTTATAATTGCTAGGTGTTTTAAATGGGCTTGGCCGCATACACATTTAAAATCGTCCTCATTCCTACATAGGGGTTCTAGGTTATTTATATCATAATCATCACTATACACTACACATTCCAGTTCCATATCAAATAAAACCTCCCAGTCGTTTTTAGTGGGGTCTATCTTTTTTAGTCCTTTCTTCAATAAAAAATATCTATCCCTATCTATTCGAGCTATATTATCCATAATATATACACATAACTATAAACATATCCTTTAAATAAAAACGGATTTTTGTTTATATTTAATTTCCGTTTTCAGCGCTTCTCCGATGCGCTCCCTCTTCCCTAATATCTTTAAAATTCTATCAATATCTTTTATTTTAAGTTTGTAGTCATTTAGATTATACTGGGTCATATCATAACCATCACATAGAGCATTACCATCAATTTCGCAGTTGCTTTTACACCTAAACGCTTTACACAATAATTTAAGCAAACCCATAACATAATATAATATTTTAATAGAAAAAAAAAAAAAAAAAAAAAAAAAAAAAAAAAAAAAATTTAAAAAAAAAAAAAAAAAAAAAAAGGTGTATGAAGTGTATGATTTTCACACACAAAATTTAAAAAAAAATAAAAGACCATAAAACTGGAGTTGACTGAGTAGAAAAAAAATTGAATAGTTTTTGTCCGTATGGTGTAGATATCAAACAAACAATTACCGAGGAAAAGACCGACTGAAACAAGACAGAAACAAGACAATCGTATAATTCAAAAAAAAAAAACAAAACAAACAACATACAAGATGGAAGCAAAATTCAACAAGGTGTATAGCACCCACACTTGGGGTAGGGGTTCTGGCCCAGGCTCAAAATTCACAGCCGATAATAAATGGTTTTTGAATGAGCTGAGGACAATAATAGATAATAACCCTATCAAAACCATCTGTGATGCTGGTTGCGGGGATTGGGAGATTATGAAACATATGGAATGGAAAGAAGATGAAAGATATGTTGGGACTGATGTTGTGGGGACTGAGGTTGAAAAATTACAACACAATTACGAAACAGACAACATTACATTTAAGCAACAAGACATATCTACTGATGTTCCTAGTGGATATGACCTAGTGATTATTAAAGATGTAATCCAGCACTGGGACGATGATATTATTGTTCCATTCCTACGAGAACTGATACAAAATAATAAATATGTTTATTGCGTAAATGGGTTTAAATTTATGCGAGAACCTACTAGAAATGACTGGTTTGAAGAAACTGGTGAGAGAGAACTGGATAAGAAATATCATTACCACCCTATTAGGTTCGATGTCGGTGTTATGGAGCAATTTGATGAATACATATACGAACAAAAACAGCGGAGGGCAAAGGAATACAACCTATTTAGTCAAGATTAGTCTGTTTAAGACATTAATAGATAAGAAATAAAAAAAAATATAGTTTTAGGTGTGAAAATCATACACTCTATACACCTTTTTTTTTTTTATTTTTTTCTTTTAAGAATATATATGAAAGCTATTTTAGAAACACACACCCTAGCATCGCTTAAGAACCTTGTTAGGACGCACAATATTCGTGGATATTCAACTATGAAGAAGGCAGAACTGATAAGGGTGATGACCTCACCACAACATTATGGGAAATTTGCTGGGACAAAAACCTATGTAAAACCCGCACGGAAACCACGCCAAGCTAAACCTAAACCCGCACCCAAACCTAAGGGACAACAAGGGAGAAAACCCATACAACTAACCACATTTAAGGGGAAACCGACAAAACCACCTCAACCAAAGCGCCCCCCACCAGCGCCAAAACCAATACCACCTTCTTATAATGATATAACAAAAGGCAAGCCCAAGATGCCGAGTAGAAAACCACCAACACGAAAGATTAAAGTAAAACCACGACTGAAATCAAGCCGCCCAGCACCTAAGAAAGCCGCATTTAAAGATGACCCACAAGCATTAAAAGATAGTAGTGTAGACCATTATGGAATAGAAGAGGACGAACCTAAAAAGAAACCTAAGAAAAAACCACACGGAGGACAGATAGAGAGTTTTGGAATATCTAAAAAAGACGCCAATAAAGCAGACCCATTAGAATTATTTAGCAATCTACCAGAAGAACTAACTAAAAATATTGTTAGGCAGATACCAGATATAGGTATAGGGGAATATTTAAAAGGAAAATATGAAAGAAATAATATTGCCTATGGGCTACCGAAGGATAACCCAATAGACACAAGTGAGTTGGAAGTGGCCGTCTTCGAAATATTATTTTATGGGGGCGCCAAGCCAATTGGGGCGCGGGGGAGAACAGCTATGCCTAAATTTTACAAGGACGAAACGAAAAACAGAAGAAAAGCAGCTGAATTAATAGATTATTATTTAAGTGAGGAAGACGCTTGGAAACCAAGTCAATTACCGAAACTATTACCATCGCCGCCAAAAAAATTCGCAGAACTAATTACGGCTGATGTAGGTAAAATTTTTAATTTTAGAACAAAAAAGGGCAAGCACGGCCTCGACGCAGCAAAAGAATTGTTTTTTAAATTTATGAGTGGATATGAAATCAATAGGAAGGGGAGAAGAGAAGAAGATTTTCTAGGATACCAGACCATCAAATTCGAAAGGATAAAAAGAAAATATCCAAATGCGAATTTATCTATAAAAACCGATAACGAAAATTACGAACATTTTTTTATTGACGGCGTAGATATGGGACATATAGGTGGCGATGACGAAGAGCAAAGGGCACGAGATAAAAGGATTGATGAATATATGAAAAAGAAAAGAAGCAAAAAATAAAATATAGATATATATATATGGGTGAAACGATGTTTGAGAAGGACAAGCCAAAAAAGGAACTAACCGATAAACAGAGGAAAGCACTAGCAGCCGGACGGAAAAAACTAAAGAGTAAGCGAGAGAACGATGATATAGAAATATCTGCTATTAAAACTAGACAGAAAGAAGAACGCCACGAACGGAAGCGAGTAGCAGATGAGAAGAGGGAAATAGAAATATACAACCGATTAATGGAAAAGGGAAATGAAAAGATAGAAAAATTTAAACAACATAAATATAAATGGTTAGACAGAGCTAAGAATGTAAAAGAATATAGTGAATTTAAATCAGTTTTAGATACAATTACAGAGGAAGATATATTACACGACACACATATAGGAAAATTAAAGCATAGTCTAAGCTCATACACCTCACCAAAAGAAGAACCAAAAGAAGAACCAGAAGAACCAGATGAACCTACTACGACTGACGATATAGATGATGTAGTAAATGTTTATTGATACTAATAAAAATATTTGGATATATATATGAGCGGATTTGTTAGGGGCGAATTAAATCACGACAATGTCGAATACGAAAGGAGAGGTATAGAAAGGAAGAAAGGATACGCAGATGCTTCTTATTTTAAGGAAATGTTAGGGGACGAACGCCTAGCACGGAAAAGACACGAAAAACGGATGGGGAGGGGGCCACAAGCAAGACCACGACTATCTGCTGCGGAACGACGACGCAGAGCAGAGGCAGCGGCGGCAAAAAAAAAGGCAGAGATGGAAGCATACACGCTGAAGGTGGAGAAGGAGGTGGCGGCAAAAAAGGAAGCAAAAAAAAAAGCAAAAGCACCTAGTAGACAAAGCAGTAGTGAGGGTGGTCTAGAGGTTAGTGAGGTGAAAATAAATGGAAAGGACTACCTATATGATAGTGAGAATGATGACTACTATGACTATAAAACACACGACAAAATACCTAACCCAAGAAAAAAGAAGAAAACAAAACCTAAAGCCGCAGCAAAACCTAAAGCCGCAGCAAAACCGAAGGCACAAGGCCCCGCCCCTAATAAAACACCAGTAGCACAGAAAGCCGTGGCGGTTGTGGGTAAGGGCAAAAGGGAGGCCAAAATACCTATACGGAAGGTAGCGGCTGCTAGATATAAAGATACAGCTTTAAACCGAAGATTAGGAAGAGTAGGAAAAATACACGGCACAGCAGATATTACAAAAGAGAATTACACACCCAGACCGAGAAAGCAAAAAAAATAGGAAAAAAAATATAGTAGAATATATATAGAATGAGCCACCAAGTTATAGTAGGGAAGACAGACCTAACAACGATACCACCGACCTATGGGGAAACCAAAGTTGGTTTAGATGGGAGGGTTTATACAAATAGTAAATTAATAGGTCAAAATTTAAGTGGGGCTGATGTAATTGGGGTGTTTGCTGATGATGGTTCGCTAAGAACTACACAAAGAAGAATTTATAGATATATAGCAACCCTAGCAGGTGGGGGGACGAATAGTCCAGTTTTTAAGATTAGTGAGCCATTCTCGCAGGCCGCCCCAACAACGGCCGTGAATGGTCTATCGGAACTCCTACCACGCGCCAAGCAGCCTGGTGTTGTAAAAAGACTAAGAATTTATGGGAATACAGATAATACGGCTTCTTTTATGATTCAATATGCTTCTTTTGTAGATGCTAATGGGGTTTATGACTGGCAGTTTATGGACGAGCTCAACCCTTTGACTATTAATGGAAATGTAGTTATTAATAAATTAATAGAATGCCCCCCTAATTATATGCGATTTGAAAATAATGGGGGAACACACCAAGTATCGCTAAGAATAATGATAGAATATGGATAAAAAATATATTGTAGAATATTACGGAGATGAGTGGGATATTACAGATTGTGGGACAAACGAGTGGGGTGAGCCATCTATTAAGTATAGATAGTGGTGGTAGGGCGTTATTGAAAGACGCCGATAATATTACACAGACTACAGCAATAAATACAAAACTAACAGCTATAGATGCTGTTTTAGATAATAGTTTAGTCCAGCAGACGGCGTGTGCTACAGACCTAGCAGCAATAGAGGTTCTACAGACCGCTGGGAACGCCAGTCTATCTGCTATTGCTACAGATGCGGCTGCTTTAGAGGTTCTACAGACTGCTGGGAACGCCAGTCTATCCGCTATTGCTACAGATGCGGCTGCTTTAGAGGTGCTCCAGACATCTACGAATGCTGTTCTATCTACGATAGAAACTAGCAACGCAGCTATCAAAACCGCTGTGGAAGGGACGCTTTCGGTGTCGGCTCCAGCAATTTCGGCAACCTCGGCCGTTTTAGAAAATGCTACGAGTGTAGCTGATTCGGCTACAGAAACGACACCCTCTACAGATGTAGGGTCGGTTCGGCGTGTAGCTATATTTGGTAGTATAGATGATAGTAGTGGGAGCATAAAGGTAGAGGTGAGTGCCGATAATTCTACATTCTACCAAAACACAGAGCAAACGATTTATGTGGAAAGCGATAAATTTTATAAAACTATAGAACTAGATGCTAGATATGTTAGATTTAAATACACTAATGGTAGTGGTAGTGCTAAGACTTGGACGGCCATTCTTTCTTACAAAGCTTAGGTTAATACATAATGCGTGTTATTAGATAAAACAGCAGTCATAGAAAAATTCTTGTTTTTGTCGGCATCTGCTACTGGTGCTTTCACACGAATTCTTACACGGCAACCCATTATAGGAATTGAAAGATATTGTAGTCCATTAGCAGAAATTCTTTTAGTATAGGACGGAAGACCAGCACCTACTAAAGCAGGTAAAACACCAACAAAGGTAGGGTCATCTACATACACCCCATCAAAATCCATAAAATCTATAGTTATATCTGCTAAGACTTGGGTTCTTATGTGAATTTGTAGTGAACTCCAACCTATACAAGATACATAGTCGGATACAAAACCAGTTGTGTTAGTCGCAAGGGCAAACCCCTTTTCACGGACGCTTAGTTCTGTTAGAACAACAGATTGTTCGCTTTGGATAGCAAAAGACATTTATTATATTAATATATTTTTATTTGAATTTTTTTTATTTACTATTATATATATGAGTTCGCCACCAATTACCGCCAGTTCTAATACTAAATATTTGTCTATAATCCCAGAAAACGGAGAGGTTTTCAACCCATCGCAGAAGCTTATATTTAACCTAGAACCCAATTTAGGATATATTAAGAAAGATAGTTATATGATTTTTGATGTGTTGAATACATCAACTAACAACGCTATGGTCGGTTTTCCCCAGAATGTTGGAGCTCACGCTTTAATAGATAGTGTCCGCATTTATTCCAAACATACTGGAGTGCTACTCGAATCGCTTGAAAACTATTCCCAATTACAAGCAATAATTAATCAATACGGCCACGACGATAAATCGCAACTACAGCTCAAAGAAGGTGTAGGAGAACCTTGTATCGCACGCAATAATAGTGTGTCGGCAAACGGCCAGAATACAGCTGTAGGATACCGCAGCACCTCGTCTGCTGAAATTGCTAATTGCCAACTCAGTCCTATAGGGGCGGCCACTGGCACCCCCGCCAACCCAGTCCAACGCTATGTGTCTAGGCGTTTTTGTGTTCCCCTCCGTGCTGGTCTATTCCGCTATTTTGATGAAGAAAAATTAATTCCCATTTTGAATTTCGGTGGCCTTAGAATTGAAATCAACCTCAACCCAGCAGACCTCGCACTACAGCGTCTATCCGCCGCCCAGACTAACGCCGCCGACCATAGGGGTTATGTGGATATTGATTTGATTAATAATGGAATTCTATGTGATGCTAAAGGGGCGGCCAATACCACACTGACCCTAACTAATACTGGGAATAGACCTCTTGAAATGGGATTATGTGTAGGCAATTCTATCCGTGTCTATAACCCTGCTGGGGCGGGGGCTGTTGGCGATACAACCACGACGATTGCTAGTGTTGCCGTTGCTGGTGGTAAGATTGTGATTACTACAGCTGCTAATATTCCAATCCTCAACGGCGGAGCCCGCCTATTTACCTCGGTCGGCCCCGCCGCAGCTTCTAATACTGCTGGTATAGACGCTATGAACTACCGCATTACTAATGCTGAATTCCGCATTGCCCAAGTAGTTCCTAACCCACAGCAAGCTAAAGCATTAATGAAAGAATTGAAATATGAATTTACTACCTATGATGTGTTTTTAGATAATATAGATGTGGGGACACTACGACACCAAGTTCCTATCAATTCGGTATCGAGTAAAGCACTCGGTATTCTTTCTATGCTCTATCTTTCAGCCTGGGAGCGCAACCATTCTACCTCCTCCTATTACTCTTGTGAAACACCATCTACGAACCTTGTGAATTCTATACAATATTTTATTAACAACAAGCTCTACCCCCTCCGCAATTACAACCCACACCGCCTAAATGACCGAGTGTTGGCTTTGAATGAAGTAGTGAAAACATTAAAGGCTATAGGAATTAGTCCTAAGGCACTAGGGCAGAATCAAGGCGGCCAAGCAGAAGACTACAGCAACACCTTCCTTATTAGTAGAGAACTAGCACGCAACGGATTTGTTTTTGATTTGAGAAACGCTGAGGCTGAATTACGGCTTGGATTTTCTGGCCCCCGCCCCAACGCTGGTGATAGATTAAGGGTCAATACATTTGTGTTTAGTAAAAAAATAGTCCAGACTACTGCTACTGGTGTAGAGGTCGTGCTTTAGGCAAGACGGCTGTAGGCACTACGCTTTAGATATTATTTTTTCTTATTTTTTATTAATTTTTTTTCAAAATCTATTTTTTTAGGTTCTTTGCCGACCTTAGAGAAAGGGTGGCCTTTATCCAAGCTTTTGCTATATATACGAAGAACCTTATTGTCTAGTTTTTTATTTTTTTGTAGGTTTGCTCCAATTGGAGATTTGGTGTTTTGCTTATCCATTATTAATATATATATATTTTTATTTGAATTTTTTTTATATGATAGATATATATATGAGTTCCCTTACAGATTACAGCGTAAATGATACACCGATGATGATGGATATTAGAAGTGATACACTAGAACCTATTAGTGGAGTTCAAGGCTCTTCTACACGATTTGTTTTTAGACTAGACCAAGCTGGATATTTAGATGCGAATTCTATGTTGTTGTTTAAGATGGCGGCAACAGCAGTCGGCGGCAACCCAGTCCATAGGGTCAATTGCTGGAATGGTGGGCTTGGTGCTGTGAAACGAATTACCTTCCAAGTGGGTGATTATATTATTAATGATGTGAATGGGGCGGATATGATTTCTACCCTAATGACCCTTGCGACACAGAACCCTAACCAGCGCAATAACTATACTGGATTTTATTACGGCAATCAGTTGTGGTCTAAGGTGAGTGAAGATGGGTCGGCTGCTAATGGGACGCAGATTTTTGATACAGAACTCGGTTCAACTGGGTCGATTAGTGTGGATAAATTAAAGAGCGGAATGAGTGATGGTGATAATGGGAACAACAACAACGGCACACGCATAAATTCCCATTTTATTCACGCCGACAGCGCCAACACTAAACAGATAGGCATTCCACTAGGCGTTCTTCTTCCAGCACTAAGGGGCAAGACTATCCCATTATTCCTTTTCCAAGATTATAGGATTTTGATTACAGTGGAATTTAATGACGGCAGCCAGTTTTTAAATGATATTTCCCAAGTTGCTGGGACTGGGCCTGTCCTTGCTACTAATGTGAATGCTGGACTACAAGGGCGTAGAAACAATAATAGTGGCCTTACCTTTAATGATGTGAAACTACAGATAGACTATATTATTATGCCTAGTGAAGTCCAGAATAAAGATAGGGAAATGACTAATAAACAAGGTGGGTATAGGTTTGAATTTTTTGATGTGCTACGAGTGGAAAAGCAGATAGCCGTGCCAAATGGCGGAGCCAATACATTACAAACTATAGAGCATAGGATTGGTATGGATAATAAAGAAGTCCATAAAATTTATATGACGAAACAGCTTAGAAACCTAGGTGCTGGTGGTGTCGGCGACGCAGTCCAGCAGAATAAATGGTGGGGAAAACAGCGTATAGATGGAATGAACCAAGAAGAATATAATGTGAATATTGATGGTAGTGATATTTTCCAAGAATTTAAATTTAGTCCAGCGTCCCAATATGACGAGGTGTCTAATTGTCTAGGTCAAGACCTCCAAGTGGAGCGCCCAGTCTATTATAATGATGATAATACTATCTATGCTGGTCTATCCCCAAGTGTGGCTGGAATGTTAGGTCAATATAAACCGCTATGCCTAGACCTTTCTAATGGGACGGGCCAGATTGTAGGTGGTGGACGAGCGATTGGTGGCTACCCTATTATATGGAAATATAAGCGTAAACCGACTGGGACAATTGCTAGTAAAATTAATTCTTTGGTCGGCCCCACGAACGCTGCTGTTATGGACGTGAATTACTATGTTCTTGTTAGTAAGGTGGCGACTATTACATCTACACCTAAAGGCACGAATGTGAATGTGAGCTATTAAAGTCATTTTAAAATGACTCGACTATATATAGATGAATTCCAATATGCTTCTAACAAAAAAAGAAATAAAGGAGCTTGTAGATGAGAAACTAACAGAGAAAGAGAAATTATATTATGAAAAATATTTGAAATATATGATAGATAATAATTTTATAGAGGTTGTGTGGTTTTTAAAACACAAGCATTTATTTTTTAGAAATTGTAAATAAAAAGGTGTATGAAGTGTATGGTTTTCATAAAAAAATTTAGATTTTTCTTATTTTGAAAATTATCCCAGAAACCCAGATGCGAATATAATTTATAAATTCCGATAGTCTATCGGCAATAGATATATTGTTGATAGAACAAAGTAATATAGATTGAAACATATTAATAGTGAAGAAAAAATCCGAGTAAAATGACCTTGAGAGAGAAGAAAAAAATTTGAATGCGGCTGAACCCTCAAAATGAAATATAGGGTCATAGTATATGACGATGAACCACCTTGAATTATTCAGCGGAACTCATAGTTTTGGTAAAATATCCCATACATTAGGGTATAATGTTGTGTCGCTTGATAGGGATTTGGGGGATAAATGCCCTTTCACGGATTACATATCCCCAACCCATATCCAAGAAGATATAATGACTTGGGACTATAGACAATATCCAGTAGGTCATTTTAAACTAATTACTGCTAGTCCAGTTTGTATGTGGTGGAGTCATCTACGACGCTCTTGGATAGGACGGAAACTAAAGGCTCACGGCGATTCAATTATTACCCACGAAATATTAGATAGGGATATAGAATTATATGGAATGCCTATGGTGGATAAGGTTATGGAAATTATAGACTATTTTAAACCAGAATTTTATGTTATAGAAAATCCAGCAAACGGAAAAATGAAGGAATATATTAGTGATTTAATCCCATACTACGACATTCCCTATTGTATGTATGGTTTTGAATATAGGAAACTAACTAGGTTTTGGACTAATATTACATTAGAACCTAAAAAATGTATTCACAAGGCTCATAAACAGACTATAGGACATATAAAAATTCCATCTACTACATTAGGACAGCCTGGTAGTAAATTAGAAAGATATAGGATTCCAGAAAATTTGTGTTATGATATTATTGTGAAAACTTTGTAATAAAATTATATTCTATATATATAGGATGGTGTGTGTTTTATGCGAGAAAAACGATGTTGAAGAATGGTTCGGTAAATGGTGTAGTAAATGTAGACGACATAAGCACCTCATCAATCTATATGGTGTAGATAAGGTGAGTGAGGTGTTGGAACGAGTGTTAGTCCGCCAAGACGCACAGCAAGAGCACAAGATAAAGGATTGCGTAGTGAAAGATTTAGAAAAGAAGGGATACGACCTAAGGGCTAAGAAATGAACCGCAAAAATATATAAACATTTTTTTTTATTTAATTAACAAAAATCATACACTCTATACACAAAAAATTTAAAAATAAAATCTAGCTATATATATATGAATAAATTAATAGTAAATGGCGACCCACAAACATTTTTGAATAAAATCACTACAGAACCGAAAATACCAGATGCCGATGCTGATATGCCTACTATGGAGGTAAAAATACCAGAGGGATTTTCCAAACCAAGACCTACAACCCCACCACCTATCAAAAAACCCTTTTCTATGAGTGATATACCTTGCCTCAATATGGAATCGGTCAATAAGATACAGAATTCCACTATATCTAAAACGATGAAGAGTAAATGCCTAGCGATGAAACCAGACCTATTGGATAATGTAGATGCTATCTATAGACTAGTTGAACTACTGGAAACCAAAAAACCTTTTAAAAAATCTCTCGAAATTGCTTTTCAATAAATATTTTAATTTTAATTTTTATGTTATACTATATTATATGAATTTTAATCTAGTATCGCCAGATAATTTAGGACACTCTTTCACCACTCGATTTCAAGAAGACATCAAGATAGAGAAGGATAGCTCCATATATATGAATTTTGCTAAATTAACTAGAGACCAGCGACTTGTGTTAGATGAAGAAAATACAGTAGATATTGAATTTATACAGCCTATACCGAACAGAAAGGTTATAGGTGGGGCAGCACCTCAAGCGAGTAATGGACTAGCATATCCAGCAGAGGAAGCTGATGCTGGTGCTTTTAGGATTACTATACCATCTGGGGTTTATACAGCTTCAAGCTTACAGAACCTTATATCTAGTGAAACACAAGATTTATTCGATGACGACACTAAGGCCACCTCTTTAGGACTAAAGGGATTTTATAATACTGGGATTGCGGCCATAAACCCAATTTTAGATAGGCAGTTTGATAGTAGTGATGTTTTATCTGGGATACAGAGAAATAATTTTTGGGACGAGGAAATCGTCACGCCTAGGAATAATGAAGAAGACAATAAACTAAATGTAGATGGGTGGGATATAGGTTATAAATTAAACGCCCTAAGCAACGACGCGGGGGATTCATATACTAGGGAGGACGCTGGGGCAGCAGAAACGAATTACACTGGAAACTGGGCTATAGATAATAGGAAATTATACCATTATGGGACTAATATGAAGGCGTGGGAGAACTATAGGGAGGGAATATCTACTGGGATTGCGAATACAAGGGGGACGACCTTTGGTGTGAGCCCAGAGGATATAGATAGGCAGCTAAACAACTACCCTTTTGTTAAATTTAAGACAAGACAGACGATTTCCGAGATGAAAGCTCTTGCTGGGGCGAACCCGCCCGTCTATGTTGGGAATGTGATGGGTTTAGTGAGTAAAAATTATATGGAGAATTCACCAGTGGCGGCGGGCGGTCTAGATACAAATGGCTACCAGCAGGACGCAGCATCAAGATGGACTAATCAAGAAGCGTGTAAGGTGGCGTCGGCCGCACTAAACCACGTGCCTCTTAGTTATTTTTCTGTAGAGGTCGGTAAAAGACCTAGTGAAGATGGGCCGGCCGATGGTGATATATGGGTGAATGTTTATTGTGGAGCGAATGTTAGAGGGCTTGTGTCTAATGAAAATTTTGACGGACAGACAGCAGTCCCATTTCCACATCAAGGGGCAATTTTAGATAGAATGGTTCATCTAACGAGTAGAAAGCTTGTGGTGGGGACTAATATAGACGCAGACGAACAAGCCCTTATCTATGTTCTACCTTATTTTAAAACAAATCCACGAGTAGCAAGAATGAAAGAACAACTTTCTTTTAATGATGGATTTATTAACAGAAGGGAACTCCATTTCCAAGTGATTTTAAGGTCGCATATAGAGGGTGATACTATCATTTTTGATACTATAGATAGAGATACGAAAGAATATGGGTTTATTGCTGGTGAAATTATGGACGGCTTTGAAACGCTTTTTGGTGCGGCGACGAATTCCAACCAGGTGGATAGTCAAATACCTTTTAATGTGTTATTTAGTAGTCTAGACCCTAAAGCTACTGGTGGGATTGTAGATATAGAATTTACCCATATGCCCCTAAAAGAAGCCGCCTCTACGATTTACCCAACTATTATAGATGGATTAAGATACAGATATAGTAAGGAATTGGGTGATAAATTATTGAAATTAGATTACGCTGGAGGGCCACGCCAAACCGCACCTTTTAACTCGGCGTCGGACTATATTTATCCTAGTCTAAGACCAGAACAGAGCGGATTTTTCCCACTACAACCTACTAGTGGTGATTTTAACGACCCTATGACCCCGCTTTATGCTGCTCTTATCCAATTTACGAATGTTTATGGTGCGGCTGAACTAGCAAGCTATTGTGTTTATATAAATAACCTACCTTTAGGAAACTATAAGAATAGACTAACGAATGAAAATAGAGGCCAGAAAGCAGGAATAAGAGGAAATATTTTAAAAACGATTCCACTACCCTTTTCTAATAATACAAGGAAATATTCAACGGATATGATATGTTATTATGAACCAAGCAACAAAGAAATTACAGATATGAAAAACCAAGAATTTAAAACCAATAATTTTACAATAGAAATCCGTGATATGGAAACCGACAAACCATCAACAGAATTAAAGAATAGTGTGATAAATTTTACTATCATTAGCAAATCTAGTCCTCAATTAAATTAATTTTTCTTAGAATTTTTTTTATATTTATATATATATACACGATGCCTATAATGAAAAAACATTTCTCGCTGTCCCCTTTGAATGATGTGCCCGTTGTGATGAATGGAACTAGTATTACTGGTGGGTTTTCCCATAAAGATGGCTTCCCCACCGTTCGCTTTTCTATCCCAGCACAGAACAACCTTTTAGAAACGACCTCACTAAAACTAGTAGGGCAATTTCTTATCAAGAAAGCAAACAACCAAGCCCTCAACGACCAGATTACCGCTGGTGCGGCCGCTGCTACAGCCCTCAATAACGGCGCTGCTATGGAGGCCGCAACTGCTATTAATATCCCTAACTGGGGTGGTGTGAAAAATGTTATAGATAAAATTGTCCTCCAGAGCAAGAAGACCCAAGTTGAGCTGACCTCGGCGATAAACTACGCCCAGTTTGAAAGCCTCGGTGAATGCTATTCTAACAATAAAGACGACTACAAAATTGTTCCTATGAACCGCTCCCTCAATAGTGGTGAAAATAGTGAATACACGAACCGCCGAATGTTGCGTAGTGCTCCAGTGGGCGGCCCGATTGCTTCGCTTGATGATAAATATGTAGGGCAGTTCTTTTCTATCCGCCTCAACCTAGACCTCCTCAATAATGTTCCCCTCAATCTATCGCAGAATTTCCTAGGTGGTTGCCTTATTACTATACACCTTGCGCCCGACTCGAATGTGCTTTGTAGAAGGCATCGTGATATTTCGGTTGGCAACCAAGCCAACGCTGCTGCTGCCGATACATCTAACTATGTCCTCAAAAACCTAAAACTAGAGGGTAGATATTTAGTTCCAGATAAACAAGACCTAGCAGACCAGCCATCGGAAGTGATGCTAAATTCCAGACTAAACCTTATTAATGATGTCCAGTCCAATATTAATTCCAATTCATATACACCACAGCTATCCCTAGTGAAAAGCGTCGTGAATTTATACCAAGACCAAGACCAAAATAACAATTTTGCTAAGAATATGAATAATTTTAGAGCTCCAGTCGGTTCTAAATCTAACCAGCAAGCTAAAAATGGGCTCCGCTTCCCCTATGACTACAAAACCTTAGTAGAACCCAATTTTTCTACCCCCCTTGTTGCGGGTGGTGGGGATATAGATGTCCCAACCTTACAATTCCCTACACTATCGGTGGGTGATGCTGAGGTTAGAAAACAATTTGAAAGGGCTGTGCTTGGTGGGGTAGAACCATACCATTCCTCCGCTACATTCCAAGTCCAGAACGCTTCCCTTGTTGAAGACTATGCGGGGGGGGCTGCTGGTGCGAATGGGGTCGGCAACAATATGCGACCCAATTGTGTGGGTATAGGGGCAGACTATACATTTAATATGGGTGGGATACAGAACTTCCAGAACCAAGACTATAACCTACAGCTTGATACTGGTGTGAATACCTCTAGTGTCCTACTACCCGCGTCGAGAAATGGGGCGACCACACCCAACCCACACCTACAGCAGACGTTCATTAAACATTTGAGCCCATTTAACCTCCAGACTCTAGTGAAAACGATGTGAATAAAAAAAAATAAAAGACCATAAAACTGGGAGTTGACTGAGAAGAAAAAAAATTGAATAGTTTTTGTCCGTATGGTGTAAATACGAACAGAAACAAAACGGATTAAAAAAAAATTGAATTGAAACTGAATTGAATTGAAACAGAACAAACAAGATGACTACTACTGCTACTGAAGAGAAGAGGCTGAAAATTATTGATGATATTAAAAAAGAAATCCCCTGGGTTGATGTGAAACCCTTTTCCCACAACATCATAGGTATTAAGCTGAGAATGTTGGACGCCCTATGTGGGATAGAAGAGGTAGATAAACTAATTGCGAACACGCCCCTTTGTGAACTGGGGTGGAGTGTGTCTACTAAAAAGGTAGAGCCCGAAAAAAAAGAAGAACCATCTTGGGAAGATTTGATTGGATATCCTAAGGGGGTTTATGATAGCTTCGCAGAAATGATTTACGGAGAATATGGCGAGGACAGCGAACAAGCAAACGATTTGAATAGGGCTTTTCGTGAAGCGAGGATTAGGAATGACCCTTCCTATGGGGAAAACACTAGTGTTAAAAAACCTATTGAAATCCCTAAGGTAGAGCCCGAAGAAATAGAAAATAATATTTGCTGTGGGTGTGGAAAATATGACGATACAAGACCGATATGTGATTGTGGTGGTTCACATCGGTTTAATTGCGAGGATTGTGAAGAAAAAAAAAAAGCATCGGAGATGACGGCCTCGGAATATGCGGCGGCGATGTGTGAAGAAGCGAAGGGTGATGAAGAAGAAGGCTTCAAATATTTTCTTAGCGACCAACAAATAGAAATGTTCGGTGATTACTACGGTAGCGCGCACCCTTGCTTCCCAGCATATAAGGTTTATCTTGATATGCTGGAGGAAGAATAGGTATAGGTTGATAGATAGATTGTTAGTATATATATATTTTTTTTTAAAAGGTGTATGATGTGTATGATTTTGATAAGAAAATATAAAAAAAAATAAAAGACCATAAAACTGGAGTTGGCTGAGAAGAAAAAAAATTGAATTTGGATTTCGCCGTATGGTATTAACACAAACGAATTGAACTGAAGAGAAACTGAATTGAAACTGAATTGAAACTGAATTGAAACAAAACAGAAATAAATAAAAAAAAAAGAAACAACTAAAAAAATGTGCCTCCAAAAGAGAATGTCGGTTAAGGAACAGAACCAAGAATTCTACAAGGAAGCTTGTATTGGCTCTCTTTCTCATTTTAAAAAAAAACTTGAGGATGGAATGGAAGATGCTTTTATGATGAACTCGGCTTTGAATGACTGGAATGAAATGAGTGAAGAAGATAGGAATAGGAGGACTGACTATTATAGGACTAATGCCGACCCTTCTTGGTTATCTGCCCCTGCTTGGGCGGATTATCAAGAAGACCTTAGGGTTGGCGATGGTGCTTACAAGATATCTAAGGCATATAACGAGGAAATCTACAAGAATATTACGGAATTTTATCAAGAACAACATAACATCTCAACCGAGATTATCGAGCATACGCAAAAGGCAAGGAAATTCAAAGCTAAGGAAATTAAATTGCGAGGAATAGATAAACAAAATAAAGAATCGGTTTACAGAAATGTCTGCGACCTACCAGATGAAATTGTGGTTTTGAGTGAGGAAGGAAGAACTGGGGTGTTGGATATGGTATATGTTAGGGCGAATATAGTCCACGGAGAAAAATATATGAGATTTTGCCGAGAACATCGGGCGGTTTTGGAATGGTTGACTGAGCTCAAGGTCGAGGAAATCTACTACGGCGATGTGGTTAGGGCGATTGGCGGTGGTGTTGAGCGTGTGCGGGTTTAGTCGGTGATTTATAGGTAAATTAGAGCGGTTAGTATAGTTTTTTTTTATTTTTTTGTAAAAGGTGTATGAAGTGTATGATTTCGGCGCCTAAAACTAATTTTTTTTTTTTTGAGAACCCAAGAATATTGTTGGAA
>VMHT01062583.1_pt1 | contig 18598 bp, 17 predicted proteins | sample 4693611 | NCBI WGS metagenome assembly VMHT01 (sample SAMN12280063, study PRJNA550983) | marine metagenome | isolation source: seawater sampled from same location over 5 years 0.02-0.2 micron viral filtrate | place: USA: collected off the coast of southern California halfway between the port... ...
AATCATTTAAAGTAATTATCACAGGTGGTTTTTCAGAATTATTTAAAAAATCGATTACAACAAAAGTAAAACAAGATCTTGATATAACAATTAATGGACTCATCAAAGCTTCTAAACTTATAAAATAATATGAAAGATGAATTTTTATTTTGCCCATTAGGTGGTTCTGGTGAAATTGGAATGAATATGAATTTATTTGGTTATGGACAACCCGGAGACCATAAATGGATAATGGTAGACATTGGAGTAACATTTGCAGATGACACGATACCAGGGATTGATCTAATCTATCCAGACCCTGGATTTATTCAAGAAAGAAAAGATAATCTTCTTGGAATAATTCTTACCCATGCACATGAAGATCATATAGGGGCTATAGCTCATCTTTGGCCAAAATTGAAATGCAAGATTTATGCAACACCATTTACAGCAGTTTTGATAAAAGAAAAATTCAAAGAAAAACAAATTGATATAACCAAAGATTTAAAAATTGTTGAATTAAATGGAAGAGTTAATTTAGATCCTTTTGAAATTGAGTATATAACTTTAACTCATTCAATATTAGAACCGAATGGTCTTAAGATTAAAACACCGGCAGGTGTCGTATTGCATACAGGAGATTGGAAAGTAGATCCTAACCCATTAATTGGAGATGAGATAAACACAAAAAGATTAAAAGAAATTGGTGAAGAGGGTGTCTTGGCTATGATTTGTGACTCTACTAATGTTTTTAGTGCGGGTAGGTCAGGCTCTGAATTGGATGTTAGAAAAAATATGCTTAATGTCATGAATAGATTAAAAAAAAGAATAATAATAACTTCTTTTGCATCAAACGTAGCTAGAATGGAAACAGCTTTTTATTGTGCTGAAAAAACTGGAAGACAAATTTCTCTTGTTGGTAGATCAATGCATAGAATATATAAAGCAGCAAGACAATGTGGTTATTTGAAAAATACAATAGATCCTATTGACCCAAGAGAGGCAAAAAATATCTCAAGAGAGAAAATAGTTTATCTTTGTACTGGTAGCCAAGGAGAACCAATGGGAGCTATGATGAGAATTTCAAATTATACTCATCCTGATGTATTTATTGAAAAAGATGATGCAGTTATATTTTCTTCTAAAATCATACCAGGAAATGAAAAGAAGCTTTATAAACTCCACAATCAATTAGTCAAAGATGGTATAGAAGTTATTTCAGAGGAAAGCGAATTTATTCATGTTTCAGGTCATCCTAATAGAGAAGATTTAAAAGATATGTATAATTGGGTTAAACCAAAATGCGTTATACCAGTGCATGGTGAGCATAGACATATGATAGAGCACATAAATTTTGCTAAGGAAATGCAAGTACCTCATCCAGTCCAAGTGGAAAATGGTGATATTGTTAAATTGGCTCCAGGAGATCATCCCACAGTTTATGACAAAGCTCCAAGTGGTAGATTATATTTAGATGGAAGTGTCAGTGTTGAAGAAAACTCTCAGTCAATAAAAGATAGAAAAAACTTGAGTACAAATGGTTATTTAGATGTCACTATTTTGATAACTCCAAAAGGCAATATTCATAATAATCCAATTATATCATTTAGAGGATTACCAGTTTATGAAAAAGATGAATATACCTATGGACTAGAAGAAGAAATTGAACAAACTACAAGAACGTTTAAACTTGGAAATAAACAACAAGAACATAATTTAATTGATGCACTTAAAATTGCTTGTAGAAAGTTTACCAAGGAAAAAACTGGAAAAAAACCGTATACAAACATCAATTTAGTTAAAATTTAATGAGTATTACCGGATTAGCTATAATCTATATTATAATATGGTGGATTGTTTTTTTTGCAATATTACCAATAGATGTAGAAAGAAATAAAAATGTTAAAATAGAAGGTGAAGATCCAGGCTCTCCAGAGAATCCAAAAATGCTGAAAAAATTCATTTATTGTACTGGAATTACAACAGTTTTATTCATCATAATCTATATATTAATGAAATTTGAATATTTAAATTTAAGAAATATAATCACCTAACATGTATATTTCAAAATCATTTATCCCAATTTTAAAAAATAATCCATCGGAAGCTAAAATTAAGTCACATCAATTAATGTTAAGAGTTGGAATGATCAAACAATCTTCAGCAGGAATTTATTCTTGGTTGCCTTTAGGTTTTAAAATAATGAAAAAAATAGAACAAATTGTTAGAGAAGAACAAAATAAAATTGGTGCACAGGAAATTTTAATGCCAACCATTCAATCAAGTGAAATTTGGAAAGAGAGTGGTCGTTATGAAGATTACGGTGAAGAAATGCTTAGAATTAAAGATCGTCAAAATCGTGAAATGCTTTATGGACCAACAAACGAGGAGCTAGTTACAGATATTTTTAGAGCATCTGTGAAATCTTATAAATCCTTACCGCAACTTTTATATCACATACAATGGAAATTTAGAGATGAAATAAGACCAAGATTTGGAATAATGAGATGTAGAGAATTTTATATGAAAGATGCCTACTCATTCGATGTCACAGATGATGATGCATTATTTTCATATAACAAATTTTTTTTATCATATTTAAAAACTTTTAAAAGATTGGAACTTACTGCAATACCAATGGCAGCTGATACTGGTCCGATTGGAGGAAATCTTTCACATGAATTTATTATTTTAGCTGAAACTGGTGAAAGTAAAATATTTACTGACAAAAGAATTTTCGATTTAAAAAATGATGGAACTAAATTAGAAAAAAAATCATTAGAAAATTTAAGAAATGAATATGAACAATTTTATTCTGTTACTGATGAAAAATATAATAAAGATGAATTTGAAAAAAAAGTTTCTGAAAAGAACCGCCTTAAAACAAAAGGTATAGAAGTTGGTCACATATTCTACTTTGGTGATAAATATTCAAAACCTATGGGGGCGTCTGTTGACCTACCAGGTGGTAAAAAAGATTTTGTAAAAATGGGTTCTTATGGAATAGGTGTTTCAAGATTAGTGGGGGCAATTATAGAGGCTAAATATGATGAAAAAAATGAAATCATGAAATGGCCAATATCTGTTGCACCATATGATATTTCAATAATTCCAATGATAAATAAAAATGATAAATCTTCTTTAGTAAAAGCAAGTAATATTAATGAAGAATTAAAAAATAATAATATAGATGCAATAATTGACGATACAGATGAAAATTTTTCTTCAAAAATAAAAAAGATGAATTTAATTGGAGCTCCTTATCAAATAATCATAGGCAATCAAAGTGATGCGGACCTCATAGAATTTAAAGAAATTGGAAAAGAAACACAAAAAATTAAATTAGCTGAAATAATAAATAAATTAAAAGAAGAAAAAGCAAAAAATTGATTTCTACATTAGAAAAAGAAGTTACTTTCAGATTTTTAAAAGCCAGAAAAAATGATGGCTTTTTAAATGTTATTTCAGTTTTTTCTTTTATAGGGATAAGCCTTGGTGTTGCTGTTTTGATAATAGTAATGTCAGTTATGAATGGATTTCGTACAGAATTGATAAATAAAATTGTAGGTTTTAATTCTCATATAACAGTCAAGCCTTATAATTTAGAAATTGATAAAAGTAAAAAATCAAACTTAGAATTGATTTCTAAAAATTTAATTTTGTCCAACAATGGAGAAGCTATCATTATTAAAAGTGATACTTCAAAAGGAATTCTTTTAAGAGGTTACAAGAGTGAAGATTTTTCAAAATTAGAAATCATTAATAGTGAAACTTTTATTGGTGACAAAAATAATCTTAAAAATAATTATATTTCCATTAGTAAAGAATTAAGTTTTATCTTAGATGTTAAAATTGGTGATGATATTTCATTGATGTCATCTACAGGTGTAGAAACAATCATAGGAAGTCTTCCAAAACAAAAATTATTCACAGTAGTTTCACTTTTTGAAAGTGGTCTTGTTGATTTTGATAATAATATAGCATTTATTAATTTACTAACTCTGGAGGAATTTTTTAATTTAAATAAAAAAGAAAGAAATTTGGAGATCTATCTTAAATATCCTCAAAATATAGAACGTCAGAAAATTATAGTTCAAAAAGAATTCCCAAATGAATTTGTTTATAGCTGGTCAGATATGAATAGTTCATTATTTTCTGCCTTAAAAGTTGAGAGAAATGTAATGTTTATAATCTTATCTCTTATAATTGTTGTGGCTGCATTTAATATAATTTCTGGATTGACAATTTTAGTAAAAAACAAGACACGTGAAATTGCTATACTTAAATCTATTGGAGTTTTAAATAAATCTATTATAAAAATATTTTTTTTGGTAGGTGTGATCATAGGAACCTCAGCTACAATTTTTGGAATAATTTTGGGTGTAACTTTTTCAATGTATGTAGAAAATTTAAGACAAATTATAAGCACTTTATTTAATATCAGTTTATTTCCAGAAGAAATTTATTTTTTAAGTTCAATGCCATCTGAAATAAATCCTTTTTCTATATTTATTATTTCTTTGTGTTCAATTTTGATAACAATAATTGTTTCAATATTTCCAGCATTAAAAGCAGCAAAACTTGATCCAATCAAAGCTTTAAAATATGAGTAATTTAATTCAAATTTCAAATATAAATAAGTCTTTTGATACTTTAAAAAAAATAAAAGTCTTAAAAAAAATTTCATTTAAATTCAAAAAAGGTAAAATTTATTCTTTGATGGGTCCTTCTGGGTCTGGCAAATCTACAATACTAAATTTACTTTCTTTAATTGACCGGCCAAATTCAGGATCAATAAGTATCGAAAATAAATTAATTAATTTCAATGAGTCTGATAAAAACGATAAATTAAGATCTAATAAAATTGGAATTATTTATCAACAGGATAATTTACTTCCAGATTTTACAGCTTTAGAAAACATATATTTAGCAAGCCTTGCTGCGGGAAAAAATAAAGAATTGTCGATCACAAAAGCAAAAAACCTTTTAAAAAAAATGGGTCTTTTAAACAGATCAGATCATTATCCAAGTCAACTTTCAGGAGGTGAAAAACAAAGAGTTTCAATAGCTAGAGCTTTAATTAATGACCCGCAAATTATTTTAGCAGATGAGCCCACTGGGAGTTTAGATTTAGAGACTGCTAAGGAAATTTTCAAAATTTTAAAAAATCAAATAAATGCAAACCGGCTTATAATATTTGCAACTCATAATAGATTTTTTGCAAATAAGTCAGATTGCATATTGGAATTAGTTAATGGTAATATAAAAACCATTAATGCCTGAGTCTTTAATTCAGAATTTCAATCATTTAAAAATTCACTCACAATATTCTATATGTGAAGGAGCTATCAAAATTGACGATTTAAAAGAATTTTCAAAAATAAATAAATTATCATCCTTAGCCATATGTGATACCTCAAACTTATGTGGTGCCTTAGAATTTGCCGAAAAAATATCTAAAATTGGAACTCAACCAGTTATAGGAACACAAATAAATTTTAAGTATGGAGATATATTAGGTTTATTACCTTTATATGCTTTAAATGAAGAAGGTTATAAAAGAATAATTGAACTATCATCATTATCATATCTTGAAAATGATGAATTGTCCGAACCACATTTGGAATTTAATGAACTACTGAATAAAAATTCTGGAATAGCTTTATTTTCAGGAACAGTAAACGGTTTATTTGGTCAGTTATTTGATAAAGGAAAATTTAGCGAAATTAAAGATCTTTATCTAAAATTAAAGTCTAATTTCGGTAATTCTTTTTACATAGAAATACAAAGGCATAATGACCAAAATGAATCTGGATTTGAAAAATTTAACTTATCTAAATCATCAGAATTAGAAATTCCCTTGATAGCTACTCATGAAGTTTTTTACATTCATCAAAATATGCATGAAGCTCACGATGCATTAATTTGTATAAAAAACAAAACTTATGTTAATGATAAAAATAGAGTTAAATTTAGCGATCAACATTATCTTAAAAATAATTCTGAAATGTCTGAATTGTTTGCTGATTTACCAGAGGCTTTAGAAAATAATTATAATTTTCCATTTCGTTGTTCTTTTAGACCGATGTTTTCAAAACCAATTTTGCCAAATATAAGTTCAGAAAAAGAGGGAAGTGCAGAAGATAAACTTAAAAAAGACTCTTTAGAAGGTTTAAAAGATAAATTCAAAAAAATTTTTAAGATTGATGAGAAACAGTTTTCTCAAGACGAAAATTACTTAAAATACAAAGATAGGTTAGATCACGAATTAAGTATTATAATTGAAATGAATTATGCAAGTTATTTTTTAATAGTATCCGATTACATCAAATGGGCTAAAGAAAATGATATACCTGTTGGTCCTGGAAGAGGTTCTGGAGCTGGTTCATTGGTAGCTTGGTGTTTATCAATTACCAATGTAGATCCAATTAGATTTAATCTGATATTTGAAAGATTTCTAAATCCTGATCGTATTTCAATGCCAGATTTTGATATCGATTTTTGTGAGGAAAAAAGAGATTTAGTTTTCGAGTACTTGACAAAAAAATACAAAGAAAGTGTTGCACACATAATTACTTTTGGAAAACTTAAAGCACGAATGGTGATAAGAGATGTTGGAAGAGTTTTGGGTTTGGCATATGGTTTTGTTGATAGTATTTCGAAAATGATACCTTTTGATCCTTCAAGACCACAAAATTTAACAGAATGTATCGCAGGAGAGCCAAGATTGCAAAAATTAATTAATGAAGATCCAAGAGTGAAAAAACTTACTGAACTTTCTTTAAAATTAGAAGGTTTAAATCGTAATGTTGCAACTCATGCAGCAGGTGTTGTCATTGCAGATAAAAAACTGACTGACACAGTTCCGTTATACAAAGACTCAACAGCAAATCTTCTGTTACCTTCAACACAATTTGATATGTATTCTGCTGAAAATGCTGGATTGATTAAATTTGATTTTTTAGGGCTAAAGACTTTAACTGTAATTAATAACACTCAAAAGTTAATCAGAAAAAAAATAAAAGATTTCAATATTGAAAATATAAGTTTTGAAGATCAAAAAGTTTTTGATTTATTGTCATCAGGTAAAACTGTTGGTTTATTTCAAATTGAGAGTACAGGTATGAGAGAGGCATTAATTCAAATGAAACCTAATCATATTGAAGATATTATTGCTTTAGTTGCTTTATATCGACCAGGTCCCATGAGTAACATTCCAACTTATAATGACTGCAAACATGGGAACCAAACTCCAGATTATTTACATCCTTTATTAGAAGATATTCTAAAACCTACTTATGGCGTAATTATCTACCAAGAACAAGTTATGCAAATAGCTCAAAAATTATCTGGTTTCACAGCTGGTCAAGCTGATATTTTAAGAAGAGCAATGGGAAAGAAAAAAAGAGCTGAATTGGAAAAGCAAAAACAAAATTTCATTGCTGGAGCTGTGAAAAATGGAATTAACAAAGAAGTAGCAGCTGGTATTTTTTTAAAGATAGAACCTTTCGCAGAATATGGATTTAATAAAAGTCATGCAGCTGCTTATGCAATAATTTCTTATCAAACCGCATATTTAAAAACTTATTATCCTAAAGAATTTATTGCAGCATCAATGACAATGGATATTTCCAATCAAAATAAATTAGGGGAATTTTATGAAGAATTAAAAAGATTAAACATTAAAATAATTAGACCAGATATTAATGAATGTTATGAGGATTTTAAAACAGATGATGAGAAGTTTTATTATGCCTTAGGTGGAATTAAAGCAGTTGGCTATGAAGCTGTATCCAATATAGTTAAAGAGAGGATAAAGAATGGAAAATTTTCTTCGATCACAGATTTTTTAAATCGTGTTAATCCCAAAGATATAAATAAATTGCAACTTGAAGGATTGGTCAAAGCAGGTGCATTTGATAATTTGAATCTAAATAGACAATCTTTATTTATTTCAATTCCTAATTTTATTACTAAATCAAAGAATATTTTTGAAAATAGATCAGCTAATCAAATTGATTTATTTGGAGAAAATGAAAATCAAGAAAATGAAATAATTTCAAACATTGATGATTGGAAATTTGAAGAAAGATTATCCAAAGAATTTGAAGCAGTAGGTTTTTTTATTTCTGATCATCCATTAAATCAATATAAAGATATTCTTAATGATTATAACATCATTGATTATCAAAAATTTAATAATACCGATGATTTAAAAGACTCAAATATTGCAGCAACTTTATTAAAAATTCAAGAAAGAAAAACAGCCAAAGGTAATGCTTATGCTGTATTAAAATTGACTGATCTTACAAGTGTATTTGAATTATTTATTTTTTCAGACATATTAGAATTAAATCGTGAAATCTTAAAGGAAGGAACTTCAATAATTTTGACATTAGTTAAATCACTTACCAATGATGAAAATAGGTTTAAAAGAATAAATGTGCAAAAAATTGCTTCTTTAAAAGATTTGATAAATAAACCAATTAATGAAGTTATTTTTAATCTCAAATCTTTAAAAGAACTTGATGAAATTTCAAAATTTTTATCAAAAAATGGTAGCACATCTGTAAGAATTAAATTAAATGATAATAAAAATATTTTAGATTTCCAATTAGAGAATAAGAGGAATATAGATAGAAAAACTTTAAATCTTCTGAGAAATAAGGAAATTTCAGCAATAATTAGATAAATTAGACTTGTTTCTTTGAAAAAATCTTTGTAAATAGTCTCTAAATTTAACAAAAACGCACACAGTTTTTGGTTTTAAACCTCCGGTCCTTAATTGGAAATTACTGTGGTGGCTTAACCGGGAAAAAATATGAAGATACCTAACGTAACAATACAACAATTATTAGAAGCAGGAGTTCATTTAGGTCACAAGACTCTAAGATGGAATCCTAAAATGAAAAAATTTCTTTTTGGAAAAAAAGATTCAATTCACATTATTGATTTAACTCAAACGGTAGAATTGATGAAGATTGCTTTAGAAAAAGTTTATTCCATAATATCAAATAATGGTAAAATTCTTTTTGTATCAACAAAAAAACAAGCATCAGAGTCAATAGCTGAAACTGCTAAAGAAACTGACCAATATTTTGTAAATTATAGATGGTTAGGAGGTATGCTAACTAATTGGGGAACTATATCAAATTCTATTAAAAAATTAAAAAAATTAGAGTCAGATCTTGTTTCAGAAAATAGAGGTTTTACAAAAAAAGAATTACTCAAAATGAGTGTTAAAAAAGATAAACTTCAAAGATCACTAGGTGGAATTGCAGAAATGAAAAAAGTTCCAGATTTAGTTTTTATTATTGATACAAATTATGAGTCATTAGCAATACAAGAGTCTATCAAACTAGGTATCCCAATAATAGCAATTTTAGATAGCAATTCTAATCCAGATGGGATTGACTACCCTGTTCCTGGAAATGATGATGCTAGAAGATCTATAGATCTTTATTGTAATTTAATAAAAGAAACAATCATTTCTGCAAAAAAAGCAGCTCCATCAATTGAACCTAAAAAATCTGTAGAAAAGAAAAGTGAGGATAAAAAAAAGACTAAAACTGTTGCCGAAATTGACAGAGACAAACTTGAGCAAAAATTTTCAAAAAAAAAAGATAAATTAAATTAAAATGAGTGATATTGAAAAAGTAAAAAAATTACGTGAGGCAACTGGAGCTGGATTTAAAGATTGTAATTTAGCAATTAAAGAATCAAATGGAGATTTAGATAAAGCAGTCGAAATTTTAAGGGTAAAGGGAATTTCAAAAGCCTCAAAAAAAATGTCTAGAGATGCTAAGGAGGGTGTTGTTGCAATAAGTGGTGATGAAAAGAAAACATCAATAATTGAGGTTAATTGTGAAACAGATTTTGTTGCTAAAAATGATGATTTTATAAATTTTGTAAAAGAATTAAGTGAACTTAATAATCAAAATGATTCAAATGTTGAAAACCTAAAAAAAGCAAAAATGAAAAATGGTATTTCAGTAGATGATAATTTGGTATCACTCATTGCAAAAATTGGTGAAAAAATCACTATTGGCAAAACTAAAACAATTTCGAATTCTTCATCAACTAATTACCAATATTTGCACACAGTTGTAAAAGATAATCTAGCTAAATTAGCTGTAATTGTTTCATTAGAAACTAAAGATAATTCTAATACTATTAAAAATTTTGGTAAACAACTATCAATGCACATAGCTGCGTCTAATCCTCTAGCTTTAGAGTCCAGTCTAATTGATAAAAATATAATTGATAAAGAACAGGAATTAGTTACTGAAGAACTTAAAAATTCTGGTAAACCGGAAGATATTGCTAAAAAAATTAGTTTAGGTAAGATGAATAAATTTAAAGAAGAAAATGCTCTTTTAACACAAGCTTGGGTTATGGAACCTAAAAAAAAAGTTCAAGATATATTGAAAGAACTTGCAATTAATGATTTAAAAATTAAGGAATTTAGTAGAATTAAAATAGGCGAATAAATGTTTGATGAAAAATCACATAGCCTTAAAATGGACAAAACTATAGATGTGTTCACAAAAGAATTGTCTTCTTTAAGAACAGGAAGAGCCAATGCTGCGATGCTAGATTTAGTTAAAGTTGATGTGTATGGACAAAAAATGCCCATTAACCAAATTGGAAGCATAACCACACCCGAACCTAGAATGATTAATATTCAAGTATGGGATCAAAATAATGTTGCTTTGATTGACGCTGCAATTAGAAAATCCGAACTTGGATTAAATCCGCAAATTGACGGCCAACTAGTAAGATTACCTATTCCAGAACTTAATGAAGAGAGACGAACTGAAATAAAAAAGATGATTAAATCGATGGGTGAAAAATGTAAAATTTCTATTAGAAATATTCGTAGAGATGCAAATGAGGAACTTAAGAATCTTTTAAAATCAAAAGAAATTGGTGAAGATGAAGAAAAATCTTTTGAAAAAAATGTACAAACAATTACTGATAATCATATAAAAACTGTTGATGATAAAGTATCCTCTAAAGAAAAAGAAATAATGACAATATGAACCCACTTAATCATGTAGCCATTATCATGGATGGTAATGGAAGATGGGGCCTTAAAAATCGAAATTCTAGGAATGCAGGTCATAAAGCTGGTTTAAATACTGTTGAAAAAATAATCAAAGAAACGATTAGAAATAAGATTAAATTTTTAACATTATATGCCTTTTCTACTGAAAATTGGAAAAGACCTAAAAAAGAAATAAAGTATCTATTTAATTTACTAGAAAATTTTTTATTAAATAGAATCGAAGAATTACATAAACAAAAGATTAAATTAAATGTTATAGGTGTAAAAAATTTTTCTAAGAAATTAAATGATTTATTAAAAAATTCTGAAAAAAAAACTTCAAAAAATTCAAAATTACAAATTAATTTAGCTTTGAATTATGGGTCAAAATTTGAACTAATAAATGCATTTAAGAATTTAAAAAAAAATAATGATAAAGTTACTGAAAAAAATTTATCAAAATATTTACAAACAAAAAATATACCAGATCCAGATTTATTAATAAGAACAGGAAATACCAAAAGATTAAGCAATTTTCTCTTATGGCAATTAGCTTATTCTGAAATATTTTTTGAAAAGAAATTATGGCCAGAATTTAATGAAAAAGATTATAATAAGATTATTAAAAAATTTAAGAACATAAAAAGAAATTTTGGAAATGTATGAATTCGAAAAATTTAACAAAAAGACTTATTACATCTATTCCCCTTATCTTTTTACTATGTCTTTCATTTTACTATTCATATATTTTGATTATTTCGTTAATTATCATTTCGTTAGTTTCTTGGATTGAATTTCGGGGACTAATTTTCAAAATTTTTAAAAAAAGTTATTACAAATTATTAATTAATTTATTAAGTTTAATTTATCTCACAATATTTTCTTCACAAGTATTTTCTGGGATTATGCAAGAAGACTTTAAGATAAGCATGCTATACTTATTCTCCATCTGTATTTTTTCAGATATTGGTGGTTTAATTTTTGGCAAAATTTTTAAAGGAAAAAAATTAACAAAAATAAGTCCTAATAAGACAATTTCAGGTTCAATAGGATCATTTATTCTATCATTAGCTTTAGTTCCAATATTTTATTTTTTATTTAATCCTCAATTTTTAAATTTTTTAGACTTGGTTTTAGTATCTATTTTTGTATCTTTTTTCTGTCAGATAGGTGATTTATTTATTTCTTTTTTGAAAAGAAAAGCAAAAGTTAAAGATACTGGTGATATTTTACCTGGACATGGTGGTTTATTAGATAGAATAGACGGAATGCTTTTAGCAATTCCTTTGGGCATTATAATTTGTAAATATTTGTTAAGTATTTTATGAAAAAAAAAATTGCAATACTTGGTTCAACAGGATCTATTGGCAAATCATTATTGGATGTTATCTCAAAAGATAAAAATAATTTTGATGTAGTTCTTTTGACTGCCAATAAAAACTCTGGACTTTTATTATTACAAGCAAAAAAATTTAAAGTTAAAAATGTAATTTTAGCTGATGAAAGTGAATTTAATAAAAATAAAATGCTTTTTGTCAGAAATAAAATTCAAATTTATAATAATTTTAAAAGTCTAAATGAGATTTTTAAAAAAAAAATTGATTATACAATGAGTGCAGTAATTGGTTTGGATGGACTATATCCAACCATTGAAATTATTAAATTCTCTAAAACAATAGGTATAGCTAATAAAGAGTCAATTATTTGTGCTTGGGATTTAATTAGCAAACAGTTAAAAAAATATAAAACTAATTTTATACCCATAGACTCTGAACATTTTTCAATTTGGTCTTTGGTAGAAAATTCTAAATTACAAAGTATTAAAAATATATATATCACAGCATCTGGCGGACCTTTTTTAAAATATAAATTAAACAATTTTAAAAATATTAAAATTAGTGACGCGTTAAAACATCCTAATTGGAAAATGGGAAAGAAAATTACAATAGACTCATCGACTATGATGAATAAAGTTTTTGAAGTTATAGAAACAAATAGAATTTTTACTGTTGATTTAAATAAAATATCAATTTTAACACATGAGAAATCTTATTTACATGCAATTATTGAATTCAATGATGGTTTAATTAAATTTTTAGCACATGAAACTGATATGAAAATACCAATATTTAATTCATTATATTACGATGTTAAAAAAAACTATAATGGAAAAAAAATAAATTTAAGTTATATGAATAACCTTAATTTAAAAAAAATAGAGACTCAAAAATTTCCAGTAATAAAAATTTTAAAAAAATATCCAAAAAGAAATACTTTATTTGATACAGTAATTGTATCTGCCAATGATACTTTGGTTAAACTTTTTTTAGAAAAAAAAATATCCTTTATAGACATAAGTAAAAATTTAATTAATTTTTCAAAAAACAAAAAGTTTAGTAAATATAAAAAAATTACCCCCAAAAGTGTAGATGAAATATATAAATTATCTAAATATGTGAGTTTAAAAATTCTCTCAAAATGTATATAAAGCCATGATGATATATAAATTTTTAAAGTTTAGTTTAATTTATTTTGTAATATCTATAAATTTTGTATTAGCTAATGAAATTAACAATCTAAATGTTTCTGGAAATAAGAGAATTTCAAAAGAAACGATCCAAGTTCTTGGCGCTATTGAACTTAACAAAGAATACACAAATGAAAACATTAATCTAATTTTAAAAAATTTATATTCAACTGATTTTTTTGAAAATATAGAAATAAAAATTAATGATAAAACTCTTTCTATTAAAGTGAAAGAAAATCCTATTATTCAAAATGTGATAATTACTGGAATTAAAAAAGAAGAATTTAAGAATAAGTTATTAGATACAATTTCTTTAAAAAATCGAAGTTCATTCACTGATTACAAACTGCAAAACGATCTTAATTTGTTAAATAATGTTTTAAAACAAAATGGTTTTTATTTTGCAAAAACCCAGCCTTTAGTGAAAAAAAATAATGAAAACAATTCAATTGATTTAAATTTTTCAATTGAACTTGGTCAAAAAGCAAAAATAATGACAATACAATTTATAGGTGATAAGAAAATTAAAGATAGAAAATTAAAAAATATAATAGTTTCAGAGGAAGCTAAATTTTGGAAATTTATCTCAAATAAAGTCTATTTAGATGAACAAAGAATTAATCTTGATAAAAGATTATTAGCTAATTATTACAAAAATAAAGGATATTATAGTGTTGATGTTCAAGACTCATTTGTTGAATTTAAAAATTCTGGAGAGTTTAATCTTGTCTATAAAATTGAAGCAGGAAATAAATTTAATTTTAATAAATTAAATCTTACAATCCCTGATTCTTTTGAGGAAAAAGATTTTGAAAATATTCAAAAACTTTTATCAAAATTAGAGGGTGAGATTTATTCTTTAAACAAACTTGAAAAGATTTTGGATAAAATAGACTCTTTAGCTACAACAAAAAGTTATGAATTTATTGATGCTGAAATTAGCGAAACTATTATTGATAAGAATAATTTAAACATAACAATATCTTTTTCAGAATCAGAAAAGTTTTATGTAGAAAGAATAAATATTTTAGGCAATTCAATTACACTAGAAGAGGTAATTCGTAACAGTCTTATTGTTGATGAAGGAGATCCTCTTAATGAAATCTTATTTAATAAATCAATTAATAATTTAAAAGCAAAAGGTATTTTTAAATCTGTAAAACATACCATATCTGAAGGATCTTCTCTTAACTTTAAGAATATTGATCTAAAAGTAGAGGAGAAACCTACGGGTGAAATATCTCTAGGTGCTGGCGTAGGTACCTCAGGAGGATCAATAGGAGGTGGAATTAAAGAAAATAATTTTCTTGGTAAGGGAATAAGTTTAGACTCAAACATTAATATTGATGAAAATAGAATTTCTGGACAATTTATTTATTCTAAACCTAATTTTAACTATTCAGATAATACTTTATTTACCTCATTTAGGACTACATCAACAGACTATATTAGTGACTTTGGATATAAAACTAATGAGAACAGCCTTTCATTTGGTACATCATTTGAGCAATATGAAAATTTATATTTAAGACCATCTATTTTAGCATCATTTGAAAGCTTAGAAACAACTAGTGCTGCTACTGATAACTTAAAAAAACAAAAAGGTGATTACTTTGATACATATTTAAATTATTCACTCGATTATGATTTAAGAAATCAAAGATATCAAACAACAAGTGGGTATAGAACTTTTTTTAGTCAACAATTACCAATAATATCAGAAAATAATGAATTAGTTAATACTTTTGAAATAAGTAAATATAAAATACTAGTTTCAGACATGGTTGGAAAAGTAAGCTTTTATTCTCAAGCTGCGAACTCTTTAACTGATGATGATGTTAGAATTTCAAAAAGATTATACGTACCTTATAAAAAGTTAAGAGGATTTCAAAAGGGTAAAGTGGGACCAAAAGACAATGAGTCTTTTATTGGAGGAAACTATGTTTCAGCTCTTAATATGAGTACAACTTTACCTCAAATCTTACCATCATTTCAAAACACTGATTTCTCATTATTTTTAGATATGGCAAATGTATGGGGCATAGATTATAATAGCGAATTAGATGATAAATCATCATTAAGAAGTTCTGCTGGCCTTGCAATTGACTTATTAACACCAATTGGACCCTTAAATTTTGCATTCTCTGAGACAATATCTAAGGCTTCTTCAGATAAAACAGAATCTTTTAGATTTAATATAGGAACATCATTTTAATGAAAATTTTTATAATTAAATTAAAGATAATATTTTTTTTATTTTTTTTTTTAACCAATTCCTTTTCCCAAGATAAGATTGTTTATGTTGATATGAATGTTCTTATCAACAATTCTAAAGCAGGAATATCAATTAACAAACAAATGCAAAAACTTATTGATAATAATAACAAAGAATATGAAAAAATTGAAAAAAAATTATTAAAAGAAGAAGATGATATTTTAAAAAAGAAAAATATATTAGATCCTGAAAAATACAACCAAGAAATAATTACTTTTAAAAATAAAATAGCTAATTTAAGAAAAGAAAGAAAAGAAAAAGTTAGCCTCATTCGAAACAAAAATGTCAAAGCGAAAAATGATCTCGTAAATCATGTGACAAAAATTTTAGCTGAATATTCTTCAAAAAATGAAATTACATTGGTTTTAAATAAAGATGGCATCATATTAGGAAAAAAAAATATTGATGTAACAGAAAAAATTTTAGAATTGTTAAATAAGAAGGTTCAAAATATAAAATTAACGAATTAAAATGAGTGACAATAAATTATCTAGAAAAGACATAGAAAATTTGCTTCCGCATAGAGAACCTATGTTATTGATAGATGAACTAATTGATATCAAAAAACTTCATTCTGCAACAGCAATAATGAATGTCAAAAAAAACGGTTTTTATGTTCAGGGTCATTTTCCCGATCAACCGGTGATGCCAGGTGTCTTAATTGTTGAAGCCTTCGGCCAAGCCGCAGCAGCCTTAACTGCACATGGTATAGACAAAAAAGAATATGAAAATAAACTAGTTTTTTTAATGAGTGTAGAAAAAGCTAAATTTAGAAACCCAGTAATACCAGATTGTAAATTAGAGTTAAAAATTGAAGCAATTAGATCTCATGGAAGAGTCTGGAAATATAAGGGTGAAGCTTTTGTTGAAGGAAAAAAAATGGCTGATGCTCAGTGGTCTGCCACTATTGTTGACAGAAAATAATCAGTAATAATAGTTGATACAGCGAATACCAAAATTTTTGATAAATACTCTTTAATGTTAAATCCATTTTTTAAAAATGTTGGTCCTTTCAATATTGAAAAATTATTAATTAAAGCAAACATTGAAAATAAAGAAAATTTTAAAAAAGACAAAATATATAATGTTTCAGATTTAGCAGCTGCTTCCAATAATGATCTAACTTTTTTTCATTCAAAAAATTATTCTGAATTAGCGTCTAAAACAAAAGCATCTTACTGTATTACTTTAGATAATCTTTCTCAGTTTTTACCAAATTCATGTAAAAAAATAATTGTAGACAATGTATTATTAACAATCGCAAAAATTACAAAAGAATTTTATCCAAATTCAATTATTGATGATTTTGATATTACCGCAAAAGATATTTCCAAAACATCATTAAAGAAAAAAGTAAAATTTGGAAAAAATGTTTTAATTGGTAAAAATGTTAAAATAGGAAAAAATTGTTTAATTGGTCATAATACAATTATTGAAAAAAATGTAGTTATTGGTTCAAATTGCTCTATCGGTTCTAATGTAATTATTAGAAATACAATAATGAGAGATAATGTAAATATTTTAGATGGATGTGTAATAGGTAAAAAAGGTTTTGGTTTTTTTCCTAATAAAGACAAAAATATAAGATACCCTCATATAGGTATTGTAATAATTAATGAGAACTGCGAAATAGGTTGTGGTTCTACAATTGATAGAGGTTCATTATCAAATACGATAATCGGCAAAAATACATATTTAGACAATCAAGTACATATTGCTCACAATAATAAGATTGGAGACAATTGTATTATTGCTGGTCAAGTTGGTTTTGCTGGAAGTTCTACTTTAGGCGATAATGTCATGATTGGAGGTCAGGCTGGTGTTTCAGGTCATTTAAAAGTTGGAAACAATGTTCAAATAGGTGGTGGTAGTGGAGTTATAAAAGATATACCAGACAACACTAAAGTCATGGGGTATCCAGCAAAAAATTTGAGGGAATTTTTAAAAGATAATAGATGATAGACAAAACTGCAATCATTGACTCAAAAGCAAAATTAGATAAAAACGTTCAAGTAGGTCCTTATTGTGTAATAGGTCCTAATGTTGAGATCGGGGAAAATACTGTTATTCAATCACATGTAAATATTTTTGGAAATGTTAAAATTGGTAAAGGGAATAAGTTATACCCTTTTGTTTCCATTAATGAACCGCAAGATCTAAAATATGCTGGAGAGTCAACTAATCTGATAATCGGAGACAATAATAAGATCAGAGAATATGTCACAATAAATCCAGGAACTGTGGGTGGTGGTGGTAAAACAGTTATTGGAAATAACTGTTTATTTATGATTTCATCTCATATTGCTCATGATTGTCAGTTAGGAAATAATGTAATAATTGCTAACAATGTTCCTATAGGAGGCCATGCAATTATTGAGGATAATGTTGTTATAGGGGGCAACTCTGCAGTTCAACAATTCACAAGAATTGGAAAAATGGCAATGATTGGTGGGATGACAGGTGTATTAAATGATGTAATACCTTATGGATTGTCAACGGGAAATAGAAATTCATTACAAGGATTAAACTTAATAGGATTAAGAAGAGCTAAGTTTGAAAACAAGGATATTTTAGGCTTAAGTGAAGCTTATAAGGAGATTTTTGCTACAAAGAATATTAATGAAAATATAAGTAAATTGAATGGTTCTTTTCAAGAAAATCCGTTAGTTAAGAATGTAATTGATTTTATAACAAAAGATAAAAAAAGATCTATTTGCACACCATTTTCGTAAAATGATAGGATTAATTTTTGGTGATACTGAATTTCCAA
>VMHT01047686.1_pt1 | contig 18594 bp, 10 predicted proteins | sample 4693611 | NCBI WGS metagenome assembly VMHT01 (sample SAMN12280063, study PRJNA550983) | marine metagenome | isolation source: seawater sampled from same location over 5 years 0.02-0.2 micron viral filtrate | place: USA: collected off the coast of southern California halfway between the port... ...
AAGCAGTGAGATTCACTGACTTGCAACTTAACGTTCCTAATCTAAGTTATTCAGAGACTAACTTCGGCGGTAGCTCGGTGTCTATCAGAGGTATTGGAAGACTTGCCACAGGTATTTCTTTTGACCAATCAGTAAGCACACATATAAATGAATCTCCTTGGGGAGAGAATACCAATGTTGCAACCATGTTTGATATGGACCGAGTTGAAGTTCTGAGAGGTCCGCAGGGTACTTTGTTTGGTAGAGGAACTACAGCTGGTCTTGTCAACCTTGTAACCAAAAGACCATCTGTTGATTCTGATATCGATGGTTATGCTGGTTTCACTGCTGGAGATTATGATCTTCAAGTTTTCGAAGGCGCTATTAACGTTCCTTTAGATGATAAATTTGCGATCAGAGCTGCTTACACTCAAACCGAAAGAGATGGTTTTACGAAAAACTTATATGCTCCAGTTGGGGGAACTTTTGATGGCAGAGAACATTATGTAGGAAGAATTTCACTTAGATACGATTCAGGTAATACGGTTATTGATTACATGTATCAAGAACATGAAGAAGAAAGCACAAGAACATTAAGAACAAACTACGTTTGTACACCAAGCGCTAATATTGCCAGAGGTTGTACTCTTGGTGGACAAGGAATTGGTATTGCTAATCCGGCTGCTACCTACAATGGAATTTTGGCAGCAGTTTTCTTAGAATCCGCTCCTCTAGGAGCTAACACTGCTGCTTATACAGCATTTGGTTTGAATGATGCTCCAAGACCGGGGAATATGACGCTGCGTCAAACACATAGTGATTTTGTTCCAATATACGATAGACAATCAGGTACACATCAATTAACCATTTCGCATGATCTTGAAAAGGGAAGATTATCTGTAAACATGATGAATAGAGAATCATCTTCTTACACAAGAATGGATACAACTCTTGCAGTTGAGCCTCTGCTGGGAGTCAAAGTTTCCGACAATCCTCTCGCATACGTTGGAGGCCTCATAAGTGTAGATATGTTAGATCATTGTGTCGCAGACCAATGCGGTATCAAGGGACCTACTCAAGCAGAAAGATTAAGCGGTCAATCCGGTAAATATGTTTTACAAACTACTAATAGAAATTCTTTCATTGATGGTTCTAGTAATGAACAGCTTACTGAATACTTAGAGCTTAAATACAGTTCTGATTTAGATGGTATTTTTAACTATATAGTGGGAATAAATCATTACGGTCATTATGAGGATGATAGTTATCTAACTACATCGTCTCCACTAACTCTATTAGGAGACGCACAATTCTTTGTTCCAACTACATTCGGAAATATTAATGAATATCAATTAGAGGCAAGCGGGTTATTTGGTGAGCTCTATTTTGATGTTCAAGATAATTTAAGAATTACTCTAGGATTGAGATACGGTGAAGAAAAGAAAATTAACGACATCGTAACCACTACATATGGTCAAGCAAGAAATGTCGGAGCATTTGCTGGCGTACCTTGGTTATTAGTTGATGGAGATTTGTACAATTGTTTTGAGGGTATAGCCGGTGCTTTTGGACAAGCTCCTGAGCAAGCAGTTATTGGACAAATATTAACAGGTCAAGCAGCTAACGGTTGCGGAGCAGGCGAGCAAGAAACCATGGATTTATACGGTGTGTCCGCGCAAGTAAACGCAGCTTCAGCTGCATTAGCAGGTGGTATTGCTGCAGCTGGTCTAATCAGCGATCCTCAACAACAAGCCTTAGCTACTGGAACAGCGTATGCAACATATTTCATGTCAGTGAAAGATTTAGTTCCAGCTCTCTACGACAGAAGTGAAGATTACAATAAACCTGGATGGGAGTCTTATCAGAAGAACAAGCTTGATTACACCACCACTGCTGGAAGGTTGATAGTAGATTATGCTTTCGGTGATGATTCTTTGTTGTATGCATCATATTCAAGAGGTACCAAACCTGCCGGTATTAATCCTCCAATCAACCCAAGAATATATGAAACAGGTTTGATTCCTGCTAATACAGTTGAGGAAAAAGTTGACTCATATGAAATTGGCATAAAGTCAATTTTATTAGGAGGTCAAATGAGATTGAATACTTCTCTTTTCTATAACAAGTATACGGATATGCAAATTTCTCGAATTCTAGCAACTACGACATTTAACTTTAATGTGGATTCAGAGAACTTCGGAGCCGAAATAGAAATGGACTATGTACCAGCTGCTGCGCCTAACTTAAGATTAGACTTTATGTTTGCTTACATAAAAACTAAGATCATGGATGATGCATTAACTATTGATCCATTCAATATTTCAGCCGAAGGTACCAAATATTTCGACGCTAAAAATACGGTTTATAAATGTATCGATTTGTTTTATGAGGGAGAGGGGTGCGTTGCAAATACTTTTATTGCCGATAAGGACCTTGTAAATGCTGCCCAAGCAGTTTTAGCAAGTTTAGATGCATGGTTGCCAGTTCCAGGCACCACGCAAGCTGATGGGCATCCTATATATATGTCAAGGGTAGCTTTATCAGCACTTGGTATTCCTACCACAACAGGAGTCAAGCAAAGCATCGACGGCAATCGACTGCCCAATACACCAGAAATGACAACTTCATTAGGGCTCTCTTATAATTTTGAAGTAGGGAATGGAATCTCGATAGTGCCAAATATTTATTATTATTATCAAAGCGACATGTACGTTAATGAATTTAATAATGATCTTTACGGCAAAGTCGATGCGTGGGATGAAATAAACATTGGTTTGACTGTTGGAGACATTGAAAATCAATGGTATTTCAGATTTTTCTCAAGAAATGCTCTTGATGAAGACAACATAACTTGGAAATATAACTCCACAGATGTAACCGGAAATTTTCAATCTTATTTCTTAAGGGATCCCAGAGTTACAGGAATCGAGTACAGATATAGATTTTAATTTTCAAATCAATAATAAAGCCTCTTTTAAAAGTGAATTAAAAGAGGCTTTTTTATTAATTCATGATTGTTAAAAAAAGCAACAAAAACGTTTAATTTTATTTTGTTTTCCTATACATTAAGATAAATATGTTTGAGATGGGATGCTCAAACACTTATTTACAAGGAAGTTATCAAACTCAAAACAAAAAGGGGATGTTATGAGTATAAAAAAACTATCGTTGCCATTAATATTTCTGGCATTAAATTTCACCGGATTTTCATTTGCTCAAGACAGTGGTCTAGAAGAAGTTACTGTCACATCGCAAAGACAAGAACAAAGTCTTCAAGATGTGCCTTTAGCGGTAACAGCTTTCAGTGCAGATGATTTACTTGAACAACAAATAGAGGAAGCATCGGATCTTCAGCTTGTAGTACCTGGCTTAACTTTTGCGCCAACTGCATTTTCTGGCGGTGGGGGTTTTGATATTCGTGGTATTACTAATTTAGCAGTTTCTGCTTCAGCTGATGCCGGTGTTGCAATTCATATGAATGATTTAGCACTTGGTTCCACAACACTTCAAGATGGAACATTCTTTGACATGGAAAGAATAGAGGTTATTAGGGGACCGGCTGGAACTTTATTTGGAAGAAATTCAGTTGGTGGAGCTATTAATTTAATTACTGCAAAAGCAGACACCTCAGGTTTTTATGGAAATGCAAGTATTGATATTGCAGATTACAATGGACTTAAAACTACTTCTACATTCAATATTCCATTAGACGATAAAGTTGCTTTAAGGCTAGCGACTGCGACTGTAAAAAGAGACGGTTACATGGAAAATATTTACTCTCAACAAAAAGATCAAGACATCGATGGAAGAAATCAATTAGCTTATAGAGCGACTTTATCTTTTGAGCCTTCTGACAACACCACAATACATTTAGTTCATAGTGTAGAAATTGAAGATTCAACAAGAACACTCGGTGGGAACACTTATTGTAAAAGAGATACTTCTTTTGTAACGGGTTGTACCAGAACCTCTGAAAGAGCATTTGAACTAACTCATCCTATGGGTACGTATGTTGAAAACTTAATGGTTGCTATGGGAGTATTAGATTTCGTAACGACAACTGATATGTCGGGTGCTCCACAAGGGTTTAGACAGCAAAATACTCGAGGTACGCCACTATACGAAGTTGATCAATACACAACTCAACTTCTAATTGAACATAGCGTAGACGATATTGATATTTCAATAGGAGCTCAATCTAAAGATAGAAAGTTCATGAGGATGAGTGTTTATTCATCTCCTGAAATGCAAAGGTTAAGATTCAAAGATACTGCTGCAACTCCAGGCGGAATTATCAATATGTCTGGATACGGGTCAGGATGTAATTTAGATGCAGGAACTTTAGGTGCCTACGGTGGTTGTATTATGGATACAATAAATTATCCAACAGGTGGAGATAGACCGGAAGCAGATACAGACACAAAAGTAGTCGAACTTAAAGTGAGCTCTAATTTTGATGGAAATGTAAACTTCTTGGCAGGTTATACTTACTTTGATAATGCTTCGATTACTATTTACGATGTTTACGCAAGTGGTTTAGATGTTCTAGCGCAAGCTCCTCCAGCATTATTGGCTGGTCCTGCTGCTGCGGCTGGCGCCCAATTGTATCCAAGCTTATATAGAACTAACGATAAAGGAACCATCGAATCCCAAGCTATCTTTGGAGAACTCTATTACGAGCCAAGAGAAGACTTAAAACTTACTTTTGGTCTTAGATATAACGAAGATGAAAAAACAAGTTTAAGTCGTATTGCTTTTGTAAATGTTTTAGGTTTTGCAAAGGGTAGAGCTTCAGATCTTGGTGTTTTAGCTCTTACTGAGGGAGCCATACCAAATGCTGCAACATTTGAGGCTATTGCATGCGGTAATTTTGAACAAGGTTTTTGCCCGCTCGCAGGAAGTGTCCCAGATTATGGTGAGGCTTATATAGCAACTACTGGATTAGATCCTTACATGGAGTTTAGTGCTATGACTGGAAGATTTGTTGTGGATTATTTTGTAGACGAAAACACAATGATTTATGCAAATCTATCCAAAGGATTTAAAGGTGGTGGCTTTAACCCTGCTCTTGATCCATTAATCTTCCCTAATACTCCACAAATATTCCCAGCATCTGATCTCATATCACTTGAATTCGGATTTAAAACAGAATTCCCAGATCAAGGAGTTCGTTTGAATGGTGCAGTTTATGCATACGATGCAGATAATTATCACATCACCAAAATTATGAATAAGACTTCAATTAATGAAGGAATTGATGTTGATATTATGGGGCTCGAATTAGAATTACTTTATGCACCTCCTTCAGTACCTGGTTTAGCTCTTAATGCATCAGTAGCAATGACTCAATCAACAATTGCTGATGGTGTTTCAGCATTAGATCCAGTTCAACCTGACGGAGCTTTTTCTGGCCATCCTGACAGCAGCAAATGGCATTTAATGAAAGATGAACTTTCTACTATGTACATTATGAGAAAAGATGCATTGGCTGCAGTTTACGGAGCATGGTTGCAAGAAACTGTAACCGGTGGAGCAGCTCAGACTGGACTAGATCAAATAGTAGCTTTAACAGGCGGAGAAACGACTACCGCTGATTTAATGGGCGCGTTAATTCCTGCTGAGTTCCATGGGGATAGAACTTACGGTCAACCTACGCCAGTTAGTTTTTTACTGCCTGAATTTGGTTTAACGCCAGCTGAAGGACATTTGCCATCTCTTGGTGTACAAGCTGGTATGAGAACCATGGCTCAATTAATGGGTTTTGATCCAGCAGAAGTTGTTTCTGAAGGTCTAGAAACTGACATCTCTGGGAACTCATTAGTTCACCCTGATGCTTCAGCAAACGTTGGTATTGCATATACTGCTCAGGCAGGTAGCGTAAATATCACTACAAGAATTGATGTTGCTTATCAAGGTCCAAGATATGTGCGTATATTCAATCTTCCTGAAGATAGGATTGATTCTTGGTTAGAATCAAATCTACAAATTACCGTTACACCAACGAATGAAGACACTTGGTATGTTCAATTTTATGGTCAAAATATTACCGATGAACTTAACGTTACCGGTATTGGGCTAGGCGATGCCTCAGTTGGACAAACAAGAGGTGTGACTGTTAGAGATCCGCAAGTCTTTGGATTTAGAGTTGGTTACAATTTCTAAATATCAAAAATACTTACAAAAAACCCTGATTTATATCGGGGTTTTTTGTTTTATTCTTTCTTGCTCCTTTAATCAAGACTCATCAATTATTACTATTGAGCAAGGCAAACTAAAAGGAATAGATCAAAATGACGGTACGATAAAATATTTTGGAATTCCATATGCTGAGGCTCCTCTGGACAATCTTCGTTGGAAGCAACCTTTGCCTCACCAAGGATGGAAAGGAACATTTGTTGCTGATTCTCATGGAAAGGCATGCATGCAACCACTTGAATTGTTAACTCCCGATGGAAAATCAATGGGAAACAATGGCTTTTATGATCTTATTATAGAGACTTCTGGTTTAGATATTTCATCTGATGATTCAGAAACCAATGCAGGCTTTAACCGTTTTACTTACGAAGACATGTCGGAAGATTGTTTATTTCTTAATGTTGTAGTTCCTAAAGGAGGTTCTCAAAATAAACCAGTGATGTTTTGGATACATGGCGGTGCTTCCCGATGGGGTTCGGGGCATGAAAGTAACTACACCAGTCATTATATTCCTACTGAGGGAGACGTTATTGTAGTAAGCATAAACTATCGACTGGGGGTTTTTGCTTGGTTTGCTCATCCGGAATTATCAAAAGAATCTGAAAATGGCGTTTCTGGTAATTATGGAACTTTAGACCAAATAGCGGCTCTAAAATGGGTAAAAGAGAACATATCTAAGTTTGGGGGCGATCCAAACAATGTAACTATTTTTGGCGAATCAGCTGGTGGACAGGCGGTAACATCTTTGATGATAAGCCCTCTATCAGAGGGTTTGTTTCATAAAGCCATAGCTCAAAGTGGAACGGGTTTACCGAATATATTAACTGACTTAAGACAAGATAACGGAATACTACTTTCAGCTGAGTCAAAAGGAGTGAAGTTAGCCAATTATTTTTTAGGAGATAATGCAAATATAAAGGATCTTAGAGCTCTCCCACCTTTGGACATAGTTTCTATTAATGATTTTCAATTAGATCAAGATTTGATAATGATGACAAATCAAATTGTGGATGGATACGTTTTTCCCGAATCCATAAAAGATGCATTTATTAATAAGAATGTTCATGATTTACCTTTTATGATTGGTTTTAATGGCGATGAAGGCACAAGTTTGTTTCCTTTGATTCTTGATAGAAAAACATTTAATTTATTCGGTGAATTTTGGCCTGAAAGTCTTTGGTCGTTTGTAAATCCAGATCCTTCTTTATTTCAAGGCCCTCAAGGGATGAGGGATTTTGCGTTAAGTTTAGATGATGACTTTTACAACGCAGCTACAGATTTCTGGGGATTTTTATTTTTTGGTGCGCCTTCATATTTTATCGCTAAACAACATTCATTATCCGGCAATCCAACGTATCTATATCAATTTGATAAGCATCCAAATATTCCAAAAGATTACTTAGGGGCAACTCATGCTCTTGAGCTTGGATATTTATTCAATAAAGGTGGTCTATTTGGAATAGAAGGCTCTTATGATGATTCGGATATAAAGCTTGCAAAAATCATGCGTGCAGATTGGATTCAATTTGCAAAAACTGGGATGCCTCATAACGCAAATTCATTTAACTCAAATAAATCCAACGCCAGAATTTATGATTCTTTTATAAATGATAAAACCATAGAGCATGTAGATTTTTATAAATCTTATTCAACATTTTGGGAAAATCTACGATAGATTATTGACTTAGATAGAAAAAGATAATTTTAATTTTAAAATTATTTTAGTTTTGTTGGATTTTAATATAAATTACAATTTTAATTTTTAGGATATTACTTAAACAAGGAGTGTTATGACTAAGTTTTTAACTAAATTATTTTTAATTTCTACACTTATTTTATCTACGTTTGCTTTTGTGCAAGACGAAGGAGGATTAGAAGAAGTCACAGTTACTGCTCAAAGACAAGAGCAAAGCCTTCAATCAGTTCCTTTAGCAGTTAGCTCTTTAGATACCGATGACTTGTCTGCAAGACAAATAGAAGAAGCTAAAGATCTTCAAATGTTCATTCCAGGTCTAAGATTTGGCGGAAACATTGGTGAAGGAGGGGGTTCTTTTGAAATTAGAGGTATGACTAACGGTGCTACTTCTGGTACTTCAGATCCAGGTGTTGCTGTGCACATTAATGACATGGCAGTAGGTATTGTAGATATGGCATCTGGTGGTATTTTCGACATGCAGAGAGTTGAGGTTATTAGAGGTCCAGCAGGAACTCTTTACGGTAGAAATGCTATCGGTGGATCTATAAACTTTATAACAGCAAAAGCTGACACTTCTGGTTTTTACGGTTCTACAAAAGTTGACCTTGGCGATTACGGTAGATTTGGTACTGAATCAGTTTTCAACGTACCTTTGGATGATTCAGCTGCTTTAAGAGTAGCTACTTATACCTTACGACAAGATCCATTGGTTGAAAATATATATTCAGAAGGACAAGACATCGATAACAGAAATCAATCCGCTTATAGATTAACTCTAACATTCGATGCCTCTGATGATACAACAATTAATATTATTCATTCTGGTTCTCTTGAAGATTCAACAAGAAACATCTCGGCCGGTTCTTGGTGTGTTAGAGATCCTTCTTTAGTAGTTGGTTGTACCCAAGTTGCACCAGAAAATCAAAAATTTGAAATAGCTAATCCTATGTCAACGTTTGTTGAAAATCTTTTAGTTGCTCAAGGGGTTCTAAACTTTACTCCTGTTACAGATATGTCAGGTGCACCTCAACAATTTTGGCAAGTTAATCTTCGAGGCACCCCGATTTACGCCGTTGACGAATATTTAACGCAAGTCCTTATCGATCATGATATTTCAGATGAATTATTCCTCTCTTTGGCGGCTAGCAGAAAAGATAGAGCATTCAAAAGGAGAGAGGCATGGGAATCTCCTGAGTTAGATACATTAAGATTTAATAACACTTCAGCAACTCCGAATGGTTTGGGAACAATGTCTGATTCTTTTGATCCAAATTGTTCTGTAGAGTCTTACACAGCTGGTTGGTTTGGTGGTTGTATCCTAGATACAGTTAATAATCCAGTTGGAGCTTTTGCTTACAGAAGTGAGCAAATAACTGATTCTCTTGAAATGAAATTAGTTTCTGGATTTGATGGGCCTCATAATTTTCTTTTTGGAATGAATTATTACAAGAATGTAGGCGATACTGATACTGACGTCACTGCTTCTGGATTGGATGCCTTAACAAAAGCTCCTGCTGCTGCATTAGTTGGAGCTCAATTAAATGCTTTAGGTATTCAACTCTATGCTCCTCATTTTAGAACGGCAAACATTGATACCATTGAATCTTCAGCGATTTTTGGTGAGTATTATTATCAAGCTAATGACGATGTAAAAATCACAGTTGGTCTTCGCTATACCGATGACTTCAAAGAGGCATTACCTAGTAATCCATTCATCAACGTTTTCGGTTATCAAAAAGGTTTCATGACAGATGCATTAGCAGGAGCACTTACAAGCGGACAAGTACCAAGTGCAGCAGCATGGGAAGCTCTTTTCTGCCCCCCTGGCGGAGCTTTCTGTCCAGCTGGAATTCCAGGAAGAGAAGGTTTATCAGCGCCAGGTGTTGCATACAAAGCAGCTGGTTTTGATACAACTTTAGAAACCAGCAAGTTCACCGGTAGATTTGTAGTTGACTACTTTATAAATGAAGATTCAATGATGTATGTTTCACTTTCTAAAGGTTTTAAAGGTGGAGGAATTAATCCAGGTTTTGATCCGGTAGCTTTTGCAGGCGTTCCTACAGGCTTTCCAGATGCAGAAGTTTGGAATGTTGAAGTTGGATTCAAGAATGAATTTCCTGATCAGGGTATTAGGTTTAATGTATCTGCCTACGCATCGCAAGTTGATAATTATCATATAGGTAAAATTATCAACAGAACTACTATCAATGAAGGTATAGATGTTGATATAACCGGACTTGAAGCAGAACTATTATATGTTCCTCCACAAGTACCAGGCTTATCTTTTAATGCTTCAATAAGTATGACTAACTCCACGATTGGTGATGGCGAAAAAGCTATTGATGTAATCAACAGAGATTTACAACTTTCCGGCGGTGGATCTGAATGGCATTTAATGAAAGATGAACAATCCGAAACTTATATTGTTAAGAAAACTGCTTTAGCTGCAATGTGGCAGAGTTACATGCAAGAGGTGGGGTCTGGCGGCGCTGCTACAACTTTAGCTGATGGTATATCTGCTCTTAATCCTACTATGGATGGATTAGCCTTAGTTGAAGCAGTATTTTTTAATCCATTTGAACATCACGGCGATAGAGCTTTTGGCCAACCTACACCGGTTAGTTTTTTTAATCCATTGGCTGGATTAATGCCAGATGCTGATCACTTGCCGTCATTAGGTAACAGACTTAGAAATAATGCTGATTTTGATCCATTGAGAGTTTTAGCTCAACTTCATGGTTTTGATTTGGTCGCTGGAACTGATATCAGTGAAGGATTGGCTACTGATCTTTCAGGTAACAGCCTTTATCATCCTGAGAGTCAAATATCCTTAGGTTTAGGTTACCTTCAAGATATTGGTCAAATAAAAATCAACTACAGAATTGACTATTACATTCAAGGTGAGAGATATAACAGAGTATATAACCTGCCTAGTGATTATTTAGAAGGCTGGGATGAGCTAGGTGCTCAGATCACTATTTCTGATAGCGATGACTCCTGGTATGTTCAATTCTATGGTCAGAACATTACCGATAATGAAAGTGTTTACTACAGAAACTTAGAAAGTACTGCAGTAGGAAATTATCAAAGAATTATGGCTAGAGAAAGAGCAAGATACGGTGTTAGAGCAGGATTGAACTTTTAATATAAACTCTTTTGAAAAAACCCTGCATTTGCAGGGTTTTTTTTTGAATAATAGATTAATGATATAAAATACCAGATTAGGAATTCCCATATGATCAAGTATATTAATAATATTGTCGGTATTTTAATTTTATTAAATATATTTGATCAGATCTTATCGTCTAGCAAAATAATTCCTGAAAATGTCTATTTTGATATATTTGTCATATCTTCTTATCTTTTTTTTGGTATCGAATTTATCCTTAGAATTTTTATAGAACGAAGATTTTCTTTTCTGCTTGTGATCGATTTTATAGTTCTTGCAAACTATGTTTTCTTTGGATTTTATGATTTGAGAATACTCAGAATTTTTAGAGCTTATTCTATTTATAGTAATCACAAGATGTTATTACCGACTAATACTCTTCTAAGGACTGTTTACAATCAACGTCTAGCGCTTTTGGGTTCACAGATAATGGTATTTTCTGTTTTACTTATTTTCTCAACTTTAATTCACTTTATCGAAAGAGATATAAATCCTGAGTACTTTGGGTCCATTCTAAATTCAATGTGGTTTGGTATTGCTACTTTAACAACAGTAGGGTACGGAGATGTAACTCCATCATCCCCCTTAGGACAAGTTTTGACTTCTTTAACGATGTTTTTGGGTATTGGGATGTTTGCTTTGCCTGCTGCAATTTTGGCTTCGGCTTATTACGAGGAGATTCAAAAAAGAAACTTTCTTATTACGATGGAGACAATTTCAAGCATACCTTTATTCTCTATGCTGCCTATTGGAGCATTAAGTAAAATTAACGATAAGCTAGTTGCAGAGATTTATCCTGCTAAAAGAAAGATTATAGAAAAAGGCGACGAGGCAGATTGCATGTATATTATTGAATTTGGATCCGTTCAAGTGGAAATTGAGTCCCCTGTTACTTTGGGGCAGGGTGATTATTTCGGAGAGAAAGGAATTCTTTCTAAAGAAGTTCGTAATGCATCCATTAGCTCATTAGATGAAGTTAAGCTTCTTTCTTTGTCAAAAGATGATTTAGAGGAATTAATGGAAGAATACCCTCATCTCTTTGAAGAACTTGAAAAGGTTAGTTCACAAAGAACAGGTTAATTAAATGAATAAGAGAATTTAGTACTTAATCCTTGATCATCTTCAACGGCATTCAATATGGGTTCTGAATCAAAAGCAATATCGTACTGCAGACTGATACTAAATTTTTCATTAACTTTAAAATTAAAGGCCATAAGGAAACTTGTTTTGTAATCGTTAAAATCTTGAGTATCCGGCTGATAATAAATAGTTGTATTGAAGTTAACGTTCTCAGCAATTTCATAATTATCATGGAAATAAAGAGAGAATCTTGTCGTATCAGTAACTGAATCTTCTAAATCAGTTTCTTCTTCATAGATAACTCCTGCACCAAATCTCATTTGGTCGTCTATGATCATTCGGAGACCAGTTCCAAAAAGATTTCTTTCTCTGAATAACCGAAATGGATTCTTGGCAGATTGAATAAAAAATTCTGTATTATATTGATTGTGTGTTTCAAAAACAGATCGTAAGTGAATGAGTTGAGAAATATCTGTAACGTTTTGATTCATTTTCCTTTCAGATTTTCTTAGAATCAAAAAATTCTCGACGTCGTCAAGATTGTAATCAAACCTAAGGTCAAAAGAATAGAAATCTCTATCTCTATTTCCTCTAGATGCATTTAAAGAAAAACCTAATCCAGCAAAAAAACCTTCTTTACCCTCATTTCTTAGCTCTTCTATATTCACAATAGTTTGAGACATAGCCAAGGAAGGCAAGAATAATGCAAAGAAGAAGAGTTTATTTAGTTGTAGCAACATATGCACCATTCCAATCTGGATCAATTAAATTTAGCTTCATATCTTTAATTCTGTCCTTAAAAATAGCGTAGTATAAATCAAACTCTTTAACTTGTTGTTCCCATTTTTGAATATAGTTTAAGGCTATATCCCAGTTTTGATTTCTATAATTCTTAAGAAAATCGTCATGATCTTGAGAAAATTCTCCTAGTTTTTCGTTTTTTAAAGAAAAATTATCAAAAGAAGTATAGATTTTTACAGGTTCACTTTTTCCTTTTACTTGAATCAAATCTAATTCAAAAAGATCTGAATTTGATTTAAGTGAATTAACAGTTTCTTGGCCAAGAATTCTTTGAAAGCCATAAGTCCCTGACTGACCTTCTAATCTTGAGGCAAGGTTCACAGGATCACCTAAGACTGTATAATCAAATCTTTTTTCAGAACCCATATTTCCTACGATACATTCGCCGGTATTAATACCAATACCAATTTTAAGTTCCATGCCTTTCTGCTTTTGAAACTCAACATTAAATCTCTCTAATGCTTTTTCCATATCAAATGATGCTTTAAGAGCTAAATCTGTATGATTTTCTTGATCAGTTGGTGCATTCCAGAAAGCCATGATGCAATCTCCCATATATTTATCAATAGTACCGTCATTATCTAAAATTTCATTTGATAGTACTGTGAGGAGGTTATTTATAAGTTCTGTTAGGTCTTCAGGATTGGATTTATAACTTTCTGATATGGCCGTAAATCCTCTGATATCAGAAAATAGAAAAGTCATATTTTTCTTTTCTCCACCTAGTTTTAGTGATTCGCTTGATTCAGCTAGCCTCGAAACCATTTCCGGTGCTAAGTATTGAGAAAATGCAGTTCTAACTTTACTTCTCTCAATTTCAGTAAAGAGAAAATTAAAAAATGTAATTATTAGATAACTTATCAAGCATATTACTAATGGAGAAATTGGATCAACTAAATAATCTAAGTTGTTAAATCCATAGTAAGAACCGTAGAGGCTTGACATATTTGCCATTAGAAACGCAACCAATCCTCCGACTGGGCCAAAATATTGAATAATTAAACAAATCAAAATAGAAAAAAATAATCCGAATATAAATTCTCCTCCCTCCATCCAATCAGGTCTTACTAAAAAATCACCATTTATAATTTGTTGAATACCTTGAGCTATAACTGTTACTCCTGGAATGTCTTTCTCTAATGATGTATTTCTGATATCAAGCAAACCAGATGCACTAGTTCCAATAAGGACAATTTTTCCAGCGAAATAATCTTTATCGAAAGTATTATTCAACACTTGAAAAGCAGGAATCACATTTAAATTTTTTGTATACGTTGAATGTAACCAGAGATTTCCATTTGCATTTGTCGGTACAATCACATTCCCTAATTTGATATTGTTAATGCCAGTGCTCTCTCCGAAGGCAAGCTCTCCAGAGGCATTAGATGACTTGATTTGATATGTGCTTGCTCCTATTGCTACTCTAAGCGTTTCTAACATTAATGAAGGTACAATCTGACCATTGACTATCTCGAATGTTGGTAGACTTCTAACAATACTTGAATCGCCACCTATACTCATAGATCCCACTCCGGCTGCTGAGGAAATCAATGAAGGCAAATTATTTTGTATTCCAGAGTAATTTGGTAGAAATTCATCAGGAGTATCGCCCTGAATGATTAAACCAAATTTAGGTCTAATAGTTTGATTAATTAATTTATTGTTTGGTGCACTTCCAAGAACAACAGTAGTGTGAGCTTTCATGGATTCAGCAAATACAATGTCATTAGGTTTAATTTTTTTAAGTTCTTTAACTAGCTCCAAGTTATTTGAATACTGTTCAGTAAGAACATCACTCCCTGTTCTGTCTCTTTCGGCAAAAACAATATCGAAAGACGTTGTAAGAGCTTGTTCTGTTTGTTGGACTAATTTAGATAATAAATCTCTAGACCACGGCCATTGACCAAGATTATTTAGAGATTCATCATCAATATCTATAATTACTACTGGATCATCTTCCAGCGGTTCTCTTGGGTTAATTTGTTGCAAAGTATCAAAGGCAAATAATCTTAATTCATCAAAAACATTAAAAGGATTAGCTAAAGGAATTAATCCAATTAAGAATGCCAGAGGCAATAATAATTTTTTTTGAATATTCTTCATTTTTATTAACTAAAAGCTATATAATTGACGCTTTGTCATGTCTAGTAAGTATATTTTATTACTATTTATCTTTGGATTAACTTTTTTTGCTTCTTCGCAAAACGTTCCACCAACTATATCTGATCCTGAGCAATTAGAAACTATTAGAAAAGAAAGACAACTAATTTTTGATCAATTAATTGAAGAGCCAACCAATCAAGGTAACTTATTCAAATATGCTAATTTATCAATCATATTGGGTGATTTAGAGGCAGCAATTGGGGTCTTTGAGCAAATGCTTATATATGATCCAACTCTTGCGAGAATAAGATTAGAGTTAGGAGTACTTTATTTCAGATTAGAAGCTTATGCTCCCGCAAAATTATATTTAGATAGCGTTAAAGATTATGATCCGCCAGATGAAGTGGTCACGAAAGTGGAGTCATTTCTTTCCGCCATTGAAGAACAAGAAAAACCTTTGAAGGTAAATCAATTAATGACATTTGGATTTTCAAGTTCAACCAATGCTAATGCTGGTATTGATGCTGATATCATTGAAATTGCAGGGTTTCCTCTTGAAGTAAGCCCTGATTCTAAACCTCAGTCAGACTCAAAATTATCTTTAAATTATAATGTTTCGCTAACTCAAAACTTAAACAATCCTCGAGGAGATTCAATAAATTACTTTGTAGCTCTAGCTACAACTTATCAGTCAAGATTCACTCAATTCGATCAAAGAAGTTTAGTTTTTGGAATTAACAGTAAACTTGAAGTTGAAGAGGGTAAATTTGGAATACTAAAAAGTCCAAGTGTCACACCCAGTTTTACAAGAATACAGGTGTATCTATCAGGCGAAGCACTTTTAGAATCAAATGCTTTTAGTGTAAGTCACTCAGGCACTTTAGAAAATGGATCAAATTTTGATTACGGGTTTAATGTTGATAAAAGAAACTTTATAGGTTTGGATGCAAAAAGTGGTTATCGCTATGGTACTTTTGTGAATAATACATTCTTTTTACCAAACAATAATTCTAGTTGGACCTTAAATATTTTTAGCGATAAATATGAAGCAAATGAAAAATTTGAGTCTTTTAGACAGTGGGGTTTTGGCTTTACTTACCGTATGCCTTTGCCTGATTCTTGGGTAATGGCAACAAATTATGACTGGTCTACAAAAAATCACCTAGCTCCTAATGGTCCTCTAGGAATTAGGAAAGATATAAATGAATCATCTGATTTAACCTTCTCAAGGCTTTATATTAACTGCTTATCAATGAATATTTTTGTTAAACCTTTTGATAACAGAAGTAGCATAGATATATTTTCTAGAAGCAACACAGATGTTGGAGTGAACTTATCTTATCTCTGTTTAAATAATTAACTCTTACATCAAGTTAAGTATATAATCCGCAAATGAATCAAATAGTTCAATTTTTCTTAAAAATTAGAAACAGTAGTTTTTTTAATGGAATAGTCATTTTTGTGATCATTGGTTCTGCAATCTATGCAGGTGTAAGTTCTTATGATTTATCGGATGAATATGTAGGAATATTAAATTTCTTAGATACTGCAATTACACTCTTCTTTCTCATAGAGATAATTATAAGGATTGTTGCAGAAAGATCCTTGATCAAGTTTTTTCAAAGCGGATGGAACATATTTGATTTCATAATCGTTACAGTAAGCTTAATTCCTATTACTGGCGGAGAAACTGCTTTTGTTGCAAGGTTGCTCAGAATCGTAAGAGTGCTAAGAATTATCACAGTCGTTCCTGCTTTAAAGAAAATTGTTGATGCTTTATTTGAGACTCTTCCAAGGGTAGGTTTTGTTGCACTTCTTATGTTCATTTTTATTTATATATGGGCAGCTATAGGCACATTAGTTTTTGGAACTACAGATCCAGAGCATTGGGGTAATATAGGTCTAGCTATGCTTACACTTGCACAGGTTGCAACATACGACGATTGGGCAGCTGTAATGAAAGATATTATTGAAGTATTCCCATGGGTTTGGATTTACTTTATTAGTTTTATTCTCCTGAACGCTGTCATTATGTTAAACATGGTAATTGGAATAATTGTTGATGTAATGTCTAGGAAATCAAGTAGCGGTCAATTAAGCGCAGATGAGAATCAATAATTATTTGGTTCTTTTAATATCTCTATCCTTACTTTCTTGCACTTACGAAAAAGTTGTAAAAAATTCTATGTATGATTTAGATGAATTTGATGCTTGTTATTTGGATCACAAATCATCATTAGATGAAAATAAACAAAAATACCTTGATATGCTTATTAAGCTAAGAAAATATAATTGTTCTCGCTATTACGAACTTTTTGTTAGAGGAACAATAATACAGGGATACTAGAACCAAAAAATAAGAAGCAAAGGGGTAGATATCGCGATGATGAGAAGCTCCAAAGGTAATCCAAGTTTCCAATAATCTCCAAACTTATAACTACCTGGGCCCATTACCAGAGTATTGCATTGATGGCCTATCGGAGAAAGAAAAGCGCAACTTGCTCCTATGGCAACACACATTAAGAAAGGTTCAGAAGGGTGACCCAACTGATTTGCTATAGTAACCGAGATAGGACCCATGATCACTGCAGTTGCTGCATTGTTTATGACATCTGACAGACACATAGTTGCAACCATCAAAATAACGAGAGTTCCGACTAAACCAAATTGAATTGATTGAGCAGCTATAGCAGTTGCAAGAATATTGGTAAGGCCGCTGTTATACAAAGCATCACCAATTGGTATCATAGCTCCAAGTAAAACAATTACAGGCCATTCAATATGTCTGTAAAGCATATTTGGTTTTAACAATTTAGAGGCAACAAAAGCTAAAACACATAGTAAAAAAGCTATAACTACGTTCAGAAAATTTGTAATAACAAGAAGTAAGCTGAATGAAAATAAACCCAGAGATAAAAGTATTTTCGAATCATCTTTTATTACATCAAGTTCTCTCTGCCATAAAGGCATTAAACCTAAATCCTGCATTTTTTCGCTAGTATCCTTTTGTTCTTCTCTCGTTGCTACAAGAAGCACATCCCCCGATTTGAAATGTTCATTTGATAAACTTCCCTGAAAATTTGTACCTTTCCTCCAAAGTCCTAAAATAGCCATTTGTCGTCCCGCCATCGTAGAAAAATAATCTATTGTTCTTCCGATTAATCTAGATCCTGGAGAGATCATGGTTTCAATTTCACCAAAACTTCCTGAATCTAAATCTTTAATTTGTGTTCTAAGAGAGAGTCCATATTTTTCTTGAATACCTGAGACTTCTTCTGGACTAACTTTTAAAAGTAATATTTGAGATTCTTTTAATTGATCAAAATTACTTAATATCTCTCTTGCATCAGAAGATTCATTTACAGATCCGATAAGCACAATGTCAGATCCTAACTCTTTTCTAAACTCCTGAGTTCTTTTTCCAATAAGCTCGCTATCTTTTTCAATTACCAATTCCACCAAATATAATTATTTCTGAATTTAGAGATCAATATTCAGATAAAGGTTTTGAATTTTTTGATTTTGCCTATGCTGGATTACCAATAAGTATTGGGGGTGTAATTTTTATCGC
>VMHT01161214.1_pt1 | contig 18593 bp, 15 predicted proteins | sample 4693611 | NCBI WGS metagenome assembly VMHT01 (sample SAMN12280063, study PRJNA550983) | marine metagenome | isolation source: seawater sampled from same location over 5 years 0.02-0.2 micron viral filtrate | place: USA: collected off the coast of southern California halfway between the port... ...
CTCCTAAAACAAAGTTTAGGTATCGATTTTCTCGCAAGCTCGTTCACATCTTTTTCGCTGGTCCTGCCTCTGGGCCTCTGCACCTATAGCGAGAAAAAAGCGCGCGGTTTCGTGGATTTACATGATAGCGCAACTGGGGGCTAATGCTGCAGTCTCTGCTGCGGTGGGGTTATCTAATGGTATCGTCGTATACTCTTCTTCGGTCTGGGTTGATGCTTCGAATACCTCCTTCAGATGTGGGTACGGCTCAACGACCTCAAAGTCATCCTCAATAGCGGTCCGCTCTTGGCGTTCGCGTGCCTTGCGTCTTGCTTTCTTTGATGGCATGAGATTTATCCATGAACCAGCAAAAAAAAGATTTACATCGATTTTTTTGGCTGTCTCTTGCTATATAAAGAAAATGTGACACCATAGTATTTATACATTTCTATTCTCTGTCCACAATCATGAACGTTACCACTATCCCACACAACGAAACGCACCTTCATGGCGAATTCATCGAGCGAGTACCCCGGGCTGTGTTCGATGCTGTCAATCACTGGGTCAAGACCAATAAGCCCAAGGTAACACAACTCGAAAAAGATAGTGATTACAATTACAGCGAATGCTTGAGGAAGTGGCGAGCGGGTGCTACACTCGGAGCCGACGGTGTACTATCGCGCAAGGTATACCTTCAGCCATCAGGCAAGCCCAGAGCGTCAGACATGGAGAAGCATGGACATGTCGGTCGTGCTTACTTCAAGGACGGTATCAGTCTCAGCAATATGCCCCGTGACCTCCGTGGCGCTCTGAGTCATGGGCAATACGTCGACCTTGATTTTAGCCGGTGCCATCCTAAGGCATTGTGCGGTTATGCCTATGAGTGTTCGGTAAACCCCGAGCATTTGGCGGACTATGTGGTAAACTGTACAGAGTATGAACAGCAGTGGGCAGATGATTACAATGTATCAATCGATGCGGCGAAACGTATGGTGAACATCGTTCTCAATTGCGGTACATTTGAAACATGGTGCAAGGTGAACAACCTGGGCTGTAAGTTCAAACAACCCGAGCTCATTACAAATATTGAGAACGAACGCAATCAGATTTACAAACTTATCAAAGATGACCCAGTCATCAAACGCGTCTTTAAAACCAAATGGGCAAAGTGGAAACGCTCCAATAGTTCACAGCCGGCACCCACGCTTCAGAAGGTCGCACTTAATAGTATCATGGAAAACATTGAGCGTCGCGTTCTTGAGAATGTATTTGAAATGTTCGACGATGATGAACGCAAGTTTATTCGATATGAATGGGATGGTATTGCTTTACCTATTGATGCGTATGAAAAGCATCGCGAATATCTCGAAGCAATTGGAACGCCCGCGAGTCCTATCGACGATTATAAAATGTCTATCAAAGTGAAAGACTTTGATAAATCACTTTATCAATTAGTTTCATTTCCAGACTCTGACAGCACAAGCCAAGAGACGGACGACATGATTGAATTTGATACTACAACCTATGATGAAGCGGACGCTGTCGACCTTGCCACATACGAAGAGCGTAAGAAACATTTTGAATACTTTCATTGTCACATCAAGAATCAGGGGATAATTCGAAAGGTGTACATGGGATGCGGTCTCGATGGACACATTGAGCGTATCACCGAAGACTTCAAGATTGCAGACATGAAAATGCAACTGATGGCAGTGACCGCACACGACTCTTCGGAGAAACCATTTTTTAATCAGTGGATGAAAGACGCTCGTCGTGCATGGTATGATAAATGTGCATGGATTCCTTTCGATGGAGTTTACAGCCCCGACCAACACAAGGCACTACCCGGGCGCACATACAACGAGTTCCCCGGATATAACCCGGCCATTGTCAGCGGTGAAATCACACAGCAAGACAGAGACAACTTCAATCAGTGGGTCGACGTTGCGATTGAAGCACTTGGAGGAAAAGAGAACTTCAAAGTATTCACACAACTCATCGCACACAAGGTAAAGAACCCATTGGCAAACATTGAGTATACAGTCGTCTGGAGGTCGCAACAAGGCGAGGGCAAGACGCTCACACTGTCAGCGATTGAGAAACTCATCGGGAATGACATGATGCTCAGACTTCAACAGATGGACGGATTCAAGTCACTCGGCGGTACTGGTCGACTAAAGAACAAGCTTCTTGTCGAGGTCAATGAATGCGAATCATCACAAATGAAAGGTCTTCAGGGTTGGCTGAAGAGTGCAGCCACCGACCCATACATTGAGGTCCGTGAGCTGTACAAGAATCCCGCACGTGCGAAGTCATGCAGTCTCTGGATTATCTGCAGTAATAAATTGTATGCTGTGAGTGTTGACACAGACAGCGGCGAGCGTCGTTATTTTGTATTCTGTGGTACTGGCAAGTATGCAGCATGTTCGAACACAGGTCTGCCTAAACGTATCTGGGGCAAACTTCACAGGGGCATCTCATCGCCTGGATTCATCAGACTTTTCTATGAGTTCCTCACCATGAAGTACGATGAAGATTTTGATTTTAGAGCAGCCAAGCAGGCAAACGCACAGACCCCGGCATATCAGCTTATGATGGGTGCCCAGCGTCGCGATGAGTTATTTTTCTTGCAGGACTGGCTGGAGACGTCGGGACATGTTCAGGCGATGGAAGAGCTCAACAAAACTCTCAAGAGCAAAGACAAACATCACGCCAACCCCGACGACATCAGTGTCTACTGTCATGACGGCCCAGTCTTCCACGAATTGCCATCATGGAACAAACAGGTAAACGTTGGTCTGAAATGCATGTATCAACAGTTTAAAAACTGGTCGATATCGAACGGTCAAAAAAGTCAATACAGAAGTATCAAAGATTTCAAGAACAATGTCACACATGTTCTTTCACTGGGTCTCAAGTGTCAACCGCTGACCATGTCAAGCGATGACATTATCACCTTTGAGCCGGTGCGTCTGTACTATACAATGTTTACGTCTTACATGATGACCCCGGCCGACGCTGTGGTCGACCAGCTCCAAGCATGGAGAGAGGCAGAGCGCGAAGCACTGGAGCAAACCCAGCCCACCCTGACCAGCGCAGACGACACTGAAAGCGACTGTGATGAATATGATGATGATATCGATTCATTGATGGTCGAAGCGTCGGGTGATGATTGTGTCTAAAGAGAGATGCCAAGAAGGCAATTCACCCCATTGTAACTATATAGATTAAAAATGATTTTATCACGTCTTAATCTTCTGAACACTTTACAAATAGTTTCATATGTATGAAACAATAACATGAGCTCTAAGAGCACAACATTGTAAACATGTTTATAGGTGCTGTCGTATTCGTAGACTTTGCACAGTATCTCCCGGGGTAATGGTATCGGTGGCTTCGTCTTGTAATTCATCGGTTGGTTCTATGTCTGGGACTTTTCGATTGCATTCAAACAGTCCTCCACACATTCTAATTTGTGTACAGCGCGATTGTTGTATTGTATGTAGTAAGCCAGCAGTTGCAGCGCAGCAGACGCTTACAAAAGTGGCAAGTGATGCCCATTCAACAGCCATGAGATAAATGATGACTTACATTTTGATTTTAATACCGGGTGCTATATTTACATGATATGAATCAGGTTTATCAAGTGTACCCACACGTCCGCCGAAGTATGTATTATTCTCCCTGAGGAAGGTCGCACCAGTCTGTCCACCTTGGTGCATGCCGCTATCATACGAGTAACTCCCGACTTGTTTCGGGTCAAGGTCTTTCAATGGATTGAATGGGATTTCTTGCTTGTCTTCGTATGCACTCACGTTCTTAGTGCCCGCAAGGTTAGGCTTTTCTAATAGAAACTCAGTTCGAGCCATTTGTTCGTTTGTAAATGTGTCTTTATCAGATTCGCGCATCGTGGCAAATGCACCCTTTCGAAATGATGGGTCTGAAGTAAGGTATTCTTCGCTTTTCGGTTTAGCAGTTGCACGTTTAGCAAACATGAGGCCATTCATACCATCCATGTCGCCGCGCTTGGCGATTTCAGTAGTGTCGAAAACAGGCATTGTATAATATTATAAGCCATGCTTTTTTTTGTACGCGTTTACATTTTTCTGTAAACTGCGACTCTCACCCCATAACAAAGCCATACTTAGAGATGCTGGGGAGTCTTTCTTAGTTAATGCTGCCTTCTCTTTGGGGTTCTGGCTGTGACGTGCACGATAATTCGCTCTATCTTGTTTAGTCTTGTTGGGATTCTTAACATAGTTTGAAGCAGTGCCAAAGCGACGGATGTATGTCTTGCCGTCAGGCTTTTGAAAGGTTGCTTTGAATTGCTTTTTTGAAGAAGGTGTTTCTTCGACCTTAACGAGCTTTGTTGATGGCATGATTGTAGGTAGATTTACAAAATTACAAAAGGGTTCATTGTTTGTATAGATATAAAGGTGCGTTTACAAAAAAAGTTTTCATGTCTAATAATAGGACTGTTTAGCGTTTGTATTTTTCCCATATATCTTTATCAACTTTTCGCGCAGGTCCACCCATCACAACTGACGCAAGTCTCGCTAACGACCATGATTTAACAGTCTGGTTCGGGCGAGAGCCGCTACTATAGAAAGCGCCTGCGCCTTTCTTCATGATAGCGTCAATGCCGGGCTTTGCAATAATCTCTTTTGCAACACGTGACAAGTTCGATATCTTATAACCGAACTTCTTTTCAAATGCCACAACATGGCTCGAACGTTTGCTTTTAAAACTATCGACTTTAGGCCGTGGCTTACCTTCGACGATACTCTTCACTTGTGCTTTCCGGTCCTTTGCGCTTAGTGACTTCGGGACATACTTTTTAGGGATTGCTATCATTTCTTTCGTTTTTGGGTCTTTGACACGAACCTTCGGGACAACACGCGTCGGTACGCTTTTAACACCTTTGCCACGGTTATCGGCTTTACCTGCTTTGAGCTTCGGAAATGCGCCGTCGGATTTAGTTGACATGATTAATATACATCATACATTTTAATACTTGCGTTTTATTGTCATATGTACGTTACTCGTTCCAGATGTGTGACCCATGGCGACGGCATCCGTCGCCGGTCCGTTCCTGTCAACGGGTCGGGGCGGGGCCAATGCAGGACCATCGATTTGAATCTCATTCATGACAAGTCCAGCGACAGTGCCACTCCCGGACCCTTTGTAATCTTGAGCATTGTTTTCGGGTTTGTTTTGTTTCGGGTTAGCTTTTGCGAGGTTATGTTGTGTTTGTTTCTCGGTGTGCTTTTGGTTGGTATACTCGCGTTTACGCTTGCCAGAAAGGTACGATTGGTAGCCGCCACTACTGTACGGATATCCGTCAAATTTGGGAGCAGTGTGAGACATGATAAATACATATAGATTAGGAAAAAGTCACACGTTCTTTTTTTGTTCTCCAATCATCCTCAGTTCCAAAAAGTCGAACCGGCTGTGCGCTTGGGTCACTATCACTATACATGATGTAATCGCGATGTGTTAAACGCGTGGCAATGTGTAAAGCAATAACTATAAAACGATATGCTTTACTCATGGTTACCGTATCGAATACACGTCGGGCTTCATTCAATCCGTTTCTATCGCTTGACATTGTTAAAGCTTCTTCAATTAATGTCGTACGGTCTCGACGGTTTGACATTCTTGACGATATGATTAAATCGGAATTGGTACGAATCACAGGCGGAATTATTGTTGCTCTCTGAGATATCAAGATTGTGCCGAATTCATTTGTTGGATGTGGGTCATCTCTGTGTATATGTCGACCTTGCACAGCGAGTTTTTGTAATACTGAACCCAATTGACGAAGCTCTTTCGGGTCGCCAATAACGTCATCTAATATCAATAATGTAGATTGTCGAACCATGTCTTTCTCTTCTAACTGATTCGCATTGTATTCAGCGACATCTTGACATCGTTCGATAATGATGGGTATGGCGCTCAAATCTCTATACTGGTGATTTGCCGGTACGTAATCCTCGTATCCGCTCAATGTTTGACTGACGACAATCACCGTATCCCATCGTTTGACAGTGTGCCATTTACGCAACATGTGTAATACAGTCTCCGTCTTACCTTGTCGTCGCACTCCAACTAAGAAGATAAACGGATTTGATGGAACGTCTGTGATTGGGTCGAATTCTTTGAATTGATTTATAGAATCGCCATCAATTGCATGGTCAGCAGGTGCAAAATCTGCGTCGGGTGTCGGTGCGTTAATTTCCGCGTTTGGTGTCGGAACGTTACCCTGTGGGGGGTCCGTTCTGGTAATGTCGTCACGACCTTTTTTAATCATGGAAAATTACTATAACTTATGTTTTAATTTTAATGCCTAAGTTTGGAGCACGTCGACCGAGAACCGGACCTAATCGGAAGTTCTCCGGACAATTTTGATTCATGCGAATGATGGGATTAGACACGGGTCCAGGTGTAGCAGAAACTCTATTTTTGACTTCATGCCCACGTACTCCCCTGCGTTGATAGGCTGCCATGCCTGACGATGTGCGATGAATACCGAGCGATATTGCATGTCCGAATCTATCTTCGCCTTCACGATGCAAGACCGAACCCGGGTGTTCTTTCTCGGGTGCACTGAACGCAGACATCACACCACCCGTAGCAGGTGCAGCAGCTGCGACAGCTGGAGCCGTCGCCATGCCACCACCACCAACACCACCACCACCACCACCACCACGCAAAGCAGCGATAACTTGAGATGCGGGTATGATAACACCAACCTGTAGACCCGCGCCTTTTCCCTTGGTATAGAAGTCACGAACAGTTTTCAACATATCCAACAAGTGAGCATGTACGACTTTCTTATCACTCGATTGGAGAGCATCATTTTTAGATTTGGTATGTGCATTTTCTCTGAACGAAGGGATTTGAGAATTGTAAACTGTGTGAAGCGCACGAATTTTATCCTTAGCTTGTTCAATGCTCAGACCCTTAACTTGTTCTTCATCACTCTTAGCATCGGGTGCCCCCGGTTGTTGCATTATCTGACCTGGTGCACCACTTACGGCATCATCAAAACCGCGGGATACATCCTCCAATTCAAAACGCCCGTCGGCCAAATCGGGTGCATCGCGTTGTTCGCGTGTTACAGCGGTTTGCCCTTCCGGTGGTATACTTGGACCACCTGGGGCGCCGGTGCGTTGTGGAACTGCTGGCGTCTGGCGTGCTCTTGCTGCAGCTCTGTCGGCACTCGTGGGAAATCCCTCATATGGCATAGGTCCCGTTGTGATACCTGAGTAATTAGTCGTTTCTTCGCTACTGCTGCTCGTCATGCTTGTTCCGCTTGAGGAACTGGTCTCTGTGCTGGACCGACTTCGAGGTGCTCCTGATATTGCGAATTCAGTATATCCTGATTGAAGGGGCTGAGGGACTTGAAAACCGCGAGCTTGTTCATCTGCTGACGCTGATGCTGCTGCAGCTTCTACTTGTGATACATAATAATCGTATGCTTGTTGACCTTGCTCTTGTTCTCTTAATCGCGCTTCTGGTCCGATTGGTTGTGTATGTGTTTGTTCACTTGCCGCTTCTCTATTCATGGCGTCGCGTCTACGCTGTTCGTTAGCCTCTGCACGTGCTGAAGCTTCTATAATTCTCTGACGGTGGTGAGCTCTGGCCGCTTCAACATTATCAACTAATCCCTGAGCTGCTGCACGTGCCTCACCTGCTGATACTGTAGCGCCGGTTTCATCATTCATAGGATTAGCTCCTTCATGTACTGGCTCCAATGTCGTCGCCTGTGGTGCTGGTGCAGGAACCGGAACAACAATCTCCTGACGTGTATTCGCTGCGGTTTCTGCAATACGTTCCGCACTTGTCGATTCTCCGGGGTCTGCAGCTGTTGAAATACGTGCTGCAGCTGTATCACTTGCAGCCATGCGACCTGATTCTCGTTCACTGCGTTCACGCTCTGCACGTGCTCTCGCTGTATCACTTCCAGCCATTTCAGCAGATTCGCGTTCACTGCGTTCACGCTCTGCACGTCTTTTCGCTGTATCACTTGCAGCCATGCGACCCGATTGGCGTCTCGCCTCTGCACGGGTTTGTGTATCACTTGCAGCCATGCGACCCGATTCACGTTCACCACGTCGACGCTCAAATCCCTCAGCTTTTCGCGAACGTCTGCCTTCGAAATCCATTCTCTCCAATTCATCATCTCTCAGCTTTTTTTGCTCCTGTTCTTGTCTGCGTTCATCTTCTTGAAACATTTCGAAACTGGTTGCGAGTTCTTTCGCCCTTTCCATGTTTGTGCTCTCGGTTCGTGCTGGTGGTGCTGGTGCTGGTGCTGGTGCTGGTGCTGGTGCTGGTGCTGGCTCGGGTGCATCCTCTTCTTCTTGTTTTCCCTCGGTTCGTTGCTCTGCTAATTGTGCTCTACTCAGTTGCAACATTTTAGAGGCATAATGAGCTTTTCCGGCATTTCGCTTATTTTCTAAAAGACCAAAAGCTTCAATTACAACCTCTGCAGAATCAAGAACGGAAACTTTTCTTTTATCCTGTGATGACAGTTTACCAATTTCAGGAGCAGAAAATGAAATATCCTGCACGGTCCTTGCAACCTCTTCACGTTGACTTTCAGTGAATTTTTTTGATGCGTAAGATTCTATTTTATCAATATCAGAAAAATCAATTTTTCCATTATAAACATCTTTTGCAAATTTTTGGAGTTTTTTGTTTTTTTGCGCTTTTCCTTGAAATCCAGTGGCTTTATAATGTGCTTCATTTTCTAACTTTGATAATTCTATTATAGATGCAGTAAAGCTATCCGCAAGTGCTGCGTCAATCAAGGGGCGCTCCCTGCTCTCGTCGGGTGTTTCATTCGCCTCCGTACGGATTTGTGCAGATAATGTAAGATAAGTATCTTTAGCATCGCTGAGCGATTTCAATTTATTCAAATAATTGTTAAGAACAGAAAAGGAAGCCATGACTGAGATAATTAAAAAGTGAGTTTTTTTGTAACTAAGAATATAATCTTTTTTTCAAAAATTGTGTAAATGTCAAAATCCATCAAGCTACAGCATGTATATGCCGAAGGGCTTCTTTTTCTATCCGATGAGGCTGAGGACCAAACGGTCCACATCCAGGCACCCGAGGCACAGATAAACTTTGAAGCCCCTACGCAGTTCATGCAAAAAGTGGACCTCGGTCCCCGTGCTGTGATACATGAAGTAGATGATAGGGGCGGCAATGAATTGCTGAGAGTACCGAGCGACAACACGGTACAAATCGCAAGCACTGCGACATTCGATTTCAATAATTGCGATGTTGCAAATCTTGCATTTCAAAGCGGCACCACGTTAGATTTTGACAATGTAACAATTCAGAACTTCAACCCGCCAGACAGTTCATTAACTACATCACAAGTAGCTTCTACGAATTACAATGGTTCTACATTGGAGGTTGAATTGGATACATTGACAGCGACGGCTAACACAGCGCACGCACGCACACAAGCACCACACCATACAGCAGACCGCGTTGTCGTTACGAATGGGTCAGGGATTATAAACTCTGGCAATTTCGCTCCGAGTGACATTGTGCGACGAACGCAAGCACAAAACATTACAGGCGTGAAAACGTTCACATCAGGTCCAAAGATTGCAGATAATGAAGCGATTACATTCGGCACAAGTACAGGCCCAGTTATCAAAAGTCATCAGGAGTCCCTGGTATTAGAACCCAAAAACAACCAGACACACATACAGCTTCGACACTATTCACAGGGTGCGAATGAGGACCCCGAAAGCATGCTTACGATTCAGGACGACCGCGTGAACGTTCATGCACCGTTAGAAATGGATGGTACAAATGACATATTTCAAAATGCAAATAGTGGTAACACCGGTGTGTTCTTGCGTCTGAATAAATTGGAAACTCAAAACATGTCAATAAGTGGAAACAAGACATTCAGCGGTACAACCAATTTCACGGGACCAATTCACAAAGATGGCGGATTACTTGCATTTGACGACATAGACGGAGATATTGCAGATTCACAAATAGCCACGGTGAGCGCATCGAAGGTATCCGGAACTTTGGCAACAACAAACATACCGGCACTTTCTGCAACCACAGCATTTAATAGCGGCACCGTGCCAGATGTCAGATTACCCACGAACATTATCCGTACGAATGTTGATAACCAAACAATAGCGTGTAATAACTTTACTTTTTCAGCCGGCACGAATGACCATGATGCCGTCGTAACGATACAGAGTGACACGAACAACAACTCAAACAGAGAGTTAGACAACCCCTTTCTACTTTTCAAACAGGACGCGGGCGGCTCCGCTGCTCAAATCACGATGAACGTTAGTAATGATATGGTAATGGGTGCCGCTGGTACGTTTGCAACCGGTGTAACACTACAGACTAACAGCGCCGACAGGCCCATTCGGTTTATTGTGGCCCTTGTCGAACAAGCGCAGGTAACAACGTCGGGCATGAATTTGTTACCCAATAAAACCTATCAAATCAATGGCCAACAAATCGGATGCGGAGACCTACGCGCGAACACGTTGAGCGAATTCACAACAGGCACCCTCCCCACGGGGCGTATTCCGCCTGACGTGTTGAAGCTTGTAGGCGGTTCCAATCCTGCGGCAGAATCAGTTATAAAAATCGGAACTGATGGCACGCAATCGTATGAATCACTTACAGATTTACAAACCACGAACGCGTCCCTACTTACCGACGGCCTCCTACCGAATGCGAGATTAAGTGATAACGTACTACAGCGCCCGGGCGATGCGAACCCCACCGCCGGTACGTCTGTGGTGACAGTCAGCACAAACGGCACGCAGGCGTACGCGCTCACGTCGTCGTTCGGTACCACCAGCGCCTCGGACCTGAACACAGGGACATTATCCACGGTGCTCCTCCCTGGCGATGTACTCAAAAAGCCCTCAGGCGCAAACCCAGCGAGCGCCACATCGGTTATCACAGTAGACACATCGGGCACACAGGCATATGCCACATTGTCGAGCTTACATAATACAAGTATCAAAGCGGAAGACCAAAGCACCAATAATTTCGACGGTTTGACATCTGGTAAGCTCTTTTTAGCTGGACCTACTGCCAACCCATTCAGCAGCAGTAAACCAACGTTTCGCACAATCGTCGAAGGTGACCTTCCGGCATACCTTGGGGAAACAACATTATCAAACACCTTTTACACAAAAACCATTTTAGACAATAACATTCTACCGTTAAAACAGGATGCGTCGACAGCCGTTGTTAAACCGGGAAATGCTAACCCATCGGTGCCGTCGTACGTGGTGCTGGCTGCAAATGGCACGGAAACGTATCAAGCGAAAACAGAACTCATAACTACAGACATTACATCAAACCCAACAATCGAAGGGTCTTCTGTTGGCGTGTTTACGCTGCGTGTAAATAGCGATGATACGACACATGTACCGATTTTTAAAATGACGCGACGGAATGCAAATAACACGAATTCAAAAAGTGGGACCATATCGCAACGTAACGACCATTTAGAAATCAGTGGAACAGGAGGCACACGAATTTCCGGAACACACTTTTTAGACCATGATGTCGAAATTGGTACAGAGGTAGGGAGCAACGGTCAGGCAGAACTCAAATTTCACGCAAACGCCGCAAACATGGTAACGTCCAGAGCGGTAATCCTCAACAGCTCCCGAGCGCTCGCCACAGCCTCAACTGTTGCAAACCTCACGAACGGTCTGACAGGAGAATTCGCAGATTCATTCATTCCAAATATACTAACTGTATCCAAGTTGTCAAATCTCACAAATAACGGTGCTGTAATCACATCGGGAGGCGACGGGACGCTTAGTGTTGATACAGTCGCGAATATCAAGGAAACAGGCTCATCGCAAACGATAACGAACGACGACGCCGACACCGTTTTGAATTTATCCGTGAGCAGTGATGCCGGCGGGGACCTGCCTGTATTACAGCTAATCAAAAACAACGCCAGCGACGTACAGCAGGCTATATATAACCTGACGCTACAGAATTTCGGAGCGATTCAAAACACAGGGACACAACACAGATTTAGGGTATCAAACGCTGAAAAAATCATTATCAACGCAACCGATACACAAATACACAATACTCTCGATTTGAAAGAAAAAGTAAAAGTAAACGGTAGTCACCCGTCGGCTGCATCATGTATACAAGTCGCAACAGATGGCACGATTTCATATATTACAACTTCATCTTTACAAACAACAACGACTAATGCATCAGACCTAAATAGCGGCGAATTGTCGACATCATTGTTACCCAGTGATGTAATCAAGAAACCCTCAGCAGCAAACCCAGCAAGCGCCACATCGGTTATTACAGTAGACACATCTGGAAATCAAGCGTACGCGACTCTCGATAGTTTACATGATACAGCAATCCAAGCAATTAATCAAAGCACCAACAATTTCGATACATGTACACACAACCATGTCCTCGTCGGTCCAGCTGCTCAACCATTCGGCGGCGCTCAGAAGCCAACGTTTCGCGCATTGGTTGAGGCTGATTTGCCGTCATACTTGAAAGAGTCTATATTAGAACAAACATTTTATACAAAGACCGCGTCGGATGCTCTTTTGGCACAGAAGGCGCCGGTGTCTGGCACCATGAGTAGACCGACAGCTAATCCGGGTCATGATTCATTAGTATCGATTTCCACCGCAGGGGCGTCTGCATATCAGGTTCTCTCGGAGTTCCTGCGACATCCTGGGGGCGCTCTGCCCTCGGTTCAGTCAGTCGTTGAACTCGCCACAGACGGCACACAAACGTACAGAGCCGTAAGCGATTATACAAATGCAGCAAATCTGACGGGTTCCGTAGCGGATGTTCGCCTAAGTTCAAATATACCGCGCCTGAACGCGAATTTACACCACTTTGAAAACACAGACTCGAACGGATGCGAATTCCGGTTTACTTCTCGAAACGATTTTCAAGGTGAGGCGAAATGGGTTATCGAGAGGAGAGCAGCGACAAACCCGGGCGTGAATGCATTAATCCAGCGTCTGACCGTGGAACGTGCGACGAATCAATGGGCGTTTAGAAATTCTCATGCTTCTGGCGGTTATGACTTTTGCAACAATGAAACCGATGTATTGATGAGTTTGTCAGACACTTCGGCTACAGTGAACCCTGTTCTAAATGCAGGCGCGGGCATAAATGTAACAGGTACGGCCAGTATATCGGCGGGCCTTTTGGCAAATGGTGGCATCGAGGCAACAGGCGACGTATCGACAAGCGCTAACGGGGATTTCAAGAAGTCGGGCACGAGTTACGGTGCATTCGAACGATTGGCACAAATCACGCCCGGTGCTTGGACAGCCGTAGCAGCAGCAGGGACGACCCAGACCGCGGACAACATTGTTTTTGCTTCAGGCTTTTCCTCGTTTAGCTCTGTTCCATTGAAATTCAAGGTCGTTGATTATGGCGGCGGAATGAAACAAATATTTATGCGAGGGTCTGCCCGAAAGAGTGATAATTCGGACATAGCGGATAACACAGAAATGATGACAGTAGGCAGCAATCTCAGACCGACTGATATGCAGCTTATTATATCGGGTGGAGATGCTGGCGGCACCGACCACCATTTTCACTCGTGTATGATACAAATAGAAACGAATGGCGGTTTTAATATGTGGCGCAAGCTTGTGGCCAGCGAATCAACCGACGGCACGACAGAGGCCGGCACCGAGGGTATTTTTAAAGGGCTTGTGGAAAGTGTGCGTATTCATACACAATGGTGGACAGACTAAAAAATGAACCATGTAATTAATTCTATAACATCTACTACAATTTACAAAATGGTTCTGTTTCATCTTTCCTTCAAAGCAACTCTAACTGAAACTAACAAATTCAGGGTCGACCTGAATCACGAGATACCAATGCAGCCAATGCGATACGTGAAGAGCGTAGTGCGGTGTAACTATAGTAGCACCGCAGCACTTACAAATAGTGTAATCTATGCTCGTATACCATGGCTTAGCCATTACGAGGTTACGAATAACAAAGGGGAAAATCTGCTTCCGGTCGCGTTTCAACCTGTTCCGGCAAATCCGACCAGTGAATCGCAGACATGGACAAGCGAACACTATGATATCAAATTTAAGCCCGAGGACATCCCGCGCTCTTTCGATGTAGAATTTTTTTCAGATGATGGCGTAACTGCTCAGAATTTTAAACTTGGTTTCGCGAATAAAATCCAGTCTATTGATTTATACTTTGAATACGCTCACAACGACACCTTTCACTAATCATGGCTGACGAGAACATTGAACCCGATGTGATTTTTGGAACTGACCCCGATGACCCGTCGAAGGGCCTTGAACCTGAACCAAGTTTTCCAGGCTCCACACCCGAAGGTCCGCGTTTTGGAATCAACAAAGAAGAGCTTCTTTTAGCTGTTGATTTATGTACGCTTGCATATGATAGAACGATTGATGAAGTCATGGCACGAGCTCAATCGCTGGGTATTCCGATTGAAAACCCTCAAATCATTTCGATGAATGGGTCTGAGGCACTTACATGTATATTATTCAATACAGCGGTCGTTGCATTCCGTGGTACTGAAGTGGGCACAGATGTCGGTGCCATGTTCAAAGATGTCTCGACTGACTTAGAAGCGCGTTCTGTAAATCTGAATATCGGAATAGGTTTGCCAGAGGATGCAGACGCAAGAATGCAAGGTATTTGTCATTTAGGATTTACGAAGTATGTCGGACAAATATACGGCGAAGTTGAGGATTTTGTACTAAGTCACAAAGATAAGCCATTTATTCTCGCTGGTCATTCACTCGGCGCCGCTGCTGCTATATTGTTCGCTTATGGTCACTTTGTCGCAACGAACAGAACACCGCAACGTGTTTACGCTGTTGGAGCTCCGAAGGGTTTGGAAACATTCGGTACAGTGTATGAGGAGAATATCCCAACAGTGAGCATCATGACACGTCAGGATTTGGTAACGTACACGGACCCGCTTTTTTACAGTCACAAGGGCTACAAGGTTGTTTTAGAAATGGACGGAACCGACTACACAATACTTACACCGAATGAACAACCGGACCACATAGCGACGGACCCGGACCGACAATTTGAATTTATGAGATTACGCCAACAATCGAACAAGATGGCAACACATGATGAGCGAAAAAGTTATGCACAGAGTGACGCCGCGACATATGACTCTACACTCGCCAACGCTGGCGCCATGGCATCGAAGCTTATGGAAGCTATCACAATGCGAGCAGCAGGTAACACTGTAACGAAGGGTTCGGTGCGTGGGCATTTATTGACAACATATAGAAACGCCGTACAGAATGCAATTCCCGCAGACTTGCAAGATGTACCAGCGATTTCACAACTCGCGCCTAAGCCATGGTTTGAGAAATTCAATAAAGTCGTTTATTCCAAAGCTCTGACATATGATGAATTTCTTGCGAAAGCACATGATGCATATAATAGAAGCAAACAAGAAGAGCGCGAAACGCACCCGCATAAGATGGAACATCCGACAGACGTCGAAGATGATTCAAGTAAACCACAAAAAGCGAAACGCATCGAACCGCAGCCAACACTTGCAAAATCATCAGCGGGAGGTTCCGCGATTCCGCATCATGGTTTAGAAATGTTAAATCAAATTGCTGGGAACTTTCCAATTGTCGGATATGTATTTTATGACGAGTCTCAAAAAAATGAAATTGAGTATAATATTGTTGCTTACTGATTACTCCTTGATTAAATCAATTAATTAGAAATGTCCTCTGCTATCCTCAACGCTCAAGCGTCTTCGGCTGTCGTCTCTACCATTAACTCCAGTGGAGGCCTTAAGATTCCGTTTATCTATAACGAATCCGACCGACTCGTTCCTCCCCATGCTGTTCAGCTTCTGAACGTACCCGCGGATTCTGGTGCCCCTGCTGCCAATAAGTCCACGACTTTCAGTATCCCGAAGAATGGTTTCATGACTGGCATGTGGGTTAATCTCAAGCTTCCCGACCTCGGTGTAACGAATGTTTCCGATACCTCGACGGACGCACAGACGGAGAGCGTCGGCGGCGTTCTTACTCTCAACAGCACGGACACTGTCGGCGTTCATGCTCTTGGCTACTACAAGATGATTAAAGAAGCTCGCCTCGAAACTTCTGGCCGTATCATCGAATCTCTCGATACGTTTTCGATTCTTGCCCGAATCTCCGAGTTGCCTTTCGGCAAACGCCGAGCTATGGAAAAAGCGGCAGACATGGCTGGGGACCCAGAGGATTACACGAATGAGTACAATCGTACAATCTGGCTCCCTTTTTACTTTAACAGTGATGCGACCCCGGACCCGCGTTACAGTTATAACACCCTCTTCAATGAGCCCCTCCGTGTTGTGATTACCCTCAACGATTGCAAGGTCATCTGCAAGACTTCCAGCGCCACCGATTTCACTGCTCACGTCCCGACTGACATGGAGCTTCTCTGTCGGTACGCTATCCTCGACGATAAGAGCACCGATGCAATCGTGCAGGCAAATCAGGGCGATGGCATGCTTTCGCAATTGATTTCAGTCATGCGACCGGAAGCCGACTTTTCTGTTGACGGTGGGTCCGCTTCTGGTGGTACTACTTCAACAACGGTCGACCTCAAGAACAACGAAGCGGTAAGCGCTATATACTTCGCGGTCACTCAGGAAGACTCAACGCCCGGCTTCAACAGTTACAAGACCGCTCTGAAGGTGCAGGCGCCGCTTGAGGTTACGAACGTTGAACTCAAGTTTAACAATGCTTCGATTCTCTCGTGCCCTGGTCACTGGGTGCAATTCCACGGTCGTGTCGGTGGCGAAGGTGATGGTACTGATGCAGCACAGTCTTCGGGTATGCAATACCTTTATAAGATTGATTTCTCTCTACTTTCGGGTTATGGTACTTCGAATGTTATCGCGATGCGTGAGCTGGCGAATCCTCAGCTTCTGCTGACTTTCAAGCACAACAACACCAGCAAGTCCCATAAGGTTCATGTTCGCTACTCGACGAAGGCCTTCCTTACCACGAACTCGAACAGCGGTCGCGTCTCGCTTTCCATTAGTTCCTAAGTGCGTTTAAACATTATTTTTTATCTGTGGTTATAATCTAATCACTATCATGGGCCGACCGCGAACGAAGCCGCGCACAACTCCACAACATCCTTACAGTTACTACGCCTTGAATCGCGAGAAGGTCCTGCAGCGCCAAAGAGAAAGGCGCGAAGACCCGGAATTTAGAGAAAAGCAAAGACAATATTGTGCTAAATACTATCAAGAAAACAAAGATTACATAATCGCCAGAGCTAAAGCTAAGCGCATGGGCCTTCCTTTCAAATCGAAAAAGCTTGATAAACTGCCACAATTTGAAATACAATATAAAGACATTGAGCTCCATTTTAACTAATACAAACAATTACATCTTTTCACACTATGCCCCGCGGAAAGAACTACCGATTTTATCGCTACCACATTCACGGAACTATCGGAGATGTCGAAATCAATTGTAAATGTACAAGCTTTAACGAGTTCCTTGAAAAGTTTGGCGGCGACAAGACTCCCCTGGGACTTCATCGTCGTAAGCTCCACAGGCTTCGCAGCGGCTACTATCGTGAAGGTGGTAATGTGGCTAAGATGTGGAAGACGATTCAGATTGATAACATCAAAGAGAAAGTTGAGTATGTTCGCGCTGATGAAGTGCAGTTAAACATTGCACCCGAGAAGCCTCCAGCCATTGACCCCATGCACACGTTAGCTGAGGTGGGTCCATTCACTGAGGTAGTGATTGATGAGAATGGCGATGTTGTGGATGTTATGCATGATGATATTTGAACATGAGTTCAATAAGAGTATATGTTTTAAATAGCTTTTGGGTCGGGCATAAATTAGCTTCTTGTCTTTTCATGTTTGGTCTTTTGTAATACTTCTTTACCATTTGCTCACGGTATTCAATGGCGTCGCCTTTGTGTTTGAATGCTTTGCTCATTTCTATGCCCTCCTCATTACACCAAAACGCCCGCCATTTTTTAGGCCTATCTCGACAGCATCGAACACCCTGAAATCCGCTGGTGTTTGCTGCGCTTAATGATTGATTTCGTTGGTTTGTACTTTTTGAAACCCATCGCAGATTTTCTAAATTGTTATTCGTTCTATCGTGGTCAATGTGGTCAACGTCTGAAAGGTTGTCGGGATTCGGAATCCATGCCATAGCGATAAGACGATGCGTAGGTATAGTTTTTCTAATCCCGTCAGCGTTGAAGACTTTTGTGCACATGTATCCGTCCTTATTAGCGCGTAGCTTATGACATCTGCCAACACGTTCATTATAAATATTGCCGTCGGCGTATATACGGAGGTTTGGAAATTGGTCGAGAGTTTTGTAATCAGCTGTCATAAAAAGGGAGAATAAAGGTGGGTGTGTCTCGTTTAAGTGTATTGTCTCTTTAAGTAGATAAAAAAAATGTAAATCCACGAAACCGCGCGCTTTTTTCTCGCTATAGGTGCAGAGGCCCAGAGGCAGGACCAGCGAAAAAGATGTGAACGAGCTTGCGAGAAAATCGATACCTAAACTTTGTTTTAGGAG
>VMHT01131490.1_pt1 | contig 18591 bp, 16 predicted proteins | sample 4693611 | NCBI WGS metagenome assembly VMHT01 (sample SAMN12280063, study PRJNA550983) | marine metagenome | isolation source: seawater sampled from same location over 5 years 0.02-0.2 micron viral filtrate | place: USA: collected off the coast of southern California halfway between the port... ...
ATATGCGATTCAAGACACAATAGTTGTATGATTTGGCGCCGAGAGAGGGATTTGAACCCCCGAGGGAAGATCCCACGCGATTTCCAGTCGCGCGCACTACCAGGCTATGCGATCTCGGCCTAACCCGTGCGGTGGCTATTCTCCGTTTAACATTCACGCCCATAAATCGCCAACCATTATAGCGAAAATACTCAAAGGTGATTCGACTAGCGTTAGCCATGACCGAGCCATCAGGTGAGTCAACTGAGACTACTGATGGGATGCCCTTTAGGCTACGTGATATGGATTTAAAGGTCAAGATAGGCGATATTCACCCAATTTTTGAGCGAATTGATGAAATCAGAAAGCAGTGGAAATTCATGTTTTTACTCGCCAAGAATGATTGGAAGAAAGAAAATTACCTGATGCTTGGATTTGGTGTTTTAGCATTCATCCTCGGTGCAGTGTCTGCAGACATTGTATCAGGTGGAGATTCAATAGTAACTGGAATGGATGGCATTACCGGTGCTGGCTCATTTTCATTCTTTCAAATGTTGCTATCAGTTGTCTGTTGGGTAGTCTTTTTGTACTTTGTTTGGGTTGATTTCCCAGTAATGAGGATCCATTCAATCACTATGATGTTAGTTTGGAATGGTATGATTATTTCTAACGTATTTTTCCACCAAAATAATCCAGATTGGCCTTCTGAAATGGCGTTGTCGGACATGATGTATGGCACACTGATTATGCTGGTAGTTGTCTTCTTCACTTACTTCTTCTGGAAAGCCGTAAGCGATACAAGAGACCTCCATGTTCAAGTACATCACGTTCATGAAGATGTTCGAATTATGGAGCGGGACATGTATGAACACTCACTTGTTGGTTGGGGGTCAATGTTACTTGTTTGGTTCTCGGCAACCTTCATTTCTTCATGGAGTGGTGTGAATTTTATTGCATCAAGGAATAATGAGGCATACTTCACACTTATCGTTCATGTACTGACAGGTGTAATCCTTATACCGTTGATATTAATGCTGATTTGGTACCCTCAAAGAATGCTTGGTACTACATCAAAGATTAGTACATCTGCAGCCTTAACAGCTGAAATAGAAATGAAACAAGAGCAACTAAACATCTCTACTGATGCAAAGTGTCCTGAATGTAATGCTTCTGTTAGTTTAACAATGGAATTAGATGGTCAAATCTCAGTACCATGTCCTGAAGAAGGTTGTGAGACTAAATCAGGCATTATCGGTTCAATATGTTCTGGTTGTAACAAAGAATTCCCATCACGATTTAATTGTCAATCATGCAATACTAATATTCCATATGTTGATACAATACCGGATACGGAGGCATGGTGATGTTTTCCCATTTGCGCGACGACTTCCCGACTTTAAGAGGAGACAATGCACCTGCATACTTGGACAATGCTTGTGTAACCTTGAAACCAGATTCCGTAATCAATTCAATTAGTGATTACTACAGCATGTACCCCGGATGCGGTGGTCGTTCAGTACACAGATACGGTACACAAGTATCACGTTTGGTTTCAGAGGCTAGAAAATCGATTGCTAAATTCATCAACGCTGGCTCAATTAATGAAGTTGTTTTTACCAGAAACACCACGCACTCAATCAATCAGATTGCCAAAGGTATGACTTGGGAAAAGGGTGACGTAATTATTACAGGAGATAGAGAACATAATTCAAATTTAGTTCCATGGCTTCAATTAGCCGAAGAGCAGGGCATTGAACATAGAATTGTGGAATCTAACCCCGATAATACATTCAATATTGAAAAATTTGAACAACTATGCGAAGAAGTTGGTGACCGACTAAAAATGGTCTCGCTAAGCCAAGTTGGCAATCTAGATGGAATTTCAATACCGATAAAAAAAATCGCCAAGATTACCCACCAATATGATGCTTTGATTGCGGTTGATGGCGCCCAATCAACACCTCATATGAGAGTCGATGTGCAAGATTTAGACATAGATTTCATTTCATTTTCCATTCATAAAATGTGTGGGCCATCAGGAATGGGCGGATTATGGGGCCGCTATGATCTGCTTGATTCACTTCGCTCTATCCAATCAGGTGGACAAACTGTAGAGACTTCGCATTATGATTCAATCAAATGGGCAGCACCCCCATCAAGATTTGAAGGAGGCCTAGGGAACTTTGCAGGCATGATTGCTAGTGGCAAAGCAATTGATTACTTATCTAAGTTAGATATGAATGCAGTTCATGAACATGAAATTAAGCTTAATCGGGTTATTACCAACAAAATCAAACATCTAGATGCGATTGAAATCATCGGTCCAGAAGACCCTAAACATAGAGGTGGAATTTGTTCGATATTGATGGGTGACTTACCATCCCATGATATCGCAATTTTGCTTGATGAGGCTGCTGGTGTAATGGTTAGAAGTGGCCAGCACTGTGTGCATTCATGGTTCAATGCACGTGGTCATCAAAACGGCTCGCTTAGAGCGTCTGCGTATTTCTACAACACAGAGGAAGATGCAAACCTTTTTGCCGATACCTTCACAGAAGCCGTCGAAGCATTTGGTTGATTTGTATGGATGAGTTGTTAGATATTGGAGTTCAACCAGCAACTCAAGATGCACATTTGTTGACTTATACACACACTTCGAAGAGATTTGTTGGGTTCATGGTCGGCCTAACGGTTTTGTTGGTATTCTCTTCAGGCTATTTGATCGAAATTTTCAAAGAAAACAATCCCTTTGCTATTCGGCCGACAGAAGGCGCGTTAGAGTCCCAAGAGGTATATGGTGAATTAATCCAATCTGACATCAAAGGTCTAGATGGAACTGGAGTCAAAGTCTGTATTGTTGATTCAGGTATCGACACTACCCACAAAGACCTCTCTGGAATTAATCTTGTAGCATGGCGAGATTTTGTCAATAATCAGGAACAACCCTACGATGATCAGGGTCATGGAACAAGCATGGCTGGACTATTGGTTGCTGACGGTTGGATGAAAGGAGTAGCTCCCGAAGTTGAGTTAGTTGTTGCCAAAGCACTATCTGGCAATGGGACAGGCGATGATGGCGTTGTAGCGGATGCGATAGACTGGTGTGTAGAGCAAGATTCCCAGATTATTTCCCTATCCCTTGGTGGAGCGCCTGGTTTACTTCCGTTCAACCCGTTTGGTGGAAGAGACTCTAGTGATGCTGCAGATGACGCAATAGACCAAGGAATAGTTGTAATTGCTGCTGCTGGAAATGATGGTGGACCAGATGATGATGGAGATGTAGCTCATCCATCCAGTGAGAGATTAGTCATCTCTGTAGGCGGTCATACCGAAGACGGCAGTCATTGGAGTGGTTCTTCAACCGGAGACAACAATGGCAATCTTCTACCACTTATCCTTCCAAGACAAGACCCCCACAAAAAACCCGAAATAGTTGCTCCAGCAAAGGGCGTCCCTGTAATAAATAACGACGGAACTTGGTCAATTGTTGACGGAACAAGTGCTGCTACAGTGTTTGTTACCGGAGCCATCGCCTTGTTACTCGAAGCGGTGCCCAGTCTCGCAGCCAATGAGACCTCAGGTTCATCGGCCAGCGTGATTCAAATCAAGCAGGCACTTATGGACACAGCAAAACCGCTGCCAGGCCAAGACGGACATGATGATGATTATGGCTATGGAATGTTGCAGATTGAAAATCTAATTAATTCGTTTGCTCAATAATAATCACTTGGGTAAGAAAGTGACTATCGTGCCCTCAAAAACCGGAATGAATGCTATGAAGTAGTTTTCTTGGGCTGATTTTATCAACTCAATCCAATTATTGAATCCATTTACCATGGCCATTTGTAATTCATCTGTTTCATCGACCTCTCCGGAAGGAACCAACGGTTCAGTTGCAATCAGAACACCATTTGGCGTAAGTAATTGCAAACAACTCTCAATTGATTTTGCTAAGACTTCTGGTTTTTCATCGACAATTATCGCATCATAATCAGTTTCTAATGGCGCATCACCCGTTTCTAAGCCAGTGATGGTTGCGGCCTTCCATGCAATGGTTTCTGCAACTAGGGTTTGTAATTCACCGACCTTAATATTGGTCCACGAGGATGCTTCATATCGATCAACTAATCGCTTGATGATAACAGCGAATTTGTTTCCCTGTTCAACAATATCATATCTACTTGGCTTTGATTGGTTTTCAAAGAGATCTAGTAACCATGCACTTCTGTGACCGATGCTAGCACCTACCTCCAATAATTTGTTAGGATTGATTCGGTATAATGCATCTCTAACCCTCCTAATGACCGAAATTGACCATGTTGACAAACCCATGTGTTGTAATTGTTCGTTAATATTAGCAGCAATCAGGGGCTCGTCTCTGGGCAAATCTGCCGGCTTAGAAAAAAAGTGACTCAGAAGTTCGGAACGATCTGGAATAGTAGCACTCTCATCGCTCATGATTTGGCCAATTTATCCCGATTGATGAAGTCTCGTATCACAAAATCATCCGATTACTTGAAACCTAATGGGCTGTGGGAGAGTTGATAGCATGAGTGATGAAGTAGTAGATGACGATTCTGATGAAGTCATTGAAAATGTCACTATGTGCGATGAATGCAATGAATACACAGAGCATGAAATCCTCAAAGAGCGTAAAGTTGGTTCGGGTAGTGACTTATTGGTAAAGTGTAAGACCTGCTCAGGGGTAACCAATTTGCAGATTAGAGAACCAAAGTCCGTTTTAGTGCCATTTATTCTAACCGACGGACCAAGTTCGACCAGAGTTGAATTAGAAATTGATGATGACGAAAAGTTTGTTATTGGTGATGTATTTGAAGAAAACGAAATGTTATGGTCAATCAATCAAATAATTGACCAAGAAGGACGTAAAAAGAAAAGGATAGTTGCTCCTGAAGCATCAGTAATTTCCGCTCTTAGGACTGATATGGTTAGGGTGAAGATCACCGCAACACGTGGCGAACAATCAGATTCGTCTTCAATCCTAGTTGATTATGGAACTAAGTTTACTGCTGATACTAAAATAGACTACCAAGGTGAAGTTTGGCGGATTAGGGCAATTCATACCGGTGCTGGAAGGACTCTAAGAGGGACCGTTGAAGCGCAAGATATCAAACGCATCTACCTGCATGAACCGCCAAACCCTCAGCACTTTGAACCTAAGACACCGAGAGAACGCCGCCAAGCATGGAAAGAAGGCCGTCTTGGTCATAATCCAAATCCAGAAGTGCCCAAAGAAGTCACAAAGAAGCGTGTTACACCGAGTAACAAGCGAAAGAAAAAGCGACCTAGAAATTAATCATGGTCGGTTAGTCCAAGGCATCAAGAATGCCTTGGCAACTTGAGCACCAACAGTTGGATTTTCCTTTAGTCTACGAATGCTATATTCATACCATTTTTCCCCATATGGAATGTATACCCTCGTTCTATGCCCCTGTGCAGCAAGTTTTCTTCTCAATGGCCCTCTTACGCCTAACAGCATCTGAAATTCATAGCCTGGGCCCTTACCAGTTCTGGGCTGACCAGAGTTTTCTCTAGGATCTTCAATACCCGGCCCCATACCATATGATTTCAATGCGGATAATGCATGGTCAATGACTGGTTTATCATGGGATGCAACGGCACAATAAGCACCGGCTGCCAACATCTTATCGATACTAGCATTTGTCGCACTTACAATTTCGCTATATCCTGTATGTGCGATTTCCTCTGGTTCAAGATAGATGCCTTTACAAATACGATAATCTGCACCAGCACCTAATTTCTGTTCTAGGTAGTCAATATCATCCAAGGTCCTAAACAACCGCCCTTGGTAAACAGTTCCAACATTGGTCAATCCTTCTTCATGCAGACTTACCACCACATCAATTGTGTCTTGAGTAACTCTATGGTCTTCCATATCCAGTCGGACAAACATATCATTTTTACCAGCCATTTCGACAAGGTTCTTGATATTTTGATAACCTTTCTCAGCATCGATAAGTAAACCAAAAGCAGTTGGTTTTATGCTCAAGTTTGAATCCAATTTATGTTTGATAATTTCCTCAATTAATCTAGCATATTCATCATAGAAATATTGCGCTTCATCCATTGTCGAGATTTCTTCTCCAAGTACATCGACTGTAAAGCAAGCATTCTCGTTACTCAGCCGTTGCATTACCCTTATTGCATCATCTATGTTATTGCCGGCTACATAGCGCCTGGAGACCCAGCCAACAAACCACTTGGGCATACGGATTGTCGTTCCAACTACAAGTTTGGAGAACCAGCTAGTCATTGCAACCCCATCTAGTGGTCTGTGAGGGGATTCATGAGGCTTGTGATTATTTGTCTAGCATCTCTGTAATCTGTCTAGTTGTAAGTAATGGCATCTCTAGTACTGCCAAATGGTCACGGATTGCTTGTCTTTGCCACCCTCGAAATGCTTTTTTATCCATCGAGAATACAATTTGTCCGTTGGGAAAAGCCTGTTTCGTAGCATCTAATGCCGAATCTATCGACTGTTTCCAAGTACCTCCAGGCGGGCTATTTTCCTCGTCTTTCTTCTCGAAAGGCAAAGCATATGTTGCCAACATATGGCCTAACCAAACACCATCCATCGACGCTAATTTATTCGCTCTAGGGGCATAGTGACCGCCCCCTAGAGTGATGAGTACTAATTCTCCAGCGTTTTCGTCACCATCCCATAATCCCGTATGTTTGCCGTCAGTAAATCCCATTCCATCACTGATTATGCTGGCTAGTAACTCTGCAGCACCTTCGTGAGACCAAGTTTCATTTGTGGAACCGATTTCAATAAATAATGCAGGAACTTCTAACCAAGGACCATGATGAGTTACTTCCAAAGTCAACTCAAATTGACTTGCTAAATCAGTTCCCTCGACATAATTCTGCAGCATTTTCCACCATGACGAAAGTCTAGTTGAGGGAGGCGCTGCATAGCCAGATTTCCCACCAAATTTTGGCTGCTCATCTTTCTTGAGATGTGGAACACCAATGGGGTGCAGGGTCAAGGAAGGTTTGCCACTTGCTGCGGCGTGCCTGGATGGGAAAATAACCTCCGATACGAACTCTCCGGTTTGCTTGTGCCATCGTTTATCGATATCATCTTCAAACAGGATACCACCTTCAAACATCCACATTCGCACATCATTGTATCGGTAAGCAGATTTACCTTCCACTGCTCCTAATTCTTCCCAATTGAATTTAGCCAGCAAATATTTTGCTTGGTTGTATGACGCAATATCGCCTGAGTTAACCGCAAGAATTGACACTTGCTGGCTGGTCATGGCATTCTGTAGTTGCCCATATTATTGATTCCTTCCATACGAGATTTGACAAACCACAATCACTCCGACTCAACATGGCGTGGGGGATTCCCGAACAACTCGGCTTTACGCCAAAGCATATTTTGCGTCATAATGGGGGATATGTAGTAGTTGGTGTTGATGGTGATTTACAAAAAATATCATCTGATGGAAAATTGATTGGTGAACCAGTAAGACCATTCCCCACACCTATCAGAGATGCAGTAATTGTTGATGACTGGTTAATTGCGACTTGGTTAGATCAAGAATTATTACTAGCACGCATGGCTGCGCTTGATTTGCAAAAAGATTTCACAGAGGGAGTAAATAGGGGTGACTTAAGAGTTAGAAGAACTATCGATAAATCTCTTCATCCCTCCGGAAACGAATGGTCCCATGTGCTAGATGCAGAGCCAATATCTCTTCAATCAAATCATAATTCTTTTTCCTTTGTCTTATGGCGGAAAGGGATATACAATCTGAGTGTAAATTCGATAGAGAATTGGCGAGCACCTGAACCTTCGTGGCCAAAATTAGCCAAAATACCAAGGGCAATGGAAACTGTTGCAACTACTTGTGATGATGAGACTTTTCAAATATGGTCAAAAGGTGGTGGAATAATAACTTACGAGATAAATTCCGGCAAGGTAATTGATCAGAGAATTTTGGAACTCGACGGTTATGTTAATCAGGTTTACAAAACAGGTAGCCATCATTTGATCCTTTACAATAACTCACATGTAGCCTTGTACGAGGATGATAAAGTTGTACTAAATGCAAAACTATCCGGGCCAATAAATTATGCTGAGTGGAGTGAATCAGAACAAGGTTGGCATATCGCCGGTTGGAGAGAACTACTATTTTTGTCAACCACAAAACAAAATAGAATTCCATTGCAGGAAATCGCAGTGTTTATTGATGGGGAGACTGGTTTGTACCTTTGCAATGATGGACAATGGGACATCATAGATACCCAAGAAGAGGAGTAAAACTCACTCGCCCTTCATTTCGGTGTAACCACATCGGCCACACGATTTGCGGTTTGCGTGTTCTGCAAGGAAAACACCAGGACCACATGTCGGGCAGAATTCAGCCTTGCGAACCAATTTCCCATCATCACCAATTGAATATTTGTTGTACTTTGCAGCACTGTTTGGCCCATCTCCCATTACTCATCGCCTCCTTCTTCTGCAGCTGACTCTGCTTTAGCAGCACGTAGTGGCTCATGGCGCTTGTGAATGTATTCCGGTTCAACTTTCATTGATTCTTCATCCTCGTAAATATATGCTAGACCAGTAGTTAGTGGTTGTCCAAATCTGGTGTTGCAATCCTTGATTACAATGTACTCAGGATTGGACTTTGGTTCTAGTGTCTTTACTAAATCCATGACCTCTCGGCGCGATGGAGTAGCTTTTCCGCTGTGCCTCCAACTGAATTTAATTTCCACACGGTTCAATAATTTGTTTTCCATTCTCTCAACAATTTCCATATGTATCACCTTATCTTGTATTTACTTTGAGTGCGTATTTTCCAGGTCTGTCGACATTTAGTCGCTTAGCAATTTCTGAACGCTCTGGATTCATAATTATGACATAGCCCTGCCAATCAGTAGTAACTTGTGCACTAGGGCATCGATTACATTGTGGAATGTCGTTCTTCTTTTCTGGATCAGGTAGAATGATACTACATTCTGCGCATGCAAAAGGATTCTTAGCCATTATTTTCACCTCACTCGTTATTATCTTCGTCAATCCAAGAGTGGCAGCCAAGACCGGGTTGCTTACTTGTCAAACCTATCTTTGACCTTCTTGGGTCGCTTGTATCAGGGGATAGAGAAACAATTCTAGCCCTTATCGAATCGCCAATTTGTAGCCTGCGTCCGGTTTGCTTACCCTCAATCCAGCCCATTCCAACGTTAGCATCTACAGTATCATCCATAATTTGTGACTTGTGTAATAGAGCCTCCATTGGACCAATCCTTACGAAAGCACCGAACTCGTTGACTTCTGAGACAACTCCTTCAACAACTTCGTAGTCATCCATGCAGAATAACACCGCATCGAATCTAACACGTTGATAGATCGCACCATCGCCGTGAATGATTCGGCCACGGCCAAGAGGTTGATGGTTGCTTGTGACCAAAACAAATCGATTATCATCATCAAAACGACCCTCGAAAGCTGTCATAGACAGTCTGTCGATGTGTTGGTCGAGTGATTGTCCTTTGCGCATATATTCCGCTGGAATACGTATGGTATCCTCTTTCGTGACAATTTTATACATCTTTTCACATCCTTAAGCCGATTCTAAGGAACGTGGTGAAGAATAGCATGCTATTCTGTCCTTCACCGGCATTACCTCTGGATAGAACCGACCGTAGTCACTTTGGCCACCGACGACCCCTATTTAATTCAAGCGGAATTAATCCAACAGATAATGCAAATGGCGATTGAGTGAAATGGCTAAATTTGATGCATATAACATACTAACTGCCATAAGTCATAACAACCCCTTCGACACACATTATTTCATGACACCTGCGCAAGCCTTGAACCCATGGCGAGTTAAGCAGGCAGTATCGCTAGTATTTCTGTTGATGTTAGTGCCAATGACAGGGTACATGACCAACACGGATAATTCACCAGTGCTCGGTGAGGCGTCGCTCAATTTCAACTCGGCTAGTTCGTGGGATTCTATGGAGCAACCATGGGGTCAATATTCTCGAGTCCCTACACACAATGGAACTATGCCGATTCATTCACCAAGTGGTGGCCCAGGCTCTGGCAGTGTTGCAAATCTTACCAGTTTTGGGATTATTGATTCACCAACAGTTAACTGGGTAGCCACTGATGATATTGATGGGTCTGATACTTATGGGTCAATTATTGGTGATTTTTCTGCCAGTATTGTATCTACGCCAGCAGCTGTTGAAAGATGTGGTGAAGGTGAATTATTTGCTGTTATAATCACAAGTGATGGAGGCGGTAGCAAACTAAGCATTGTTTCTGGCGATGAAGCAAAAATAGCTTGGGAGGTAGATTTGGGTCAGACTCAAACAATCAGGTCAACACCAATGCTGACTGATATCAACGCCGACGATAAACCTGAAATTATTCTGGTTTACGACACTGACTCTTCACTAGAAATTGAAGTTTGGTCGCCGGAATTGTCCTGTTCTGAATCTGGTTGGGTTAAATCCGGCCATGAAAACGAAAAGATGTGGTCTATGAGCGATACAGACTACAGCATCGGTATTGATAGCCCTCACTTCCCCACAACACAAAGCAACCATAAATCAGTAACACAACCAATGCTTGCTGATTTAGACCTAGACGGTGATGCTGAGTTAGTGCTTGCCATTGTGGACAAGGATTCTGAAAACCCAACAGTTGCTGCATTAACTCTTACTACCTCAACACCGAATGATTTTGATTGGGAAGTAGTGTTAGACCGTGGGACACATCCTTCAGACCCTTCTTGGGGAATGCTTGATGATGATTCTACTGCAATAGTATTGACAACAATTGATTCCAATTCTGGCAACATGTGGATTTGGCGAATTGATGGCTCGTCAGGCTCCTTGGATTGGGAAAGGGTATCGGTTAGCGGTACTGATTCAGATTCCGATGCGCCACGTTTGCGCCTACCTGGCCCTGTTGTTGTTCAATTGGATAATGATGCTGCTCCGGAAATGATTTTGACCATTCCAACCGACGCTAACGGTAGGTCTCCTGGCAATGGTGCACGATTTGTCGCCATGGAAATGACATCTACGGACGAAATTTTTGAGTTCCGTACGCCAAACGGATATTCAGATTCACAACCGTTGCCAATTGATACTGATGAAGACGGAATCCACGATCGATTATGCTGGGTCACATGGTATTCTGAATCTAGTGTATCTTTCAATAGGAAAGGAATGGCAGGGTGTCATGATATATCTGCAGACCCACCAATTAAGGAATGGTCAAAAGATATGCAAAGGGGTAGTGGTAACGACAATGATGAAATTGCCGTATCACCCCCTATATGGATGGACATAAATGGCGATTCATACGCTGAATTGATAGTTCCTTTCGGTAAGCGTTTGTGGGCCTTCGACGGAGAAGATGGCACTTCTTCTGAAGTTTCTGACGGCTGGTCTTCTCCACTTGGTATGCCAAACAGAGTTTGGTCGGCACCTGCTGTAGCAGATATGGATAACGATGGAACATTGGACATACTAATTGGCGACACACTAATTTCACAAAACGTTGCTGACTTTGCTCCACTTAGTGATAATCGTGGTATTAGTTTCAATCCGAGTCAGCCAGACCCGGGTAACACTGTAACAGTAACTGGCCAGTTTAGCAATGTTGGAACGCTGAGTAATGAGGATGATTTAGATGTGGTAATTACCCAAAATGGCAATGAAATTGCCCGTCAACGCTTCACTGATGTTGAACCTGTGGCACCTTCCGGCAATGGTGGGCCATATACATTCAGCGTTGATATTGTTGCTGAGCTTGGAATCCACAGTTTTGAGTTGATACTCGACATTAATGGTAATTTAACTGAGGCTAGGGAAGATAATAATCATGCTCTAGTTGAATTAGTGGTAGTAGAGCCATACGCTGCTCAGATAGACATACCAAACCAAATTCCCAGGATTAATCCAGGAACTACTGAAACAATCACTGTATCCATGCTTGCAACCGGATCAAGAACCGAAAGTTGGACATTGAGTTGGGATGATTCAAACCTCCCAAACGACTGGTCAATCGTTGCAGACAGTAATCAAAATCTGAATCCAACTCTTATTCCGGGAATTGCACAGCAATTTGTTTTCATTGCATCAATTCCAGGATCTGCTTTGGGAGATGACAATTCCTTTGTCGCGCTAACCTTGACATTGGACAGTAACACTGAGATAGAATTTAATTCAATTTTACCGATTGAGGTTTTGCGTACAAGAGGTCTGTCTATTGTCGGCCCTAGTGGCCTAGACAGCACAGAAGGTTACGGCAGACCCGGTGACATCGCAACTGCGTGGATGATGGTTGAAAATTTAGGTAATGCCTATGAAACTACGACTTCGATAGATTGGACTGCTCCATCATGGGGAGGCACGCCAACATTACATGACAATAGTGGAACTGAAGTGTTCTCATTGAATTTAGCCCCTGGTGAAGTAGTCGAGTTATTGGTAAATCTGAACACTCCGATTAATGTACAATTGGGCTCAGTAACTGCCACCACCATGACCATGTGCATCGGAAGCGGGCAAGAGACATTATGTGAGGATTTATTCGTTAATCTAACCGCAGCCTCAGTTACAGTCGAGAGTATTCATCAAAGGACATTACCAAATCAGACACTGGAATGGTCAGTAGAAGGTCTGATTCCCAGTGACGGTGTAATGTCTTGGAATATTGGCTCTGCAAACATGATTCATTCAAACTGGGTTTGGACTGTTAGTGGAGACTTGTCGTTTGACGGCAGCAATATTGGTGCATCCGGTAATCCTGATGAACCTTTTAGCGGCAACATATACTTACAACTCCCTGTAAACGCCATACCTCAAAGACACTATTTCACAACCAATTCTCAGTCAGATGATTATCACGGGCTTTATTTCACTCTTCATGTCTTGCAAGTGTACAGAAGTTCAGCTACGATAGTCCAACCAGTTCCAAACAATCTAGGAGAACCAGTTTCAATGTTTGTAGAAATAACTAACCAAGTTTTATTGCGATTAGAGAATCCAGGTAATGGTCAAGATGACTTCCTACTATCCACAGAAGTTATCGCAGGACCAGAGATGACTAGCCCACCTGTAGTCACTGTTGTCGAATACAACCCGCAAAGAACTTTAGGTCCACTAGCAAGCACAATAGCCACAGTTGACATTACTTTATCGGAGGATACACCAGCACAAGAACCGTTCATGTTGCGGTTTAAATGGCAATCATTGGAGGGAGAAAATGTTGAATCTATCGTTGATTTACTTATCGAAGCGGAGCCGGACCATAGTTGGGATCTAGATTTTGCTGGCGGCCTTAACTATAACATACTACCATCCGAGACTTTGAACCTAAATTTCACCGTCAAAAATACTGGAAATGCATTAGACAACATCTTAATAAAACCTGATTTTGAATTAAATTATTTCGAGAATGATGTGAGCATTTGGTCTTCTCTAAACAAATCTTATGATGATATAGCTGTTAATCAAACTGTATCAATGGACCTCAGTGTAATAGCACCTAGTAATACATGGAGTGGTACAACCGCAACACTAAGACTCGATTTATACTCTGACGACCTATATGTTAGCAATGTTTCCTTGACGCTTAACGTTATTCAAATTTCAGGTTGGCGACTAAATCTCTCTGATACTAATCTGATAATTGCACCAGGTGGGCAAAATTTGACGCTAAATGTCGAACACTTAGGTAATTTGGCAAGACAACCTTGGTACAGTAAAGCAGGTGAAGGGTGGAACATTACAGTACCACAAAACGGCAATACTGTTCAACCATATGATGATACAACTGTAACCATATTTGTCACACCCCCTAGCAATTCTGTAGCAGGTGAAGTAGGTGTCCTGCGCCTAAGAGTATCAGATGGAGATGGCTCAGGTCAAACAATTCAGGAAGTTCCAGTACGAGTAGGTTCTTCACCAAGTATTGACTTGTATTCTAAGGGAGATTGGTTAGTAAATAATAGTCAAGAGAGTATGCCGACTACTTGGATTGAGAACACGGGCAATGATCTAGCAATTTTGAATTTAAATGTCATTGGAGTTCCAAACGACTGGACTGTCAACTACCCTGAAACGATGGTTGTATCGCCGGGTCAGGTCATTGGACTGCCAATTGGTTTGCTGCCCAGTACGACATGGGATGGCTCGACTATATCGATAGATATTGCAGTGACTCATCCAGTATTGGGCACACAGAGTATCACGATGAATCTCAAGCAATCTGATTTTGCTTTCACTTCATCACCAGTAATATCTGGCGTTGTTGGTGAACTAGCAACAATTTCTACAACCAACGACGAAGTTTCAGTGACTAATGACATTAGTTTATCTGACTCAACATTAGTTGTGATGATTCCGAATACCAAGCAGAACATTACCCTCAATTCATTGGATGGAATTGATGAATATTACATTCATTCTGCAGGATATACATTGCCAGAATATACTGCCAGTTGTAGTTTCATATCATCCTCGATGAGTGAGTTGGGAATGATGATTTTATCAGATAAAATTGGCTCCTGCTCATTAACTGCGGCACAAGACACTAGGTTCTCAGGTAGTGTTGTTGTTTTAACCAGCGCAGGTGAAAATGTACCTCTAGAGCGGAGCCAATTCTCAATCGCACAGGATCAATCAAGTACATTTGACATAAATACCTCGAATTGGAAGCCAGAAGCTGGAAGCCTCACACTTACTCTACTGGTTGTAGATTCTTATGGTAGAGAAATAGTCGTTGAAACAACTGAAGTTATCTCTCGTTCTGACGGTTGGAATATTGGAATAAGTGAAATGACTGCAGAAGAAAACATTAGAATAGCCTTAACTCGAACTTCTTACCAGAGATTAGTAGACGTCACCTGTACAATTATTTTGGATTCTCCAGATAATCCTTGGACTCAGTCGATAATTGTGGACATAGGTGGTATAGATTATGCCCCTATAATTGAGATAAAAGACCCTGGAGTATTCTCCAGTAATGATGAGATTAGAGCAGAATTTAGATGTACATCGCCATATGATATTGATGATAATCCCGACGATGACACAGCAGAGGCTTTTTATCAACCTCCTAAATCTGAAATCATCGAAAGTTCTCAAGTTATATTCAGTCTGTTTACGATAGTAATCATCCTTGGCGGAGCATACTTCGCTGGTTTACTTACACCAAATAAGCCACGTAAAACTAAACCTGCAAAATCTAACCAAGAACCTAGTATAACTGAAACAACTGAACAGGATGATAAGATAGAAGATATTGTTGAAGAAGATATCGATGATTTCAGTTTGGAAATTGAACAAGATAGTAATGAGGATATTATGGAAATTATTGATCTTGATGAATCTGAATCTACAATATCCCAAAGTATCGATGATTCCTCGGCATCTGGCCGACTTGCATCGCTTCGAGATGAAATTATGACCGATGATAAGCCAGTAGACACTAGGCCGATATCTGATAGAATGGCTGATTTCTTTAATGACTAATTGCAAGGTATTAATTCAGTTGGCTTATTGCCCGTAACATGGACCTCAACCAAGCAAGTGGTACAACCACCGCTTTCTACACACTTCATTCCTGTGATGGTGAAATAGCCCTGCAAATATCAGAGATTCTATCATTAGAAGAGAAAGCAAGATCTCAAAGTTGGACTAAATTAATTCAAGGTAATCCTAGTTTGGAGCAGCGACTAATAAATCAGGGAATTTCCCAGCCACTAAAATTGGATTCTATTTCATGGGATGATTCTATGATACTATTTCTTTGTTCGATAAATGTCGATGAGGACGGGAAACCAATGGGCATTGGAGAGAGTTTGAAACGTGAGAAATTTGGAAGGTTTCCATTTGATGACGGATCACTTACTAGCTACATAATTGAATTCCTACGACCCAATGTAAGAGTTAGTAAATCTAATGAAGTCTTTGAAAGAATTATTCACTTATTGAGAAAGTTATCATCTTTTAATCACAATGGCGATTATACCCACCCTAGATTCAATGGGGGTATGGGAGGAATGAATATTCTAGGATTTCTGAGTTTAGAAGAGGTAATAGAAATCAGAAGATTACTATCAGGAAGGAATTGGTCTGTTGCATCTGATGAACCCCTCGATGGAGGCGTAAGGGATGCAATAAAGCACTTACTTGCCATGCTTAGAGCTGCTGAAAGAATAGATTCCGGCGTAATGCACAGAGCGCATTTGTGATCAGAACTTTTCAGAGGTTAGTCTCTCATACATCGACGCATATAGCTCAGCAGTTTGGTCAATCACACTCTGCGGCAACTCTGGAATTGGTGGGTCTTCAGTGCCTTCATCTCTAGCCATTTTCAGTTCTGCTTGATGCCCTGTCTCGATGTAATGGGTTCTAACAAATTCCTTAGACAACTCAATGCATTCTCCGTTTTCATAAGCTTCAGCATCCCACCAACGATCTTCATCTAGAGTGCCAAAGGTATCGACCAATACCACTTTCCTGTTTGGACCGAGAGCAAATTCCTTCTTACCGTCAACATGAATGAGGCCATTCTTTGCCGCCTCTCTTTCAATCAATGCATCAACTTTCAAAACTACGTCAAAAATTGCATTGAGCTCTTCTTCAGTGATATTTGAAATCTCCAGTGCTTCTTCAGTTGTGATATTTCTATCAAACTTCTCAAACTTTGTAGTAACTTCCAAAAACGGCTTGCTAAGTTTTGTTCCATACTCACAATCCTCCGCAACACCAAGCTGTTCTGAGGTTAGTTCACCACGCTGGAATCTACGCCAGGCTGAACCAGAAAGATAGTGACGACAAATGATTTCTAGAGGAACGAATACCCATTCCATATCTCTTGGAATAGCTCCTGGCTCTTTGATTACCTCGACTTTCCTTACGAGGCATCTGTCAGCAGCATTGACTTCTACCAGATGAGTCCCACATATTCCTTCATCTTCTATTAATTTGAACCAATGTGCTGTGGTTCGGTTTAACGATTCACCTTTGCGAGGAATTAATGATGGAATTATCTGGTCGAACACAGAAATCTGATTGGTAAATCTAAATTCTAAGATATCTGGGTCATCTGTTGACCAAACTTGCTTTACTTTGCCTTGATATAGCATCTCGCCCATAATTATGTTTGACCCAAATAGGCTTTTGAACATTTCACAACCAAATCAGATAAGTCCCAAGGCGTCTTCAATTCTATTCATTTCAGGTCCAGTTGTTTCTGAACCGGCCAGTGCACCATTGTTTGAAGCGCAAATACCTGCACCAACATAGGGTGATCCAAAGCATGCGGTACCGACCATAGGAGGTACTTGCATGACTTGTTCAATCAGCATAACTTCCTCTGGAGTTACATCTGGATGAAGCAGAATACCTTGGTCGTTGGTAACGCCTAATGATCCCACTACATCTTGCCCAGCAATTGTAGTGGCAACAACATCAACTTTCATGACCTCTGAAATAATTTCCAGCCCTTCTTCTGGAATGCTTGGACTCGCAACAACCCCTGATTCATTTGCCAATAGGAGATTACCTGCGGTGTTGACTCCACCCTCCATGACAATAACATCTCCGTAAGATGTTAATGCATCAATATCAGATTCAGTAGCGATGTCTGCAACAGCCATACCATTTGAGTTACCTGCCAGTAATGCGCCAATTAGATTTGACCCACCTATTGAGAGTTCTACTGATTCAAGCCCTATGACAGAGTCTATTTTTTCTTTCACTGGCTTTGTTAATTCAGGTGGATGAAATACGTACTGGCCAATGCTTGCGATATGGATGCCTATTTGGTCACTACCAAATATGTCAGCAGTGTCAATAGTCATCTCGATCAATCCTGCTAAGTCATGGGGTTCTAAAAGAAAGCCGTTTAAAATTTGAATAAAAAAAGGCCGGTGCCGAATAGGCACCGGCCAATGTTAGAGGAATTCGAGTGAAAGAAGAGGGGCACAGTGACTTCCTTTCCCGTGGACTCTCGTACCACAGTATTGGGATAGACGCAGATGGGCTTGACTTCTGGGTTCGGAATGAGACCAGGTAAACACCATCGCTATGACCGTGCACCCATCTTCTCTCGAATCGGATATGGATGCGACTAACGTCGCAGCGAATTGGCATGAATTACTAGACGAAGAGCACTCGCGGTGCGGATACATACGAAAAAAAGATGCTCGAACATTAGTGCTGCTGGACTGAATACGTCGCCGAAGCTTCGTACTTACATCCGCAGTCTATCATCTCGTCTTTTACGAGCGTTCTGAGGTGTCTCGTCTATGGGGTGGCTTCGAGCTTAGATGCTTTCAGCTCTTATCCTTCAGGGCGTGGCTACCCAGCATTGCCTTGTCAGACAACTGGTAAACTAGTGGCCCCAAGCCCTCGTTCCTCTCGTACTAAAGGACCTCTTCCATCAGACACCTTACACGATTCTACCACCAAGCAACAAACCTGTCTCACGACGGTCTAAACCCATCTCACGATCCCTTTTAATGGGCGAACAACCCCACCCTTGGGTCCTGCTGCAGACCCAGGATAGGAAGAGACGAC
>VMHT01097602.1_pt1 | contig 18584 bp, 20 predicted proteins | sample 4693611 | NCBI WGS metagenome assembly VMHT01 (sample SAMN12280063, study PRJNA550983) | marine metagenome | isolation source: seawater sampled from same location over 5 years 0.02-0.2 micron viral filtrate | place: USA: collected off the coast of southern California halfway between the port... ...
CGAGGAGATCCTTACTTCTATACAGGGTCAGTGCGACTCCATAGCATCATTGACTCCTACAAGAGATACTCTACAAACTATTGTTGATCAAACATATAAGGATGTCATAGGTAAAGTAGATTACTCTCGATACCTGCGTACTGGAATTCAATCCATTGACGATGTCTTGTACAGAAACGGCTACGGGTCAGGCCAGCTTTGCGTCCTAGCTTCACGGCCAGGGTGCGGCAAGACAGCCTACGCCCTGAACTTCTTGAAGAACGTATGCACGACTGGTCACGGTGTGCTTCTCTTTAATCTTGAGATGGGCGTGAACCAGATAATGAAGCGCATCTTCAGTATCAACTCAGGCTTACATATGCGAAGGTTTGAGGACGGGCTAGCCCCGGAAGATAAGATGCAGACACTGCGGGAGACTACCGAAACCGTGAAGGGTTGGAACTGCTGGATCCGTGACAACGTATATCAACTGGACCACATACTAGCAACTGCCAGAGGTATGCACAGAAAGCATAACGTAAATGGAATCATTATTGATTACTGCCAACTGATAAAGCCTATGTCCAAGAACATATCCAGAGAGCAGCAGGTCGCAGAGATCAGCCGTGAGTTGAAGCTACTCGCAAAGGACTTAGACATACCCGTCCTGTTACTGGCGCAGGTGAACCGTGAATCCGAAAGGGATGACCGATCACCCATCATGTCCGACCTCCGTGAAAGTGGAGCCTTGGAGCAGGACGCTGACAGCATTATATTCCTGTGGCAAACCCTATCAGAGAGGGAACAGGGGACTGACTACGTCCGCTGGACTCTAGCCAAGCAGCGGGAGGGCATGGGATACACCCAAGGCCGAATCCTCTTCAACAAAGGCACTCAGCAGATGGAGGATTACTCGCAGTTTATTTGATATGACCCCATCCCAGAAGCGGACAGTTCGTTACCATAAAATCATTGAGGATTTTTTCGGTGGCTATGTCTGCAACAGGTGCGGGTTCAAGGGTAAGGCAGTGCAGTTTGACTGCCATCACCTGCCGGGCCATCAAAAGACAAGAATCATTAGGGACTTTAGGCGAACGGGAACCCGTGAACAATTCATTCAGGAGCTAGAGAAGTGCGAACTTTTATGTGCAAATTGCCACAGGCTGGAGCATTCCTCTTGACAGAAAACATAGGACACCTATGTTATAATTATTCTACCACACAAATGGTTCGTGTGTTAGTTGGTTCAATAGTATAAATACAAGGTAAGCCGAAGGAGTAATCCTAGGCGAAGTACGGTTTTTTCATGGTCCGCACTTTTGTTCAGTCCTTGGGGGCTGTTCCGTGTTATTCCGGGGCAGCCCCTTTTACTTTAAGTAGTTCGACCTAAGGGTTATGGCCTCAAGAACATCTTTTCTATTGGGATCCTTTTTGAGATAACCCATAAGGACTTCTTTATTTTTATCAGCACCTATGCGTAGCAGGAAGTCAACCTTTGGCTCAATGTCCAAGCTGATTACTAATTTATCTATCTCAGAGATGTTGAGTGCCTGTGTCTTCAACTGCCTCCTGTAATAGTTACGAAGTTTAATTTTGTCTGGGTTATCATCGGACAACGCTAGGATTGCCTTTTCCTTATCTCCTTCAAGATTGTCGTACTTCTCAGAAGTGCTTTCCTTAATGGATCGAGACATATCCGTGTAGTTCCCCGAAAGAATATCCAATACGTCCAGGCTGGATAAACCACCTTCCTTCATGAGTCCAATCTTTTCATCCAAGGAATATTTGAGCAGCTCTACACCCATGTTTTTATAATGAACTCTAGCTTGGTCCAGCCTATTGCTACGGGCTGTATTCATTTCATTGTATGTAGCATCTAACTCCTGCTGGCTTATGTCGCCTGCAATTTTTTTCCTAAGAGCAGAAGTGTATTTGCCCTTAGCTGTCTTCATCATACTAGAGGATTCTGCAAATTTAGCTCTAAAGGAACGATCAGCGTCGTATTCATACACCCTCCATCCAAAGAGGCTCTGAACATTTTGTGCTATTGTTCTATTGCCTATTCCGTTGTACGCATCTTTAAAGCGTTCAAATGTTCTAACTGTACCTGGCTTAAGTATGTCATCATAAATGATAGAGGCGATTACCTTAGTCCTTGCAGCAAGACTTGGATCAATGTAAATTGACTCACCTCGTTCGTCGTAACCGCTAGTAATTTTTTGAATAGTTTGTAGCCCCAACGAACCTCCCTCTGAAAATACTCTGCCCTTCAGTATGGAAGCGTATTCTTCAAATGGCTTTTCTTGGAACCCAGCAGAAAAAGCATCTCCCATAGCGATTTGAGGAAGAATATATTCGGGTGGCACAAACACTCCTCTTCTGGGGTTATCCTTATCAGGATTAATAATAGCTACAGTACCATCCATCCAGAATGGAAGAACGGATTCTTCAAATGCTTGAACTGACTTATCATTCAGACCGTTTTCTTCGTTCTTGAGATTGACTGCTACCTTAGCTCCAGCGGTAAATAGACCAAAGGCTGCCAATCGTTTTGCTCCTAATGCTCTCATAGCGGTAACACTTGCCCTTGACGGATCAAGACCAAAGTCCCTACCAAAATTACCCCTAAGCATTTGCAAAGCAAACTTGCCTTGGTTGTAAGATATTCTACTTAACTCAGCGAAGTGAGCAATAAATGGTTGAAGGAATCCAACTCGACTGCCCTTCCTAACAATTTCACTTAACTTATCGTAGTTAGGAAAAGTATCATTAGTCATTCGAGCAGCCGAAGCTTCAATTTGTTCTGCCGTATAGTCAGGGAAAACCTTTTTTAGTTGCGTCTGCGTGCCTTTCCAAGTGACATAACGCATAGCAACATCCAATGCAGAGTACGCCTTACCACCAAGATCAACCGCTTTGCCTACAAGGTTTTTGTTAAGAATGTTAAAACCTCTTTTTAGGGTAGCTTCCATATCCGCAGCATCAATACTTTTCGGACGAAGGTTGTATAAATCCATCTTATCGAGGTCAGCGTAAAATGCTTTTTTGGCTTCCGGAGATTTACCGGCTACAAACTTTTCTAAACTTCTGAAACTAGCAGCAGCTTTTCGCATACCAGAAAAATTAGGCATGACCCCGTTGGCGGCAGCAGAAGTAACCGCACCTATTGCAGCTACAGGATATGACCCTATGTTACCTATAACCTTAGTAAACTTTGCTGCAAAGTTAAGAGTAAAAAACGATTTAATAGCTCTGTCCGTAAGATCTCTGATGGGTTCATTAATTATAGGACCGTATCTTAACTTGTAGATAGAATCAGCAACCTCTGGATCAACAAAGATATTGGTTTTTCCAGAGACAGTTTTTAGCTTAAGCTCAACTTGACCCTCTCGAAGAGTTCTGCTAGCGACACCACTGTTCAATAACAGATTAGCTATCTCTGCGTCCTCTGCTTTAGCGGATGCAAGTCTTGATAATCTTCGTGAAGTAATTAATGCTCGTTCTGCCGGGTCAGTGATTTCACCTAGCCAAGCTCTTTCAGCTTTACCTGGATTAGCACGTTTGCGTAAAATATTTTCGGACTCCGATGGCCTTAGTCCGGACTTTGATTCCAGCTCCCTTGTTTTAGCGGAGTTACCTTTTAGCTCATTAATTTTCTTTCTTGCCTCAACGGCTGCCTTCTTTGAAGACATACCGGATTGTATATAATTAAATTTTATTTCTTTAAACGCGGCCTTTTCTAGTTCAGGGTTAGGCTTATAGTTAGGATCCTCAAACAATCTATACGGTTGAGTCAAATAGCCACCAGTTGTGTCCATTGATTCTTCCAGGACCGTCCTAAGACTTTCTCTGATTTCCGGGGATAAGTCCATAAACGCCTGGTCATCCATTCCGCCAATCAATCGCTCCCTGAGTTTATTGGTCGATGAACGCCATGCTGATAACTCTGTTTGTATGGGCGTTAGCGGCGGATCTAACTCACCGGTAAGGAAGAATGCGTTTACACTCTCATCTATTGCGGCTTCATTATCGACGTTTGCCTTTTTGATTCTCTGGACTGCATTGTATGCCCTAAGACCAACGGACTCGGCTTCTCGTATAATACCTTTAGCCAGTTCAATCTCGTTTAGTATATCTCGACCTACCACCTTAGAGGGAGCTAGCCAAGAGTTAATTCTATTGAACAAACGACTGGGTCTTTTCTTTGAACCAGGTGCGTAGTTATTTAAGTTACCCGCATCCAATGCTAACTGAGTACGTTGCTTAGAAAGAAGGTTTAATGTTATTTCACGTTGTGCTTGATCAAAAGTTTCTCTCGCGGCTCCAGGCATTGTTGGACGCTCAGGTAAAGGAGCTAATCCGTTTTCTGATCTTGTAATTGGAAGGGACTCGTCAATATTAAATTTTCCGTCCTCTTTAAACAATGGTCTTTCTTTTGGAGTAAATGTTAAATCTTTATAGGTTATCTCTCCCTTAGCTACAAGTTCCATAACTTCTTGTGCAGTCTTGCCCTTAGCCTTATTGATCAAAGCCTTGCTTACGCCAAAGGTTTTATCCCCTGCTAACGCTCCCGTTAAACCAGTGAGAACCTCGACAGCTAGCGCAGCACCAGGAGACAAGTCTTTTTCTTCTGATAGTATTCTACCGGCACTCTGCCCAGCTACTGCGCCTGACTCAACAGCCAAGAATCGACCAGTGTTCTTAGTAGCTTCATCTGTAAACTGTTTAGCAATGTTGACTCCTATCTTACCAGCTTTAGTAGTCGCTTGAGTTTTGGATGCAACTTGTGCTACCTTCAATGCAGGAACAGTAAACCCTACAGCTTCTCCAACAACTTGTCCTGCTAGACCTGCTTTAGTTCTTGCTGGCTCGTCTCTAAGCGGCTGGCGAATAATAAATTCGATACCCTTTCGAATAGACTCACTGCCTCCTATGGGGTTTGTACTAATGTCTCTATCGACGATAGCATTAGAAACCTTGTTGAGTCCAAAAGATATTAAATCAACAGGCGAACCAGCAAGTGTTGCTATACTATTATAAAATTGGTTAGCAAAGTCATCCGCTATAAATTTAGCGTTTTCTACGAACCCTTCGGGATTCTGCTGAATCTCTTCTTCTGAATTAAGACCAACAGAGCGTAATGATTTGATTTCATTAGCAAAGTACTGAGCAGCCTCTAGGTTATTGGCAGCTAAAGCATTCGCTCCAGCTTGCTTTAGCTCTTGAATAGTTGCCATTATTGTTACCGAGGAAGGAACTGATCCTCAAACTTTTTTATTTGTTCAGGGCTAGGAAGGTTGTCTGTCGTTGCTTGATTACTAAGAACAGCATCCTCCAAGTCAGAGGAGTCATCAGTATTCTTTCTGGGTCCAAACACTTCTGATGCAGGTTTAGGACTGCCCGATAAATCTTTGAATATATCTAAAATAGCTAAAATATCATTTGCAGCTACTTCGTCGCCCTCATTATAAAGTTGTCTAGCTCTTTGTAATTGCGCTAATTCACCCTCTAAAGTTTGTAGCGCTGCAGGAGTTGGAGCCTCACCATTCCTTGATGCAGTCATATACCTGCCGTCCTGAGTCACGATCGTAAATCCTCCTATATCTATTACGTCAATGTTAGGACCTTTCATTTTTTGCATGGCTTCAATGATCTTTAAATCATTAGGATCCCGACCACCTTGATCAAAATATGCAGCAGATAAAGCGGATGGATCTATCTCTCCTGTTCCCGCATCTCTGGATGCAGACAAAGCCATATCAAAAGCACTTCTGCTTATTTCTTTTTGTTCTTGCTCAGATTCTGCAGCTTGTAGTTGCAAGCCTGTTAACTGACTAGCTTGCATATTCTGCTTTTGCTGATTATAGGCACTAGCAAATCCAGTAGCAGTCAGTACATCGCGTTGATTGTAGTTACCACTTTCAATCTTTGCATAAGCCTTTCCTACATCTCCACCTGCATTCTTCAAGGCAGATACCAGTGTCGGATCAGCGGCTGCTTGGCCCTCAAGAGAAGCTAGTCCAGCAAGCGTAACCTCCTTGTTTGTTTGGTATTTTTCAATACCTTCACCAATCTGCCTACCAAGGTTAGCTAATGCGCTTGCCTGTATCTCTGCGGCTCTTGCAAAGCCACTGTAGTCCGCGTTACCCAGTTCTGGGCGTATTGTTGATCCTGCTTGAAATGCCATACTATTTAATTTTTGTATTCATCCACTTGCGGATGATTGATTTTACAAGAGGCTTGTTGGAAATGAACTTAGCTATTCTTTCTCCGTACTTCACGTACAGGTTACGGAACCAGGAAGGTGCATCATTCAGCATCCAGTAACGGAACTCTAGCCACTTAGGATTCTCAATGCCGTAGACCTCACGGGCTACCCAACACGGCCCTATAGGATTAATTAAGCCAAGAGCCGCACCACCAAGAGAGCCAAGCATTGAACTCCTGCCAGCACTACGAGAGGCATCAGCCTGAGCCATTGCACCCTGATAATTAACGTCCTGTGACCGCTGTTGCAAGGCCATATTGATACCCATGTTAGGATCAAATAGCTGAGGTCCCATAGGTCCTGCTGCGCCTTGCTGTGCTTGTCCTAGAACTTGACCGCCTAGACCAATAGAAGCTGAAGGACGACCCAAGAGAGTCATACCTACGTCACCTGCTAACTGACGGTTCATGCTAAAAGCTGGTTGTGCAAACTGAGCTGTGTAGTCCGAGCGACCAAGTGCCTCTGCGGCAATGGACGATGAGTCACCGATGCGACCCCTTGCTAGGCTTGCCTGTCTGGACCTTTGTTGTACGTTGCGTTCCTCTTCTGGAGTCAGTTGACCCAAGGCTCGACGGGACATACTCTCTGCTATTTCTGTGCTGAATGGATCAGCGGAACGGTAAGCCTCAACAACTTGAGGTGCGAATCTTTGCAATGCACCCACGTCGGACTCACGCTGTAATTCTAGTTCCGAACGCTGTAATGCACCCGCACGGGTTGACTGCTCCTCTAGTAAATCAAAGAGTCCCCTTTGCCCTGGCGAACTTTCAAGCTGCGCCATCTCAGCCTTAACAGAAGCAATCTGAGAGGCACGATTCCCACCGAGGGAACTAGCTAGTGATTGAACCTCTCTGTTGTATTCGGCTAATTCTTTTTCGTAGTTAGGGTTCTTGGACGTATAAGTCGTGCTACCATCTCTGCCAGGGCGACCCAGTCTTTTTCTGGTAATATTTTTACTTGGAGGCAAACCTGCCGCCGACCGAGCGATCTTCATTGCCTCTGCACTGCTGACACCTCCCTGGCCTGCCTCTAGTCCAGCAAGCTGGGCTTCTAGTCTCTTGTACTGAGGATTGTCCGTGCCGCCAGGAATACCAGTAGCAAACGTATTAATATCCGCAAGCTCTAGTGCAGCGTACTGCGGACGGAACCTCTGCTCTGCGCCGATCAATCGCTCTTGCAATCGAGGGTCAGTAACGCCTTGGTAATTGCTAAAGCCTTTACCGAATAAGTATTCGCCCATTGACTCACCTGGGTCAATAGGTTCTGGTGCTGGTGGTGGTGGTGATGATTTTCCTTTGCCTCCCATAATATTATATGCTTAGTATTCTGTTAAATAATTTAGGTGTGTACTTAACCTTAGTAGGTTTTTGATTCCTGTATCTTACGCCTAGTAGTTTCTTTTGCATAACCTCGGGGCATTTAATAATAAAGTTCTGTGTAAGTCGTTTAAAGGTGTCGGTACTTTCTGCGAATAAGAAGGCCATAAAGATTGCGTTGCCTTCGGGGTCATCGGCCTCCCAATTTTGAACAAAGGGCCAGCCATCTTCCTCGTTGCAATTATACCACATAAATACACCTTGTATATTACCTTCTTCGTCCTGCTCAAAAAGAAAGGTATGCTTTGCCATATGGTAAGCAATGAGGAGCTGCATACGGTCTTCTGGCCATCCCTCTAGTACTCTTCCGTTCTCGTGTTCAACACAAAAATCCACGACCTTATCGATAAAGTCAATGGCTTCTTTCTGTGTAGCATTTTGCAATGCTATTTGAACTGATTGCAGGAGAGGATTCATTTTAAATTATTAAGATTTTACTTCAAGAACAGTCATACTGTATTCCATTAACCCGCCGAGCGTAAAAGCAGAAGCATTGTCTTTGTTGACGAAAGAAGTGCCACTTGCTCCTGGACCAACTCGCAGACTATAGGTTGCCGCATCTGTGCTTGACGGAGTAAATTGAAACTGTAAAGAAGAAATAGCCGTTCCTGATGACGATTGGCTTATCCATCTTGCTCCTACGCAGGTACTGCCTTCAAACAAAGCTATTACCGTTTCGGCTCCTGCTGGTGTGCCAGCCAATAAACCGTTGAATTGTACTTCAATTTTATTACTCGTAGACGTAGGGGTAAATGAAGTTGTCAGGATTTCAGTTCCTTCACCTACCAAGGGGGTTGTATCGTCCGCAGGAATAACATTGGTTATTGTAAGCTGCGTTGTGCTAGATACCCGTGTTCTTTGTTTAACAGTTACGAACTCTTTAATGCTTTCAGAAGTAGCTAATTTAGTAGCACTAGCCGTAGCCATTGTGTCATCGTCAATGACATCTGTTAGCTTAGAGAAGCTAATTCCACCATCAGCAACTGCCATAGCACCGCCAATGAGGGTCATCGTACTACCATCAACAGCGTCGGTTGCATTAAAGGTCGCTGCCGTGATTACTTGATTAAGTTTGTCTGCCGTTAGCTGTTCGCCGTTAGCAAATGTTTTTCCTGATGTTATAACTGACATAATATTTTATTTAGTATCCGATAGCAATAAAGAAACAACGACCAATAGCAGAATTACTAACACCGTGGTATCCCGCTAACGTAAAACCACTTACCGTAGGTGAAATTACGCTAGCAGTTTCTGATGCTGCATCAGAGTTTTCCTGAGGCGTTACGTTTATCCCGTAAATTGCATTGGGAAATGCACTCGCACTTCCAGATGAGTCCTGAAAAGTAACAGCAACTCCTGCTGTAGTGTTTTTATCTATAACACCAAATTTAATAATTAATCCACCGCCTAAGGTTAAAGAACCCTGGCTTCCTTCTGCAAGCAGCCCAGAGGAACTTGACTTATCTGCTGTTCCTATTAAGTTGTCTACGAATGCCTTGATACTTTGTTGGGTTACTAGCGAGGTAGCTGAATTAGTAGACATATTGTCCTCATCCAGCACGGCAACCTCTTGAGGTGCAGTTGCACTCCCAGAAGTATTGCCGAGTACCTTCATATTAGCTACATTTTCTATCTTAGCTTTAGTAACACCGCTGTCCTTAATTCTTAGTGCATTAGAGTTTATTTCTATTGTAGATCCGTCTACGGAGTCCGTTGATATTGCAGCATCATTTACGGCAGTATTGAGCGTAGCCGCTGTTACCGTATCGGTTGTTCCAAATGTGTTGCCTGTTACAAATCTTGCCATTATTCTGCTTTCTGTGTTGATCTAAAGGAGGTTGATCCTTGAGTTTGTAGTGACCTAATTCTTGGTCGTCCTTGTGTATTGTTTACTGTAAATTGTATTCCGTGACCTCTGCGGTTACCTATTCTACCACGTATGGACACATCCTCTGCCTTCGGCAGATTAGCGTTACCGTTGAAGCTGTTTAGGGTTCCTAGGGTAAAGGTCCCGTCTGGGTTCTCTGTCTCAGCCGATAGGTCAAAGTTGCTGACATTGTCCGCACTACTCTCTACGTGTATCTGGAACTCTTTCCAATTCTTTCTGCTCATGTTGCCAAAGGTGTACTGACGAGTAGTGATGCTTCCCTTAACAGTCTTGGTTTCATTAGAACCTCCAATGCTTACATTAATCAAGTCATCGCCCTGTAACCGGGCATCTACCTTGTGGATGCCGCCTAGTCTATTTATGGCGTAAACGCCCCGCTGGCTTCCTTCACCGGCGACTATGAGGTTCTCAATGTCCCAGTCCGTGCTATCAACATTATCTATGCTTTCCCATTGCTTGTTCAAGAAGTTATAGATAAGTATAGCGTTATTGCGAAGCGCATCATCGAGAGGCACGGCAACGAAGTAACGATTGTCGAAGTAAACAGCTACGGCCTGGCTACTCTGATCCTTATTGATTCTCTTAATTGTCTCGTTAATAGGTTCGCTCAAAGGTGTCTCCGTTCCACGGAGGTTGTACTCATCAAAGAACTGAGTACTGTAAACACCGTTGTCGGATAGGAATATAACTTGACTGCCGACCTGCTCAATACTGTCACGAGCTACGCATCCAACCTCGTCGGTCAGTAGTTTAGTACTAGCCGCTTTCAGGGACGTAGTGTTAGATATTAGGTGAATGCTGTTACGGTTGAACACCATTAGGTTATCCTCAGAAAAGGAGTGCAACCCTACAGTGAAGTCAGCTTCACCTGCGTTGAATCTGTACTGAGCAAAGATTTGGTCATAGGTGTCGGAGTCCAAGATGTCGGACGCAATGACCTCATCAATGATACCCCTTGATGTATATGAGTTCTCGCTCTCATTGACCAAGAACTGAAACGGCATGACCAACCTGCGCTGATGATACACGGCAAATTCTGGGGCTGGCATATGGGTGAACCCAAGACCTACAGATACTCGTTTTATAAAAACTGGATTAGATGCACGAACCTCGGCTGGTGTTTTGGCATCTTTAATTGATTCAGGGGATACAATAAAATTAATACCCGCTGCTGGAGCTACGGTTCCAGTAACGTCAGATGCAGTAAATGTAGTTGCAACCTCTACCTCAAACTCAGTAATGCTATTAACCTTTGAGACAGCATTATTGCCATTTAAACCAGCATCAAGGGCGGCAAAAGTAATAGGTTGATTCAAGGAAAGACCGTGATTCGCACCCGTTGTAACGGTTATGGTAGTGCCACTGACTGAAACTCCAGTAACTGCAACAGTGTTACCTGCAGAAAACACTCTTTGAACCATGAATTCTGACGGTATTGTTAATCCGCAGGAAGCCGTAGGGCCATCATCACTTATAATAATGTCATTGCCGAAAGCAAATGACTGAGCAGTGTGCAAAGAACCAACTGAATTGGTAATAGAAAAATCTTTTACAGAAGAAATAATAGAGGCAGGCTGCGTATAGGTTCCGCTTGCTACCTTAGAAAACGCAGAAGTAGCTGTACCAGTTCCTGATCCTCCACCTTGAGCGGTAAAAGTAACGCCTACCGTATTTGCTGAAGCACCGATTCCTGTAAAAGCTGGAGATGCACCCAGTGAGGTTATTGTATAGGTTTTACCTATCTCATAGTCACCTGGTGCAACGGAGCTAAAAGAACCATCCCACTCCAAAGCGACTTGACCCTTGCGGAAGATGAATACCTTGTTGAATGCTTGGAGCATTGAGGACGCAGGCGGCACAGTTTCGCCCGATGGGTAAGCAATCTCTACAGTGCCTTCAGTGGCTAGGTTTTTGGCAACAACTTTTAGATTGGAGGCAATGAGTATGTACTGACTTGCGTTCTCATTAGGGTCACTGAAATCAGTACTTGCATAGACCTCAGTAACGGCTCCTTCGTCAAGAATCATATTGAACCCAATAACTGCCTGTGTCGTATTAGTATTCAACGTAAATGATAATTGTTGCGGAAGGACAATTGGCGTTGTGTAGGTTTCATCGCTACCTGATAGAGCGTATTTTAATGTCTTGGTATCTCCGTTATCAGTCACGGAAACTAAAGTTTTTAATCCGTTAGGATCAACTGTAGAAAAGCCTAGACCCTCTACAGTTACAGCATTAGTAGCTACAAATGTATGTCCCGCTTCTACCGCTGGGTCATTGATAATTATATTAGCCTGATTATCAGCACCGACTAAGGTAGCTGACTCAATGGTCGTAGGAAGTATTGTTGTGGTTCCGTTGCCAACCTCTGCTAGAGTAGGCAGTCGAAGGACATCTCCACCTACGGCAAACGGGGCCTCTATAACCTCGATACCCTTGCGGACCTGTGCTTCACCGTTGCGATCAAAACGGACGTTCTGGGCATCAGCCAGCATCCCGCCCTGTAGCTGATCAGGTCTAAGCCTATTGTTGAACCCAACAAAGCCTACATCCCCGTCATTGAGGATGCGGTCATCTAAGCTAGCGTATGACCTGTACTCCTGCATTAATTAACATTTCCAACGCTTCAAGGCTAGTGCCTTACGTGTTGGTCTACCTTTTTTGTCCTTCATTGGACCCTTAACGCCAGACATTCTGGCACAAAATGATTTCTTCCGGGCTAGCTTCTTGCCCTTGGGATTGGATTCCGTGACCGGAGCCTTGAGGTTAGCACCCGTCTTGCGCTTGAAGTAAGCACGACCAGCAGCAGTCAGTCCTCCCTTTTTACTTTTGTGTTCCTTCCTCATTTACTTCTGACCTTTGCTTTAGGTGTATTGGCAACAACTGTCTTTCCTCTTGCTCCTGCCTTCTTCTTTTTTCTAGCAGTGCTTGCTCTCTCTGCCTTCGTGAGGCTAAGAGCCTTTCTCTTAGGCAGGCAACGGTCAGGGTTCTTCTTATCTTTCGACGTTCCGCAAGGGCCTTTGATCGATCCATCAGTGCCTATCCTTACCCAGTTCTGTTTTCTCCATTCTGCTAGCTGAGACATTACTTTCCAACTTTCTTGATTGCCTTGTTGTGAGCTTCGGTAAAGGTTGAACCCTCTTTGATTAATTTACGCATAAAGGCCATGTGCTGTTTAGTGTGATGCCGGGAATGAGCTTTCAGTGCCGTCTTTTGTTTTTTGCCAATCTCTTTCATTATCTTCCTTTACGTTTACCACCCTTGGCCTTCTTTGCATAGTTAGGATTCTTGCAGTACTTGGATGCAGCCATGTTAGCATAAGCGGACGGATACGTGTCAAACGTACGTCTAGCCCAGGCTTTACCTTCAGGGCATATCTTACCCCCGCTTTTTGCTTTTTTTGGCATTCTTTACAATTGATTTAAGTAGCTTGGCTTGCCCAGCGTGAGCCTTGGATGCTTGCTCAAGTTTTCTTGCGACGGTTAGTATTTTTCTGTGCATTTGATTTCTTTAATACTTTGAAGTCAGCCCCGGTAATCTTATTACGAGGTGCGGCAACCCTAGCTAGTTTCTTTTGTTTTGGACTGTATTTGCTAAATGGCATTACTTCTTCTTCTTTTTCATGGCCATCTTCTTCATCCCCTTAGCCTTAGCAACTTTTGATGGACGACCTACTTTGCTTCCGTATGTTCCTTTTCCCATTGGCATAATATTATCTTTCCTTTATTTTATTACTGATTTGACCCAGGCTACTAGCTTGGATACGACGGATTTTACCTTCTTAATAAATGTATCTTTTGTTTTGCAGATGAAGCACTTCATAATTATTTGTTTCTTTTATTGTGAAAATCGAAGAGGACTTTTACTTTCTCTGTCAGAGCTTCTAGGTTGTAGTGCATCCTGGCTAGAACGATGATGAGCGTAATAACGCCAATACCAATAGGCCAGAGGGATGCAATGATTTGTAGAACTTCATTCATTTAATGGTTGAGGAGCCGAAGTAGAATCCCACAATAGCTAGAACTGTTTGACGAACCTCTGGCAGTATGAGGTATCCATTAAGGGTCTGATACTTGATCCCTTTGAATAGACCAAAGAAGTGAGATGTCTCCTGCCCTACGGTAACTCCCTCAGGGCTGTGAGCCAACAAAAAGGGGGCTACAACGACCGCAAACAGGACAGTGCATACTATGACCCTCCTGACCCACTCACCGCCTCTTGTAGCGGCTTTCTGGTGGCTTTCGTCAGCGGCTGACTGCTTCTTGATCATAGCGTCCACAGTGCCTTGCTGATTAGCGACAAGCTGTCCAATCAGTTTGAAGATAAAACCAGAGGCTCCTCCTCCGATCATTGCTATGAGTTCAGGGGTCATTTGTCTTTGAGTTCCTTGATTACCTTGATTGCGGATACAGACATATATATGAAGGTTGCTAGACCAACGCAGAAGCCAAGTATTTCATTCACAGGCGATAGTCCAATGGTGGCAAAGAATCCACCTGTTCCAATTGTTGATCTGTAGATAATGTCTTGCATAGCATTTAGTCTTCGTCAGGGTCAGGCAGAGGTGTGTAGTGATCAACAGTTGATGCCTTCTCGGAATCATCGAGGTCGTAGTCCGTTACGTCCAATGCCCAGGTGTGGTCAATAGTCTCAGCAGGATAGGTAAGCCAACGTGTGCCTATGCCGTTGTCTTCGATCCAGTAATCAAAGCCAATCTCCTTGCCTTCTTCGTCGGCTCGTTCAATGGCGGCCTCCTTGCTTGCGTATATTAGATAGAGCATTAGAATATTGAGTAATGACTGTTAACGTTAGTCTCAAGGGCAGTAAAGTTACTTGTTTGGTTGGAGTTATAAATAATAATTTCTTGTATGTCTCCATCCCAAAAATTATTAGCGGTATCGTGATTTGCACCGATTACAATACCAGTCATTCCTTGAGTAGAAGGATTTCCTGTAGTTTTTTCCGTACCATCAATTCTTAAACTAGAAGAGGCTCCGTTGAGTAAAGAGGTAAATAAGTGTCTATCCGCATCAGCATTTTCTCCAGTTGCTACAACTGTACCAGCAAAATGAGCAAATTGACCACTACCAGTAGTACTTAATTGAAACATATTTCTAGCAGTATTTAAGTGACCATCGTATAATTTTCTATTCTCGTCAGCATAAACATCTAACTCAGCTACTGAGAAAAATGTATTAGGTTGAGATAGAGTACCTTGGGTATAAGTTTCCCTTTCTAAAAAATCATCCGTACCGTCAAACTTAAAAGAAGCCTTACTATTTACTGTTACTAAAGAACCAGCATTAACAATCTTAGGCTGCTTAGAAGCTGTTGACTGAGTAACATCATTGCCATTACCTGACTGGTCATACCAAGTTTCTACAAAGCCGTCCACTTGGTCAAACCCTGGGTCTACACCAGATGGTAGGTCAATGCTGTAGGCTTCACCAATGTTAGCTTCAATGGCTACACGGTTGTCTGATTGGTCAGTGTCATAGATAATTGCTTCTCTTATGTGACCATTAAAAGTGGTTCCACTTCCAGCCCTTAGTTTTCCAAGAAAAATTGTATCAAGTTCTCCTGATGTAAAATCACTACCGTAATCATCAGTTGTTTCTACCAAGGTTCCACCTAAGGCTCCTACCTTCGTGGAAGTTTGACCCGTTGTAACTGCAAAACTTAGTCTAGTTGAGCCACTTACCGATGCGTTTACTGTTCTAGATGTAGTATTTCTTACGCTAGCTTGTGAAACCGAAGCACCTTCTACTATGCCAAAATTAGTGTTATTAGTAGATGCACTTGAACCCATTGATAGCGCAGCAGCTCCACCGCTATCTCTTATGGACGCTTCAAACATTGAAATTGTTGCTCCAAAACCAGATACGGAGGAAGCGGTTAATGTGTCATCACTTCCGTCAAACTCTATACCATCAGCTATTAAAGAACCAGAATCAACAATCTTAGGTTGTTCCGCAGCAGTTGCTTGAACTGCGTGATTACCTGTTGCTGTATCTCCTGCTTGCGTGGTTACACTTTGGTCATACCAAGTTTTAACGAAGCCGTTGTCTGACCCACTTGTCCCAACAAAGGACAACAAGGTTCCATCAGTAATCTCATCTGCTGTAAACGACTTTAAAGCATCGTCAGAGCTACGACGAACCTGCACTACAAACTGACCATTAGCACGGGCTACGGTATCTCCTGTTGCCGCTAAGGTAGCCTGACGTGTCCCTAGGCTACGAAGTGAGTAAGCCGCCTTGGCAATAAGGAAGTCACCATCACGGCCCGTTGCACTCAGTGCCTGTATGTCCAGAGGTGCTGTTACCTGAGCATTTACAAAGTCCTGCAACGCACCAGAAGATACGTCGGACGCTGTGAAGTCCTGCTCGTGGTTGTCGCTTGCTCTACGCACACGCACAACCTTGGGATCACCACCAGTAAGACTACGGAGGCTGTATGCCGCCGCAGGATCAGGAGCAATCTGTGTGATGCTCTCTCCTACTGAGTTCAGCCTGCGCTGCTGACCCAGGGCTGAGTCAAGGCTAATATGCATATTAGACCTTGTGTAGTTGCACTAAGCTGCCAGCACCGCTAACCTCTACGCTAGTAAAATTACCATATATAATTGTACCTGCTCCAAAGGATGTAAGGAGGTCGGCAGCATTTTCTACATTAGTAGCGGTCAGTCCTGCTAGGGTTGAATCCTTCAGGAACTGGATAGCTCCAAACGTACCAGCGGTTGCACCGTCAGCAGCATTAATTACTATTGAACCTACGGAGCTGAACTCCAGTGCGTTATTTCTTGAACTTGCCATAATTGTGTATTATATCACAGGGGGTTATTATCGGGACTGCCGATTTACATAAGTGGAGAACCGCTTGTTCACGGTATTGTTATTAGAGATTATATCAACCTTCTCAAGTTCTAGTGCCAAAGCACCTGAGGCTGTGTTTTCCTCGGCGAATGCCTTGTCAGTCTGGCCGTCCATACGGAGGAAGTCAGCATAGGTTGCGTGAGCAATGTAAGCAAAGAACTCCGCAGGGACCTCGACAGTGCTACCGGTGAAGTCCGATACTTCAATCGGAGTGGAAACAGTAATATTAAATGGAGTGAACTCCTTTTTGTAAGAAACAAATGCCGAGTTATCAGTCGTAGAAGCAATATTAAGTACATTAGCTCCAGTAAAATCTACAAAGAACTCGTACTCAATAGCGGACTGATTTAAGAAGGCTTGCTTCCTGAAGATACGATTGAATGAACCAATGTTTGTTTTTCCGGTCTGAGCGTAGGGTATTAAGTTCTTACCTTCTACTAGAAGTAAGTCAGTAGAACCATCACGAGCAGTAAAAGTTACTACATCTGTAATATTATCCTTCTTATTAGTATCAGCCTCAATAAATTGTTGAACCCCAGCTGTAACAGTAAAAGTTCCCGATGTTTGTGGGGCAGCAGATGCTCCAGTATCCACTCGCCAGGCTGTCCCTGTGTTGTAGATAATAGTATCGGTTGCGCTTACGGTTCCATCAGCAGCAGTTATTCCTGCACCTTGATAGACACTTAGACCACCAGATGTATTAGCACCTAGTAATTTGTAGTTCTGGTTCACGCTAGTGCTTGTACTAGCTGTTGCTCCAGATAATGTTAATGCCAGTATGTCCCTCTTCTCTGAAGGGACAAAGTATCGAGGCCAGATTGGACTCTCGTTAAATGCTTGCAAGAACCTGCGGTTAATCAGATTAGCCACGTCATCTGCTTCCGTAGGAGCAAAGGATCCAACACCAGCTAGGGATTGGATTAACTTAAAAAGATCGCCGTAGGTTCTGGTCTGCATTAGATTTTGTTTGGAGTAAGTTCCGGGAACTTCTTATTGTAGTACTTTAAAAATTCTTTAGAATGCACGGTATCTTGACCGTACTTCTTGATTAGTCGGAAGTATTCCCGGTGAGGAATAGTTGCAACTGGTTTGCCAAGAACTGGGTGGACTGTCCCCTTGAGTGCTTGGGCTTCTTTGGCTGCCTGAGCAACCCGCTTATGTTCCGTCTCCTTCTCAAGTTTGAAGCCGTTAGTGATTTCATTCATGAAGGCGCGATCAATCTCGCCATCGGAGTACCGCTTTAGGTTAGGAACAATAATATCCATATTAAAAAAGGTGGGGGGCCGAAGCCCCCCGACCAGTATTTAATTAGTTAGAAAACACTGCACCAGCGGTAGGGTAGTATTCGATAAGAACACGAACCTTACCACCATTAGCAAGAGCCTCGTCGGCTTCACCTGCTGATGTGAATGTAATATCTAGGTTATCGATTGCGGGAGCAAGGTAAACATCGTCACCTGTATTGGTGAGGATTGTTCCTTCCGCGACTGGAGTTTGGCCTTCGCACAGTTGAGCTGATGCAATCAGTCCATCTGTATCTCCATCGTCACCCATAATTATGGTATATCCAGTGTATGTAGTGCCTGATGTTGATGCTGCTGGGACCGTTTCGTCAACGATTACCGATGCCTTGCCGATTTTACCCGCAAGCTGTGAGCCTCCGGCAGTTACGTTCAAAACACCACCAGTTGGTACATCTGCTGCGATGTCAATGGATGCTTCGTGCGTATAACCAAGTGCTAGCGTTTGGATGTCTCCGACTTTCTTTAATGCTAATGTAGACATAATATTGTATCTCCTTTAGTTGAGGGTTAGGTTACGTCCTGGATAACGCCGTGTGCGCCAGGGTGGTAAACACCGAGGGTCAAAGCGCAATCAACGAATCCACGCTCACCGCCACCTTGATTAGGAAGGCGAGTGCTTCCCATTGGGATAAGCTCGTGAACACCGTAGTACTCAGGGTTAACAATATAACCAGAACCAGTTGCTGTGTTGCCACCGAAGTTAGGCGCGCAGTCAGGGTTTTGGTTAACGATTGAAACAACACCATGATCTGACTCATAGAGGTCAACAGATAGCTTGATGCTACCGCTGTTGCCGTCGTAGTTTACTGTACGAACATTGTCCGTAGCGGAAGCAGATGTACGAGCGAAGTCAGCGATAACTTGGCGTAGTCCAGTGTCAGCAACAAGCATAAG
>VMHT01094761.1_pt1 | contig 18576 bp, 22 predicted proteins | sample 4693611 | NCBI WGS metagenome assembly VMHT01 (sample SAMN12280063, study PRJNA550983) | marine metagenome | isolation source: seawater sampled from same location over 5 years 0.02-0.2 micron viral filtrate | place: USA: collected off the coast of southern California halfway between the port... ...
GGAGAGTGCTTTCACTTCGAGAACTATTACGAGATCGACGGCGGCCACCCTGTGTTTCGAGATAAAAACGAACAGATTCATAACCAGTGGGAAAGTCGCGGTGTAAAAAAAGAAAGCGATGTGCGGGTGGCAAACGGCAAGTTTTATAAGCGCGTGGGTATCTCTCGCCTGTCGGGATCGACAGACATCTGGGCCAGTAAGCGCATATTCAATGAAGACGAAAACTCTTTTTTGCCAGCGCAGCAGAAAGCTAACAGTGAGCTGTCCGCGATGTGGTTCCTCGGTGATTCGGAGGGCGAGTTCTCGCCAGACATGCAGACCATTACAGGTAACCGATGGCGCATCGGGCTGAATAACTACATCGACGATACCTCCGCAAACAATAAGCAGGTGCCGTTTGAAAGGCAGACCGAAAACAACAAGATGGCTTGGCTGATGGCGATACTGAGCCTGATGAACTTCGACTGGTTTGTTGAGGAGCCGCGCAATATCGGTGTGCAGGGCAGCAAGCCGATGCGGGGCAACATCACGCCATACGACTCGCATCACACAGTGTTGCTCAAGCTGCCGCGCACCAAGGGGCGCGTTGTCATGCCGAAGCAGCCAAAGCGCACAGAAAGCTATGGGGTGCGCCTCCACGATGTAGCGGGGCACAATCGCCACTACCGGGACGAGTTTGGTCAGGTGTATAAGACGGTGTACATCAAGCCGCATGAGCGAGGCAACGCCAAGCTAGGCAAGATCACCAAGGACTACGCGGTGGTGAAAGACGAGGACTAACAGATCCGGGGGCATCTCCCGCAGGGGAGCAGCGGCCTCAGTGTGAGCCAGTTCATATTTTCTGGCCGTGAAACAGAATCGATGCTGACGGGCTGTCCCCTAAGAAGCAACAGAGGCTCAAATCGATTTATCCGCTGCAATTTCAATTACAACCAAATGGAGTAGGATCAACCAATGGATATCAACTACAAAGCGATTGCAGGCTTTATCGCGTTCTTCATTGTGTGGGGCTTTGTGTCTGACGCAGACTACGAAGACGCGCTGCTGTCGCAGAAGATGTACGAGGAGCGTGTCTGCGTTCACAAGCTGCACAGCGACTACCTAGAGCTTGGGGTGCGCTGCGATGATTGAAGACGATGAGTACCGATGCACGGCGTGCGGCAAGGAGTGTGATGTTGTGGCGGAGGTGTCGATTGATCGAGAGCCTTACGGCGATCAGTTTGTCGAGCGCCGAAGCTATGAGCTGTACAGCAACTGCTGTCAGGCAGACGTAGAGGCCGTAGAAGAGCCGAGAATCATTCACTGATGCGCCGCAGCCCTGACCCCGTCAAAGAGGCTCAGAGAGCCGAAATAGAGCGCCTAGTGGCCGAGTATGTCGATGCTGGCGGAACGATACAGCGAGTCGATATTTCTGAGTATAAGCGCGAGCGGGGCCGATTGAGCAGGGCACAAATGAGCAAGCGATCGTACCTGATGCGCGGGTATAGCTGAAAGTGTGCCGGGTGTGCCGACATAACCTTTGATTGTGCCGGGGTCGCTGAGATTAACCCGGAGCACGCAACTTACTGTTTTTACTATCTTTTTTTCTTTATTAAGAGAGAGGGGTAAGAGAGACAGGTAAAAAGTTAAACCAGCAGGAAATAAAAAAGAAAATAGAAACGCAATCTCATGTGGTTTGAAAATTTATCCCGACTCATGGCACAAATGCGAAAAGGCGTTGAGGCGTAAGGGCTGTAGCGAGTTGGGGTGCCCATTCTGAGGCCGGAGCAAAAACCCGTGTTGGTTGACTCACCCTTGATCAACTGATTGTGGTATAGCCAACAGGTGATTGTGCAGGCATACTCGCCAAATCTAAGCAACTGAATTGCAAGGGAATTCAATGGCTATCGAAAAAGAAATCAATCTCGACCAGCTCTACGGGCTGGCGAAGATAGGGCTGACGGAGGCGCAGATAGCGACCAGCCTCGGCATCAGTGTCGCCACGCTGGAACGGCGTAAGAGCGATAATGAGGAGTTTGCGAAGACGTTAAAGGCTGGGAAGGCCGCTGGTGTGCAGTCTGTGACGAACGCGCTGTACGAGAACGCCGTCGATAAAGGTAATGCATCGAGCATGATCTTCTTCCTCAAGAACCGTGCAGGCTGGTCGGATAAGCAGGAGGTCGAGCACAGCGGCGGTGTTGGCGTAGACGTTACGCTCGATGCGGCTATCGAGGCGCTGAAGGCTGCGGGTATCGACCCGTCAAAGCTGTGATATCAGATCACGGGTCTGATGTATCGGTAGCTGTGGCGGGGGCTAATCAATGATTGGTACAGTTACGGGTACACCTCACTAGGAGGCGTTGAAAAAAGTCTAATGAAATCAATGACTTGCGATAACGGTAGGGGTAGGGGCTGTCGAGTTCTGAGGCGGCAATCTCGGTCAAACCCACTTCGCAAATCTGGGACTCCGGGTATGGGTGGGTACGGGTGGCATATCGAGTTACACATTGAGGGCGTTTTGTGACAGCAAGCACTTCAAAAAAAGCGTTTCGCAAAAAAGGGACTCCTGATCTGACAGAAGAGCAGGAAGAAAAAGCTGCGGAAATAGCCAAGGCAATTGCTGTTGTTAAGGAACATAAGCGAACGCACCGGCTAGATCATTTCACGCCTTACCCTTGGCAGCGCAAATTCTATAAGGCCGGAAACGAAAACAAGCAGCGCCTGTTGATGGCTGCAAACCGAGTCGGCAAGACCGCCAGCATGGCCGTGGAGGTGGCTTTTCATCTAACCGGCAACTACCCCGATTGGTGGGGCGGAATACGCTTCAAAAAACCAACCTCGATATGGTGCTTAGGGGTGTCTGGAGAGCAGCTCCGCGATGTTGTGGTGAAGGAGCTGTTTGGTGCCTATCTAGGCGAGGGCAAATTCGACGGTAACGGCCTTATCCGTCAGGATCAGGTCTATCAGGTGACACCGGCAATGGGCACGCCACGTCTCCCGCGTGATGTTGCGGTCAGACACGCCGCTGGCAACACCTCGCTGGTAAGTTTCAAGTCCTACACGCAGGGGCAGCATGTCCTGATGGGATCATCCCAAGACTTTATCTGGATTGACGAGGAACCCGTTGATCCAACGATCTACCCCCAGTGCTTAACAAGAACCGCCACCGGCAACGGCGGCGACGGTGGGTATGTCACGATGACCTTCACGCCGGAGAACGGCGTCACCGAGTTAGTCGCCCAGTTTATGGACAACCGAGCCTCTGGGCAGCACCTTGCAAACGCGACTTGGGACGATGCAAAGCACCTGAATAAAGAGACCAAGGAGCAGCTACTGGCTGCAATTCCTGAATATCAGCGGGATATGCGCTCCAAGGGCATCCCGGTGCTTGGCGAGGGCATGGTTTTCGCGCTCTCCGAGGAGGTTATTAAGTGCGAGCCGTTTGAGATTCCCGGCCACTATAAAAAATTGTGCGCCATCGACTTTGGGATCACTCACCCAACCACGGTTGTGTGGACGGCGTATAACCCAGACACCGATACGATCTTTGTGTATGACTGCTATAAGCGCGAGGGCGAGATACCGGCGGTTCACGCATCGGCGATCAAGTCACGCGGCAAAAACGTACCGATGATTTACCCCCACGACGGCGATTCAACGGAAAAGGGTTCCGGTAAGACACTGGCGGAGATGTATATCGAGGCCGGGGTGTTGATGGTGGGCAAGTTTACCAACCCGGACGGCTCGAACTATGTGGAGCCGGGGCTGATGGAAATGTTGGAGCGTTTTCGCACCGGCAGGTTGCAGGTTTTCAGCAACCTCTCCCCGTGGTTTGAGGAGTTCAGGCGATACCACCGCAAAAAGGGACGGATACACAAGGAATTTGACGATTTGATGGATGCTACGCGCTACGCGGCTATATCGGTTACCCGTTTCGGGCAAAACGACGCGGAGCAACAACAACTTGGCAACAAAGAAGGATATTTGAGTAATGAATATGACTATTGATGAGCAAGAGCTGCTCTTAACTCTGGAGCGCAACATTGATGCCGCTGACACCTATGCAAACAGCGAGGTAGGCGACCAGAGAGACAAGGGCCACCGCTACTATTACGGCGAGCCGATGGGTAACGAGACCCGTGGCCGCTCACAGCATGTGTCCCGCGACGTTTTCGACGCCGTTGAGGCTGTAAAGGCGATGATGTTGGAGACTTTCTCCGCAGATCGGAACATATGCCGATTCGATCCGCAGTCGCCGGAGGATGTTTTCACTGCCCGGATGGCTACGGCGTGGACAAACTACAACTTCTACCGCCAGAACAACGGCTACAAGATCCTCGCGGACGTGATCCACGACGCGCTGGTAGCTAAAACCGGCATCGTGAAGCGGTATTGGAAGTCTGACTACCGATACGAGTCCGAGGAGTTTAGCCAGTTCAGCGAGAACGAGTTTGCCATGATGATGTCAGCGCCAGACGTGGAGCTGATTGAGATGATGGAGGAATCGGTTGAGGTCGTGGACGAGCAGACCGGCACAGCGTTCTCGCAGGTAGCGATATCTGGCACCACCCGCCGCCGCTTCGACACATCTAAGGTCTGCGTCGAGACCGTGGAGCCTGAAGACTTCCTGATAAATCCGCGCGCCAAGACCGTGCAGGACTCTGACTTCTGCTCGCACCGCATGGCGCGTACCCGCGGCGAGCTGCTGGCTGAGGGCTTTGACCCCGATGTTGTTGCCAAGCTCGATGAGGAGGACATGCTGAAGGAGGACGGCTCGATTGGCCGGGACTCCGTTGATAGCTTCCGCCACGACAGATTCGGTTTGGATGACGCCAAAGACCGCGAGTATGTGACGCTGTACGAGAGTTACATCAAGCGCCACGACGCGGAGCTTAACGAGTGCGTTTACTATAAGTGCATCCATAGCCGTCATGTAATGCTGGACACTGAGCTGGTGGCTGAGATGCCTTTCCGCACCTTTACGCCATTCCCTCTCCCGCATCGCTTCTACGGCATGTCTCTGGCCGATCAGCTATGCGACTTGCAGAAGACGATGTCCTCCCTCAAGCGCGGCGTGGTCGATCACTTGATGTTGACCACCACCAGCCGCTGGGTTGCAAACCTGTCTTTGGTTAAGAACCCACGCGATCTGCTCGATAACAGGGTAGGCGCGGTGGTCGATGTAATGTCGCCCAACCCAGAAAGTGTGGTCAGACCACTGCCCACGCCTCAGCTCAACGGCAACGTCTATACGGCCATCGAGAACTTCGAGCAAGAGAAAGAGCAACGTTCTGGTAGCAGTCGAATGTCTCGCGGCATGGACTCCACCGCCATCAGCAAGCAGAACTCAAGCGATCTGATTAACACGTTTATGAACGCCTCTAACCGGCGGATCATGGTCATGTGTCGCAACTTCGCTGAGAACTTCCTGAAGCCGTTGATGCAAGACCTCTACAGGCTGGGCGTTGAGTACGAGAACGAGACAGTGATGCTACAGCTCGACGGTGCCTTCCAGCCCGTAACGCCCTCCGCGCTAGGTGACCGCACCGAGATGACGGTAGCTGTGGCGCTTACCCCGGAGGAGCAGCAGGCAGAGGCCCAGAAGCTGCTGACTCTGGACACCCAGTTCACGTCTAACCCAGCAGACCCAACCGTTGGCGGACTCTACGGCCAGCAGCAGCGTCACGCCCTGCTGTCCCGCGCCTTCGAGCTGCTGAACATCAAGGACGGGGCGTCGTTCCTGCAAGATCCGAACAGCCAAGAGTTCCAGCAGATGATGCAGCAGCAACAGCAGCAGATGCAGCAGCAACAGCAGGAGCAAATGCAGATGCAGATGCATCAGGCTGAGTTCCAAGCTGACATGCAGTCTCGACAGGTGTCCGTGCTAGAAGGGCAGCTTGAGCTGGACATCCTCAAGGAGCAGAACAGAACGGTGTTTGACCGCCAGAAGCAGGAGCACACCGAGGAAAACGCTGATTCTAAGCTGTTGATGGAGGCAGAGAAGATGAAGCACGACATGGCTATACAAGCCGCCGAGCTAGAACTGGAGCGCCAGCAAGGGAGGAACGTGAACATTGGATGATCTCAGCAGATTTGACGCCGTTATTAAAAGGGCGCAAGAGAACAAGAAACCCAAGCCTGACATTAAGCAGGTATTCAAGGAGTTCGAGGCATACAGGGCGCAGGCGGCTGCCCCTGTGGCTGAGAAAAGTGAAAAAACCAAAAAACCCAGAAAAACAAAGCAACCCGACGAGGACTTTTTAAAATGAGCGAATTAGAAACGATGGAAATGCATGAGCTGCAAGGCAAGGCCGACGCGGCCAGCGCGATGTTGAACTCGCAGGTGTTCAACGAAGCCTTCCAGATGATGAATCAGGGGATAGTTGACCAAATTTTACAGACGCCAGCCGAGGCGGGCGTGGAGCGCGAAAGGCTCTACGCGATGTTCAAAGCAGGCCAAATGTTCGTGCAGCAATTTGCTACATTAATCAACAACTTGGAGTTGCGTAAGCAACAAGAGGGTGAGTAGAATGGCAGAAGCGAACATTGATTCGACAGAGCAACCTTCTCAAGACTCTTCGGATCAGAGCACAATTGAACGATTGACCGCGCTTTTGGAATCCGAGCTGGATAACCCAGAGGTTGAGGAGCAATCCGATCAAGAGGCTGACGAAGCCGAAATTGTAGACGCAGAGTTTGAGGAAGCGCCCGAAGAGGACACCGCCGAGGCTGAGGAGGTCGAAGATGACCCAACCGATGAAGCTGAGACGGAGGAATCAGAAGAGCTGACGTTTGAAGTGGATGGGGAGACCCTGACCGCCGAAGAGCTGAAGCTGGGTTATCTCAGACAACGTGATTACACACAGAAGACGCAAAATGTAGCCGAGCAGAGGAAGGCTCTAGAGGCCCAAACCGAAGAAGCTCAAGCAACCATGAGTGCGTTAATGTCTGCCGCTGGCGCAGACCTTTCACGTTTTCAAAATGTGAATTGGGAACAGGCAGCGATAGACAGCCCTGAACAATATAAGCAGGCCAAAGCGGCCTATGAGCAGGCACAGTCCACCTTCAACTATATCAAGGCGCAGGCGGATCAGTTCCAGACTCAGCAACAGCAACAGACCGACGCAGCCGCGAAAGAGGCAGCGAAAGAAAGTCTGACTGTCCTGAAAACAAATATCCCCAACTGGAACAACGACTTGTATTACAAGATCGGGGAGTATGCTCAAGGTCTAGGTGTCAGCGGTGAGGAGTTTAATCAAGTCTCCGATCACCGTGTGATCACCGCGCTATGGAAGGCCATGCAGTTTGATCAGGCAAAACAGGTAGCGGCTAAAAAGAAAGTAAAGCCGTCTGCCACTAAAACTTTGTCAGGCAGCAAAGCTGACTCGACTAAGGCTGTTGAATCTGAGCGTGCCCGTAAGACACGGGAGAGACTCAGCAAGACAGGCTCCGTTGAAGACGCCGCAGCAGCCCTTTTGAACAGGATGAAATAAAATGCCTACAGTATCAGGTACTCTCTCAACTTTTGATCAGGTCGGTAAAAGGGACGATGTCGAGGACATCATTTATTCTATAGACCCAACCGAATGTCCCATGCTCACCAGCATTGGCACCTCAACGGCCTCTAACACTTTACATCAGTGGATGCAGGACTCCCTCGCCGCCGTAGCGACAAATGCAAACATCGAAGGAGCCGATGCAGGAACGGCCTCTACCGTCACACAGACCACGAAAACTGCTAACACGCAGATTTTTGATAAGGTCGTGCAGGTATCAGGCACCGCCGAGGCCGTTGGAACCTATGGCCGTACCAGCGATTTGGCGTATGCCATTGCTAAGGCCGGTAAGGAAATCAAGCGCGACATAGAACATTCGTTTGTTGGCGCTGGACAGGCAGGAACCGCTGGTAACAGCTCAACTGCACGTCAATTGACTTCCGCAGCTAACCAAATCAGTGCAAACACCACCAACACTGATTCGAGCAACAGGGCGCTAACGGAAGCACTCGTCCTCGACGTAGCACAAAAAGTGTACGAAAAAGGCGGCAATGCCACGCAGATGCAGGTAACACCTTCGCACTCTGTAACGGTTGCGGGTTTTGCTACGGCGTCTGGTCGTAACCGAGACTTCGGCACGGGCACTACGGTAGTTAACTCTGTGGATATCTTGGTAACTCCATTCTCTACAATATCTGTGGTTCCGAATAGGTTCCTCGACGCCAACACGGTGTTGATGCTGGATACCGAGTATTGGTCACGCGCAGTTCTGCGACCTATGCAGACTATTGTCTTAGCCAAGACCGGCGACAGCGACAAGCGTCAGATGCTGACAGAGCTTACCTTGGTGTGCGAGCACGACGAGGCAAGCGGCAAGATCGACGCGCTGACAGCGTAAAGATTGCTCACAACCCCTGAGCATGTCTCCCCCTTCGGGGGGAGGCACCCTTTACTTTTGGAGGCGGATGAATGTCAGAGATAACACCCCACATTGTTCACGACGAGGTCGAGGACAAGCTGCATGTAGCGCATACGCAAGATATCGCTCCAATCATTGCCGATAACATTGCTCGATCTAACGCGGTTGATAAACACGCCAAGTACGGCGAAACCGAGCGCGTGGCCTCTATACCGATGGTGGTTGTGTTGCAGTGGATGAAGGAGGGGATTAACGTAATGAACCCCACCTACGAGGATCAGAAGAAGATCAAGCAGCGCCTCAACTCCCCGGAGTATGCGTATCTTAGAACGCGGGGCGGCAGGTTATGAGTTTCACTACATATGACGGCCTAAAGGCTTCGGTAGCTGATTGGGTCAATAGGGAAGATTTAGTCTCTGTCATCCCAGATTTTATCGAGCTTGCAGAGAATCGCATCTTCCATGAATTGAGGTCGCCTATTAATGAAAAGACCGCTGATTTGACTCTAGGGTCTGACGGATACACGACGATTCCCAGCGACTATTTAGAGGTCAAGGATCTGTTTTGGAACTACAACCCGCTGTCTCGCGTGTCGCTGACACAGATACACAGCTACGTTGCTCGCACTGGCGCAGCCCCAGAGGTGTATGCGCGAGAGCAGTCCAAACTGCTTGTCTTTCCGAACCCAACGCAAGTCGCGGGGGACACTCTGCGAATAATTTACTACTTTGCCCCTACCAAGCTGTCTTCCTCAAATCCTACTAATCCAGTTTTTCAAACACTGCCCGAAGTTTATTTGTACGCCACTCTCGCAGAGGCTGCTAATTATCTGGGCAGTGACGGTTCGCGCTGGGAGGGCGGTTACCAAAGCGCAATGGGTCGTGCGCTGCAACACGCCAAGAGCAGCGAGTACGCAGGGGCGACTTCACAAGTTCAATCAGGGTACTAGCAAATGACTTCATTTTTTGAACATATAGGTACTGACGTTCAAGATGTTGCCGATGCATCTGCTTTGGCCTCCAAAGAGGCAGCAGAGGCAGCAAAGGTTGCCGCAGAAACTGCGAAATCTAGCGCGGAGTCTTCGGCAGCAAACGCCGCAACGTCGGCGGCAAATGCTTCTTCTTCGGAATCAAACGCAGGAACCTCAGAGACTAACTCATCAACCAGCGCCACTAACGCGGCAAATAGCGCCACGGCAGCGGCTACATCTGCCACTAACGCAGGAACGTCGGAGACTAACTCGGCAACTAGCGCCACAAACGCGGCGAATAGCGCCACGGCAGGAGCAACCTCCGCCACTAACGCAGGAACATCGGAGACCAACGCAGCGACTTCCGCTACTAACGCAGGAACGTCTGAGACTAACGCAGCGACTTCCGCTACAAATGCTGCTGGGTCTGCCACTACCGCGACAACAAAGGCAGGCGAGGCTTCAACATCGGCCTCCAACGCGGCAACCAGTGCGACATCCGCTGAGACTGCTAAGACCGCAGCAGAGACCGCCGAGACCAACGCTGAAACGGCAGAGACTAATGCCGCATCTAGCGCAACTTCAGCTTCTACATCTGCAAGCAACGCATCGACATCGGCCACTGCCGCGTCTACTTCCGCCAGTGCGGCAAGCACCAGCGAAACCAACGCAGCAACTTCCGCCACTAACGCAGGAACGTCTGAGACTAACGCTTCAAACAGCGCAACTTCAGCTTCTACGTCTGCGGGTAACGCATCGACATCCGCCACCGCTGCCGCTGGATCTGCCAGCGCGGCGAGCACCAGCGAGACTAACGCAGGAACTTCCGCCACAAACGCAGGAACTTCCGCCACAAACGCGGCGACCTCAGAAACAAATGCGGCTACTTCAGCGACCAGCGCAGCAACCAGCGCAACCACGGCCACGACGCAGGCAAGCACCAGCACGACGCAGGCAGGTAACAGCGCCACCTCCGCCACCGCCGCAAGTAACTCAGCTTCTTCTGCCGCGTCGGCTCAGACAGCCGCCGAGGCCGCTAGGGACTCCGCACTGGCAGCGTTGGACAGCTTCGATGATCGGTATTTAGGATCTAAGTCTAGCGCCCCCACTGTCGATAACGACGGCAACGCTCTGGTTTCGGGCGCTTTGTACTTCGACAGCACTAGCACCGCCATGAAGGTTTACGACGGTAGTCAGTGGCTTGACGCCTACGCCTCTCTGTCGGGTGCGCTGATAGCCAACCAGAACCTGTCGGATCTAAATAACGCCGCCACCGCTCGTACAAACTTGGGACTTGGTACGGCAGCTACAACGGCTGCAAGCGACTACGCCACAGCCGCTCAAGGCACCACCGCCGATAACGCGCTTGCTGCTTCCGCTGTCAGCACTTTTGGCGGAACGCTTATTGATGACGCTGACGCAGCAGCAGCACGCACCACGCTGGGGCTTGGCACAGCAGCCACAACGGCTGCAAGCGACTACGCCACAGCCGCGCAAGCTGACCAAACTGTTGCGCTAACCGGATCTGGCGGCACTACCGTTAGCGGGACATACCCCAACTTTACGGTTAGCAGCAGCGTCGGCACCACCGGCATAGTTGACAACAGTGACGCCACGGCGATCACGTTAAACTCTGACGAATCGGTTACGTTTGCTGGGGCTGTAACAGGCACTTCTGCAACATTTACCGTTGCTGATAATTCTGACAATCTGACGCTAACGTCAACTGACACTGATGATAACTCTGGCCCGAATGTTCGCTTGTACCGTAACTCAGGTTCTCCCGGCGATAACTATGTTCTAGGTCAAATAGACTTTGAGGGCAAAAACGACGCCTCTCAAGACACTCGTTACGGTTTCATCAGCGCCAAAATTAGTGATGCTAGTGACGGCACGGAGGATGGGCAGTTACGCTTCTTCACCATTAAGGGCGGCACAGAAACGCAAACCATGACGTTGGATTCAGGCAACGTCACTTTCGCTGAAGACATCAACGTAGCCAACAACAAGTCAGCCATTTTCGGCTCTAGCTCATCAGGTCTAGAGGTCAAAGCAAGTGGGACTAATTCTTTCATTAAGCACACAGGCGGGGGCAGTCTTGTAATCCCGACTAACGAGTTTGAGGTACGCAACGCGGCAGACAGTCAGTACATGATCAGAGCGCAAGACGGTGGGTACGTCAGACTTTACCACGGCGGCAGCGGCAAGCTGATAACGGAAAGCGGAGGCGTGTACGTCACCGGCGCAATGGACGCAGACAATTTCAAAATTGCTGGCGCTCAAGGCACCGACGGGCAGGTGCTTACAAGCACGGGGTCTGGCGTTGCGTGGGAGAACGCACCCGGCGGCTCCGTTGCAGGAATCTCGTCAAGTGCGGATGCCACCGCCATGACAATCGATAGCAATGAAAAGATCGGTATCTCGCTTACGAATCCCGGCGACTTCAGCAGCAATGACGCTAATAACTTGGTTGTTGGCGGCTCTGGTTCCAACGGCATGACGCTGATCATGGGAGAAACCAACGGAGACACAGCAAGACTAGATTTCCGCAGCACCAAATTAACAGGCAGCTTTGCCAACATATATACTTACATCGAGGTGACTTCGCCTTTCGGAAATTCTCCTCACGACCAAATGATTTTCGCAGTCCAAGACGAAGAAGCAATGAGGATAGTCAGGGCAAGCTCTAGCGAATATGTTTTGATTGGAAAATCGTCTGCTAATTTAGACACAAACGGCTTCCAATCAAGGAATGGATACGAATTCACTTGGACTGCTTCATCTAGCCAGTACCCGCTCAATATTCGCTCCGGTGGTAGTTATACATTTGAAGTTAGAGGTAATGGTCAAATTAAATCAGCTTATACCTCCATCTCGTCGATATCCGATGAGAGAGTAAAAGAGAACATTGTTGGTCTAGAAACCGGCCTTACACAGATCATGGCATTGCAGCCGAGGCGGTTCGATTTCAAAGACGGCGAAGGCAGCGGCGAAAAGAACGTAGCTGGTTTCGTTGCTCAAGAGGTCGAATCTGTTTTGCCGGATCTTGTCGACTTTTCGAGGCACAAAACCCTAACAGATTGCAAATCCTTAAAAATGGGCGACATGATCCCAACAATGGTCAAAGCGATGCAGGAGCAGCAGGCTGTGATTGAGTCTTTAACCAACCGCATCGCGGCGCTGGAGCAGTAAAATGGCTGTAACTTGGACTATAGAAGATTTAGAAAGTGACCCTAATGGCGGCGTTGTTGTGGCGCACTGGAGAGCTTCGGATGGTCAAGGTGAGCACTCAAGTAGCAAATACGGTGCATGCTCACTAACGCCTGATCCATCAAGTTCGGGATACATAGCTTTTGATAGCTTAGATGAGGCCGTGGTTGTGGGGTGGGTCAAGGCTAACGTAGACGCTGATCAGATCGAGGCAAACATCGCCGCAAAAATTGAAAGGTCTAAAGAAGAACCACAATTGACCCACGGTAAGCCTTGGTCATAAGTCTTTGATTAGTAAACAACATTAAGTAGAATCGACAACTAGCAACTCTGCTATACCGCCGTCCGGCGACAGCACACAAAACCTTTTGGAGCCATATGGATTTTCGATACTTTACAGTCGAGGAATTTGCGTGCAGCGAGACCGGCGAAAACGACATCCGCTGGGACTTTATATCGGCGCTCGATGACCTACGCGGCGTGTGCGGTTTTCCGTTCTCCATAACTAGCGGGTTTCGCAGCCACAAGCACAGCATAGAGGCACGCAAAGCCCAGCCGGGGCAGCACACCTTTGGCAACGCTGCCGATATCGCGGTCAGTAACGGAATTGAACGGTATGCGATTGTGAGTAACGCAATAAAACTGGGTTTCAAGGGCATCGGAATAGCGAGAACTTTTATTCACGTCGATACACGCGAATCTGACGGCGTCATATGGACGTACAGCTAGTGGATGTCGAGACAAGGCTGGATAAGTTTGAGGCAAAGCTCGACAGCATTAACGATGCGCTGATAAGCCTAGCGAGGATCGAGGAGCGGGTGACTACGATTTTGAAAAATAATGAGCGGATGCATACCGAGGTCAACGATCTGGATGAGCGCGTTGGAGATCTTGAACAGCAGAGCGCCGTACAGGGTTTCACGCTGAGTAAAGGCGAGCGCCTTTTTTGGATTGGCATGACGGTTTTCGCCGGTTTGTTGGCTAGCGGAATTCAATATGGCAGCTAAGAGGCTTGAGGAAGGGTCGATCTATGCCGACAAGGACTTGGATGGCGACGGCGTGGTGAGTGACTCAGAACTGGAAACCTCAGAGAAGTTGCAAGAGATGCAGTTAGCGCATGAGAGAGCGGACGCACAGAGAGCCATGAGTTGGTTCGCCCTATGGGGAATGCTGCTCTACCCATCGTTGGTGGTGGTTAGCGAATTCTTTGGTATGAACCAAGCGGCCTCGATTCTCGGTGATATGGCTGCGGTGTATTTCGTGAGTGTTGCGGGTATTTTGGCCGCGTTTTTTGGGGCGCAAGCATGGTCAAACAGAGGTAACAGATGAGTCTTATCACATCGATCATAGGGCCAGTGGCAGACCTCGGTAAGACTTGGCTCGAAGGCAAGGTCGCAAAGACGAAAGCGAAGGCAGAAGCCGAAGCTAAAGTGATGGTCACGCAGGCGGAAAGCGCGGCGGATTGGGAAACGGCAATGGCGCGTGCCAGCAACCAAAGCTGGAAAGACGAGTGGATAACAATTTTGTTTTCTATCCCGCTGATTCTCGCCTTCATCCCGCCAGCGGTGCCGCATGTGCAGGAAGGTTTTCGCGTCTTAGCTGGGATGCCGGAGTGGTATCAATACGGCCTTAGCGTAATTATTGCGGCTAGTTTTGGTGTCCGTGGCGTCATTGGAATAATGAACAAGGTGAAAAAATAATGGCTTTAGAAAGCAGCACATTCATCAACGGCTTGGTGGCGTCAAACCCCACTAGCTCTGACAACATCAGCGACGGCGATAACCACATTCGATTGCTCAAGAGCACGGTGAAGGCGACGTTTCCTAACGTAACCGGCGCGGTTACCGGCACGCACACAGATATTAACAGCGCGGTCACAGCAGCCAACGCGGCGACTAACGCCAACACTGCCAGCACTATCGTCAAGCGCGACGGCTCTGGAAACTTTACCGCCGGAACGGTGACAGCCGCTCTAACGGGCAACGTAACAGGCAACGTGACGGGTGACGTGACGGGTAGCGCCGGAACCGCTGGCCGCTGGACTACTGCAAGAACGATTACGCTGGGTGGCAACCTAAGCGGCAGCGTTTCTATTCGCGGGGACGCAAACGTCACTCTCACCGCCACGGTCGCCGATGACAGCCACAATCACGTCATCTCAAACATAGACAGCTTACAGACCGCTTTAGACGGAAAAGTTAATAACTCTCGGGTGCTAACCGACGTGCCAAGTGGCGCACTTTTCACCGACACCAACACCACCTACTCGGTTGGCAACGGCGGACTGACAGAAATCAACTTTACCAGCGCGTTAAACAGCAAGTTAGCTGGCATTGAAGCAGGAGCGAAGGGAGACCAAACAGCTTCTGAAATTGTTGCTCTGGCAGCGGGGTGCAACGCAGGGAGCGTTGACGGTTTCAGCATCAGCACCGCCTCCTCCGGCAGTGACGCAAGCACAATATATTTTAGGACGTAAAGATGCCTATTGCCGTTGGCGGGACAAACATCACAGACATCCGTATCGGTAGCACGGCGATTAACTCCGTCTACGTCGGAAGCCAACTTGTTTGGTCGAGGATGAGCCTTAGCCGCAGTGCATCTTCGGGCACCCTCTCCGGCAGTGAGGTTGTCTATTTAAACGACCTGAACACTGCACCCTTTGCTCCAGCGGTAGCGAGCGTTTTAATTACTACAAACCCCACCACCAGCGTGACTTGGTCGTTTCAAAAAAATTCCGGCACCACGGCGACCACAGGAACGACATCTGGCAACACCACCGCCGTGACCTTAATTCGTAATGCGAACCAAGGCGCAGGCACGTCAACCGCCTCGTACAGCGTTTTCGCTTATATAGGTGGTTCGCAAGTTGCAAGCATCACAGTCAACCTTCGAGCCATTCAGGATTACATCTGATGCCCTATATACCACTACGAAAAATCGGCGCAGGCGGCATAGTCACTGATCAAGACCCTTACGATCTAGAGCTAACGCAATTTCCAAGTGGCAACAACGTCACGTTTCACTCTGGACGTATCGGCAAGGCGCTGGGTCACAGCGTCAGAGAATCTTTATCTTTTCAGCCAACTCATGTGCAAGGCTGGCTGTATACGGGCAATAACACGTTGGTGATCGGGGAGCTTAACAAGCTGTACCGCTTCGACGGTACGACGGTCACCAACGTGACCAAGACTTCCGACGCCACAAATTACAGCAACTCACCACGCTGGCAAGGTGCCCAACTCGGAACGGCGATGATGATGAACAATGGGGCAGAGGCACCACAGTACATGCTGCCCAACGGCACGCGCTTTGCTGACCTTCCTTCGTGGCCCAGCAACTTAGTCACACAGTGCTTAAAGCCGTTTAACAGCTTCTTAGTGATGACGGGTTACGAGGTCGGAAGTAGCAAGAGACCCTACACCGTGCGGTGGTCGGACGAATACGACCCTTCTAGCATACCCAGCGACTACGACATCACCAGCACGACTAACCTTTCTGGCGAGACAACACTGGGCGGTTCAAACGGCGAGTTGATTGATCAATTGACTTTGAACAACTCGAACATCATTTACGCCGAGCGCGGCGTCTACGCTATGGACTTCATCGGTTTCCCGCTGGTCTTCTCTTTTCGAGAAGTGTTTAGCGATGACGGCATTCTTAACCGTGGCGCTGTGGCATCAATTCCTAACGGCCATGTGGTTGTGGGCCAAAACGACATCTACTTGCACGATGGATCAAACAAGCGGTCATTGGTTGACAATAAAGTAAGACGGACGTTTTACAACGACTTGGCCGATACCCGCTCTGTTTTCTGTCAGACCATCCCAGACTCTACCGAAGTCTATATCTGTTACTCCGATCAAGACGCCACCAACGCTGAGTCGGCTAACCGCGCACTGGTCTACAACTGGGCGCAGGACGCATTCACATTCATAGACCTGCCCAGTGTTAGAGCCTTAACCGTTGCGGACAAGATGGACACCAGTGGCAATTACGCTAACTCGACGGCAACTTGGAACCAGTCGAGCGATTACTGGTCGAACGTCAGCTTAGGCACTGAGGCTAATAACATTCGAGTGTTTGGAGCCTGCTATACCGACAGCAAAATCAGGATGCTAAAGGACACCAACGGCCTCAGTGGCACCTCAATGAGTGCCTTTTTGGAGGCTACAAAGATAGATCTAGATCAAGTCATCGGGCAGTCCACTCGAAACATCAAACAATTAAAAGGCATTATGCCCCAGATCGAGGGAACCGGATCTGTCCGCATCGAGGTAGGCATCTCCGACGCGCCGCAGGACGGCATACGTTGGCAGGTAGATAAGACCTTTAACGTAGAAACGGATCATAAGATTGACTTCCGCACAAGCGGCAGGTATTTCGCGCTGCGTATCTCCTCAGATTCCGCGTCGGACTACTGGCGGCTAACCGGCCTTGATATCGACGTTCAGGAGGTAGCTGGCCGATGAGCTACATACCTTCTAGCACAGCCGCTGACACAGCTACGGGGTTGCGTAGCTGGTTGCTTCAAGAGCTTAACAGGATTGCCAACGGCTTCACCGTGGCGTCTCAGACAACGACGCTGCCGGTTTTAACCGTGGAACCATCAAAGCCCGTTACTGGTCAGATTGTTTTTGCTGACGGCACAGGCTGGAACCCCGGCAGTGGCCGAGGTCTCTACTACTACGACACAAACGCTTGGACGCACATAGCATAGGAAAAGATAATGATATTTAGTTTTGGCGGAAGTAAATCAAAAAGCAGCTCGAAAAGTGCATCAAACACATATGTTGATCCTTCTCAACAGCCGTTTCTGTCAGACCTTCGCAGACAAGCGCAGGGTTTGAACAATCAAGGTATGCCGGTTGAGGGCGTTGCGGGTATCAACCCGAACTTAGCTAACGCTTTGAATAATCAATACATGGGCGGGAACATGCAGGCGGGAGCTGGCGCTGGCCTTATGGGGTCTGGCTCTGCTCTGGCTGGTGGTTCCATGTCTGCTTTGAACTTTGCGAATCAGGCAATGAACACCGGAGGGTACTCGCCAAGAGGAGGAGGAGGAGCCATTAACACAGCTTTCGGCGCGGGTAATCGATACGCTGGCGGTGTCGCTCAAGGCGACATAGCTCAAGGTTCAGGCGTTGATTTCAATATGGCCGGAAACATGGCGAACAGCGCCAGCACTGCTGACGCCGCAAACATGAACGCCGCAACCAACGCAGGATTCAACCAGAACAACCTAAGCAATTACATTAACAACGATGTGCTTCAGGGTCAGATCGATGCCGCAAGCCGAGACATCACCCGAAACCTTCAGCAGAACACCTTGCCACAGATACAGGGTATGGCCGCTGGCGCTGGCAGCTCTGGGTCAAGCCGCATCGGGAACATGATGGGAACCGCGATGGGTATGGCAAATGAAAGCATCGGCGACATCTCAGCAAACATGCGTGGGTCTGCCTACAACCAAGCACTTGGCATCGAGTCAAATCGTGCAGCGCAAAACGCTGGTTTCCAGCAGGGGGCTAATCAGGCCAACGCTGGTTTCATTCAACAAGCCAATCAGTTTAACGCCGGGGCGCAGAACAACCTTCTTGGTCAAGGATACGGAATCGGTGCATCTCAGCTTGAGTCTAACCTTGGTAGACAGCAGCAAGGCGGTCAGTTCAACGCTGGCTCCTTCAACGACGCCCGGAACTTTGGCAGCCGATTAGGCGCAGACGCCTTTAACAACAACATGATGAACCAGCAGTTTGGTGCCACTTTGGCTGCACGCCTTGGGGCGCAGGGTACAAGTGATATGCAAGCGGGTGCCGGTATGTTCAACACTGGCGTGGGGCAACAACTTTCAAGCGGCCAGTATGGCAGAGACTATGAGCAGCAACTTTACAACCAAGATTTCCGCCAAGGAATGGCACCGTTCAACTCTCTGAACTTCTACAACCAGATCGTTGGAGCACCTAACAATCTTTCGTCAGCCACCAGTAGCAGCAAGGGCAAGA
>VMHT01184168.1_pt1 | contig 18573 bp, 16 predicted proteins | sample 4693611 | NCBI WGS metagenome assembly VMHT01 (sample SAMN12280063, study PRJNA550983) | marine metagenome | isolation source: seawater sampled from same location over 5 years 0.02-0.2 micron viral filtrate | place: USA: collected off the coast of southern California halfway between the port... ...
GAGAGAGTATTGTTAATGAAAAAGTTACTTGGATTTTTTATAAAGGTTTACTTTTCGTGTAGAGCGGCGACCTCTTTCTTGGCAAAAGGGTTGACCTCGACGTACTGGTCAAGGTGATCCCGCTTGGATGAAGTGAGAGCTGACTTGAAAGCAAGCACAGGGTGCTCAGGCTGGTAAGCTGGTAGGGCTTCCTCTTTCTCGTCGAATGACTCAGGCTCAATCATGGTGGGTGCAGGTTTCTTTTGAATTCTGGACATGCTTTATCTAATAATGTCAAACATCTAATATATAGTGTAAAAAATCTAATTTGCGCATATTCTATTTTTGATACATCGCACATAATAATAGTATGGAAAAAGCATGAGTCGGTTTTATATTAAGAAACAACCCAAAAAGAATTTAATTCTTACGGTAGTGGATGATTCTACTATTCGCGTGAAAACAAATAAGATGTTTACAAAAGAGCTTAACGTTATTAAGAAGGCGTGTCATGTGGATGACAAGCGAAAGACATTTGACATAGAGAAGAATGCTTGGAGAACCATTTTGACGTTTCGTGACAAGTTTACCATGGACGACATACCACAGCAAGTTCAGCGCGTGATGCGCCGACAGCCGAAGAAAATGTTTGACAAGAGTAAGATACCACTGGCGCTTTGGTCAACCTTATTTCCTTATCAGGTCGAAGGAGTTCAAAAGATATTTGACAGATTTAATGGGCGATGTCTATTGGCCGATGACATGGGTCTTGGTAAGACAAGACAAGCGATATGTTTCGTGGCACATTGCTTGCCCTCGCGTGTCCTTATCATTTGTCCCTCCTACCTTAGATATCATTGGACACATGAGATAGACCAATGGTTGGGCATTGAAGCTCAACTAGTCAAGAAAGGATCAGAGAATCTTGAGGCTGATGTGTGTGTTGTGTCCTATGACATGCTCGACGCACTGCACGTTCGCCCGGGAGTGTTTCAGACAGTTGTTCTGGATGAATCACATTACGTCAAATCGCGCAAAACAAAGCGGACGAAAGCAGCAACTCCAATTGTACATGCTGCCAAACATGCTTTGCTTGTGACGGGGACACCAGCATTGAATAGGCCTATTGAATTGTTCGCACAACTATATATGATTCGACCCTCATACGTTAAGAATTACACTTCGTATGCTACTCGGTACTGTGACGGCAAGCGCACCCCTCATGGTTTTGATGATAGAGGTTCGTCTAATTCTTGGGAACTCAATTGGGTTTTGAGGAAAGGATTTATGGTGCGACGCCTGAAGAGAGACGTATTGACGCAGCTACCCCCCAAAACTCGCCACACTGTTTGGCTAAAAATTAAGGCTGAGAAACTAACAGAAGTCCAACAAGGATTTAAGAAATGGCACGATCTGAATACCACCATATATACACTTCGATCTGGCTCAGAGGCACAGCGCAAAGAAATGTTTGAGCGCAGAAAGGTCATTTCCGAAACTTGGCGAGCCACAGCACTTGCAAAATGTGAAGCCATCGCAACATGGGTTACGAATGCTCTGCAAGAAGGCAGGTCCTTCATATTCTTCGCGTACCATAAAATTGTACTTGATGCTGTTGAAGAAGCTGTGCGCAATGCCAACTATAATTACATGCGTATAGATGGGTCAACACCTGCCAAAGTTAGGAATGCGAATGTCGACGCATTTCAAAATGATCCCACGATAAGAATAGCTGTGCTTTCCATTGCGGCCGCAGGAACAGGCTTAACCCTAACAAGAGTGTCAGAATGTGTATTCGGCGAGCTATATTGGGTACCAGGTGTCATGATTCAGGCAGAAGACCGCGTCCACAGAATATCCCAAGAAAACAAAGTCAACATACAGTACCTACTCGGAACAGAAACCCTTGATACATATGTGCAACCTGCGCTCTGTAAAAAATTGGCCACTCTTGATACGCTGGTTGACAAAAGAAGCGACAGAACATTTAAAGGAGAAACAACCACAACATTTGAAGTGCAAGAAGACGACGACGACGAAGAATCACTCATGTCCGTCATTTCTAAACTATTCTAAACATAAGTTAATATAAAAATAACACAGTATAAGATTTAAACAAAACGAATGCAATGCAAACTCCCAATGACATACGGGAATATACTGAGGCTATACAACAGGAAGCCTATCATACAGGCACTTTATTATCCGACCAAGTAGAAACATTGATTCAACTTTTGTTACACACTCTTCCCAGTGAGCCGATACACGGTAAGAAATGTCCAGAGTGTCGGCGAAAATGTTATACAGCATGTAGAGTATGTCCACATTGCCACTACAGAATAAAACCCAAGTTACAAAGAGCAATACAAATCGACCAGCTTCCACCCCCGCCAGAGCCTGTTCCAATGGACAAAGACGATTGTACATATTGTTTTCAAACTGTCATGTCCAACGACAAACATGTTCTGCAATGTGGATGCATATACCATATCCATTGCCTCAAGCAAATAGCACAGAAACCATACCCTGAACAGAGACGATGCCGATGTCCAAACGGCAGATTTATCCCTCAAACTTTCCACTAACTGTGAAAAATCCGACGACCAACCAATGAACGCATTTGGACAAAATTCAAGGCGCTACCATGCTTATGCAACAGCTCAAGGTAACACAGTCGCACGCGATTGCAATCCATACAAAGTATCTTTCCCTCGTGACATAATATGACAAAACGACCAACTGGAGTTTGGCGGCAAATTAAACGACACTCGTCACATCTCTGATCTTCCATACATAATTAAATAAAAAGACACTTTATACTTCATTTAGTCATTTTTTAATACTTTCGACGACGACCGACGGACCTCTGACGTATTTTTGGCCTCTGGCGTACTTTTGGTCTTCTATTTGACTTCATATGCTTCTGTACCTTTTCACGCGTCTGTCGCCCAATAGATGTCTGTCTCAACCTTTGCTTTTTCCCTGATTGTTTCTTTCTCTTTGGGAAATGTTTATATGCTTCTTTGGCCAAGACGACACCTGGAGCCGCCAATAAAACGCGCCTGATATACTCAGATCTTTGCCCTTCCTCTTGCCCTTCCTCTTGTTCTTCCTCTTGTTCTTCCTCTTGTTCTTCCTCTTGTTCTTCCCCTTGTTCTTCCTCTTGTTCTTCTTCTTGTTCTTCCTCTTTTGTTCTTTGTTTCGATGCGTGTTCGTGGGCCTCCTGAAAACGATCCCTTTTGTTTGCAGCATTTTCTCGGCCGTGTATACGACGACATCGAGCTACAGCAGCTTTTTTTTGAGACACTAAACTTCTGAATTCTTTGGGGTCGCCGCCTTTATCAGGATGAAGCTTAAGAGCTTCTTTCCGAAATACGCGTTTTACATCATGACACGAAGCGTGCTTCACTGCCTCCAAAGCATCTCTAGCCGTCCCTGCCGCTGAACCAGGAACACCCGCCGAGGCTATTCCTGCTCCCAAAACGAGTCCCCTTACCATTCTGTTTCCTTCGCTCGGAATAAATTCCCACTGACGAAACATCTAATAAATTATCACGAAATATATAGGTTAAAAAAATAAATTATAATTTGATATTTTATTATACGTATTTTAAATGTTAAAAGGTTCCATTGACACAAATTTGAAACAAAATATTTAAAAGCTTTCAGTCCCACTCACTCCCCCACCCCACTCAACGACATACCCAAGATGGTCAAAGTCAATGAAATAGCCAACCATCGCCTTTTTAGAGGCCAGCAGAATGTTCGCATTGGCATTATGAGTCTTTTGGAGGCCTCTATTGTGGTCACAAAAGCTGATAATGCTTCCAAGTCAAGTACCGGGTCCAGTACCCGCCAGGGCAAATGTTTCAAAAAGTGTACCAATTGTTCAACCATGGCCAGGTCAAATCGCCAAAAATATTGTAAACTCTGTGGACCCGAAACGATATGGTCTGCGCGGGTTCGACGAGTCCCTAGAAGGGTTCTTAATAGACCAGTGAGTCTTGGGGCAAATTTTCAAGCTCAAATTCGTCGTATCCGGTGCACGGGACCAGTTAGAGTACAAGGACCAATACCCGTGTAAATAAAAATTTGCTCCAAGTAGATAGAAAAAATAAAAAAATTATTCATTGCTTGAGACTGTGTTAGATTCAGACAACATATCTTTTAATTTATCCTCTGTTTTATCTATTAGTTCGGCCATGGAATAGCCAAAAATGCGCGAGACAATGTGGTCTAAGATTTTTCTGTCGGTAGAGGTCATTGTGCTATCTTCGTCAATGTAATTTAGTGCAAGCTCGTTAAAGTTTGCTTGGCATTTCTTATGGTCTTCTTGTATAGACATGATAGCTGCATGAAACAAGTCTGAGAAATCGGATTTGTTTTGAAGATGGTTGCGAACATATGGTACCTGTTTTAATTCTGGCTCTTTTAGGGGTTCACCGTTGAACTTTCTCTTCTTATGCAGATGATGTCGCTTCCTTTTTGGTTCGGCATTTGCGAATGAATGAAACATAAACTATTTTATTTACCTCCTTTAAGTAGGGAGTCATCATAAATATAACATGATGTTTTATGTTGATTTAACTAGGCGAATTAGAGTTGACATTATTAGGTTGATGCCTTCTGGGTAGACGCTCGCTGTTTTCAAATGCACCTGCTGCAAAAGTAACATTTTCAAGACTGCCATTGCTGTGTACTTTATAATCGTATCCAAAATGCGACACATATGAAGTTACTAACTCGACTCGCACAGTTTTACCTGCTCCATTTTCATCCCAAAGAATATACTGTACGTTCTCAGCGGTAATGGGCTGAGATGACCATTGGAATGGGTCATTAACATTCCATAAATGTCGATCTTTGAACTTGAAGTTAGAATCAATATTCAGTCTGACGAATTATTTCACAAGTGCAGCCATTTAACTTAGTAGAAGTGTATATTATATAGGTAAAAAAAAATGTTGTCGAGTTATCATTTAAAAAATGCGGCGATGTTCATTGTAGTCGTCTTCTTCTTTTTTTTTGGCTGTCTTTCGATTTGGCCGGCCGCACGCTTTGGTCGTTGCTGAGTACTTGTCCTTTGCACAAAGCCACGCATCAAATCGTTCCCCACAAGTTGCGATTGGTGGACCTCTGAGACCTCGAATATTTGTGACGAATTCTCCATTAGCATTTCAAAGATGCGCTGTAAGGGTTTTTGCAGCTGATTGCTCAAATACCAACGAGTATCGGCAGTCGCTCTGCCTTCGCGCACGTCTTCCGGAGATACGGCCCGCATGCATGTTTTTTCACCTTTGTATCCCGGTCGAATCAAAAAGTCAATTCTGTCGCCAGTTTTTGGCGCAATGTGCGCCGGCTGCGTCGCTTGCAATCGTTTCGCTAATACTGTGTGAGGCATTGGATTCTTGTAGTCGCTCGGCTTCCTTGTCAATTGCTTGGACATTGTTAAATCTTCAATGGGTATTTCATTGCGTAGCAATTTGACTACAACTTCACGGGCATATGCGATAGCTCCTTGCACATCATTTTCCTTGCACAATTTAATCAATATTTTCTTTTGGGTTTTCGAAACAATCGGCGCGAAATCGCGACGCACACATTCAAAGCCCTTGACGTCTAATTTTGGCGCGAGTCCCGGCTCAAATTTATGGCCGGCGTATCTCTTCTTACCTTTCAAAAGGATTGGATAATAGAATTTCTCATACTCCAAATCATTCGGAGGCAAAAAGGCTTTGGTGCAAAACTCGCCCATTTCAGTGCCTAATTTGTCGACTTTTGCGATCAACTCTTCTCTAGAGCAGTTTGTATCGCACATAGACGCTGGTATATTAGCAAAGACACTATCCGTATCGCCGTAAACGATTTGCAGGCCATGCTCTTTATATCTATCCTCGCACATCCACTTCGTATGATTCGCCATGCCCCTGCCGACTCTTGTGACTGACGAAGCAATACGCTTTTCGCCCAAGTATCCTTGACCCGCGCCAGTAAATCCGTAGACCGAATTAGCACACACTTTGAGAGCTAGCTGTCGGCCGTCCAAAACAGCGTAGTCCATCGACTTTTCGTGAAATTTCTTGCGCTGTTTCTTGACCAGTTTGCGATTATTGAGCAATTGCTCCAAAATTTCGGGCAGAATACCAACGCGTTTTTTTGAAGTCACAAAGCAGACGTCCGTGTCGCGCGCGACGTATTCGAAGCGGCCACCTTCTGGGTAGTCAAAGGAGCGCACGGGGCGTACCTCCGGATAGTTGGGGTCTTTTGGATCCTTGATATTGTGTGTCTCTTCGGACCATACGAGTTTGCGACGCTTGGCTTCTGCGAGAGTAGGTACCAACGTCGAGAAGCACATGTTGTACGCCCTCATTATGGACGGATACAACGAGGCGAAATCCAGAGTCACTACAGGTGTCTGATAAAACCCCGGTAAAGGGCGAATGACGACGGCTCCCTCAAACCCTTCGATGGCGGGTGGTTTGTTCGCCGACTCGTCCGGCAAGAACCAGCGGGGATGCGTTGGGTCTTTGCGACACCGCGCCTTGATGAATTGGAGCATGAGCAACATCGTACGAATCTGTTGGCCGCGATGAATGATAGAGGTCAATGGCACGCCAGTTACCTGAGCCATCTGCAACGCGTTGACTAGCTTGCAGCGCTTGACGATGATTTGACACGGAAGCCACGCATCTTTCACGCAGTATTGTGCCAAAAAGACGCGACCGTCGGGGGTCTGTTGGTACTTTGGAATGTCCTCATAATCTATATGGATCTTCTTTGTGCCAAGTAGTTCGGCACAAACATTGTCCAATTTGTAAGAACGTAGCTTGTGGTCGGTCATGACAACGCGGTACACGTCCATCCAATCACGGCCCTCGATCCAAGCCTCCCACGATTCTTGACCACCTCGCTGTTTCGTGTATGTATACTTTTTCTTGAGAGTCGTGGGCCGCCAAATTCTTGAAAAGGTTCTGGCTTTCGAACATTTGGAACAATCATTTTTTCCGCCACAGCCGCACAGAGCTTGTATTCTTTGAATGAGATATACATTGTCGAAATTGAGAACATTATAGCCAGTGATTATGTCAGCATCATAGGTCCGAATATATTCGGTAAAGGCGGCCAACATTTCTTCTTCCTTTAAAAACGAATAGACGTCCGTTTCAGAAGGGTCATATTCGTCTGTTTTCATCGCTGCGCTTAATGGTGGCAAGGTTTCACATTGAGCCTGGTCGGGTTTCTCGAGCATAAATACCGTTTGTTCCATTTTGGCAGAGACCATGTCAAAGGCACAAACGCCAATGGTCGAGATACAATCCCGTTTTGGGTCAGGGAATTCGCACTCTTCGGTGACAGGATTGACGTACGGAACAGCTTCAATATCATACGATAGGACCCGAAATGGTGCCATTGGAATGGGCGGGTCTGAGCAGGGTTTGATGTCGTCGCATTTGCAATTAAATTCGAGGGCACATGTAGTGGTTTTCTGTTCAACAGGTTTACCGTTGTGTAGTGTCATCCAGGAGCAGGCCGGCAATTGATGGTCCACCATCCAAACGACCTCTGGTTTAAACATGGTTTCGTAAAGTTCGCGTTGGTCAAGGAATGGGTCAATTGGCTGGGGACACGGATGAACGCTCTTCCCTTCTGAATAGTTGATCATCTTCCTACGAAACTCAATGACCTTATCATAGCATTGCTCAGGTGTTTTAAAAAGAGATAGCATTGCGGACCACAGATCATAGCGAAACACCTCAAAGCGCCAGACTTCTGGACCATTTCCGTCTAAAACATAACGAATGTTATAGCCATTCGTCTTTGACCATTTGATATCTCCATCATTTATGGCACATTTATCAAACCACCAGGTCTTCCACTGGTTGAAAACATCTTTTATTGGCTTGTTCTCATCATTCTCCTTTTTGTATTTCTTGTTCGATTGTTCGACACGTTTCATTGAAATCCACCATTGCAACAATATTTCAAAACGTCTTTTAAATTCATCATTGTACGTTGCGCGGACAAAACCATAAGCTGGGATACCAGATACTGTAATTGCTACAGACTTTCCATCGGCACATCTGCCATATAGTCGTACAGTAATATTGTACTCTGTATCGCGGTGACGAGCTGTACCAAGATGTTGGAATGTCAACATCATATTATACTTTATTCATAGTTTATTATATATAGAAAAACTTATTCCTTGATTATATTTATTCCTTGATTAGATATACATCGGGAGTCACCGTCTGTGTTCGCCATGTTGTGTAGATGCAAACTCCCCGACATAGTCCGAGGACTGTTCTCGCCACTTTGCCAGAAAATACGCTTTTACATCGTCGGGGATTTCAACGTAGTTTAGCTGCATCGAACGCGGCAACTCGTGTATGGCGTTGGCAGATCGTCCCGCGTACCCACGAGCATCTATTTTCCAACCTCCTTGCGAAGAATCATCTTCATTATAATCCGATAGGAGTACGTGAGCGTGATATGAGTTAGGGTTATACCAGTGGAAATCTATAATATGAAATCCGAATCTAGCCGTGAGTGAAAAGCCTTCGGAACAACAGCTTACCTGTAATGATACCGGTGCAAATGCTCCTGCCTCGAACCAATAACCCCCGTTGACCGCGCTGACTAACATGAAATTATCCTGTGTGATAGTGCGCAAAAAGGGCATAACATGGTTAAAAAACTGTTCTTCGTGCAAATGTGACGGTCCGACTCTCCCTGCCGTACGCACTTTTTGCTTCCATGCCGTCCATAAAGCAATGAACTCGTCTGCGGTACTCAACTCGCCCCGAAATGTTGCTGGGTCGACGTCGCTTCTGAAGCATCTCTCAATTATGTTCTGTACTGCGGCGGGGGTTGGTTGTGCTGCGGCAGAGGATGCTGCTGACAAATTGAGCCCAAGCGGATGGCCTACGGCCACAACCGGTGGATTTGGTGGTGCTGCGGATGGCTCGGCCGGAAACCAGTCTTCTCTGCGGTACGGCGCAGGGCGCGGGCGCCCCAATCGCATGACGAGATGAATAGTCGTTTCTGAGGAAATGTTAAAGTCACGGAATGGGCGCTGTACACCGTCATCTTCAATCCTGGGCAGGCTTTTGCTATTTAGCACGAATTGCATTTGCATTGGGTGCATGTTCGCATCTCTTTGCATACTTTGATAGAGCCGCACCAAAGAAGTTCTCGATGTGAACATGAAAGTGTAAGTTTGACCTGTTAGTGTCTTTACATGAACAGGAAACTCCAAGCCAGTCGCCTGTGCTGCGGCAGAGGCTGCTGGTGCTACTGCAGGTGCTCGGTTTGTTTGGCGAACCAGGCGCGATGGGTCCCTGTCAGCGATGCGCGCGAGCATAACACGCGTATTACACTCGTCGCAGCACTTACCATTAGCTAATGGGGCCGCATTGTTACCAAATCCGACTATTTGCTTATTGCACAATACACATTGGTTAGCACGCTCTTCAGTGCGCGCTTTCTTGTTTCCCGCTGCCGAGGCCTCGATTCCGGCGGAAGAGGCGGACCTACTCATTTTTTCGCCACATTTCCTTATCTTTAGAAGCATCTGTATGGGCCCCCGACATATAGGACACTTATTTCTACAATTTTTTACTCTTTTGGCGCAACTCCAGCAGCCAAAAACGTGCCCACATGGAATAGCAGCTGTATCTGCCTCTTCGACTAAACAGATCGAGCAAAGTGTATCAGACATTATATTTTATTCTTTTTAAACTTATATATGGTAATAATTATATTTAGCCCTACTCTTTTAAAATAAAAAAAATGCAATTAATTAACGTTTGTGAACAAATCGGTCTTGACCTTTTCAAATTCCTTTTTGGTCAACAAGCCTTCTTTGTACATCTGGCCAAGCTGCAAAAGCTTTTGAGCCATGCCTTCCGACGACGGACTAGAGGGACGCACTGCATTCCGCCGATGACCAAGGCGCTTTTCTGCGGCTTCCTTCTTAATAGATTTGACAAATTCGAGGCGCTTTTTGTGTCGAATTTCCTCAAATGAAAATGTCTTGTTCGCCCGACTCGCCAGGCGTAGCTCGATCTTGAAATTTTCAAGGTCAGACGGACTCGATCTTATCTGGCCCGAAATCGTCGCCTTGGTAATGAGGCCAGGTGTATACGCAAACACTCTGTGACACTCGAGTTCCTTGAACAGACCCTCGCGCTGGCAATGGCCCTTGAGCTGCTTGTGAAACCGGTCCGGGAGACGCTTAATCATAGTAGTCGTCATTTCAAATACCAGCTTGCCATCGTTGACTGCGAGAATCGCGTGCTTTTCGCCTGAAATTAGACGCTCACACCCGTGCATGTCCAGCAGCGGGTACTTGTCCGTCATCGTAAACTCGTTGGGCGAACGGTCGAAATCGAGTGTGACCTCGATGCGGGCCGAAGTAAACGAAGACATCAGTTCTTCGATGACCGACAGCATATGTTCCTTTGAAACATCGGCGTTGTGTAGCTCAATGTTGTGATATCCTCTGTGTGTGTCGTATTGATACGACAGCGGATCCTGAACGCTGTGTTCCGCACCCAACACAGACATATCCTTGCTACCGGGGTACAGAAAGTCCGGATTCGCCTCAAACCACTTGGCAAACTTGACCAGAAGCTGCGGAGACACGTCACGAATGCGACCGTGCGACACCTTTTCGTTGAGCGCCTTCCAGCGGTTGTATGCCGCGCGGTCGCCGCAAAACTTTTCGTGGATAAGACGCTCTTCCTTCTCATGCCGCTTTTTGGAAGCAATGCGCCGCTGTTCGGAGGAGGCGACAGACGACCAGTCACCAAGCTTTCGAAACAGTGCAACTAGCTCGTCGTCGGACTTGCCCTCGTCCGGAAATTCGGCGTAGTGGTCTTTCAGCTGACCACGGGCTTGATCCAGTCCCATTTGGAGGCGCATCGCTTCAATAGCGGCGGCATTGTCGCGCTGCTTTTGGCGCATATGATGCCAAACATACTTGACAAATATCTCCTCTTGCGTCTGGTCGACGACCCCCCCGCGCTTTTCGTCAATCCACTTGCGAATGCCCTCCATGAGGTATTCTGTGGTAACGCGCTTGGCCGGAATGTCCTGCTGAAGCTTTTTGAGGGCACCGCGCACGGCTTTGTTCTTGGGATGCTCAACAAGGAGAACAACATCTTCGGGGTTGGGTCCACGGTCATCGGTCCGAAAGAACCACTTGCCATTGCGCCAAAAGTAGTATATGTTGGAAGTGCGCAGGGCACTGGGGGAAGCAGATGCTGATAAAGACATGATCGTGTTTATTTTATTAATGTATTGTATATTTTGTATAACACATTCCTATCTTATGTCGTTTTTTACCGAGGCGGGGATGCTGCACGGGTGTACACTTTTTAATATATTTAATTAATCCCTACATTTTACAGTTCCAACGCGCCTAGTAAATAACCTAACATAATTAGAGAATATGTGTTTATTATATATGCATAACATTTTGTGACTAGAAACAAATAGCCATGGCCTCGTCATCCATTCGTCAACAACTTATCCCGTTGCGTAAAGACGAATGGGCGCCGCTTGTAGTATCGGAGCAAGAAGAACTTTACCAGGAACGATGGGGCGAATATAAATCATGGTGGTATGACGTTCAAAATATGCACGTCGACCAGAGCGCTGGCTACCGATTTGATGAAATAATGGGTATGGTATATCATTCTGTGGACGACCTTCGACCTCCGCCCGAGGTCGAACAGTGTCCCGGTCCCGGTCCGTTTGTCGGCCATGTTTATGACGCACCTGAAGAAGTCGACGTTTGTAAATCGTGTCGTCGAATTTTTGAAGACCGTAGAGTCGTTGGCACGTGGAATAGGGAGATTCCCGAACATCAATATCCGTTCAAGTGTGCATTTTGCGGCCCACCCCTGCCAGCTGGCAAACAAAGTACATCCCCTGTCATGTTTCAACGCTGGGCCGATTATAACAGAGTGACGATTGGAAAAGCAGGTGGTTCGTTGACCATTCTACATGCAACGTATGGAGGACCTTCGTGTCCAGACCGCGATGTCACAGACAAGGTTCGTCGTCTAGTTGAATTTCAACGCGCCAACTTGGGTTACCATGGGTATATAGATGTATCTGAAGGTATCCATTTGGTTATAGGAGACCCGGAACCCGGTATCGCAAAAGTCTTTCGTGTTTGGTTTGTGATACGAACCAGCGAACAAATAAATGCAACATTGCAACGTTTAGCACTTCGATGGAGGGAAAAGTACTACGCCCCAGGCGGAAAATTCGAATTCAATGCGTCACAACGATTTAAAAGACTTTGCAGCAAATGACAAAGTTAACGCACCTTCTTCTGGTGGGTCAAAAGGACGTGGCATTATATGAAAGAGATTTGAGATTTATTAAATTCTCACGGATGATTTAATTGTAACATTTAAATGTGTTTAAATGTTACTCATATGTTAACTTTATAATACAGCATCATAAATAAAAACAAAATCCCCCCCTGTCCAACTATGTCGGTAGTGATGATCCCCCCGCCCAGTTCCCGGAGGTCCCAATTGGCCACTCAAAGGTCGCATAAGTCCACTGCGGTTGTTAAAAAGCGTACTATAGGTCACAAGCGTGCCTATATAGAGTGTAAAGCAGTGCGGCGCGCGCGTAGGACAAAACGCGCTCACAGAAAAATGCCCATGGTATCTGGGGAAAATTGGGACACGTTGGACAACTATGACAAAGTGGACACATATTATAGGTCAGAATTCATAAAAAAGTATGTTGACCTACTGAAAGAATTCATTGATACATTCTTCGAGAAAAAGGACTGTCTAGAGGATTTGAGGTCGGCAATTCAAATGGTTTTGACATCGCGTCAAGTTTACAAGGCGTTTATTTGTCACCACCTAAAAGATAATGCGTCTTTCGATCATGAGCAGGTACCTCGTAAATGTCGTGCTGCTATTCAATTGTTAATTAAAGACGGAATCTTGAAAAAAAAGAGACTCGTCGACAAGTCTTATGAAGATTCATCAGAATCAACTTATTATTGGTGGGACCCAGGATTTACCTTTCAAAACATAAAGAAAATCTTGTCGGAACAAGATAGCAGTCAGTCAGAAGCACACAACGATTTTTTTCGCTGTCCAAAATGCACAGTTGTATACGATGATGCAGATGTTGCAAGGTTGTGTCTAAAATCTAATGACAGGATTCCACGTTGTAATGTTTGTGACACTGAAATAAGATGCACACGGAACACAGAGACTAAACTCGACTTCTCCAAACTTTCAAACATGATTGATGAAATAGAGAAAACTCAAAAAGAACCACCTCTCATACGTGATCCAATGCATTGGACTCGATACATAGACGCGTGTAAACATCTACCACCAGATGAGATATTGACTGACGGTTCCAGAATTGTGCATTGTGTCAGTATTGCTACAAATAAACCCTTTACTATCAAATTTGATTCTTCGACTTTGGAGGGAGGGATAGAGAAAAAACTGTCTAAATCTACAGGCACGACACGTCCTTACAAACCTGCAATCGAGTTTCAGACTATTGATCAATGGGACGACGATGATGAATGTGACGACGATGATGAATGGGACGACGATGACTATTAAATAAATGTAAACAGGATAATAATGAAGGATAAGGCGTGATTATGGTGTGATACATTAATAGAATTACGTAAACATTTTATGGTATTTTTTATGCTTCTTCCAATGCTCTTTTTGGCAGGATTTGCTACAATACCGCACTGCAAAACACGGGCACCAATTCTTTGTACCCGGATTTCGTGGATTTCCTATCTTGTCTACACCGGGTGTCCCATTGTGCACGATGTTCATGATGTATTTAGAATCACAATTTGCACAGCCAACAGGAATCTTGTTTTCTTTACATGCCTTTGCAACCCAAAGCCACGTTGGCATGGTGTGCGCATGACTCATGTCTCTTGGCATCATATCAGGCGTAATGTACAACTCTCTTGTAAACAGGCACATTGGTATGGCAAGCAGCTCTTCTGTCATGCCTGGTTGACCTACACAGCGCGCGAGCAAATCTATAGCTTCCGTTAGGAGTGACGTGTCTCCCATTGTTTGTCTCCAATTTTGCACCTTTTGACGTGCAAGCATATGCATGGCTCCCGAATGGTTTTGTGCGACGGACTTGGCCAGCCACCGGCGCGCTTCTTGGTGGGCGTCTGGCGTGTCGACGTGCTTCATGAGATACTTGGCCAACACAAACTGGTTCAGCGCCTTTCCTCTGGCCGCTCTTTTTCGCAGCATGTCAGCTATCTTCCCATTCACATCATAAGAGGGAATGGGCGTTCGACAATATGGACACATCGGCGGGTCCTCTTGCTCAAGTGAGCCGTCCTTGTGTATTATAATCTTCGTCTTACGACCTTGCGACATTCGGAATTGCAGGGCGCACTGGTGCTCAGGGTTGCCTTCCTCCCAGCATATGAAGTTTCCACAACACGGGAAGACCATGCCCTTGTTGTAGGAACTTTGACAAATGGCACAAAAATTATTGTCAAGTGGTGAAGGCTTACCCGTCGCCGCATTCACGTGGGCTTCGGTTTGGCCTGTCAGATGCTGGCGGACGCGGTCGTAAGAGAGAAAGCACGTCCCGCAGCACTTGCCTGTAGCCCCTGCGTGTGTGGCGTCGTGCCCATTTCCTTTGATTTCTTCGCCGCATATGACACAAAGGATTATAGCATTGTCAGCTGGCGAGGCGGAACGGCCAGCCCTACGATTCATGCGCGCGCGAATAACACGCGGGTTGCACGCGTCACAGCACATACCTTCGATTAATGGCGCGGCGTTGTGGCCAAAACCGACGATCTGTGCGTCGCATAACGCGCAGGGTCTGGACTGCGTTTCCGCGGTGTCCATAGTCTCCTAGGTCCCACTAATTTTATTTGCGTGTATTCACTCGGACATTTCCGATTATGATCTGGCTTTACAGCCAGCAACACCTCGACTAGCTAATCGCGCACGGGGTTTCACTATCTTTATACACGTGCTTTCTACAAGTATATACCTTTGTAGTGTACACTCCATTCTTGTATTGGCCTTGACGAAAGTGTTTGAATTTGTGCTTCAGAATGTAGCAGATATATACATCACCTTTGCAAGGATCGGAACAGCCACCTGAAATAGCCCAACATGTTTTGGAGCTAAATATAAAACTTTTGATGTGGCCCCACAAATCGTCACAGCCAAACACACGCTCTTCTAATGCCATTTGATTACCATCTTTCTCAACGATTGGGTCCCAGAATTCTGACATATAATTAAGTAAACATTCATTAAATAGTAACATATTTTTTAATATTTAATAACTAGTGTTCTAAACATTGAATGCGCATGTTTTTGTTCTCCCGCAGAGGCGGATGTCTGAGGTCTCAGAGAAAGGTTTTGACGAAGAGCATACACATGTTGAGCATCTAGTTCTGAAATTTCGCGGTAACGTTTTATTTCCAATTCCGTCCACTCGTTATAATGAGTGTCGACTGTTTCGTCTGCTGCTGACAATATCGTCAAAATGTTATTCAAATTGTCGAGCGTACGAGGTTCCGACAACCAATGATTGAGTGTATTGAATTGGGTTATGAGATCAGGAGAAATATCGCCCATTCTAAGGTCCGCTTGTACACTCTCACGGACCTCTCCTCTTAGACTATCTAATCTTCTGTACGCTTCATCTATAAGTGCTTGCATGTTTATTATTTTTAGATGGATAGGTTTTAAGTACCGTATTTTTGTTGTGAGTCCTCTACGCAATGCTAAAAACTATAAAGTAATGCTAAAAGATGCGACGTCTCAAGTCTACTATGTTTCACTTATGCTAATGTGAATATGCCATGCTAATATGAAGCAAAAAGAAGCTGAAATATGTCTCTAAATGATGTTTACAGCCAAAAATACGTCCCAACCCCCAGAAGTGAAGCACTTGGCTACATTGACTCGGTAATATCCGAAGCAGAAGAAGACATTCGCTCTGAATTGACCAGAACTGGACATCGTAATGGAAATGATCACCCAAATTTACAATCTTGGAAAGAAGTTCACGCTAAGGTTAGCAGTGGGGAGTTCAGTGAAGACCGTGCAAACGAAATCCTAGGACGGGGGAGGCTGCCACTGTTGGAAGATGATTACGAACCTAGCTTAGATAACCTTGTGCTGTGGAGAGTGCAGCATGTGCCACTGACCATGGATTACAATCTTTTGAGCGCAATACGTGATGCATGTGGCAAATAATCTTCTGTACGCTTCAGCTATAAATGCTGGCATGTTTATTATTTTTTTTGGATGGTCTTAAGTCAATACATTTGATTAATAGGTCAAGTATGCTTTATTATTTTATTTTTTATTTTTTATCTTGTATGTTTTTTAAGATTACAGGAGCGCCCGCAAATGTGAAAAGAGTTGTGTGGGCAGCCACGCGCGCATATACAATACGTTGTATGACATCTCGGCGATACTGTAGGGTTTGCTTAGCTACATAGATACATCTTGCTGGTAATAATGAGAATGGCATGCTTGATTATGGTTGGAATGTAACATTTATAGTGTAATTTTGAACCAGTCCTCATGACGTGTATCATATTATTTTTTTTGTCTGATTCTACTGATATTTTGGGGGATATATGTTCAATTTTTTAGTAATTTCTTTTTGTGTTCAAGCTTCGTGAGTTATTCGCTTTCGTCCTCCGATACGTCGGTTTCTTCTATGTTTTCGATGTCGCCTGTCCGTGTTTTCATATATTCAAAAAAAGTCCAGAAGTCGATGTGCGACTCGTCATTTGGGACTAGCACCTTCATAAACACATTTTCTTGTCCATCTTCGTCAAGGCCGGAATACTTGTCGATTTTAGCGCGTATATTGGCCTGGGCATATTTGCTTTGCTGCCTTGCTGATTGTTTGGCAGTGGCTGCTTGAAAACGTATTCGTTCTATATCTTGAGCACATTTCTCTTCGATTTCGACGAGTTGTCTTTCCACAGATTCTTCTTCGGCTTTCAACCGCTTTCCCAACTGCCTACAACAATTCTTGACATGTAATTTCGCAATTTTTCTAAGTTCGTCCGACGAGACCCCTAGATTGGAATCGTTATCCAGTTTATCAAATAGAGTGCAAATTTTCTTGAAGTTTTCATCGTCAAAGTCTTTTGGACATGTGAGCAAATGCACACCTTTCCTTGATTGTGCGGATCCCATTTGGTAAATGGTCTTCATGCTTATACCGGAATATTTTTGTTGTTGGCGAATGAATTGTGTATTGGTTGGAAAATACGCATAATTCATACATTATCATTTATAATAAAGACGTATATATTAAACGAAGTTTAAATTGAACTTGATATGATGTCGGTATCATATCACACTTGGGAATCTATACGAAATCCGTATGGCGATTTTAAAGCCGACGATATGCGACCATATAATGCTTGGAGTCCTGGCATGAATATAATGATTCGTATAAAAACAGCGCCGAGCACTAAAATAGACAGCGTCCCTGAAACTGCCAATTACTATTTGACTGTTGTGTTGAACCCAAGCAAAGGGCGCGAGTTACACTTGATCATGCCGAAGACATGGTTTGAAAGTCAAGGTCAATTGCAAAATAGACTTACTTTCGAACGTTACAGGGAAGGATTCGTGATTCAATCACTTTTCAAAAAGTACGATTGGCTAGGTTTAAAATTGCACTCTTTCTACAGGAAAAATTTTCTCGAGTTTAAACGCCGATGGTCTCGAGATAAATTTGCTTTGGATATCAAGGAAGTGCCCCGATGGTACAAATGGATTCCACGCAATGGCACATTGATTATAAAAGAGTCGAAAATGATATCGAAAGGTGTCACGCAAAATATTGCTCAAATTGAAGGTAGAAATACGTTCGTAACATTCCCATTCGGACCAAGAGGACCCTGGGCCGAATGGGACATCGTTCACGATAGGGAAGTTTTACACCCGTATTTGCAAGATGGACACTTGGACATGGCAAAAGGTGTTGGCATTCTTGTCGACGAGAAATTTAAGACAGAAGCCACCACACCGCTTTGGTACTTGTTGAACCATAAAAAAAACGAAGCCACGCTTACTACACGGCAATCACAAAATGGTGCGGAATTCGTACTGGTGCAAACTATGACACTGCGATACCTCCGAAGTCATTGCAAGTCTGGACAAAATTACAGCATACCTTTATCTTTTAAATATAAGCATGAAATCCGTTTTGACACTGGGGCGTTGCCTAGTGTATTTCAATGGACATTGAAAACTGGCGAACCTTCAGATGACAGCGACTCTCCAGATGATTCCTCAGATGACAGCATGGACAGCGCCGACGACGACGACGATGACAGCGACTCTTCAGATGATTCTTCAGATGACAGCATGGACAGCGCTGACGACGACGATGACAGCGACTCTTCAGGGTCTGGTGCGACAGCGTCGTCGTCATCGTCGGCGGCTGGTGTCCGTAGTGTCCGTGGTGTCCGAAGTGCCCGTCCGTATTATCAACATTTATCACCCTACGGTCGTACGCATGGGGCTGTATTTAGGCAACACACTTTAA
>VMHT01194812.1_pt1 | contig 18572 bp, 19 predicted proteins | sample 4693611 | NCBI WGS metagenome assembly VMHT01 (sample SAMN12280063, study PRJNA550983) | marine metagenome | isolation source: seawater sampled from same location over 5 years 0.02-0.2 micron viral filtrate | place: USA: collected off the coast of southern California halfway between the port... ...
AGTGATCGACATGGTCCAGGCGGTCAAGGACGAAGGGCTGGAAACCTGCGTGACGCTGGGCATGCTCAAGGCGCGCCAGGCGGAAAGACTCAAGGCGGCCGGGCTGGAATACTACAACCACAATCTCGATACGTCGCCCGAGTATTATCAGGACATCATCACCACGCGCACCTACGAGGATCGCCTGGATACGCTTGGCCATGTCCGCGATGCCGGTATCAAGGTCTGTTGTGGTGGCATCGTCGGCATGGGGGAAACGCCGCTGGATCGTGCTGAACTGCTGTGTCAGCTGGCGAATCTGCCCGAGCATCCGCAGAGTGTGCCGATCAACAATCTGGTACAGGTCGAGGGCACGCCGCTGCACGGGGTCGATCCGATCGACGAGCTGGATTTCGTGCGCACGATTGCCGTGGCCAAGATCATGATGCCGGCCTCTTATGTCCGTCTGTCGGCCGGCCGTGAGAAAATGTCCGAGGCCACACAGACGTTGTGTTTTCTTGCCGGCGCGAACTCCATCTTCTATGGCGATCAGCTTTTGACGACGTCCAACCCGGCGCATCTCAAGGATCTAGCGCTGCTCGACAAGCTGGGCATGAAGCCGGAAGCGTCGCCCAAATACAGCGATATCGAAGCCGGGCAGGCGCCTAGCGCCGCGGCCGCGCCGCAGGGCTGTCGACACGCAGCCGCGACAGCCGGCGCATCGTGACGCAAACATTAGCCGCCTATTGTCGTGAACGCGTGGCTGTCGTGCGCGCGGCGGACCGGTTTCGCCGACGGCGCGTGATCGAAGGCGCGCATGGGCCGGTCGTCGTGGCCGACGGCCAGCGCTGTGTGAATTTCTGCAGCAACGATTATCTCGGGCTGGCCTCCGAACCGGCGCTGGCCCGACGTATGGCACGTGCCGGCGAACAGCTGGGTACCGGCAGCGCCGCGTCGCAGCTGGTCACCGGTCACAACGCCGAGCATGCCGCGCTGGAAGCCGAGTTGGCGGATTGGGTGGGGCGCGAACGTGCCCTGGTATTCTCGACCGGCTATGCCGCCAACGTGGGTGTGATCAGTGCGTTGATGGGCAAGGCCGATCATGTCGTTGCAGACGCATTGAACCATGCTTCGTTAATCGACGGCGCGCGTCTTTCCGGCGCGCAAAAGCATGTGTATGTCCATGCTGATGCCGACGATGCGGCCCGTCAGCTCGCAGCCTGTGGCACGGGCAATCGCCTGCTGGTGACTGACAGCATATTTTCGATGGACGGCGATACGGCGCCCCTGAGCGCGCTGGCAGAACAGGCGGCTGAACACAGCGCCTGGCTTGCGGTCGACGATGCCCACGGTCTCGGTGTATTCGGCCCGCAAGGCGGTGGCCGCGTTGCCGAGTCGCGGCTGGATAGTCAGCGCGTGCCATTGCTTTTGGCCACGCTAGGGAAATCGGTGGGTGCGGCCGGCGCTTTTGTTGCCGGCGACGATGTCGTGATCGAAGCGATTCTGCAAAGCGCGCGTTCATTGATCTTTTCTACCGCGCCGCCGCCGGCGCTGGCAGCGGCGGCCCGCGAAGGCGTGGCATTGGCCCGCGCCGGCGACAGGCAGCGCGTTCATTTGATGGCACTCATCGAGCGCTTTCGCCATGGCGCGCGCGCGCTTGGTTTGCCGGTGAGCGATTCCGACAGTCCGATTCAGCCGCTGCTGCTCGGCGACGAAGCGCAGGCGCTGGCAGCCAGCGACGCTTTGCTGGCGCGTGGTTTTCTGGTCGGTGCGATTCGCCCGCCGACGGTGGCGCCCGGCACGTCTCGCCTGCGTATCACGCTGACCGCCGGCCACGATGAAGCACAGGTAGAGGGACTGCTGGCCGCGCTTGCCGCGGCGGTGGCGCCCGTCACGGCCAATCGGCGGCGCGCATGAGTTTGCATGTGCAGACGCTGGGTTCGCAGGGCCCCGATCTGGTGTTTCTTCACGGCTGGGGCCTGTCGGCGCGAATCTGGGAATCGCTCGCGGGCCGCCTGAAAACACGTTTTCGCTGCCATCTGGTGGATTTGCCGGGCCACGGCGAAAGCGAGGCTGGCCCCGCGGGACTCAATAACTGGGTCGATGCCGTCATGAACACGATCGAGCAGCCGGCGGTGTTCATCGGCTGGTCGCTGGGCGGGCTGGTCGCCCTTGGGGCGGCGCGCCGCTATCCGGAGCGGGTTCAGGGGCTGGTGCTGGTGGCCACGCTCGCGCGTTTCGTTCGTGAGCCGGGTAACGACTACGGCATGAAAACGCAGGCCATCGAGGCCACGCGGCGCGGCCTGAGCGAAGATTTTTCGACCACGCTAAGCGAATTTCTGATGCAACAGGTACTTGGCGAGCCGGGGGCGGCGCGGGCGGTGCGTAGCCTGCGCAACGATCTAATGGATCAACCGCCGGCGCGTGACGCGCTTGAGCGCGGTCTGGATATCCTCTTCGAGGCCGACTTTCGCGACGCGCTGCCCGGTATCGTTCAGCCTGCGCTGGTTGTGGCCGGCGCGCGCGATCGCATGGCCCACCCCGATGCCATGGCGGCCATGGTAGACACCTTGCCTAACGCCGAGTTCTGGCGCGTCGATCGTGCTGCCCATGCGCCGTTCGTCTCACACGAAAAGCCATTCGCCGATCGTGTGGCCGCGTTTGCGTGGGATTGCGCAAAGCCGGGACGCGACGCATGAGCGCACAAACGCTTTTCGTAACTGGAACCGATACCGGCATCGGCAAGACACGGATTGCCGTGGCATTGCTACACGGTTTGCGCGCGGCTGGTTTTAGCGCGGTCGGCTACAAGCCGGTGGCCAGCGGCTGTGAGCGCACCCCGGCCGGCTTGCGCAACGACGATGCGCTCGCATTGCAAAAGGCCAGCACGCCCGGCTGGGATTATGATGCGATCAACCCGATCGCGCTCGCCGAGCCAATTGCACCCCATATTGCGGCAACGGAAGAGGGCGTGGCGATCGATAGAGGGGTTCTCGACGCCGGGCATGCCCGATTGGCCAATGCGAGCGATTGGGTTGTCGTTGAAGGTGCGGGTGGTTGGCATGTTCCGCTTAACGAACACACCGATTTTGCGCACTGGGTGAGCGGCCACCGCTGGCCGACGCTACTGGTCGTGGGTATGCGCCTGGGTTGTGTGAATCACGCGCTGCTCAGCGCCCGCGCGATCGCCGGGTCGACGATGCTTGCGGGCTGGATTGCCAATACTTTGCCGCCGCGACAGCCAAGGCTTGACGATAATATCGCCTGTCTCGAGACGTTGATCGCGGCGCCTTTGCGCGCACGCGTGGCCTGTGATGCGCCGGTTGATCTGGCGTTGAATCCCGCGCCGTGGGTTACGCGTATAAACCTGCGTGAATGAAGCCTGAATCGTTTGCCAGCACAATAGCGCTTCGCATAAACTCTCGGCCGGAGGACACGGCGGGATGTCGAGTCGATACGAAACCACCGAACCGATGCGCCGGTTGGTCATCGCCCCGAACGGGTCGTTGTCGGTCGCACAGGCCCAGTGGTTTTTTATTGGTATGTGTGGCGTGTCGTTCGGTATCGCGGCTTTCATGACAGTGTTCGGTCTATGGCTGGTCTGGCCATTTGCCGGGCTTGAAATGGCCGCGCTTGGGGCAGGTCTCTACCTGAGTCTGCGCGACAACGGTTACCGCGAGGTCATATCGGTTTACGAGGATCGTATCGAGGTCGAAGCGGGCCTAGACGAACCCGAGCGGCGCTGGGAGTTTCCGCGTCTGCTGACCCAGGTCCGGCTGAGTCCGGGCGTGTATCGGAACAGTCCGTCACGCTTGCTGCTGACCCGCCATGGCCATGGCTGTGAATTGGGTCGCTGCCTGAGCGAGGAAGAACGGGAGAAGGTCGCCCAGCGCTTGAAAACGTGGGTGACTGCGCCGCAGCTGTCGTCATTGCGAGACGACTGTCGGCAACGTGTTTTATAGAGAGCGATTATGAATAAAATCAGCATTCTGTCTCGATCGGGTCTGGCCGCGCTTGGGGCGTTGGCCGTCTCGCCGGCGCATGCGGCGTGGACGCTCAACATGAACGAGGGCGTCACCGACCTGACGAGCAAGGTCTTCGGCCTTCACATGCTGATTTTCTGGATCTGCGTGGTCATCGGCATCGGCGTTTTCGGCGCGATGCTTTATTCGGTCATCGTGCATCGCAAATCGCGCGGCTTCGAGGCCTCGCATTTCCACGAATCCACGGTGGTCGAAATCGCCTGGACGATCGTGCCGTTCATTATTCTGATCGCGGTTGCCATTCCGGCAGCCGGCACGCTGTTACAGATCGAGGATTCGAGCGACCCCGACATGACGATCCGTGTGACGGGTCATCAATGGCTGTGGGAATACGATTACGTCGACAGCAACGTGCATTTCTTCAGCCGCCTCGATCGTGACAGCGATCAGGCCCGTCAGCGCAACTCCGGTATCGATCCGAACACGGTCGACAACTACCTGCGTAACGTCGATAACCCGATGGTTGTGCCGGTGGATACCAAGGTGCGCCTGCTGCTGAGCGCCAGCGACGTAATCCACTCCTGGTGGGTGCCGGAACTGGGCGGCAAGAAAGACGCCATCCCAGGCTATATCAACGATATGTGGTTCCAGGCTAACGAAACCGGCGTCTATCGCGGTCAGTGCGCCGAGCTTTGCGGTCGTGGCCACGCCTTCATGCCGATCGTGGTGAAAGTGGTTTCGCAAAGCGACTACGACAACTGGGTGCGCGAGCAGGGCGGTAATCCGAACGCCGATTCCGATCTGGCCACCGGTCAGCCGAGCACCAACGAAGCCGACGCGCAGGCGCAGACTTCCGCTGATGAAAGTGCGACGGCCGGTGATGCGACCGAGGCCCGCACCAGTGACGGCAGTACCAACAACGAGCAGGCCGCCGAAGACAGCATCGTCGGTACCGGTGAGCAGGACGACCAGGGCGGCGACAACGCCGACTCCGAAGCTGCCGAAGCCTCACCTGATCGCGGCTCGCCGCAAGTACCGGACCCGGACGAGGAAGATCAGTCGTCTTCCGAGAACAGTCAGGACTCGGAAGGTCAGCAGGACGACTCGGCGGCCGCCGAAGGCGAAATGTCACGCGACGAGCTTATGAGCCAGGGCGAGCAGGTTTACGGCAATCTGTGTGCGGCCTGTCATCAGCCCGACGGCAGCGGCATGCCGGCAGCCGGCTTCCCGGCCATGAAAGGCAGTGCGGTGGCCACCGGCGACATCAATACGCATATCGGCCAGATTCTCAATGGCAAAGGCGCGATGCCGCCGTACAAGGGCACGCTTGACGACACACAGATTGCAGCGGTCGTGACTTACGAACGCAACGCATTTGGCAACGACACCGGCGACGTGGTGCAACCTTCCCAGGTTGCCGCGCAGCGATAAGCAGGCCGCCCGCACGGCGGTTCAGGAGTTTGCGATGAGCACTGTCAATCCGACTGATACCCACCACGATCATCACGATCACCATCATGGCCCGGTAACCCTGGCCGACGGTGTGTGGCCTTGGATGAAGCGCTGGATCGGTACGACGAACCATAAGGATCTGGGTACGCTGTACCTGATCTTCTCGTTCGTCATGCTGTTTATCGGCGGTCTGATGTCGCTGGTGATCCGCGCCGAGCTGTTCGCGCCGGGTATTCAGTTCGTCGACCCGGGCTTCTACAACGAGATGATCACCCTGCATGCGCTGGTGATGATCTTTGGCGGGGTCATGCCCGGTTTCGTGGGGCTGGCCAACTGGATGGTGCCGATGATGATCGGCTGCTCCGATCTGGCGCTGCCCCGTGTCAACAACTGGGGTTTCTGGATCCTGCCGTTCGCCTTCACCATGCTGCTGGGCACGCTGTTCCTGTCGGGCGGCGGGCCGGCTTCGGGCTGGACGATGTATCCGCCACTGGTCATGCAGACGGGTAACGCGCTGCCGCTGATGGTGTTTGCGCTCCATCTGGCCGGTATCTCGTCGATCACTGGCGCGATCAATATCGTGGTCACCATTCTGAACATGCGCGCGCCGGACATGCCGCTGCTCAAGATGCCGCTGTTCGTCTGGACGTGGTTGATCACCGCCTATCTGCTGATCGCGGTCATGCCGGTACTCGCCGGTGCGGTCACCATGATCCTGACCGACCACTTCTTCGGTACCACGTTCTTCGACGCGGCCGGTGGCGGTGACCCGGTGCTGTTCCAGCATATCTTCTGGTTCTTCGGGCATCCCGAGGTATACATCATGATTCTGCCGGCCTTCGGCATCGTCTCCACGATCATTCCGGCGTTCGCGCGCAAGCCGCTGTTCGGGCATGACTCGATGGTCTATGCCGTGGCCTCGATCGCGTTCCTGTCGTTCATCGTGTGGGCGCACCACATGTTCACGGTGGGCATGCCGGTGTCGGCGGAACTGTTCTTCATGTTCGCGACCATGCTGATCGCGGTGCCCACGGGCGTGAAGGTGTTCAACTGGGTGGCCACGATGTGGCGCGGCTCGATGACGTTCGAAACGCCGATGCTGTTCGCGCTCGGTTTCGTGGTGCTGTTCACGATTGGCGGTTTCTCGGGCCTGATGCTCGCGCTCACGCCGGTGGACTTCCAGTATCACGACTCCTACTTCGTGGTCGCGCATTTCCACTATGTGCTGGTGCCGGGCGCGATCTTCTCGATCATTGCTGCCATCTACTACTGGATTCCCAAGTGGACCGGTACGATGTATAACGAGAAGCTCGGTCAATTCCACTTCTGGTGGAGTGCGATCTGGATTAACGTACTGTTCTTCCCGCAGCATTTCCTTGGCCTTGCCGGTATGCCGCGCCGTATTCCCGATTACGCGACACAGTTCACCGATTTCAACGTCATTTCGTCGATTGGCGCACTGATGTTCTTCCTCGGGCAGTTCGTATTCATTTACAACATGATTATGTGCATGCGCCGCTCGGGTAAGAAAGCGACCGGCCGAGTCTGGGAAGGTGCGCGTGGTTTGGAGTGGACGGTCGCCTCGCCGGCGCCGTATCACACCTTCGAAACGCCGCCGAAGATTGACCCGCGCGAGCTGGCGTAGTCGGGCGGATTGGTGATGTCGCCCAAACGCAAGAACGCGCTGCTCGCGCTCGCGCTGGCGGGGATCGCCGTCGGTGTTTATGTCGCTTTCTTTTTCGAGATGGCGGCACGCTAGCCGAGATAGCCAGGGGAGAGGGGCGCGTGGTTACGCGCCCTGCAACGGCCTAGCCCGGCACTTGGGGCGTTAGGCAGCAAGGATAGAAGCAAGGACCGATCGTTATGGCCACGCATACCAGCGAACACCACAAGTATTACGTACCGGAGCCGTCGCCGTGGCCGTTCATGCTCACGGTGGCACTGTTCCTCATGCTCGGCGCCGCCGGCTTCTGGCTGAACGGCAGTACCACCGTCGCCCCGTATATTGCGGCCGTTGGTCTGGCGATGGTGCTGGTGATGGTGTTTATCTGGTTTCGTGACGTCGTGCACGAGAACCGTACCGGCGCTTATGGTGTTCAGGAAGATCGTACCTATCGCTACGCGATGATGTGGTTCATCTTTTCGGAGGTGATGTTCTTCGCGGCGTTCTTTGGCGCGCTTTTCTATACCCGCATGATCGCGCTGCCCTGGCTGAACGGCGAGGGTGAGAAGTTCTTTACCAACGTCTATCTATGGCCGCAGTTCGAAGGCGCGTGGCCGACCAACGGTCCCGGCAATATTGGCGGTGATTTCGAAACGGTCAACGCCTGGCATCTGCCGCTGATCAACACGCTGCTACTACTGACTTCTTCAGTCACCATCACCTGGGCGCATTGGGGGCTGAAGGAAGATAATCGCTGGAAGCTGTGCCTTGGCCTCGCTGCCACCGCTGCTCTGGGCGCGTTCTTCCTGTACTGGCAGGCGGTTGAATATATCGAAGCTTACGAGCACCTCGGGCTGACCCTGGGCTCGGGTATCTACGGTTCGACCTTCTTTCTACTGACCGGCTTCCACGGTATGCACGTGACGTTGGGCACGCTGATGCTCATCATCATTCTGCTGCGTTGTCTGAAAGGTCACTTCAGCTCGCACGACCATTTCGGTTTCGAAGCCGTCGCCTGGTATTGGCACTTTGTCGACGTCGTATGGCTTGGCCTGTTCATATTCGTCTATATCCTCTAGAAACGGGATATCACGCGGCCGTTTGTTAACGGGTCTCGGCAATAATGTTGCGGGCGGCATCCAAGTGCCGCCCGTTATTGTTTGCAGCGAGCTTACTGGCCCAGATTGTGGGGTTGTACGATACCGGTCAGGTAACCGACCACAAGCAGTACGATAAGCAGCAGCGATAGACTGATCCGCCAGGTCAGCGCTTTCACGGTGCGTCTGGTGTCGCCGCTGTCGCGTACGAGAAACACCAGCCCCGACCCCAGGGCCGCGATGATGGCGAGCAGGAACACGACGATGAATATCTTGACCATATGCGCTTAGGGCGCTATCGGTTCGCGCCCCCTTTGTGGGGTTGGGTGATTCTGTTCGTGGGCGTCGCCGCACTGTCCGGTTTGGGCGCCTGGCAAATTCAGCGCGGCGAAAGCAAGCAAGCGATGCTAGCGCAGCGTCAGGCTGCGGGCAAAAGCGAACCACAGGATTTCGTTGCAGCGCGTGCCTCGGCCGACACCGCCATGCCGGAGTATGGTCTTCGATACACACTCAACGGCCGTTTGGATGCGCAACGGCAGGTTCTGTTCGACAATCAGGTACGAAACGAACGTATCGGGTATCACGTCTGGACACCGCTGGTGTTCGACGATGGCACTCGTGTCATGGTCGACCGTGGCTGGGTACCGCTTGGGCCTCAGGGGCGCGCCGAACCGCCTGACCCTGGTGCGCCGGCCGGCCGGGTGACGATGGTGGGCGTCTGGCGCGATCTGCCCAGGCCAGGTATGCGCCTCGGCGGCGATGCGGCGTGTCGGCTCGATGGCTGGCCGCGGGTGCTCAATTATCCCGATATCGAAGAGCTGCGCTGCCAGTATGAGGACGACGTCGTCGACGGTCTGCTGTTGCTGGATGAGGCAGATGCGCGTGGTTTTGAACGTGACTGGCAGCGCCAGTTCGAACAGATGCCGCCGGTTCGCCATTTCGGCTATGCGTTGCAATGGTTTGCCATGGCGTTGGCGGTGTTTGTGATTTTCGTGGTTCTCAATTTAAGGCGTATTCGATGACGACACAGACCCGCGCGCGCCTCAAGCTTCTCGGCGTGGCCATGGTTTTTATAGGGCCGCTCGCGCTGGCGTATCTGCTCTACTACGGCTTGTCTTTCGGCGCGGCCGGCACCAACGGCGGTGAATTGATCGACCCGGCGATGCAGGTCCCGAACGTGACGCTGACCGATGCGGCCGGTGAGCAGTTGCCCAGCGGTCAGCTGTTCGAGCGGAAATGGACGATTTTGCAGGTCGCCCCCGGAGGCTGCGGTGACGCGTGTATCGAGTCGCTGAAAGAAACGCGACAGATCCGGGCGCTGCTGCACCGCCGCGCGACGCGCGTACAGCGTGTGCTGCTAACCGATGAACGGCCACTGCCGGCTATGCCGGAGCAGCCCGATCTGAGTCTCTATAGCGCGCCGGTCGCGCCATTCAATGCCATGTTCGAAAGCCAGGGCGCGACGACGCCGGGTACGGTCTATCTGGTCGATCCGCTCGGTAACTGGATGCTTTATTATCCGCCCGGCGGCGACGGGTCAGCGTTGTTTAAGGACGTCAAGCATTTGCTCAAGCTTTCCCATATCGGTTAGACCGGAACTTCTGTCATGACGCGTTTTCGTCTTAATCTGATCACGATCTGTCTGGCTTTTGTCGTGATCACACTTGGTGCTTTCGTACGGTTGTCGGACGCGGGCCTGGGTTGTCCCGATTGGCCGGGCTGTTACGGTCACCTCGACGTGCCGACCGCGGAGGCGGATGTCGCGGCGGCCAACGAACGCTTTTCACATCGCCCCGTCGAAGCGCCGAAAGCATGGAAAGAGATGATCCATCGCTATGCCGCTGGCACGCTGGGTCTACTGATTCTGGCGATGGCGCTGCTCACGTTAAAACGAAGCAGCAGCGCACATCAGCAAAAGGCGTTGCCCTGGGTTTTACTGGTCCTCGTGATATTCCAGGCGCTGCTCGGGATGTGGACGGTCACTTTGCTGCTCAAGCCGTTGATCGTGACCGCGCATCTGCTTGGCGGGATGGCCACCTTTGCATTGCTTGGCTGGTGTCTGTTTCGAGAAGGGGCGTTGTTTGAAGGTTACCGTACGGCAATGCGGCGTGGCCTGCGGATCACAGCCGGCACGGCGCTGGCTCTGCTGGTAGGCCAGATCTTTCTCGGCGCATGGACGTCGACGAACTATGCCGCGATGGCGTGTCCGGATTTTCCCACCTGCCAGACCTACTGGTGGCCGCCGACGGATTGGTCCACCGCGTTCACGCTCTGGCATGGCCTGGGCATCAACTATGAATACGGCATACTGGATAGCGTGCCGCGTGCGACGATTCATTGGGCGCACCGGCTCGGCGCTGTCGCGATCACGATCGCCATGCTGGGACTTGCGGCACTGCTCTGGCGCCAGGGTCGGGCAGATCATCGTTGGCGTGGCATGGCGTTGACGTTAATCGCGGCCGTCGTGCTGCAGGTATCCATTGGTGTGTCGGTCGTGGTCTTCCATCTGCCGCTACCGGTGGCGGTCGCGCACAACGGGGGCGCGGCCCTGTTATTATTAACGCTTATGGCGATCAACCACGCAGTCTGGAAAGCGCGCGACCATGTCTAGCCCGTACAGCTCAAGTGCCACACTCGGCCGCTCGACGCTGTCCCAGCGTCTGACGGACTATTACGAGCTGTGCAAGCCACGGGTCGTGCTGCTTATCGTGTTTACGGCCATGGTCGGTATGTTTCTGGCGACGCCGGGCATGGTGCCGATCGACGCACTGCTGTTTGGCACGCTCGGTATCGGTCTGATGGCGGCATCGGCGGCTGCGGTCAATCAGATGCTCGATCGCAAGGCGGATCAGCGCATGGCGCGGACCCGCAAGCGCCCGCTGGTAACGGGCAACCTGGACATGGCTCAATCGGCACGCTTTGCTGCTGCCATCGGCCTGCTGGGGATGGCGATCCTGCTATGGCTGGTCAATCCGCTGACCGCGTGGCTGACGTTGGTGACGCTGGTCGGTTATGCCGGCGTGTATACGGTCTATCTCAAGCGTGCCACGCCACAGAACATCGTGATCGGCGGTGCCGCAGGGGCCGCGCCGCCGCTGTTGGGCTGGGTCGCCGTTACGGGTAGCGTTGACGCGCACGCGCTGATTCTGTTCCTGATCATCTTTATCTGGACGCCACCGCATTTCTGGGCCTTGGCGATTGAGCGCCATCGCGAGTATGCAGATGTCGATATTCCGATGTTGCCCGTTACCCACGGTCTGGAATACACCCGTACGCAGGTTCTGCTGTATACGGTCTTGCTGTTCATCGTGTCTTTGTTGCCGTTCGTTACCGGCATGAGCGGGCCGCTGTATCTGGTCAGCGCGATCGGTCTGTCCGGCTGGTTCCTGGTGTATGCGATCCGGCTGAAATATGCGCCGAAGCCGGGCCTTGCAATGCGCACCTTCGGCTATTCGATTCTCTATCTCATGGCCTTGTTCAGCGCGTTGCTCGTGGACCACTACGTGCCGGCGGTGTTCGGCAGCTGATCCAACCTAAACGTTGGCCGTAATAACGCGGTCGAACTGGCGTAGCCGTTCCACCACTTCCCGCTTTCCGGGCTTTTCGGCCAGCGCTTCTTCAGCCAAGGGCGCGATCGCGCTGGCGCCGGGCAGGGCGGCGTTCTGTTCGATGAGCGTGCGCATGCGTGGAATAAAAACGAATTGCAGCCATTCGCTGAATGCCAGCGTGTCCGCACAAAACGGTGTGCGGCTGGCCATGGCGGCAGGCGCCGGTACCTGAGCCTGCCAGAAATCGGCGGCGCGCATGCTCTGTTCGATCGAAAGAATCAGATCGGCCAGTTCGTGCAGCTGTGTCAGGTTATTCGTCATAGGCGTTCGTTCGCATGCGTATGAATTACGCGCTGTCTAGAAGGGCCACCACCAGGGGCTTGGATTCTCGAGATCGACTCGACAACCTTGCAGCTGGCTGGCGTATCGATCGGCACGTGCGTTGACCTTGCCCGCGGTACGCTGCAGCCAGGGTTTGCGCCGATAGCTGCCGCGCTTATAACCGGTCTGGCCTTCGTGGTAGGCCAGATACTGGCTGTATGCGTCCCATTTCGAAATGCCGAGCATGGCGTTGCTTTTGGCGACATACCACCCGACGAAGTCGGTGGCGTCGTCGAAATCGTCGCGATCTGCCCAACCATTGCCGCTGTCGGTCTTGTACCAGTCCCAGGTGCTATCGAGTGCCTGGGTATAGCCGTAGGCCGAGGTGATATGGGTCCACGGAATGAACCAGAGCAGGCGCTTGCGGGGCGGGCGCGCATCACCGACGAAACGGGATTCCTGATAGATGATCGCCATCTGCACATGAATCGGCGCGCCCCAACGGTCGAAGGCCGCATCGGCCGCATCGAACCAGCCGTTCTTTTCGTAGAAAATATCGCAGACATTACCGGTCGCGCGCGGCGGTGCGGTCACGCAGCCGCTAAGAACGGCTGCGAGGCAGATCAGAACAATACGATGCATGGCGAAATCGTAGCAGAGGCGAAAGAGCTGGAGGCGTGTCGCGCAGTGGCGCGAGGCTACTCGTTGCCGCAAACAAGCGAGCTTGCACTTTGCGACGAGCGCGCGACGACAGTCTATTGTTCCCTGCGTGGGATGTTCATGTCGAGCGCGCGTGCTTGCACGGGCGCTGGCGTCCGATACCGCGACGAGCGCGTTAGCCCTAAGACCTCGGCGCTCGCGAAAGGTATAATGCGCCGCCCGGCGCTATATGCGGTGGCGATACCATCGCTACCATATATATAAAAGTTATAAGAAAAGAAAAACACAGACGTTTTAAGATAGATCGTAGCCCGCTAACCTGCGCGGCGCAGGCTGTCGGTCTGACGAACCCACCATTTGCGGATTGTTGATGAAGGCCACTCCCATTCAAGAACACACCAGCCCGCTCAACGCCCAGCAGGCCCAGCAGCTGACGTCGTTGATCGAGACGCTTACGCCGATGCAGGTGACCTGGATCAGCGGTTATCTGTCGGGTATCAATGCCTCGGCAGCTACGGGTGAAGTCGCCGCGCCGCAGCAGAGCATGCCGGCCGCCCAGGGTGATGCCAGTGAGCCGCTCACGATTCTGTATGGTTCGCAAACGGGCAATGCCGAAGATATCGCCGAAACCTTGCGCGAGCGCGCCGAGGCGGCGGGGCTGAATGCCACCGTCTACGACATGCTCGACTACAAGCCCAAGGATCTCAAGAAAGAGAAAAACGTCATCGTGTGTGTTTCCACGCACGGCGAGGGCGATCCGCCGGATAATGCCGAAGAATTGCACGCGTTCATTTATGGCAAGAAGGCGCCGAAGCTGGATGGCCTGAAATTCTCTGTGCTCGCTTTCGGTGATACCAGCTACGAGCATTTCTGCCAGACCGGCAAGGACTTCGACGCGCAGCTCGAAAAGCTCGGCGGTAAACGTCTGACCGATCGTGTCGATCTGGATGTGGACTTCGACGAGGCGGCCGAAGCCTGGATCGAAACCGTCGTCGATAAGTACAAGGACGAGTTGGGTGGCGGCGATACAGGGCACCCGACCGTAACCGCCATGCCCAGCGCGGGCGGGGCTGCTGCGTCTGCAGGCGAAACCTATTCGCGCAAGAACCCCTATCCGGCTGAAGTGCTCGAAAACGTCGTGCTCAACGGCCGCGGTTCCGACAAGGAAGTCCATCATATCGAGATGGATACCGAAGAATCCGGTCTGGTCTGGGAGCCGGGCGACTCGCTGGGTATCATCCCCGAGAACGACCCGGCCGTTGTCAAAGAGTTGATTGCTGCCCTCGGATTGTCGCCCGAAGAGCAAGTCACCGGCATCGATGGTGAAGTGACTTTGCAGCACGCGCTGACGCATCAGTACGAAATCACAACGCTTACGCGGCCGTTGATCGAGAAATACGCGGTTCAGGCCCAGAACGAATCGCTCGATGCATTGCTGGCCGAAGATCAGCGCGAAGTGCTTGCCGAGTACATGCATGGCCGATTCATTATCGACCTGGTGGAGGACTACCCGATCGAGGGTATTACCGGTCAGGATTTCGTTCGCCTGCTGCGTAAACTGCCGCCGCGGTTGTATTCCATCGCCTCCAGCCATGCGGCGAATCCGGACGAGATTCATCTCACCGTAGCGGCGGTGCGTTATGAAAGTGTCGGTCGTGCGCGTAACGGCGTAGCATCGATTCAGCTGGCCGATCGCAGCGAAGACGTCCAGTTGCCGATCTATATCGACCACAACAAGAACTTCAAGCTGCCGGACAACAACGACGCGCCCATCATCATGATCGGGCCGGGCACCGGCGTGGCGCCGTTTCGCGCCTTCATGGAAGAGCGTGAAGAGCGCGAGGCCGGTGGCGATAACTGGCTGTTCTTTGGCGCTCAGCACTTCCTTACCGATTTCTACTACCAGACCGACTGGTTGCGCTGGCGCAAGGAAGGCCTGCTTACGCGCATGGACGTAGCGTTCTCGCGCGACCAGGAAGAAAAAGTCTACGTACAAGACAAGATCCGGGCCGCTGGCAAGGACGTATTCGATTGGATCGAGCGCGGCGCGACGGTGTATGTCTGTGGCGATGCCAATGCCATGGCCCATGACGTACACGAAGCGCTGCTTGAGTTGATCGGCGAAAACGCCAATCTCGATGCCGAAGGCGCTGCCGACTATCTCAAGAAATTACAGAAAGAAAAGCGCTATCAGCGCGACGTCTATTAAGTCGGGGGCCGCGTACGCCGCGTTTCATCAAGCCCCGCTTTACCGACACCACCGATTTCGAGCCTCATCATGAGCGATAAAGAACTTTCTCCGGTCGAACACATCAAGATCGCCAGCAATTATTTGCGTGGCACTATTGCCGATGGCCTGGCGGACGAACTCACGGGTTCGATCGCCGAAGACGATACCCAGCTGACCAAGTTCTACGGGTTCTATCAGCAGGACGATCGCGATCTGCGATCCGAGCGTAAGGCCTCCAAGCTGGAACCGCACTACCAGTTCATGCTGCGTTTGCGTCTGCCGGCCGGCGTGGTCACCGGTGAACAATGGCTCAAGATCGACGATCTGGCCCATCGGTACGCCAATGGCACGCTGCGCCTGACCACGCGTCAGACCTTTCAATACCACGGCGTGCTCAAGAAGCACCTGCGCCCGCTGTTGCAGGATGCCTACCAGGTCGGCATCGATGCGCGTGGCGCCTGTGGCGACGTCAACCGCAACGTCATGGCGACCGCTAATCCGGATCTGTCGGCTCTGCATCGCGAAGTGCACGACTGGTCGATCAAGATCTCCGAGCATCTGGCGTGGAAATCGCGTGCCTATGAAGAGATATTTCTGCAGCAGCCGCCCCAGGGCGAAGACCACGAACCGATCTACGGCACCACTTATCTGCCGCGCAAGTTCAAGATCGCTATCGCCATTCCGCCGGAAAATGATGTCGACGTTTTCGCCAACGATATCGGACTGATCGCCATCGTCGAGAACGACACGCTGGTTGGTTTCAATATCGCTATCGGCGGTGGCATGGGCTCGACCCATGGCGACGAAGCCACCTATCCGCGCCTGGGTTCGGTGATCGGCTTCGCCACGCCCGAGAACACGCTCGAAGCGGTTGAGGAGCTGGTCAAGATCCAGCGCGATCACGGCGACCGCTCGAACCGCAAGCATGCCCGGTTCAAGTACACGATCGACGACCATGGTCTGGGCTGGATTCACGAGCAGCTCGACGAGCGTGCAGGCATCAAGCTCAAGCCGGCACGCGAATACAAGTTCGAGCGCAATGGCGATCCGTTGGGCTGGGCCGAGGGCGACAACGGCAACTGGCACCTGACCCTGTTCATCGAGAACGGCCGTATTGCCGATTTCGACGACAATGGCACGGCGCATTACGGCCAGTACCACGGCCCGGCCGGCTACAAGCTCATGACCGGCCTGCGCGAACTCGCCAAGATTCATACCGGCGAGTTCCGCCTGACCGGCAACCACAATGTGATCGTGGCCAACGTCAAACCCGAGGACAAGGCCAAGGTCGAGGAACTGGTCGAACATTACGGGCTCGACGACGGTCACAAATACTCGACGCTGCGTCATTCGGCGATGGCCTGTGTGGCCTTCCCGACCTGCGCGCTGGCCATGGCCGAATCCGAGCGCTACCTGCCGGAACTGGTCACCAAGATCGAAAAGATCGTGACCGATGCCGGTATCAAGGACCAGCCGATCGTCATTCGTATGACCGGTTGCCCGAACGGCTGTGCCCGTCCTTTCCTGGGCGAGATCGGTTTCGTCGGCAAGGCGCCCGGCAAATACAACCTGTATCTCGGCGCCGGCTTCGACGGCGCACGTCTGAACAAGCTCTATCGCGAGAATATCGACGAACAGGAGATCCTGGCAGAGCTCACGCCGATCATCGAACAGTACGCCGCCGAGCGCGAAGCCGGTGAACCGTTCGGTGATTTCGTCATTCGGGCCGGTATTATTGCCGAAACCACCGAAGGACGATTCTTCCATGAAAACGTCGGCTCCCCTGAAGCGGCCTGATCGAAACCGTATACTCGGTGCGCGGCGATTCCTCGCGCCGGCGCTGGTCCTGCTGCTGTGTATGCCGGCGGCGCTCGCGCAGAGCGGAACGCCGGCGGCAGGGCATGCCAATATGTCCCGCACGCCATCCGCGCAGCAGGACAAGGATGATGTGATCCGCGAGCTGATCGCGCTCACTGACGCCGAGCAACTGGAAGCGATCTTTTCGCGCCAGTTTATCGATCGGGTTGCCAACGCCGTGGCGTTGTTCCGCCCGGATATGGATCCGGCCACGATGCGCGTGATCCGGCAGGAAGCCACGTCAGTGATACGCGAACGCATTGAGTCGGGCGATGCGCTCTATTCCGTGCTCTACCCGGTGTACGAAAAGCACTTCAATATCTTCGAGCTCAACCAGCTGGTCGAGTTTTATGAGTCACCGCTAGGCCAGAAGCTGGTGCGGGTTTCGCCCGAGCTGTTGACGGAATCGCTCGCGCTCGGCCGTGAGTGGGGGCTATCGCTCGTGCCCGAGATCATGGAGCGCGTGCAGTCACGTCTGGCGCAGTAGCAGTCGGCGGGTACGGACTCAGATCAACTGGCTGGCGACAAGCGCGCGGCGTACCGATTCACGTTCATTTGTCGAGAGCGGTTGTAGTGGGGCCGGCATCACGGGCTCGGCGCGTTCGATCAGTCGAATGGCCTCATGCGCGACTCGATAGCTTGCGTAGGCTCGGCAGACATCCCAGAGCGGTTGCATGCGTGCATGACACGAGCGCGCGCTGGCGTAATCCGCCTGCTCGATCGCCTGCATGATTCGGCGGAATGCGCCGGGGAAAACGCCGGCCATGACCGAATACCAGGCCCTCGCGCCGGCGACTAACGTGTTCAAGGCCAGCTCATCGCCGCTATAACCGATCTGCAGGCGATCACCGATACGGTTGGTAAGGGCCAGATGGCTCGCTTGCGCTTCATGCAACGGGGCCGGTTGCTTTAATGCGGCGATCGTGGGGTGCTCGGCCAGCCGTGCGAGCAACGTCGCGCTGAAGTCGAACCGGGTCGTGCCCGGATTGTTGTAGATGCAGATCGGGCGATCGACGCCATCGGCGACCGCTACGAACAGGCGCTCTACCTCGACCTCACGCAGCGGAATATAAGAAACGGGGGCCAGCAACAGACCGTCTACGCCGAGCGCGCATGCCTTTTGTGCGTGATATTGCACATCGGCCTGGGTCAACGCGCCGATGCCGGCGATGATGGGGATACGTCCATTCGCATGCGCCACCGCTGTTTCGATGACACGCTCGCGCTGAGCGGCATCCAGATAGGCGTAGGATCCGGTGCTGCCCAATACGCCGATACCGTCGACGCCGGCCTGAAGCAGCGGTTCAAGAATGGCAGCGAATGCGTCGGTATCAACCCGACCGGCGTTATCGAGCGGTGTGATGGGGAACGCGATCAGACCCTGGAAGAGGCGTGTAGCGTCACCGGTAGCCTGTTGATCTGGCGTATCCGGGCTTCGGGCTCGGTTCATGTGCTTATCCATGCGAACGCTCAGTCCGGCTGACTTTCCCAGCGACCGACGCCCATGAAGATCAGGCGTAGCTGTTTTTCGGCGCGTAGCATCAGCGCATCGTCTTCGGCGTTGTCCGGGTCGACGTCGAGAATGCGCTCGGACAGGGTGATCACCGTATTGACGACAAGGTCGGAGATCACGCGCAGGTCGTTTTGAGAAATATGCGAAAACTCGTCGAAGCGTGCCAGATCGGCGGCGAGCGCGTTGGTGACCAGGACAATTTCGTTATGGATCGCCTCACGCATAGCCACCGTACCGGCAAACCGCTCCTTGACCACGAACTGGAAAAG
>VMHT01063286.1_pt1 | contig 18567 bp, 30 predicted proteins | sample 4693611 | NCBI WGS metagenome assembly VMHT01 (sample SAMN12280063, study PRJNA550983) | marine metagenome | isolation source: seawater sampled from same location over 5 years 0.02-0.2 micron viral filtrate | place: USA: collected off the coast of southern California halfway between the port... ...
CATATACATAAGCTATAATATTTGTACCAGTTGTGCCTGATGGCCAGTACTCACTAAACTTATAAGAACCATCTGAAGCTGTATAAGACACTCCAGCAAATACACCTATTGTTTGTGCTGCTTCACCTGCGCCATTACTAGGAGTAATAACACCATCAGCAGTTAGAATAACTAAATCACCATTAAAGATGTTTTCAGCTAATCCACTAGTAATAGTATATTTGTTTGTTCTTATAGGAGAACCAGACATATGCCTAGATGGTACAAAACCAAATGGTGAATCTACGTTTGCCATATTTACCTCTCTATAAAAAAATTAAAAATTGTTAATCGTCCATGACTGATATGTCTCTGCCACGACTAACACTACTTTTTCTTGTCTCCTGAATCGGAATACCACCAGCTCTTTCTGCAGTTCGTAAATCACTGCTTACAGACATGTTTTGTTCTATATCTTTTTCTTTGTAATAAGCCTTCATTTGACTGAATTTTTCTTCTGGCATTTCACAAAGTATCATGCCTTCAACACCGATACAACCTGCCCACTGACCATGATTCAAAGTAGGCACTGCAAAAGTTCCCACTGTGTCTGATGGTCTTGGTTCCCAACCTGCTCTTTTTCTTTTATAAACATTGTCGGGAGTTTCCTTCCCCAGAATCGAGGTAGCTATCCACCTTTGCACCATTCCTGGTCGTGCTGGAGGAGCGTCCAGTAATGATGGTGGTTTCCAGCTTGTATTGTCACGAGCATTTTGCTCACGAGAATTAGATTGAGTTTCTTGAGCTCTTACGTTTCTTTTTTCTACCATTAGGTTCTCTCCTGTTTTTTAAGTTCTTCTGCATAAGCTTTAATTTGGTCAGGTGTTGTTAAACCTATTTCTCTAGCCATGCGTAATTGCTCCTTTGTCATCTTAACTCTATTGCCTGTTTTCGTTGACCCACCTGCAGATGGTGCGACTACTGTTTGACTGCTTTTTGGTCTCGTTTTAACTTGCATATCTGGTTTTGATATTAACTCGGGAAATATTTTTTGTAAACGATTATTTAAAGTTTCATAATATTGGTCAGATTCTTTATCATAACCTTCTAAATCTAATTGAACATCTATAGACCTAGCAGCAGCAGTTTCTCTCTCATATCCAGAAGAGTTAAACCACTGATTCTTACCCCACCAGTCCATAGCCTTTTTTGGGGCTTGGGGTTGGGCAGCACGACCTACAGTAGGTGATTGAGTTTTTTGCTGAACAGTTTGTTGCCTTTGAAGTTCTGATACTTTCATTGCTGCACGGATATCAGCTAATTGTTCTGCATAGTCAACTTGCTTAGCTGTGTCACCTTCTTCTATAGCTTTTTGCATCTCTTGCTTTACAGAAACATATCTATCTTCAAACTGCTTTTGAGCCTTTACTGTTTCACCTTGTTCGAGTCTTTCTAATCTTTGTTTTAATGCAGTGAGCTCTTGGTCTTTTTCTTCAGCTTTAGCATCAGACTCTTTACGTTGTTGTACTAATTTATTTATTCTACGTTGAACCCTTTGAGAGTATTCTTCGTCGTCTTCTGTTGGAGTTGCTTCTTGTTTTGTTGATTGGGGTTCTTCTACTATCTCTGGTTCTTCAGTTTTAGTTTCTTCTATTTCTACTTCAAGTTCTTCTTGTTCTTTTTCATTTTCCATGGTCATGAGCCAAGTCCTTTCATTAAGTTATGGTAAATAATTTTGTATGTTACATCCTTTAGGTATAACAGAAGTAATCTCATCATCATTTAAAAGTAATAATTTTACTCTTTCTATGATTAGTTTTTGTCCTGCATATTTCCCAAAGGTAACATGGTCGCCAACTTTAGCCCAAAGACCGCCTTGCCATTCTTTACCTGATGATCTCTCGCACCATGCTAGAGGACCAATAGCCAATATAATACCATGGGCTGTTAAATACTCTTCATTGTCTTGAGATTGTGATGGTAAATAAATGCCACCTGTAGTTTTCTTTTTTGGGGCTTGTGGTTGAATTAAAACTCGCCATCCTGTAGGTGTTGGTAAGTTTTTAGGAACGTTTGTTTCTGGGTCGTTGTCCCAGTTTGCTGCATGGAGATGAGCCATGTTTATTCATCCTCTCTGTCTAATTGTTTATAAACTCTATCGATTTCAATGATGGCTTGTTTTAAGCCTTCAGCAATACCGACAGTCTTTTGATATTGAGCAAAATCACTTATCCTGCCCTCTATCATCTCGTTCGCTAGATTTTGTCTCTGGCTTTCTAACGTCTTCTTTATCTTCTCCAGTAGGTCTGTTATTGTCAAGTTGCACCTCGCTTTTTGAAGAAACTCCAGTTACATTAATTGTTACATCATTTTGCATTTTTCTTTTTTCTCCTTTTCTTCTTCTTCTTTTTGTTAGGTTTTAAAAGTTTGCTAAACTTTGCTCTAATTAATGTCATTTATTATAACCACAATTATTTAAAAGTAAAATTACCATTGGTCAGTTAACATCATTTTACTTAGCCTTTCAGCTCTTGATTTGACTTGCTTTGACCAAGAAGAGTCTAACATCTCTTTAGAAGCTTTTTCCCAGTTATGGTCTTTTATTGCTCCGAAGAAGTTCGGCCATTTATTAGGATTGAATCTAGTTCTGCCCATGTTGAAGAGCATGTCTATAATGACAGCTTGTCTTACTTCACTTAGCCCATTAAAAAATACCCAGTTTTTAGCTTCTCCTGTTACTCTGTTAATATCGTTGACTAGGATAAAATTTATTTCTTCTATACTTAAACCTAGCCCATCACTAGCTACATTCCTACCAACACCAATAGTAGGATGGCCAACTAACGTATCACCAGCTTTAATCTCCTTACCATTAGCATCATCATACACTCTATACTTAACACCTTCATGTAAAGATATTAAGTCTATTAATTTACTTTTAAGATCTGCCACCTTTTACTCTCCCTTTAACGTGCTTTTGACTTTTTGGTGGATTCTTTTTAGAACCCTTTTCACCAGACCAAAAAACTTTGTTCGCCCAGAATGCAGCACTTGTTTTACCTTTTTTAATATTTTTAGCATGCCGTTGTTTAAAGTTTTTACGAGCTTCATCACTATAGTTGTGACCCATTTTTTGGTCGCCAAAGCGAATAATTTTAATTTTTTCACCATCTTTGATTGCCACTATACCTTTCTTTGTTGGGTGGTTTGGGGTTCGTTTAGGTTTATTTAAACCTTTTAAACCATACTTTTTAAGTTTAGATTCTTTATCACTCACTCTTCTTCCCACTACCACAGTATAAACCGAACCATGCAGCACCAGCACCTACTACAACACTAACAAAAGCAGATTGTGCATTGGTTGGGTCTTGAAGTTGCATAAACCACTCTATAACTCTATAAAAAGCTAACCCATATAAAGTTATTAATAGTCTTGGCCATATGCGCCATTTATCTAAGTTTTCTGGTGTCATGCTATATTTATACTGTTAAAATGTAAATTAAGCAATAATTATTTACTATCATCTATTATCCAATTATCTTTTTCCATTTGATAATCTAAATATAATTGAGTGTCTGCATAACCTCTGCCTTCACTCATACAGATAAGAAAATATTTAGGCTCATATAACTTACAAGAAGTTTCATCTCCCTCAACAGGATGGGCTAATACAAACTTGATAGTTATACCTATAGCTACTGCTACAAATAATATTACTGCTATACCTATCATGACCATTCTTATCATATCGTACATTTCCTTTTGTTTTTTTAACTTCTTGGCTTTAGCTTCTTTGACTGCTTGTTTGTGTTTATCTATTCTTCTTTTTCTTTCTTCTAATATAAAAGACCAAGTGCCATGACCAAACCTGTGGTCAATTAATTGTTTCATTTCATATAATTGTTCTTGTGCTAACTTAGCATCTATAATTTCTTTAGCCACATTTTCAGTAGCAAAATGGTCTAGGTTTTTTGAGTCTCTATCTTTTATTACTTGTTGTTGACCATTAAGTGCTTTATCTACATGGCCAATAATATCACCAACATCTTGGGCTGTTGCAATATTTGTTTTAATAAAATCTACTGACTTTTTTACTAGGGCTATACCTGTTAAGACTGCTGTTACTGGTTCAACCATTTTGCTTTTCTATCACTCTATCAAGTTTCTCTTCGATTCTTTGCATGTGGTTTACTAATTGTTTTATATCACCACTTAAATCTTGTTTTTGTTGATAGAGATCTTGCTTGTTTGCATATTCCTCTCTAGTTTTATTTAGTAATATTTGTAATCTTTTAATCTCTGAGAACATTTTATTAAATGCCCAACCTATAGGTAGTACAACTATGCTCAGGATTATATTCCAGAACATCATCGGATCTATAGTCATCAAACTGTTCCTGCTGTTTGAGACTGTGCTAATACTTTTAAGGTTTGTGTAAAAGATTTATCAAGTTCTTTTGAAGCCATTGCAAATAACCTCGGAGGGATATCAGTGGCTTTAAATCCTTTACGTTCTAAAAATTTTTTTGCAGCTCTAATTTCTGCTGCTGCCACCTTTTTTATTTTTGCTTTTGCCATTTTTATGTACCTTTTGTATCTCGAAAGATGCTTTTTTAACTGCTCCTGTGTGGGGTGTATAATCACCCTTCATTAATTTAAAACCTTTACCTGCTTTCATCCAATGAAAACCTTTAGGTGGTTCAACTGTCTTTTTTACCATTTAACTTTTCCTCAAAACAATTTTTACAATAATACTTAAATTTCTCATAATGCATAGCTTTATTTGAACAGAAGGAACAAGTTTTGTGCTGTATTAATTTCTTCCAATGGCCACTTGTGCCGTCTTTCTGGATTACTTTTTTAGCCTTTGGCACCTTTCTTTTTCCTTTTAGAAGCCATGATTGCTCTGCCTTGCTTTTCTGCTAAAGCTTTAGTAGGGTAGATTTTACCTTTACTACCCCACCTATAGCCACCTTTGACTTTTCTGACTGGCATTAACTATAAGAAGAAGTTTTCTTCTTTTTCTTTTTGCCCTTCATTTTTCTAAGCTTTGCCATTTTATCTTTCATGGTCATCTTTTTAGTTGTCTTCTTCATTTTCTTTTTTGCATGGTCCATCATTTACCTCCTTTTTTTGTTGATGATGTTTTCTTTTTCTTACCTTTGTTCTTTCTACGATAAGCTTGTATTTGTTCCCACTGCTTTTTATCAACTTGTCTAGCTTTACCACCTGTCAATACAGAGTTAACTCTAGCCATAGCCCAAGCTGAAGGTGAGACTCCTGGACGACGACCGCCACTAGCAGCAGCACCTAACCCTTTATTATAAATAGTAGTTAGAGCACCTAGTGGTGCGTTGGCTTTTTCTGCTTTATTTTTTAGAGCCTTTTTTTGTTTTGCGTTTATTGCCATACATTTTCCTAAATTTTTTAGTGTATATAGATTCTTTTGTTTTCCTTTTTTTACCAGAAGGTGTTTTATCTCCTGGAAGATCTCCTAGAACTTTACCTGATTTACGCATTTTTTCAAGGGCTAATAATCTCTTCTTGCGTTGTTCACCACTTAACCCAGCCACATACTTAGCTGGTACCATGTAACCTCCTGGAGTTTTTACTTTTTTTACTTTAGGTAGTTTAGCCACTATTTATCTCCTTTGAGTTGATTTAAGAATTGCTCTGAATCTATTTTAGCTTTTTTACTTAATTCTTCAATAGTGTTGCCTTGTTTGTCTTTATAGATATAAGGATTATCACTATCAACTTCTTTAATTTTAATACCACTTTCAAAAGTAGTATCACCTATTGAACCTACATAAGCTACATCTTCACCTGCAGCTAAAACTTCCTCTTCATTAGCATAATTTGAACCTCCTCTTTTATGAAGGTTTGGTAAAGCTTGTACATCGTTTTTGTCTATAACGTACACATCAACTCTTTGATTAACATTTATAATATTAGATTTAGGCTCTGGGCTTAATGAAAAAGACAATGGCTCTTTTGGATCAGGATCTTGTTTTATCTCACCTTTGTCTAATCTGCCTTGTCTAAATAAATAAATTTTATCTCCTAAACCTTTATTATCTAGATAATTTTTAGCAGTTTCCTTAAAATAATTAACCACTTTATTATACTCTGGCACTCTTATGCGAACTTGAGGATTCAACATTTCATCAAAGTTATCATACTCTAGAATAGCTTCTTTATACTCATCACTGTTCCTATAGCCCATACGTTCACCTTTACTATTAGTAATAATGTCTGTATAAAAATCTTGTTCGTAAAACCCAGCACCTTTATTAGCTTTATCATATAATATTCCTTTTATAGTATCTGCGAGACCACCATCACCACTATTAGGATCTAGACGTAAACTATTAGCAAAGTCATTTAACTCAACATCTCCAGTATCAATTAGGCTAGTTGATTTAGTTGTACCTTCACGACTTAAAGTTTTTGAAGTAGGTCTACCAACTTGACCTAACTCATCAGCATAGCCTTCACCCATTAATCCTGGACTTCTATAAATATCTTTTAGTGCACCTCTGTTTATTAAGTCGCCTATGTTTACAAAGCCTAATGCACCTAAATTATTATCTAATATAAGTTTAGTTTCTTCGGGAGTAGGATCTCTACCTTTATTCATTTTAAATAATTCAAGATCTCTAAGTGCTGCTCTTTCAAGCTCTTGTTTATTAGGTATTTGAGATATTGCACCTGAAGGTGGATTAGTTTTTGGGGTTTGCTTTAATAGGTCAAGCAGTGCTCCTGGAGTAATTTTAACCATTTAGTCTCCCTCCAATAAAAGTTTTAGCCTTTTTTCTTCATATTCTTTTGCATTCATTTTACCACTTTTATAAGAATTTTTTAATAAGTAAAACCCTATATTCTTTTCAATCTCATCTGTATTTGATTTACTTAGATTCCTTAATATTTGTTTAGGATTTTGATATTCACTGCCTACAGATAAATTTACAGCTTTTCTATAAATAAGCTTTTTTTGATTATTAGGAAGTTCATCAAAACCTTTAGGCTTATCCATACCAGGAATTAAACTCCAATCATATATTTTTTTCCGTATGTTTATTGCTAATGGTTTAGAATTAGGGTTTTTAAAAAGTCTAGTTTCTAACTCAGCTTCAGCACCTGCTTCGTCTGTTTTCCCTATAGCATTGGCTATATCCTCTGCAGAGTCTTCCGGATATTGTTTCATTAAATCTTCAGCGAATTTATTAGGAGGGTTGCCCTTTGCACCACGTCTAAAATATTCGTAAGCTTTTTTAAATGATGACAAAGTTTCACCAGCAGGAAAATACCCAACAAACTCTTCAAATAATTCGTCTGTTGTTATAGAAGGGTCTTCTGCCATAGCTTTAAAATCAGGAAGTTCAGGATTAGAACCTTGATACTTTCCTTTTAAAGCTCGTTCAACTACCTCAGATTTTAATGTATCTAACACAATAGGTATTTTAAGTGGGTCTTCAAAACTAACTATACTAGGTAATTTTTTAGCTACTGCTTTAGTTGTAGGCTTAACCATTTTAGTTAAGTTGCCTAGTGTACCTACGTCCATGGCTGTATTAGCAATAGTGCCTAGAGCACCTCTTAAAAATTCTCTTCTGTCTACATTGGTGGCTTCTTGAAGTTGGTTAGATATTTTTTCTAAATCGTCTGGAGGTAGTTTTTCTAACTCAGCTTTAGTGGGTATGACTAGGTCTGTACTTTTAGAAGTTGGGGTTTGTTTTACTAAACCTTTTAAAAGGTTTAAAACTCCTGTAACTTTATCAGCCATCTTCTAGCATATTGTCCATCATTGATGAACCTTTGCCTATCTTAATTATTTTTACGGAGCCACTCTTCATAGGATCTTCGTCTTCCATGTGTTCTTCTTCTGGTAAACCTAACATTTGTTGCTGACAGAGGAGCATGAACTGTGTTACTTGTTCTTCGGTCATTGGTACTTCACTAGCTGAAAAACCCATCTTAGCTTCAAACATTCCCATTACATCTACATTATTTGGCATTATTGTCCTACCTTTCTACCTAAGTTACTTAAAAAATCTTCTACATTATTTATCATACTACCCATAGGGCTAACTGCTTGGGTTTGTTGAGTCTGGGGCAATGCACCCATATCCCTTTCTGGCTCTACTGGTATTTCATTAAACATTGATGGGTCAATACCTTCAGGTATTCTACGTGGTGCTGTAGTAAAGTCTGCGGATGGTCCTGGGTCATTCATTTTGTTCATAAAGTCTGTTTGCTCTGTTGGTGGTCCAGACACACTACCTTGCATCTCAGCAAAAACTTGATTAACATCTTCGCCTTTGGCTTGAGCATCTGCTAATCTGCTAAATGTTGCCATGTAGCGATCCATAAAATTTTTTTCGTCTTGTTCCATTTAAGTCTCCTTATTAGCTTTTATAATTTCTTTTTCTCTGGCTATTTGTATTTCAGCTTGAAGTTTAGCCATTTTACCTTCAAGTTCAGCTTTTAACTTTTGCATAGATTTTTGAATATCGACTTGTGCTTTAGCTTGGTCAATCTGGATATCTGATTTTGCCTTTGCTTGGTCAGCTTGGATTTCGGCTTGAGTCCTTGCCTTAACTGCTTCGGCTTCAATTTTAGCGAGTTGTTGTGCATAATTCATTGGGTCTCCTCCACCTAGTTTATCTACTCCTGGGATTGGCTTCATCTTTGGAGCTTGTTGTATGACTTGTGCTGCTCTTTCAGCAATCATATTGTCCATCTGTGGCGACACATCTTCAAACTTAAACTTAGGATCTCTGATATCTGGTAGTGGTGGTAATTCTACACCCATAGCTTTTTGCATCCTGACTCTATAAAGTAGAGCCATGTGTTCCGCAATGTGTGCAATCAATACAGGACCAATAGTCTTTTGTGCTAACTTATTACCAGCTAAGGATGGGTCTGATAAAAACTGCATATGTACAGCAATGTGTGCTTCATGGTCTTGGTCTATGAAGGCTTTTATAGGTTTACCTAACATGACTGCAATATTCTCGTCTACTGGGTCAAGCTTTGGAGCTTCCTCAGGCTTTTTTAATATCTCGTCAATATTGGGTACTCGTATAGCTTCATACATTCTTTTATAAGCTTCATATACATCGTGGAGTTGCGGTGCTGATTGAGCGAGTTGTAGTATGGCTTGGGCTTGTGCGATACGTTGAGTAGAACTAAAAATACTAGGATCGCTAACAGGGATAATATCTATTCTATCATCAAAGTCCGCAGCATTAATCATCTTGCTCGCACCACTCGCAGCAAACTTAAATACTTCAGGCAACGTCTCGGAGTTTAACTTAGCTATCATTTTAAACTCTTGACCTTGTGCGTAGTGTAATCTTTTATGAATAGCTGAGAAGATTTTAGAACCTTGTTCCAACATTGCTATAGTTGTGCCCACAGGTGCATTAGGATTAGCATCACCCACATTTAAATCTGCTACTGCTGCATATCTTCTACCAGCATCAACAATAAAACCTAATAAATTAAATAACGTACCACTAGGCTCTTTAAAAGGTAAAGGCAATATAGCCTTATTCACATCATCAACCGCAGCATCTAAATCAACAAACTCTCCAGGATTTATTTGCATCTCTCCTCCTGGAACTCTACCTTTTAATTTAAAGCCACCTTGCATATTTGAAAATGCAGCAGAGTCTAGTAATGCTCTTAGTGAACCAGTAGCAGCACGACCCAACCCACCAATTAAGTGGTAAAGTCCAAAGCCATAAAATCCTAATCCTGGTAAGAACTTATATTCTACAAACCAGTTACGTTTCTTTTTCTCTTCGTCTTGTTCGTCCCAGTTACGTCTTACAGATACAATACGTTGTGAACCTGAATCTATAGTTATCACGTAAGGTAGTGCTACAAAGTTTTCGTCCTCAACATCAGCCCCATCAATACCATCTAATATTCTATAAGTGTGCATCTCTAGTAAGGTCATCTGTTGGTCAATACTTTCAGAACCCTCTGGGCTTACACCTTCAACCTCGTATATAGTTTCATCATAACTATCCCCACCATCGCCTGAATAACTATCTACAGGTAGATAATACCCAGCTTGTACAAATCTATTATATTCATTACGAGGTAATTGAATAACATGCGTATATCTAGGAGAAGTTAAAAGGTCAGTACTCTCTGCAGCAACCACGAAGTCTTCAGCTTTAACAAAGCGACTCGTAACTCTGCCCATGCTAGGGTCGTACCATACTTTTTTAAAAGTTTGCCCGATGAGTGGTAAGTGAAATAACATCTGGTCTATATCTGGGAAGTATTCTGGCATCTCTTGTAAGAGTTGATAATTCATATAATCTTTAACTCTGTTGGCTTGTTCTTTGACTGCTTCGTCTGATTCACCTACTGTTACAGTCTTTACTGGACCAGCAGCAGGAAACAGCTCGGCTATAGCCCTAGATTGAAATTGTGTTGCAGCTTCAGCTATCATAGGATGTACCACTTGGCTTAATCCTCTTGCTGCTCTTTCTGAGTCGTCTTCTTGGAGACCTCCGTCTGGGTCAAGGGTTTTTAAGCCTTCTTTGTATCGCTCCTCCCAGTTGGATCTTGCTTCTCGGTCTGTGTGGTAGTAGTCTAGCAACTCTGAGGAGTGTACTAATAATTCTCTTTCATCGATTTGTTCTGCTAGGTTACTGTAAAAATCTGTTTTTGTTTCTGTGGTTTCTTCTGCTTCACCTATAAGAACATTACCATCATCCGTCTCTTCTACTTCAAGGTCATCAGGAGGAGCACCTTCGGTAAAGGGTATTACATTTTTGTCTTCAGCCATATAGTGGTTTCCTATCTATAGTTTCTTGTTCTTCATCTTCCCAATCTTCTGAGTGGGTCAAGAACCAAGACTTGCGTAGCCTTAGCCATGCTTGTGTGCATGTATCTACTATATCGTCATTCTCTCCTGTTGGAAAGGAAGAACATATTTCAATCAGATCTTTTGCCCACTTCTTTTTTGCTGGGTACCATATTCTGCCATCTTCTAAAAGTGCGGATGCTGCATGGGCACGTGCTTCTTTGTCTCGGTCTGGCATATAGGGTAACACAGGTACACCACTCATGCGAAGGTCTTGTATTAGGGATTGACCACTAGCCTTCTTTTCAATCAACACAACATCAGGCTCATACACGTCATATGCATCTTGTGCTTCTCTGCGGAGGTCAGGATAGCTAACTCTATCATACCAACAATCAATAGCTATAGCATTCCAGCAACCTTCATATTTAAAAACACCCCAAGTAGTTCTGGCAGAATAACTTGACTTCTCTTTTGTTGAGTAGGCAGTATCCCATGATTGTATTACATACTCTACAGGAGGTAGGTGGTCAGGCTCTTCCCACTCTCGCCACCATCGTTGTTTTAATATTGAGCCACCTTTGGGTGATGGTCGTTGTTGTAATTGACCAGAAGCAGCATACATGCCTAGTGATTGCTCAAGCTTGTCTAGGGTGGACTCGTCTATCCTGTTTGGCCAAAGTAGTTCTCCTTCTTCAGTGCGTGGGTCTTTAAAGCCTATGGTAGAGGTGGATGGGTATGGGTGCTTAGATTCATGTCTGGCTGGTAGGCATAAGTGGTCCCAATCATAGTCGTTGCTAAGTATATGACCAGTTAGGTCATTGTCATGTACTCGTTGCATGATGATAATGAATGCACCTGTCTTTGGGTCATTGAGTCTGGTTTGCATGGCTTGGTCCCACCAATCAAGAACACCTTCACGTACTGTTGTAGATTCTGCTTCTCTGACATTGTGTGGGTCATCTATAACTATGATGTCACCACCTTCACCAGTCAATGCTCCATCAACTGACGTAGCTATGCGCATCCCTGTTTTATTATTCTCAAACCTTTGCTTTTGGTTTTGGTCAGTAGTTAAATCAAACATATCTCCAAAATGCTCTTGATACCATCTACTATCTATTAATCTTCTACATTTTACAGAATCTCTTATTGACAAAGAGTTGGCATAACTAGCAAACAGGAATCTCTTGTTAGGGTATTTAGTCCAGCACCATGCTGGTAGTGCCACTGATGCTGTAATTGACTTCATGTGTCTTGGTGGGATGTTAATTATTAATCGCCTAATGTCACCTTCAACTACTGCTTGTAAGTGTTCACATATAGCATCAATGTGCCAATTATCGTGGAAGTCTCTTCCAGGTTCAACTGTTGTCCAGCTGTTTTTGATAAACTCCTTCAGACTCCTCCTGCTCTTCTCTGCCTTCACTTGATTCAATGACAGAGTGCTCAAGAGCTCGTTCAATGGTATTGAGGTCATCGCTTGATATCCTTGTTATGTCAATTACTTTCTTTTGCTCAACTGTTGAATTAATTTCTACAGCTTTTAAATCAGGAACACATTTACCTAACAGAGTTTTTGCTGCCATGACTCTTAGTTCTGGGTCTGCTGATACTTTGCCTACATGTTCTACTTTACCTTCATCATCTTGCTTGTATACTGGGAATATTTCTTTGCCTGTCATAACTGCACCAAGAAAGCCTGCAGGATCTGCTTGTCCCATAATCCAGTTTATTAATGCTTGATGGTTCCACTTATATCTCTTTTTCCTAAAAACCTTTTCTGTGCCTAATGGCTCAACAGATTTAAAAGAACCATTGAATTTATTACGTGGTCCATTTTTAATTGGTCTTTGTACTTGCACCTTTGGTTCTGGTGGCTTTGGTGGTCTTCCTCTTTTTCTTTTATTTTCTGTATTTTCTTCCGACACTTTATCCTCGCATAAATGTTGCAATTACTAATTAAAATAAAAAATAACTTATGAAAATCAACACTTTTAATTTATATGTGCAAATTTATTTGATTAATAACTTAATTAACACTTTATTTTTATTTATTGGAATAAGATAATTATTTTTAGCCGAAGTATTTTTTAAAACCATTAATAACAATTGTTATAATAATTTGGGGATAAATTACTATATGTTGTGTTTAGTATTACTTCGGCTTAATAATATTATGGTAAATAAAATTAAAAAAACAAAAAGAAAAGATCCTAAAGTTGGTACTGGAAAAAAGCCTAAAGGATCTTCAAGAAGATTATATACAGATGAGAATCCAAAAGATACTGTTAAGATTAAATTTAAAACTCCAGCTGATGCAAGAGAAACTGTTAAGAAAGTCAAAAAGATATCTAAACCATTTGCTAGAAAGATACAGATCTTAACTGTAATGGAACAACGAGCAAAAGTTATGGGTAAAAATGAAGTAGTTAAAATTGCAAAGAAAGCCAAACAAACTTTACGGAATAAAAATAAAAAGGCTACTTCTTAGATTTTGAGACGTAAAATTGGAGTGAAGTAGCCTTAGAGAATAATTATTATGAATAACAATCCTTAAAAGTTATAGTCGTAAAACTTATGAGGTTCAAATGATAAAACAAATCTGTTGTTATATTTATCATACCAGTATCCATCTTTTCTTCTACGGATTCTTTTTCTTGCACCATTAGGATTGGATTCTATAAACCATTCTTGGTCTCTTTGATTAACACAATGACCAGCAAACCCTCCAGCTACCCATTTAAGTTTAACAGAATCATCTTTAGTAGCAGTCATCTCTTTAACTTCAATAGTCTTCTCACTAACTATCATAGTAACCTCCCAAGGATTAACATCAGTCCAACCCATATGGTTAGCATAGTTATAATGAACAGGAGACTTTCTATGCTCTAAAGTTTTTAAAACAAAACTAACTAAATCACTTAAATCCCAAACATCACTCAAACAAACATCCATAGGTTCTTCACCATATTTCTCTACATGGTCTACTATTTTTCTAGAGTGAACGTAAACTTTTCTCTCATCATCATTATAAAACCTACAACGACCAGTTTCAAAATGTTTTCTGATTTGATTAAAATCATCCTTAAAGTGTTCCCATTTAGTAGGCTCATTACCAGTGTACTTTTTTCTATGTTCAAAAGTTCTTCTAAAAGTTTGAATTGGTTCGCCTTTATAATCATATTGTACTATCATAATTTATTCCTTTCTCAGTTATAACTATGTTATACGCCATCTGCACAAATAAGTAAAGCCTAAAGTTACCAAAGTATTAAAAAAGTTACCAACAGATTCTTACTCTGGTTACCCAGATATAATCCTTACTAACTAAGGCTTACAGATATTAAGTTACCGCAGTTACCAAGTTACCCCAGATCCTAGGAAAAAAATATTTTACTTTAAATTATTTTCTATATATAGTATAACAGTATTACTGAGAAAGGAATTTAATGGCAACAGTCTACTTAGTACAACGACCACGAGAGAATAAATTTGGATGGACTCCTGATTTAACAGATGCTACTCGTTATGGTTCAATGAAGGTTATATTTGAGCCTAATGAAAAGCCTCAGTTCTTAACAGGACCATCCATTTTAAAGGCTCGTAGGTTATTAAAAGACTTCAGTCCCAATGACTATATACTTTGGGCAGGAGGTGGAGATCCAATAGCAGTGATGATAGTATCAGCTTTGGCTGCAGAAGTATCTCCAATTATTAATGTTCTCAGATGGGAACGTAACATCGAGCAAGGTGATAGGGATAGAAGAGCTGGCTGGTACATGCCGACCACCTTGGAATTTAGAAAGGAAATAAAGCATGACTAAAATAAACTTGCTAGAGGATGTAGCACCTTCATCCAATGAAATAGGTGCATGTAGTGAGTTAGCTGAAAGACAAATCAATCTCGAAGATGAGGTGAGTCGTCTTGAAGAGCAACTCAAACTAGCGAAGCAGAACTTACGACAAGTTTCTGAAATAGACTTACCAGAGTTAATGAACAACCTTAACGTAAAAGAGTTTAAGTTAAATAATGGTACAAAGGTTTCAGTGAATGATGTAGTTTCTGGGAGTACACCTAGTAATGGTGCCATAGATAGAGCCAAAGGTGAACTCAAGCAGGAACTCCTACAACGTAAAGATAGCTGTTACACTTACCTTAGAAGTAATAAGGCTGAGTCTTTAATTAGTAACAACTATGTAGTTCAGTTTCAAACTGGTGAAGACACTAAGGCTTTAGAATTTGAAAAGATATTAAATGATAAAGAATTAGACTTTGCTAACAAGTCTGAAGTAAATCCTAGGAGACTTAACTCTTGGCTCAAAGAACAAATAGCCAATGGTAAAGAAGTTCCCTATGACGTTTTTAAAATTTTCACTGGCCATCGTGCCGTTATAAAAAGGAGTAATTAATTATGGTGAAAGCAGTACAAAAGAAGAATGATAAAGCAGTATCAACAATTGACCCAGCTATGCTAATGGAAGATGCTAGTGTCGGTCAAGAAGGCATGACCAACGAAGACTACATGATTCCCAGACTTCAAGTCTTACAAACCAATTCCCCACAAGTTAATAAAAGGGATGGTAAGTATATTGAAGGTGCTGAGGTTGGGGATATTATGAACTCAGTAACTAAAGATATCTATAGTGGAGAAAAGGGTGTAACAGTAATCCCAGTCAACTATAGTAGAAAGTATATTGAGTGGAAGCCTAGAGATGCTGGTGGTGGTTTAGTTAAAGACCATGGTACAAATAGTGGTATCCTAGAGATGTGTGAGAAGCCTCAAGGCTCAATGAAAGACATCACCTCCGAGGGTAACGAAGTAGTTACAACAGCTGAATACTTTGTATACCTCTATAACGATAAAACAGGAGCCACAACCCAAGCTTTAATATCTATGACTAGCAGTATGTTAAAGGTTGCTCGTAGGTGGAATAGTATGACTGCTGCTCTACAAGTTCCTAAGCCTGATAACAATGGAGTGTTTAATCCTGCTATCTTTTATAATGCTTATAAGTTAAAGACTGTACCTATGAGTAATGATAAGGGTGAATGGTTTGGTTGGGATGTTGAGCCTATGTTTGATAGTGATAGTGGTGGCATCATGAAGCAACTTAAAAATGGTGACCAAATCTATTTATCAGCTAGAGCCTTCAGAGACCAGATAAAGTCAGGTGATGTAAAAGTTGCCCCAGAAGATTCTAAAGATGATGAAGACTCTGACGTAATGTAGAGGAAGAGCTCGTGCCAGATAATATAAAAAGATTTATGAAACTCTTTAGTGGCTATGAACATGCTTATGGTCAATATAAAGTATTCAACAAGTCTGCTGAAGGTAAGTTATCTGGCAGGGCTTTAACTATATCCGAACCTCCCACCATTAAAAATTATCAAGACCACCTCAATGGTGAAGACTATATATTAGGTATCATAATGTTGAAGAGCGATAATACATGTAGCTTTGGAGCGATTGATATAGATATTAAAGGTGCTATAACTTTAAATGAAAAATTAGAAGATCTTGAAAAAAGAATAAAAGATACCCCATTAGTTCTGTGCCGTAGTAAAAGTGGAGGAGCCCATCTTTATTTATTCCTAGACCCACCAGTCAAAGCTACAAAGGTAGTAAGTAAGCTAAATGAGTTCGCAGCACAATTAGGCTATGGTGGTGTAGAGATATTCCCTAAACAAACTAATAGAGCCAATGAACGTGATAGAGGTAATTGGATTAACTTATGTTATCATGGTGGCGAGAACTCAGAGCGATATGCTATTAAAGATGGTAAAAAATTATCGCTAAAAGAATTTTTAGATTATGCAGAAAGTAAAATAACAACCTTAGAAAAATTACAATCCTACCAACCTAAACTCATAGATATGTTTGAAGATGGTCCACCTTGCTTGCAACATTTATCTACTATGGGCTTCCCTGAGGGTACGAGGAATGTATCCTTATTTAATATAGGAGTTTACTATAGAAAAAAGAACCCAGACGATTGGCAAGAAGACGTCATGAAGCACAACTATGAATATGTTAAACCTCCCTTATCAGCTTCAGAGGTTAGTGGTATAGTTAAGGGTGTAGCTAAAAAGGATTATGAATATACCTGCAAACAAGCACCCATCTGTAACTATTGTGAAAGGGTTAAATGTATTAAACGTAAGTTTGGGGTTGGGTCTAATATGTCTGGGGCTAGTATTGAAATAGATAGTATTACTAAATATGAAACTACAAATAAAGAATCAGTACGATGGTATATTGAAATAGGTGGGGAGCGTATTGAAACCAATACCGACCAATTATTAGACCAACGCAAGTTACAAAAGCTTTGTGTAGAAAGATTAAACAAATGTCCATCCACTATGCCTGCTCAAAGGTGGGAACATAGAATAAATGAATTACTTGAAGTAGTAGAGATTGTACAAGATCCTGATGATGCTTCACCTAAAGGTCAGTTTGAAAGATTCTTAGATACATTCTTAACTGGTAAGGTGCAGGCTCGTCATAGAGATGAAATTATGAATGGTAAACCTTTTCATGATATAGAAACTAAAAGAGTATTTTTTAGATCTGAAGATCTTTTCATCTACCTAGAAACTAGAAGATATAAATATTCTAACCAGCACCAAATATGGTCTTGGCTCAGAGACGCAGGAGCAGAACGTAAAACTTTTAAAATAAAAGGTAAGCCTGTCAAGGTCTGGTCCGTTACAGCACCAGAGTTTTATGAAGAAGAAGACCTAGACTTACCATCAACAATACAGGAGGATTTTTAAATGACAATACCACCAATCGAATCATGGAGATTAACTAACTGGCAAAACAAATATGAAAACGTAGAATTGTTCCGTAGAGTTAGAGAAGATTTAACGGACGACGATATAGCTGAATTATTTATGGCTTTAGAAATTATAGTAGACAGTGGTACATTTAAAGCTGATGACTTTGGGTGGGTTAGTACTGCTAAAATAATATTGGAAAAAATACGCAATGGTAACATTAAAGACTTCACACAGAGTTAATATAATACTTGGTCCTCCTGGAACTGGTAAAACTACTGCTCTATTAAATATAGTGGATGAAGCTATTGAAAGTGGTATACCTCCGGAACGCATTGCATTTTTAGCCTTTACTCGTAAAGCTGCAAATGAAGCCATAGAACGTGCCATAGCTAGGTTTGGGTTTGATGAAGATAGAATGCCATTCTTTAGAACAATACACTCTTTAGCTTTTAAACAATTAGGGTTAAGGTCTGATGAAGTTATGACACCTAGTCATTATAAAAAATTTGGTAGGGCTATGGGTTTAACTTTCAAAGGTATTTATGACGAGGTTACAATGTTACCTGTGGGCGATGGTCTTGGAGATAAATGTGCTAGAATAGATGCACTAGCTAGGATAACAATGCGCACAACCGAGCAACAATTTGAATTATCTAATGTAACAGATTTAACATATCATGCTGTAGAACAATACAAACAAACTTTAAAAAAATATAAACATGAGTTTGGATTATTTGATTTTACTGACATGTTAGAAAAGTATGAAGGTACACTGCCTGTTGATGTTTGTATATTTGATGAGGCACAAGATTTATCTTCCTTACAATATAGGCTAGGTATTAGGTTAGCCAAGTCTGCAAAAAAAGTTTTTATAGCAGGTGACGATGACCAAGCTATTTTTGGATGGGCTGGTGCGGATGTAAATAAATTTTTATCCTTAAAAGGGAACAAAATAGTTCTACCACAATCTTATAG
>VMHT01104206.1_pt1 | contig 18566 bp, 31 predicted proteins | sample 4693611 | NCBI WGS metagenome assembly VMHT01 (sample SAMN12280063, study PRJNA550983) | marine metagenome | isolation source: seawater sampled from same location over 5 years 0.02-0.2 micron viral filtrate | place: USA: collected off the coast of southern California halfway between the port... ...
GGATAGCACCTAGTGATGGTCCTAACATGCTACGCTTGAAAGATTTTGAAAGGGTTGTTGATGACATCGTCCGCTATTCTTATACCAGCTAGATATCAAAGCACACGCTTTCCAGGTAAGCCACTATGTATGTTAGATGGTGTTCCTATGATAAAACGTGTGTATGACGCTTGTGCTGCTTCTAACATACCAACATACGTGCTTACTGACGATACACGTATTGCACAAGTGTTTAATAATACTAGTGTTATTATAGATGACTACCCATATGAAAACGGCACTGAAAGATGTGCAGGTGCTATTAATTTAGACTATATGAAAAAGTACAACCAGTTTATTAATGTACAAGGCGACATGCCAGATGTTACACTACAAATGATAGAACGTTGTGTTGAGTGGTTGAAGTACTATCCTATTAGCACAGTATGGACTGACATGCCTGAAGAGATGCAAAACAATCCTGACTCAGTTAAAATGGTTAGAGCAGGAGACCAAGCTCTTTGGTTTGGTAGAGGAATGACTGGCTACGGAGATTGGCACTTAGGTATATACGGATATAAACGAGAAGCATTAGAACTATACAGTAACTTAGAAGTTACAAAAGAAGAAGAATTGGAGAAATTAGAACAGCTAAGATGGTTAAAAAATGGTTGGCAAATAGGCTGTTCTAGTGTATACTTTAAAGGTACAGAAATAAATTCACCGAAGGATGTAGATATATGGCACAAGCAAAACTCCCAGTAAAAGATATATTAGCAGCCATTGATATGAATGCTAAAAGTGTCTGGAAAGAGTTTACTGTAGAAGAGCGTAAACAGGTGTCATTTTGGCTTCTTAATCGCTATATAAGCGCCGTACAAGGGTCTACAGACGATCAAGCACTAGCTGTGTTCAAAACAAATGAATACTACAATAAGCACTTTAATACCATAGGAGTTGGCAAAGATAATGGACATCAAGAGCTTATGTGGCAACTACTATGTATGAGCGGTGCATGGGGTAAGATTAAGTTTCATCCTTACATAGGTTTTAAGAAAAAAGGGTCTAACAACAATAATGCTATAAAGTTATTAGAACAAATACACCCTAATATGAAACAAAAAGAAATTGAAATGTTAGCTGGCATGTACACTACTAAAGAACTTAGACAACTTGCTGAAGATCATAACATAGAAAGTAAGTTATAATGGAATATAATTTTAATACACTTCCAAACTACGGAGTATTAGATTTTCGGTTAGAACAAAAATATATTGATTTACTATATTCTTATATTAAAGAAACAGCATATCCTGGTTATGAATTTGATGGAAATACAGTTATATCACATGCTAAAGATAATCAATGGAGCCTTGTAGATCATAATAGCATATTTGAAAACGAAGTACTTAAACCAGCTGTAAATGAATATGTACAAAAATGGGGATGGCCATTTAAATTAAAAACTACACAGACGCATGATTTTGAATTCAATAGATTTTGGACACGTATTACTACTAGCGACCAGTACCAAAGTCTACACGATCATCAAGGTGTGTTTAGTTTTAACATATGGTTACAGATACCAACTGACTGGCGTAAAGAACAAGAAGGTGATTTAGGATTTGCACATCCTGATGCTAGTGATTTTATTTTTACATACACAGATACGCTAGGTACAATACGTACAAATAATTATAAACTATCTAAAGAAATAGAAGGTACAATGGTACTATTTCCAAGCGATTTAAATCATGCTGTATATCCAAGTTATACAAATCCAGAAGGATATAGAATTAGTGTTTCTGGTGATATTAGTCTTTGTAGTAATAGAGTATTAGGTGCAGAATGAGTAAACCCTACGTATGTGAATACTGTGGTAACGGATATACAAGAGAAAAAACTCTTGCTGTGCATATGTGTCAACCTAAACGTAGAGCTTTACAGAAAAATGAAAAACGTGTACAGTTAGGACTATATGCATTTAATCAATTTTATAAATTAAGTGCAGGTTCAAAGAAAGAAAAAACATATGAAGACTTTTGCAAGTCACCTTATTATAACGCTTTTGTTAAGTTTGGTAGCTTTGTTTCAAATGTCCGTCCACTCTATCCCGAGAGATACATTGATTACGTTGTTACAAGTGGTGTTAAGTTAGACCATTGGTGTAGAGATGAAATGTACGAAAAATACGCTAACGAATTAATACGTAAAGAAGGTGTAACTACTGCACTCGAACGCAGTGTTATTACAATGATGGAATGGGCAGATGAAAATGAACCAGCGCCTTGGTATCATTACTTTCAACATGTTTCACTGAATAGAGCAGTGTGGCATATTAAAGATGGTAAGGTATCTCCTTGGTTAATTTTAAATTGTAAGTCAGGAAAAGATATGCTAAGTAACTTTAATGACGAGCAACTTACTATGATTTATAACGTGTTAGATCCAGAACACTGGGCTATGCGTTTTAAACGAAATCCTAAAGATGTTGAGCTAGTAAAAGAAGTTGTCAAAGAAAGTAAATTATAATGCCTGATATAGATATAGACTTCGCTGACAGAAATTGCATCTTGGATAAACTCGAACATCGTGTTGCAAAACTAGACACAGGCAAAAAACATAATACAGGAATTTATGCAACCGAGATTCCTCACAATCCTATTGATAGACTAGCAACAATAGAACATAAAACCGCAGAAGATCGTGGTTATTTTAAATTAGACTTTTTAAATGTCAGCATCTACAAAGATGTAAAAGATGACACTCACTTAAACAAATTAATGAAAGGAGATCCAATATGGGAACTATTGGAGCACAAGGACTTCGTAGAAAAAGTTTTTCATCTAAGCGGTCACGACAGTCTATTGAAACAATTGAAACCTACCTCGGTAGAACAATTAGCCGCGACACTAGCAATAATCCGCCCAGCCAAAAGACATCTAGCAAATCAGCCGTGGCAAACGATAATGAAAGAAGTGTGGGTAAAACCAAAAGACGATAGTTATTATTTTAAAAAAGCACACGCTGTTGCATATGCAATAGGCGTAGTTGTACATATGAATTTATTGTGTGAGCAACTTAATGAACAAAATTAAGGTAGCTCGCACAATCAAGTGGGATACTAAACCAAATCGCAAATATTTTTTAAGACATTTAATTGAAGAGAATCAATACACAACAATGTGTGAAGTTGGTGTGCGAGACGGCAGGACTACTTTTTATTTACTAGATAAGATTCCTACACTTACTATCTATGCTGTAGATTTAGACATAAAATTATTTTATAACAATCAAATAAAAAACAAATATAAAAATAGGCTTATACCTATACAAGGTAAAAGCGGATTAGTTGCAAAACAAATTCCACAAGTTGACTTAGTATTCATAGATGCAGATCATTCTTACACAGGATGTTTAACCGATATCTTAGAGTATAAATCCAAAGTAAAACCTAAAGGTATACTTTCTGGACATGACATAGATTTTCCTGGAGTTAATAAGGCCGTAAACGAACGCTTGAAAACTTACGATGTCGGACCGAATAATGTGTGGTTTACATTCATTTAGTTTTGCGTACCAGTTGAACACTTTTACGTTTTACACGTTTTACACTTAGGGCATTTAAGTTTACACAAGGCCCTATGGTTACTTTAACATCTTTGCTATTCATAGTCATCATAGCATATTGATACTTTGCAATATCTGTGCGTAAGAAAATATTAATAGGAATCATTCTATTTGACTCCCACCACCATACATCTCCTAATTCTAGAAATTTACGTTTGTCTGTATCAGACCTAAGTGTAGTAAAAACATACATGCTTGTGACATATTGGTCTTGGTTGGCTATAATACCAACATACTCTTGTCCGCCGTATGTTACGACACTTATAAACGGAAAATTTTTTTCAATATCTTTTAATAACATAAATTCTCTAATAAGACTAATAAATACAAGTATGCAGCTAACACCTAGATATTTAGTCAATAACAAAACAGTAATCATTGCTAATGACGCAGGATTCGTAACGGAGTATAGAACAGTGTACCAAAGACATATAAAAGTATATAGAGGCATTGATAATGTCCTACAATTCAAAGTTTTAAACCATGACCAGAAACCAGTCTTATTAACATCATACACACCTAAGCTAGTGGTGTTTGATCAAAATAAGTTAATGGTAGTAGAACGTGACTGTACAGTTACAGATGACGGCTCTACTAACACAAGAGGCAACTGTAAAGTTACAATTTCGGAAAACGATTTGCTAAACTTAGACACACAATTTTTAAGTTATAATATATATCTAGTTGATAGTAGTAGCGAAAAGACGTTAACCTATACCGACACCCATTTTGGGGCTGATGGTGTTATTCATTTAGAAGATACAGCATTCCCTGGTCCTGCTAAAACTACAAGTGTTACAACATTTACAGAAGCTAACAGTGTATGGTATAGTGAAACTATTGATGCACAACCTGGTATAAACGGCAATGAAGCACTTCACACTGCATCCTTTTATACTGATAATTACATAGGTGACATTAATGTACAAGGTACTCTAGAAAATCAAGTTACTGGTTCTACTAATTGGTTCGATGTCAACGCAGTTACATTTACAGGTGCTGAAACTGAACCAAAACCAATAAACTTTAATGGAGTGTTTAGTTACCTACGTTTTAGTGCATCTGCTGATCCTGCTGATAAAATAACTAAAATACTTGTAAGGAACTAATATGAATACAATAATGACTGTATTGCTTGTGTCTTTTTTTTCTGCTGATAATGCGGAATTTATAGAGACAAGCAACGAGCAAATTGCTCAAGGATATAGCTGGACATATGTAGGTATGCAAACACCAAGCGGTGATCCTGCTATAACAATTCAACCAGAAAATGGTAAAGAATATATCCTATTTAAACTAACAAAGTAGTTGACTTAGCTTTACTACGATGCTATAATTAAATTATGAGTATCGTAGCTGAAACAGTTCTGACATATATTCCTGCTAAGAGGAAAACAACTCCTAGTGGGTGGATTAGCTTCAATGCTCCTTGCTGCCATCATAATGGACACACAGCAGACACAAGAGGACGTGGTGGTGTTATCCAAGAAGCTGACACCGTAAGTTACCACTGTTTCAATTGTGGATTCAAATGCAGCTGGCAACAGGGCCGTAACGTATCACATAAATTACGTAAGTTTCTACAGTGGATAGGTACACCTGACGATGTAATCAATAAGGTGGCCCTTGATGTCATGCGTGAGAATGAGGGAGTTGAGATTACAAAACATTTAGCTCAACTCCCTACATTCAGCACTGTACCCATGCCTGAGTCAGCAAAACCTCTTAGTGAATGGGCAGACTATTGTGCATTAGAACCAGGTGGTATAGATAAGAACCTTTATGCTATATTCGAATATATGAAAGAAAGATCACTATACTTAGATGATACAACTTACTACTGGACACCTGAACTAGCATATAGAGATAGACTTATTATTCCTTTCTACTATGAAGAACGAATAGTAGGCTGGACAGCTAGAACTGTACGCAAAAACAAACAACCTAAATATATGAGTGAACAGCAACCAGGATTTATATTTGGACTAGATGAACAAAGTCTGCAGAAGATATTTGTAATAGTTTGTGAAGGTCCAATTGATGCTATACATATAGATGGCTGTGCGTTATTAGGTAGCGAAATAAGCGACCAACAGGCAATGCTACTGAATAGATTAGATAAAGACATAATCATAGTTCCAGATAGAGATAAGGCAGGTAGTAAGTTAGTTGAACAGGCTATAGAGTTAGGCTACAATGTAAGTATGCCAGACTGGGATCAAGATATTACTGACATTGGAGATGCAGTAGATAAGTATGGTAGATTGTATACATTGCATAGCATTGCAGTTGCGATGGAAGACAGTCCATTAAAAATTAGACTGAAGGCAAAAAAATGGTTTACAAATAAAAAGGAAACAACATGAAAACAATAGTAATTATATTTTTAGCAACTCTTTCTTATATAGAAGAACCTGTTAAAAAAGAAAATCTTTTTAGCTGGCAAATTACGTTTGACAGTTATGCAAAGTGTGAATTATTTTTTGATAGTTATGGTGCTCATCTAATGAATGGTGTAGTTGATCATGCCAAAAGACAATTTGATCAAGAATTACAAGTTGATTATCTAGCTTGTGCTAAAGTAGAATTAGATGCTAATAGATTAGCAGAAGGGAATACACAACCTAAGATACTAGACCAAAAGGTTATGTACACTACTGGTGAAACTAATTGATGACAGAAATAACTAAAGGCATTGTTAATGCTGTAAAAAATAAAATGGATGAAAGTTTTATACTTGCAATAATATTCTTTATTGGACATATTATAATTGCAATGTTAGTTGTAAGTATTGTTACAGGTGCAAGCATCTGGGAAGCAGGAGCAGTTGCAATAATTGAACCAGCAGTGAACAGTGTATGGTTTTATGCACTACACAAACTATGGAAAAAATATAAATGATAACTTGGGGTATGGTTGGTAACAGCCATGATGCTAGTCTGGCAATTTTTGAAACTAAAGTAGCAGGCCTGACTGATCATTACAGAACTAAACTGCTATGGGCTAGTGTTTCAAAAGACTTTTCAGACGTTCCTAACGACCCTGACTTTAGTTGGACACAGATAGAAGCATCAAGGCAAAGCCATGGTCCACCAGACAAAGTGATTTGGTACGAGCGTCCTTTTTTAAAAACACTACGTCAGTGGAGAGCTGGACAGGGTTGGCTATACAAAGAGAACGATATTAAAAAATATCTTGCACGTTGGGACATACATTGTCCGATTGAATACACCCAGCACCATTTATCTCATGCGGCCTATGCTTACTATACACAACCCAACGACGATTGTGCAATAGTATGCTTAGATAGCATAGGTGAATTTGAAACCCTAACAATATGGCACGGTAGGAACAACAAACTTAAAAAGATACATAGCCAAGGGTATCCACATAGCCTAGGACTTTTTTATAGTGCAATGACACAACGTCTAGGACTTGTGCCGCAACGTGACGAATATCTTGTTGCTGACATGGCTAAAAAGGGTGACCCTAATGTTTATGCTAAACGTATAATGACAGAGCTGTTAGAAGTAACCAATGGCGCAACAATAAGATGCAGAGAAAATATGCACAGGGGGTGCATGTGGTGGGCACCGGATATTAAATCAAAAAAAGATCTTAATAATTTAGCGGCAGCAGTACAAAAAGTATTTAGGCTTGCAGTAAAACATTTAACACAGTGGGCAAAAGAACGTACAGGATCTAGTAATTTAGCACTAGCCGGAGGCGGTGCTCTTAATAAAGAAGCTGTTGATTACATTAGACCCAATTGGAAAACTGTATATGTACCTCCCAATCCTGGTGACCCTGGAAGTTGTATAGGTGCAGTGCTTGCAAAAACAAAAGAAAAAATAGTACTTGACAAACAATGGTATCAGAAAGTATAATAAACAAACAACTTACAGAACAGTTTCCTAAGATGATGGAAATTGTAAACAGTAACGTTCCGGATGAGGAAAAGTTAAAAGTAGTATATGCATATATAGATATACTAAAAGATTTAGAAAAGGCATTAGATGACAAGACAGAATACTGATTATGGATATGATATACAAAAAGTGTATCTTGAAATGATGATGACAGACGCTGAGAGCTTTGTACGCTGTCAAGCTGTGTTTGATCCGGATAGTTTTGATCGTAAACTATATGCACCTGCAAAGTTTTTAAATGATTATGTAACTGAACATAATGCATTACCTACATTTGATATGATTAATGCGGCTACAGATGTAAATTTAAAACATCCAGGCGAACTAATGGAGAATCATTATGATTGGTTGTTGCAAGAGTTTGAAACATTTAGCAAGCACAAAGCATTAGAAAAAGCTATTCTTACAAGTGCTGACTTACTTGAAAAGGGCGAGTATGGTGCATGTGAGGACTTGGTAAAGAAAGCTGTACAGATTGGTCTGCAGAAAGACTTAGGTACAGACTACTTTGCAGATCCTAGAAGTAGACTAGAAGGTATTAAAGATAAGAACGGACAGATTAGTACAGGGTGGCCAGGACTAGATAAGAAACTGTTTGGTGGGTTCAATAGAGGTGAACTTAATATCTTTGCAGGTGGATCAGGGTCTGGTAAGAGTTTGTTCTTGGCTAACTTAGGTGTTAACTTTGCACTAACAGGGTTGAACGTTGTATACTTAACATTTGAACTTTCAGAAGCACTTGTTAGTATGCGTGTTGATTCGATGACTACAGACATTCCAAGTAGAGATATTTTTAAAAGTATTGATGATGTTGAAATGAAAGTTAAGATGATTGGTAAGAAGTCAGGTGCATTCCAAGTCAAGTATATGCCAACAGGTAAGAACGCAAATGACATTAGAAGTTTCTTAAAAGAGTATGAAATTAAAACAAGCAAGAAAGTAGATGTATTGCTTGTAGACTATTTGGATTTGATGCATCCTATTGCGGCTAAGATTAGTGCAGAGAACTTGTTTGTGAAAGACAAGTATGTATCTGAAGAACTACGTAACCTAGCTATGGAACTAAACACAATCTTTGTTACAGCGGCACAGTTGAATAGATCAAGTGTTGAAGAGATTGAATTTGATCACTCGCACATCAGTGGTGGTATATCTAAGATTAATACAGCAGATAATCTAATTGGTATCTTTACAAGTAGAGCTATGCGTGAGCGTGGACGTTATCAAATACAGTTAATGAAAACTAGAAGCAGTTCAGGTGTAGGACAAAAGATTGATCTAGAGTTTGATGTAGACAGTTTGCGTATTAGAGACTTGGGTGAAGATGAAGAATATCAAGAGTTTCAAAAACGTAAGTCAACTGTGTTTGATCAAATCAAACGTGGTAGTGGACAACCTATTGACAGTGATGCACAACGTGATGATCCAAGCGAAGGTGATACTGTAGGTAAGATTAGAGCACAAACAGATTCAACAAAACTAAAAGCCTTTATCAATAATCTAGAGGACGACTAAATCTCTTTGCTAAATACTCTGCGTTAGAAATAACGACTAGGCACATAAGACAAGCTAAAGAGGCATATAATGGCAACAGATTTAGAAAACATAAACAGGCTACTAGATAGATTCAAAAGGCCTATCCCACCCGGAGACGAATATCAAACTCGACTGGCGGAAGAATTTGAGCTCATTCTCAACCAGCGTTTCACTGATTACTTTATTCAAATTTGTGATATCATTGACCTAACTACAGACCTTACTCATATGACAAGAGGTTCTGCAGGAAGCAGTCTTGTGTGTTACCTGTTGGGGATTACAGATGTAAACCCTATACAGTGGAACATACCTGTGGCACGGTTCATGAACCCTTTGAGAGACGACTTACCAGATGTGGATATAGACTTTGAACATCATAGACAGACGGAAGTCATGGAAAGGATATTCCGCAAATGGCCAGGTAAGACTGCACGACTAAGCAACTACGTCACCTACAAAGAAAAGTCAGCTAGACGAGAAGCTGCTAAACGTTTAGGTGCCACAGGTAATCTTCCACGCAACTTTACATATGAAAAAGTAGGCGTTGACCCTAAGGAGGCGAAACGCATAGAACGTAAACTGCTCGGAAAGAAAAGAGCAATATCAAAACACTGTGGAGGCATCGTTATGTTTACAAGGCAATTACCAAAATCATTAATATCACAAGACAACCAAATACTACTAGACAAACACGAAGTAGAAGATCTAGAACACCTTAAGGTTGACATACTAGCAAATAGAGGACTGAGTCAACTGCTTGAAATAGATCCTCATACTGCACTAGCAGACTATCCAGAACAAGATCAAGCAACAAGCAATCTATTGTCAAGAGGCGATGTGCTGGGAGTAACACAAGGCGAGTCACCTGCTATGCGTAGATTGTTTAGAGCAATAAAACCTACATCAATGCAGGACTGTGTGTTTGCTACAGCAATGATACGTCCTGTTGCTATGAGTGGCAGACAAAAAGCAGCCATGTTCCAAGACTGGAGCCAGGAAGCTGTACAAGACTCAGTGGTGTTTGAAGATGATGCTATTGACATTATTGCAAACATCATAGGAGTAGACATGTATGAAGCAGACATGTACCGTCGAGCGTTTGCAAAAAAGAATGACGAAAAGATACTTGAGTTTGTAGAGCGCATGGGCAACAACCCACGCAAAGCAGAAGCAATGGCCGCACTACAAGAGCTGAGTGGCTTTGGATTGTGTAGAGCACATGCTGTTAACTTGGGTAGACTCATATGGGCACTGGCATATCAGAAAGCACACAATCCAGAACAGTTTTGGAGAGCAAATCTAATGCACTGTCAAGGTTCGTACAAGCCGTGGGTCTATCAGTGTGAAGCACATCGCAAAGGGCTTGAAACCAAACCCGGTTGGTGGCAACATGGATTCATACCTGGCTGTGGTGTACGCTCAAGCTATCTTGAACGAGTAGAGTTTGCAGGTGTAATAGCCAACGGCAGAGTGTTTAGAGGCCGAGGCAACCGTTGGGTTACGTTTCTAACACTGGGCACAAACTACGGAGAGTACATAGATATTACCATACAACGGCCATTTGCATACAGAGATGGTGATGTTGTTACAGGATCAGGATCAATCAAGCATTCAAATAACTCCGACTATATACATGTAACAGAATCAAAACTTCACACAATGGGAGAATGGCGTGAGCGAATTAATACTGCTTGACAATGATTGGTTGTTGGGGCACTGCACAGACGATCCTGTGCGTCCTCATTTGAGCCTTGCTTGGAGAGTTGCACCAGGTAGAGAAGTATATGGACTACAAAACTCAGACGGAGTAATAGAAGCTGTGGTATGTGTGGCCTACACCAACTCAGTACCTCTCACAGAACACGAACTGGATCACATGAGTCAAGCAGCACATCAAGGTGGCGAACATGGTTCAATTGCTGTATTCTACACAGTATGGAGTTATGCTCGTGGTGCAGGTCGTCGAATGGTGTTGGAGTGTGCAGAGCACATCAAGAACAACAAACCTGTGAAGAGATTTGTAACACTGAGCCCGCTTACTGAAATGGCAGAACGTTTCCATCTACGCAATGGTGCTGAACTGCTGGAACGTGGTCAACACTGTCAAAACTTTGAATATCACATGTGATGCGTTATTATCTGGGCACATGCGAATACAAATGGACACACGCACACAAGAGCATGGAACACATGTGGGTACAGAGAGAAATTGGCACTGAACTATTCAAACAGTGTAATCAACCAGGCTTTGAACTGGTGTACATAAGATCAAACTCACAAACACTACCAGAAGACATCTACTGCCGTTGTGATGTGTATGTAGATGTAGAAGACTCAAAGCAAGCTGTACTGTTTGCACTACAGGGTCACCTAGAAGTCCACAAAGCCTGAAAGGCCTGCGCCAGAAAAGCCGCGAAGCGGTTAAAGCCTAGAGCTACGAAGTAGTTTGCGCAGAAAAATTGCACCTTTGATCTACTGACCAGTATACTGTTACACAAGTGTAGTACTACTGTGATTTCTAGTGTATCGTGCTGTAACACTGATTCCGCCTTGACGCAATACACCTTAAACACTGTTTACACAAAAGATGAGTCTTATTTCGTTTAGACTCAGTCACAACTCACATGATTAAGAGGGGTTAGTCTATACACTGTGTAGAGTATGACTTGTCTGAAAGTGCTAGTTGTGCAAACATGCGATCTTTTGCTGATTCAAACACAAGTGTTGTTGAGTCGCACTGTGTACATGCAATTGAGTGTTGTACATATAACGTAAGCAGTGCAGTGTGAGTAATTGTATCACAGTATACATCTGTAGGACCTGGACCTATAATGTCACCGTATATGAGTTTTAGCTTGTAGTCCAACACTTGATACGCTCCTTGAGTGAACAGCGTATACAGTGTGACTGAGTCTGCTGAGGGATTTGAGCTATGCCCAAACCTTGTTGACACTGTGTTCAAACTGTCATGCAGTGTATACGCTGCTGTAGATATTTACCGAAATGGGTTTTTGAGTGAAAAAAATTGGTCGCGTAAAAAATTTAGGTGAAGTACTTACAGATTCGAGGTGGTGATTGTAGCTCACCTCATTTTAAAAACTGTGGGATTAAGCAGGGATTTTGCTAATCATAATATTTGTATATAGCCCCGACCCCCCTCTTATTCTGATGCCGACGGAGAAAATTTTTTCAAAAAAAATCCCCGACCGTAGCCGAGGACTTTTTGTTTATGTATCGTAATTTACGAAACTGCTGCAATCCTATCGTCTTGCATTGTAACCTTAGCAAAGAACTCACGTCCTTTAAGCCCTGTTACTAGCGGACGATGTGCTACTACAAACGAGCCTGTGCTCTTGTACTCCGGACCAAACATGCTGGTCTCTTCGTACTGTAGGTGCTCACCTACGCTTGCTTTAAGTTCTTTCTTGCTTGTGTAACCTGTTACTAACATTGTCATATCGTGTAGCCCTCCAGCTGTTTAAGTTATGTATATACTATAGCACCTAGTGCTGTGTGTGTCAACCTAAAAAGGTTGTCTACACTCTATTTTTTCTGCAGGCTCAAAGCCAACTGGCGCACACTTATACAGCACACCATCTACTTCACAGTAGTCTCCCATGCTGGTTGATCTGTGTCCGTACTGTTCTACAGGAACTTCTACAGTCACAGCGTCGTTGCGATCAGCAACACCATGCTCCGGATGGCTCCAGCTGTCCATGATGTTCTGTGTCCATCTGTATGCATACTCAGCAGCTGACTCAGCTGATGTAGTGTCTGCCGGTGCTGTCACTGTTGCGATGTGAACTGGTGTTGTTTCGAATGCTGCGTGGAATACTTTAATTTTCATAGTGCCCTCTGTGTTTGTTATTATGTATACAGTATAGAGTCAAACGTTCTAGAAGTCAACCTCTTTTGGTAGATAAAAGTAAGCCCGGGGAGCAACAGGACGAGGGCACATCCAAGCTCAACCCGGGCTTGAGCGAAGTAGCAGAACGTGAGGGCTGTGTTCTGTATGCTACTTCTATACAGTGATCGCTGAGGGCATTAGCGTTTCATCACTGTGTTCTCTGCCATAGCTTCCCACTTGGTAGGAAATGCTTTGGCCAAGTCTGCCACTTTTAGTACTGTTCTCAATGACAGTTCTCTTAAGCGGTTCTTATTGATATCGACAAAGTCTACGATGTCTTGTACTAGTTCTTCTGCGAACTTGTACTCCGCCAACATACCGTCCCTAACGATCTGTTGTATTCGCAACATCTTCTCTCTATCTGTATCGATAGTTAGATCAATGTAATGACATCTAGATTCTAGTGCCATTAGATGCTCGCGCACCTTGCCTTTGGCTTTGTCGAACTTCAAGTTTGTAATAAAGATAGCTGAACCTTTGAAATCAAAACAGTCTGGCACACCTTCGTTACGCAACTTGAATGAGTCTGTGTTCCAGTGGATAGTTCTCTTCTTCTTAGAGTCTAGAGCCGCCTTCAGTATGTTCAACGATAGTTCGTCTGCGAATATACTGTCACAGTCATCAAACACCAACACATTGTCTTTGTCGGCATAGTTGAATAGCTTGCAGTAGAGTCCGATAGCACTCATAGCACCTTTGACTACCTGATACTTGGGAGCAGTCTCACCTAACGTTGATATTAGATCATGCTTGCCCAGCACTTTCTCTACACCGTAACTCTTACCTACACCTGGAGGACCACTTACGATCATTGCTTTGACATCGCCTTTCTTACAGGCTCTAGTCATATCTTCAAGCATATCGAATCGCTCACGCATACGTTCTATAGTCTCTTCGTCGGTCTCTTCTCTTGCTGTGACCTTTGCGTCAGCGCCTGCATGTTCATATGCATGTGCACCGTCACAGCTGATCTTAATATTTCTGTCTGGAAAGCCTGCGACAGCCTTGCCGTCCACAGTCACGTAGCCGCCCTTGGCTCCGACTTTGAACTCTTCAACCAGTGGAAACACCATACCGCCTAGGTCTACGTCTTTGCCTCGGATCTTGTATGTGCCTTCTAAAATTCTAATGTTCATTTATTTGCCCTTCTGTTTCGTTATTATTTGTATACTATAGCACCAATGCTATTTAAAGTCAACCTATTTTGGCAATCTAAAAGACTGCCAACTCCTCTTCTTTTACGCCTCTCCTGGAGGTGTCGTGTGGTCTGTTAGGCGACACTCGGATCACCCTGCTGAGGTAATAGTCCCTACAGCTCTGCACATCACCTGCATCATCAGGCAAGTCTTTTGCCCACTCAGTCACTGTCTGGATGTGACATGGATACTCTTTCCATCCAATGCCGTTCTCCATAGTCAGAGCGGCTACGAATGCCATAGCATCCTGCTCTCTGTCTAGGTCCTCAACTAGGTACTCTGACCCTGCTTTGAACTTCCAATAGTTATGGCCGTCTGCGAACTTACCGCTTTCGCCGTGTGCACCGTAGTTCTCTAAACCTTGTGTTGAAATTATAAACATATTACCCTCTTTCTGTGTTGCCCTGTTTCCTTATTATGTATATACTATAGCACCACTCTATCCTAATGTCAACCACTTTTGGAATCTTTTTTCCACTGCCCGGGGACGTCTTATGATGAGGGCTGGTGCGCCCCCGGGCTGGCTGACAATTGGCCCGCTCTGCAGGATTCGAACCTGCGACCTACGGCTTAGAAGGCCGTTGCTCTATCCAGCTGAGCTAAGAGCGGATTGTCTGGTGCTCGCACCCGGACTCGAACCGGGACAGCCTAATGCCGACAGATTTTAAGTCTGTTGTGTCTACCTATTCCACCATGCGAGCGGTGGTGGGCGATCCAGGACTCGAACCTGGAACCACTCCGTTATGAGCGGAGGGCTCTAACCAATTGAGCTAATCGCCCTTTAGTCTAGTCCTTGTCTCCCTTGCGTCGGAAAGATGAAGCCTGTCTTAAAACGAATGTCTTCTTCTTGGATCTAATGATAGTCACAGGTGTCTCCTGTATGTCTAATGAAAAAAATGATCGGAGCCCCGCCGCTCTCACAATCTCGGAGTAGGCTTTTCCCTACTCCGCCCGAGGTGTTAGGTCTACGCCTCTTCTGTTTCTTTGTAGAGCTTCTCCTCTATCTCTGCCTTAATCTCTCGACAGTTTCGAATCACAAACTCGTAGATCGCATTCTGCTGATCTTCACCTTGCATCTTAGGATGCGCCATAAGTATCTGACACACCTGCGCCTTAGTAAATTCGCCACCTAACTCAAGCAACTCGACATTCTCATGTCCGTTCTTGTATAGGATCTTCAGCCTAGTTACGAAGTCATTTGCAAAACGAATCTTCGTAATGCCATTTAGAGTAGAAGTACCTGCTACGGAAAAAGTCTTATTTGTCATTTAGCCCTCCAGCTGTTGTGTTATTGTTCTTACAGTATATGGTCAGTTGACCCAGAAGTCAACCCCTAATTTACAATTTCTTGAAGAATTTTTACTTCGATATAATCAAATATCGGAAACCCGGATGAATCCTTCTTGCCATTGCTGACGATCCAATCCTGACCGTCCCATAGGTAAAAGTATTCGCACCAGCTCTCTGCTCTAGCTTCGACCCACGCCTGTGCGTCTGTGTGAACCCTAGCTTCTGTACCAGACTCGCCTCTGTCACGGCCATATGCCATGCACCATGTATCTGTTAGAGGAAGCTCTGGTTGTTCAAAGTCTCTGTCGAACGGATGAACATCGCCTAGCTCTGTACCTAGTGTCGACAGGTCGCCTAGCTCCATTAGAGCATTTACCTTGTCGTCTGTGTTGTAAAATTCGTTTAGGATCTTGCCGTTGTGATCTACGTAGCCGTCCCAGTGACAGTAGATTGATTTGATTCCGTCTTCAGTCTTGATTGCAATTGATGATCTTGTAGCCATGTCGCCCTCGCTTTGTTAATTTATGTTTATACTATAGCACCACTAGGGGCTGTTGTCAACCCCTAATTTACGCTTCTTCTAAAAATCTTTCCGAAAGTTCGTTACAGTCTAGCATATCCTCTACATCATCTGTAGACATATACTTGAGCGCCATAGTCAGCATTGCCTCTGCTGATACATATCCGTCTTCAACAAGCTCTAGTGCCTTGTCTCTGCTGTCTGGTGTTCTTTTGTATGATAACATTTTTTGCCCTTCTGTTAGTTTATGTTTATACTATAGCACCTCGTGCCATAGAAGTCAACCCCTAATTTACCAAATTAGTCTAGGTCACAGGACCAATGTTCACCATTATAGTCTGCTCTTAGAGCACCTAGCGGAAAGTCTGGATGTTCAAAGAGGATGTAGGGTGCAGAGCTGAAAGAACATATCTTCTGCGTTACAACATTAACATCGTCTAGAGAAACATATCTCTCATCGCCGGTTTGGTTATAGTAGGCTGAGTTCCATATCCTAATCATGACCAGTCCTCCTCTTCTCTGCCTTGTGAAAATTCTAACAAGTCTCGAGCCAATGCCGCGGCCTGTGCTCGTGTCAATTGTACATGATTGAAAAAGTTGAAAGATCGTTGCTCGTTCTTAGGTGTAGGTTGTGTAACCTGTACGCAAGATCCTCTATCCTTACCGCCGAAGAACCTTGTCAAGGTCACGTCTGCTGCGTGTGATTTAAGTTGTGTACTCATTGGATGCCCTCCGTTGTTTCTAATTATGCTCTTACTATAGCACAGGTCTTCGCAGAGGTCAACCCCTTTTGGAAAATTTTTTAGGGGCCTATTAGCGGGGCCTGTATTAATATTATAGCACACTTGCAAATAAATTGCAAGTGTTTTTTTATTTTATTTTAACTATTTTGCATTATAATAAATTTCTGCAGCGTTTGTGCTTGTGCAAATATAACTTTCTGTAAAAAATACTTTTAAATTAAAATGCTGTTTTAAAATTTGTGTTGCAAGTTTTGTGCAACTACAGTTGTACACATTCCCGCTTACAAAATTGTTGTTGTAATTTGCATAAACGTCTACAACATAAGTTGCGTTATTATGCACAACATTAAACATAAAGCAAACGTCTACGTCGTCTGTGTAAATGCTTGTGCAAGTTACGTGCTTGCTAAGTTGTTGCTGCTTTGCAAACTTGTGTCGTTTTTTAAATTGCTTTAAAACGTTTTGTGTGTGTACACAACTAAAACTATTATTTGTTGCTACTAAATTTTGTGCTTGCATAAATTTGCCCCCTATGCATTTGTTATTGTTTTAATATAGCACACTTGCAAATAAATTGCAAGTGTTTTTTTAATTATTTTTTATGCGTTTGCAATGCGTATTGCAGCTGCGTGTGCTAAGTTTTTTTGCACAATATTATTAAAACGTTTAGTTAAAATTTTAACAGTTGCATTTTTTAAATTATGTGCTTGCAAACACAGTGCAACTTTTTGCATAGTGCTGCACATATAAGTTAAATTATTTTTTGCATTAGTTTTTATAAAAATGCTATTTTTAAAATTTTTATTTGTGTAAATTGTAAATTGCATATACAGACCCTCTGTTGTTAACTTTATTATGTTTATACTGTAGCACAAAAATAACAGTAATGCAAATGCTTTTTTTGCATTGCTGTTATGCAATTTTAGTTACTTAAACTAGCATAATTTTCTAACTTAACTTTTTGCAATGCAGTATTTTCAACAACACTATAATACATGTTGCTTTCATCATAATACGTTATATTGTTTGCAAAAACTTCCATTAAACTTTCTAAGCTAACGTAATCATTATTGTAAGCAGTATTTGCATACAATACTTGCAGTTGTGCAAAAATATTTGCACTTGCACAAAAGTAATTACTTGCAGTGCAATCACTTTCTAATACTTGCAAATTGTTAAAGCAATTTTCAATTATTGTGTACAATGTGTTAACATGTACGCTTTTAGTTTTAGTTGTTGTTGTTTTAGTAATTGTTTTTAGTTGTTGCATATGTAGCCCCCTATGCATTTGTTATTTTATTAATGTAGCACAAAAACAACAGCAATGCAAGTGCATTTTTTGCATTGCTGTTATGCAGTTTTTAACTTTTAAGTATTGTGCTTTGTGCAAGTGCGTTAGTTACAAACTTTTTTGCACTTTGCATATACGTTGCAGGCAAGTTGTTAAACGCAGCTTGTTGTTGTGCGTTTAAGTTGCGTACAACTTTTTGTGCGTTTTGTGTGTACACAAATGCAGCTTTGTTAACTGTTTTTTTGTTGTGTACAAATAACGTATTTGTAGTTGTGCAAAGTGTTGCAATTAAATTACGTGTAAGTGCTTTTTGTGTTAACATATACAGTGCCCTCTGTGTTGTTATTGTTTTTATAATGTAGCACACTTTTACACACAATGCAAGCGAAAAATGCAAAAAAACAAAACTTTTTTATTAACTTGTTAAGCAAAACGGAAGAACAGAAAGAAACAAAAAACGCAAAAGCACAAAACGACAGCAGGGGTTATGCAAAAAACGCACAGCATTTCCGCATATCTCTCGTCTCGCACAGCGTCTCCGCACA
>VMHT01015370.1_pt1 | contig 18565 bp, 24 predicted proteins | sample 4693611 | NCBI WGS metagenome assembly VMHT01 (sample SAMN12280063, study PRJNA550983) | marine metagenome | isolation source: seawater sampled from same location over 5 years 0.02-0.2 micron viral filtrate | place: USA: collected off the coast of southern California halfway between the port... ...
TCCATAAAGACATAATTTTATTTAAGTAAATTTTGTTTATAGTATGGTACTAATTTTGGGTTTACGCCGTACCTGTGAACCTCAAAGTATGCATATTCTAATCTGCGTTTATGCTCTAAACACCAACGGTAGAATGTTTTTATATTTAAAAACGCATCTTGTTCGTTTCTTACTCCTAATCTAAATGCTGTATCTACGTCTTCTATTGTTAATCGTCTAAATTTTTTATCAGTTTTAAGATCGTAAGCAAATGTTTTAGCTAATACTGCAAGTGTTTTGCCGTCTGTCTTATGTCCTAGTTCTATTGCAGTTCTTGAGATTATATCGTATAGTTTTTCTTTCATAAGTATTGTTTACCTTTTTCATATTCGTTTAATTGTATGTCTATTTTAGACGTGCTTTTATTATAGTCTTTGCTACGCTTAGACCACGTCTTTAATCGTCTGTTAGTACACCACGTTTTTTGTATTTCGTAGCGCAACTTACCAGTCTTACTTGGTTCTGTCCAGTAATCATAAAATTCTTGTAACATATCATTATTATAATCGTAAGAAAAAACTTCGTCTTTAAATATATTAATATTATTATTTATTCTTATTTCTTTATTCTTATTAATAGTTATTGATTTTTTTAACTCCAAGTTGTTAAAATTTTTAACATCTAGTTGTTCAATTTTTTGACAACTGAGTAATTTAAGTAACTCATTGTCATTTATTCTAAAATGTGTTTTAGCAGGTATACCTTGTATTTTGGTTTTTACTATATTATGTTCTTTGAGTAATTTAAGTGCGTTTCTTTGTTCGTGTGGTGATAGTGTAGTGTCTTCTTGTATGTTCTTTGCAGTATTAAAAAACCAACGGTCTACTAACAAACCATTGGTCTTAAAATACTCTTCTTTACTAATTAAATCAGCTAAGTAAACTGTGGTCTTTAAACCTAAGATGAACGCAAGTTTTTTGTTTACTATTAAAAATGCTGAACTACTTAGTAAATGTTTCATACAAAAATATTAATGTTATGTTCATAGTTAATTAAAATTTTCTTTAGTTCTTTAATTGTGTCAATTAAGTTATTAAGATCAGTTTGTAAACTATGATTAAAACGTTTAGTTTCTACATTTAATTGTATTTCTTCGTTATCTACTTTTTTAATATCTGACACTTTTAATTTAAGTTGAAACTCTGAAAGTGACATACCATATTCGGCAACGTCTCTATACTCTGTTAAAATTTTATTATAGGTGTCTCTATATAAACGCCACGTATAGTAATACTGGTGGTGCATCTCTTTATAGTGATATATATTAGTACGATCTCTGTTTAAATGTTTAGCTATTGTTTTATAGTTAATTTCTTCTTCTATTAATGCAATATTAGCTATAGCCATACGCATAACAATATAAGGTTGTTTACGTGAATTAGAAGTAAGTTTTTTTAAATCTGTATTGCACGCTTGCGCTGTTATATTACAAATACGTTGCATTAATCTGTCGTCTAAATTCATAACTAGAAAGGTAGTTTTGTGTTTGATTTACCAAAAACCCAGTCGTAAAATATTTGTGCATTTTTTAATACGTCTTCTGTTGTACACGTTTTATCATATTCTACTGCTGCTTTAAGACAAGATTGTTTTACTATAAGTTCTTGTCTGTCGTCAGTAGATGTGTTTTGTGTATATTGACTTGGTATATCTCTTTGTATCTTAATAGTTCCTTTATCGTTGATCGTATAAGTAACTGATTGACCTAATTCTAAGCCGTGATTTTGTGACTTTTTGTATATGTTACCTGTGTCACCATTGTCTAGTTCAACCTCAAACATAAATAATTCTTTAAAATTACCTGAAGGTTGTACGCTTTTAATATTTGCTGTTTTCATAATTAAATTTAAAATTGCCTACGTTAAAGGTGTAGGGTTACCTTATAATAATTGCTAACGCTTTATCGTTATTGTTTTTGTGCATATCTAAATAGAAGTCACGCTTTTCACTATTTTGTAGATCATATTCGTATACACCTCGCATTTCCCAGTCTTGGGTTGCTCTATATTCTTCTATTTGTTTTTCTGTACCTATAAGTCTTACATAGTTAGCAAAACCTATATCGTTATAGTATTCGTTAGTAGCTACGTCTTGTCTTTGTACACCTACTTGTACGCCTTGTTTTAGTAGGTAGTCTTCAGCTATTATTATAATATCGTCCATAGCTCTTGTATTAATTTAGTTACTAAATATCCTAATAGAAAAACAAAAGTAAACATAACAAACTTGAAGTCGTATTTATGCATAAATTGGTGAAATTTGTTTTTGTAAAAGGTTTCTATACGATATACAGGTTTGTCGTATGTATGTTTGTAATTGGTTCTGAAAAATCTGTCAAGTTCTTTTGTAGTTAAGTTTCCTGCTACTAAATTGTTAGTAGACTTGTGATATATATTGTGTAAAGTTTCCATATTTATATTTTTGTAGTTTCTAATAATTTTAATAATTTTTCTCTCATTTCTATATATTGCAATTTATAAGTCTCGTTGTTTTGTCTTAGTCTTGCATTATCTTTTTTGTACTCTTGTAATTTTTGTACAAGCTCATCTTCTGTAAGTTGTAAGGGAGTATTTATAATGTTTTTTGGTATATAAGTTTCCATAATTAGTATTGATTAGTATGGTGCTAATATACAACAATATAAATTAGTTATCAAATTGTTTTGTGTAAAAGTTATTAACAGGTAGTTTGTTTATAACTCCATTAAGAGATTAAGGGGTGTTTTGCCGTTGTTTAGAATTACTGCACAACCAATTGCAGGTTTCTTACCATACTTAGCGTAAGCCATAGCATAAGAATCGTGATCTATACCACAACCTACTTGCGTACCGTATACTCTAAATTTTTTGCCTACGTAGTGTTCTGTGTATGCTTGTGTGTGTAAATGTCCTTGTACTGTGTTCATCATATCTGCACGGCATTTAGTACGAGCTGTGCCACCTTCACCGTGTATATATTGTACGCTATCTTGTTCGTATCGTTCTACAAACTCCCAATTAGGTACTTCTAAGACTTCTTTGTAGCTTCTAATCCATTTAGAAGGTATTGCGCTTGTCTGTGCTTTACGCATAACCATTCTATCGTGGTTACCGATTATTACTTTAGTACCTTCTTCGTTGAATACATTATACCACCTTTGTATGCGTTGTATAGCTAATTCTAGTTCGTCTAAGCCACCTAAACCATCTGCGCTAGTCTCGTGGTAAGAACTATAGTGATTGTCTATTATATCACCTATAAATATTGTCTGTGTACAGTTGTACTTTTTGTATTGTTCAATACAGAAGTCAAGGTATGCGTCTAACCCAAAAGGTTCGTGTAAATCACCAATGACTAATACGTTTCTAGTTTGTTCGGAACGCATACGCATTAATACTTCTATTTCGTGTGGTTTTAGTCTAAATCTATTTGATTGCATCTTTACCAAAGTCTGCTACGCCTTGCGCACCTGTAAGTGCAACTAACGCCCAAAAGATATTAGACACGCTTTGTTCGTCAGTACCTAGTGCTTCTGCTACTATAGGTACTACGATTGCTGCGATAGTATACCATACTTTTTTTGACTTTAATATTGTCATAATTAAATACTGTTTCATAATATAAAATTTAAGGTTAATAATCGTATGTCCACATAACGTTTTTATCCTTTACAGGGTCTACGTCACAATGAACAAAGTTTGATAAATAAGAAACACCTAGTCTGTTAATTCCTACAGACATAAGTGCATTTATTAATAAGTATCTTTCTCTACTTCCGTTATATGCGATATCTACTGCTAGTCCAAGTTTATGACTTGAGCCTATTCTTGCTTTAAGCACATTGTCGTTATAGTGTTCGGTTCTATATCCTGATGTTATTTTAAATATCATTTGACCATCTACTATATCACGTGCTTTGTCTAATAGTGCTACAAATTCTCTATTCATTTGCAAACCGCTTTCAGGTTCGTCAGGACTTGCGAACTCTTGTAAGTTAAAATACTTGTATGTCATTAATACATACTTTTTTTCTTCTTCTTTTTCTTTTTAGGCATTGTACTTTGTGAATTTATAAATTGTAAATAATATTGCTAGAACTAAAGATACAAATGTAAGCATCTCATTGACTTGCGCCATACTTAATCCTATTGCACTAACGTTTGCTAGTCCTACCTGTGCTGTGTCTTTTATCTCGTTCATTTTTTAAATAGCTTTTTAGTGCTTTTTCGTTTTTTGGTTTAGGTTTGTAATACTTTCTACTCATTTAGATCAGGTGTTAAAAAGTCACTTAATGTAATATCACCTTGTCTGTCTCTAACCTTTTCTAAATTTAGACCTGAATAAAACGCATTCTTAGAAGGTGATATGTCTTCGTTAGTGTTTGTATTTAATTCAGGGTAACTACTATTGTTATGTCTTAAGAAATCAATTAACCTTTCAGTAAAGAACTCTGCAGTATTTCTAATTTCTTCACGTAAGTCGTTTGCTTCTTGTCTGCTTAAGGGTGTACTGTTTTCTGCTGTCTTTTGTACTATGTTATTGTTCATTACTTTAAATCGTAAGAATGGTATACACTCAAAAAACGCCCAATGTACTAAAGCGTCTTGTACGTATTCGTCTACTAGGGTTTCGTAAACTCCTGACAACGTGCCACCTGTAATTTTACTTTGTAGAGCTTCAAAAAGGTCTGTACCTAATACACGCTCTATGTGTTTTTTTTGTGCTACTTTTACATAGGGTAAGATAAATTCTATATCTACGTTACCACCTATAGCTGTAGAATCTTTTAACTTGTTTTCTGATATAAATAATACGTAACTCATTTTATCTCTTTTTTACAAATCCGTTATTAGGTAAATCTCTAGGTGCTACTGAAACCTCTTGTGCGTTTCTAGGTAGTTTTACACCTCTACTTCTAGCTTCTGTTGAGCTTATCACTTCGTCACTATTTTTAGGTCTGCTACCTTTTTGTACTAATATTACTCTAAACCATTTATGTCTACAATTACCACCCCCTTTATACTTCCATATTGAATAAGTGTTAGCACCACCCTTACCCCAACCAGGATTTACTGCACGTCTACCCATAGCTAATATGTCTTCTTTTCTATAAACCTTATTGGCTTTTATCATTTTATTACAAAATTCTCTTTCACCTGTTTTTGCACCTGCATATCTATATCTAACTCTATATATGTGGTCTTGATACTTTTCTTGTTTAGTAGTCTGATCTTGTCCTGACTTTCTGTTAGTATATGCACTTCCTGTACTAGTTAATTTTATATGATTTGTGTTTAAATCATTTTCAAAGTCAAAGTCTTCTAGTTCGTCTTGTGCTTCTTCTTCGTTAATTATTTCCCATTCTTCACTTATTTCTTCACCATATTCTTCTAAACATTTATCTAGCTCTGATTTTTCTTCTGACATTCTAGTTTTTGTGTCTTCGTGTTTTGCACAAGGCATATATACCTTTGCTCCGTTTAGTTCGTGTTCGTGAAAACCCTCACAACCTAGTTCTTTTGCTTTTATTAGTGCTTCTTCTACTGTGTTGTAAACAGGCATGCCATCAATATCACCTACTTTAGCTAATTTTTCGCTTTCTAAGTTTTCTTGTTCTAACCTTTCTAAACCTAGTCTTTCACGTATTTCGTCTTTTGTCATTACATTACGCATATCTTCAACGGTGAACGTAGTCATAATTGGTGAAGATTGTACTATTTGTAAGTCTGCTTGTATATCGTTTACTAATAGTATTTTTTCAAGTGTTTTTAGTATGTGTTCTTGGTAAGGTTTTACAACTGTGTTTTGATATATTTCAAACGCCTGCATAAGTTCGTCACGACCACCTAATTGACCTTCTGTTTTAACTCCTAAGAGCATAGGACTTGTAACCCTGTGACCTGTCATTATGTTTTGTACTAATAGTTCTTGTAGTGCTAAATATTGTTTGTCTGCGTTGCTTACGTCTATTGGTGTTATTTCTGCTGCTCTGTCTTTACTATCTGAAAAACTTAAAACAAATTTACCTGCGTTTCCTGATCCTGTAAACTTCTTTTCTATACTACGTTCTATTTGTAGTCTTTCTTCTGCTGTAGGCACTCCATTGTTCATATTAATAAAATAAGAACCTGAGAAACCTCTTTCAATGTTGCCTAAATGATACTCGCTTACTTTTTGATCAATTAACGCCCAGTTACACGCTGAACTATAATCAGGTGTGTAGTACATCTCCATATTAGGACTGTAAAGACCTGTGTATAGTATCTGACTAGGTGTCGTTCTGTCTAGTGGGTTAAATGCTGCAACCTCTTGTGGTTTATTTCGCCTTACGTTGCTCCAATCTGCTGAAATATAATATTTGTCTACTCTACCCATTGCATTCGGTAAACCTACTCTAAGACGTTCTACAGGCACGTGATATATTTCTGCTACCTGTCCTGACTTAGAATATATAACATTTAGAGCAAAACCACCCTGTAGTTTAAAATCAAAAGCACACTTCTTAATTACCTCGTGTAGTGTCTCTTTACTATTAACGTTTTTAAAGAAGTTTTCTAGCTTTGCGTTTAACTCTACACTATCTGTTTCTTTTGCAGTTATGTCTTGTCCTGCAATCATTTGTGCAGTAGCGTTTATAATAGCTGAATGAGTACCTGAATTGTAGTATAGATCAATAATAAATTGTGGGTACAGGTTTTTGTAGTCGTCTGTACCATACTCTATCCAGTTTTTACCACGTGCTTCTTGTATTTGTGGTGCTGTGCTGTACTCTAAGTTTATGTTAATTAAATTTTCCATTATTCTGTTGTTGTCCAATTAGAACTTTGTAGCTCTATTAGTATTTCTGCGTGTGTGTAGGTATCAACGTCATTTAAAAATAAAGGTGTTTCACCATTCCATTTAGCTATAAATAGTAAACCATCATTAGATACTCTTATTGTTTCTCTACTAGACTGTAATACTTTGCTAAAGTCAAATATTAATTCTCCTTCAGCGTCCACTTCGTCTAATAATTCTATGTCACATATTGCGTATTTTCTCATATTAACTTGGTACGTCATTTGTTATATCTGCTTCTGTCATATTTATCATTGAACCGTAAACATTTTCTACTGTTGATGTCCTTGAAACTGTGCTACCTTCTGTTTTTATATATTCACTAGCTTGAAAACCTTCCTCTAACATAGCACCCCAAAAATATATAGCGTTACCTACTGCTTCATTTTCTCTATCGACATCTACTTCAACTTGTGTCGTAGTTCCGTCTGCTACAAAATAAAAACTAAATCTATACCATCCATTATCTTTTTCAAATAATTGTATTCCGTCTACTGTACCTGTACTTGCATAAGTGCTTGTAGTAGCTATTGCACCATCAAATGATATAGAACGTCTAAATAATGTACCACCTGATACCCTAGCCATAAAACTTGTTTTTCCTGTAACATTTTGATTTTTAAAAAAGCCACTCATAACATAAGTAGTACCACTTACAGTTGTCACGTCTATATGAACTCCTGCATTTTCATTATCACTTGTTGTAGTTAATTTATAAGCAGTATTAGTACCGTCAGGTGCAGTAAAACCAGAGGTTCTAGTAACATTACTTTGGCCCCATTGACTTAAATCTTCTGAATGCGTTACTAAATTTGTTGTACTTATGTTAGCTAAACTAGGTGCTATCATATCATTTATAAAAGGGAACTTGTCTAATATACCGTCACCAAATCTATAGTAGTTTCTAAGATTAGAAGAGCTGTAAGGTAATGAATTTAATTTAAGGTTAGTAGCTACATATTTTTGTTCTTCTATCATTAGGTTAGTAATTGTAAAATCGTTTTGTATTCCCACACCAGCCCTTGAAATATTAAATGTGTTACTATTTGAAGTAAAAATAGCACTATAATTATTAGTAGCACTACCTGTTATAACATCAACACCATTATTTTGTAATTTAAAAGAACCATTTGTAACAGTAGCTGATAAATTAACTCTATACGTTTTACCTGAAGTTAATAAATTACTTGTCGTAGTCAAACTAGAATAATCTGTGCCACTAAATATTACTTTACTATCACCAAAAGAAAAACCTGTACCTAATGTAAACCTGTCGTTAGGGTCTACTTGTTTTATTGATACGTTGTCTACTATCATTTCTGTAATATCATTTCTTGCACCTATAGCAATATGAGAGTGATTAGAGCTTGCTGTAAAATAAATTACATTGCCAGTACCTAAAAACGAACTATCATCATTTATAATATTACCACCTGACAATGAACCTGCTGCTTCACTAGATTTAGTGCCTACTCTAATTTTATTCGCACCTTGACCACCTGTTACTGAAAGTATATCAATTTTAACTTTGTAAACATTACCTGCTACAGTCGGAGTAGCTAACTCTTGAACAGCTATGCCGTAAGATTGTGAACCACCTTGTGAATTTATGACTAACTGATTACTTGCGTTGACAGATAAACTAACATCCTGACTTGAGCTAGCACTTGTACTTACTGACCAACCTGTTAGTCCATCTGAATAATCACCATTAGTAACTAACTCACTACCTAACTCATCAAAGTTACCGTTCTGTACTAAGTTAGCACCATACTTTATTCTGTATATCTTTGTTACTTCTTCTTCTTCTAATGCTCTGTCAAATATTGCTAGTTCGTCTATTTTGCCTAAAAACTCTACTGCTCTGTCGCTAAAGTTTCTTGAACCTATTTCTGCGTTTGTTGTTACACTTACTTCTTGTGAAGTAGTAGCTGACTGGTCTAAAGCACCATTTATATATAGTTTTTGTGTTGTGCCGTCATAAGTAGCTACTACGTGTACCCATTCGTCTACATAACTATTAGTGCTTGTTAAATCACTTGTGTTAAGTTCGTATATAATTTTTTCAGACGCATCTGTTCTTAATCTTATACCGTCATCATTTCCGTCTCTAGCATCTATAATAGTTTTACTAGAACCACTATTAGTAATTTTAACCCACGTGCTTATAGTGTGTTGTGTATAGCTTATAGGTTCACTTAGCTGTATAAAGTCATCAACTCCGTCAAAGTCTACGCTATGTAAGTTGTGAAAGTTGTAGACAGGTCTACCTATAGTTTCTAAATTAGATAGTTTTAACATTTAGAGTGTGTCGTTCTTGTAAATTAACGCTAAACCACTACTAATAGTTATAGCTGTGAATGATAAAAATAATGTAGTGCCTGCACCGTAAGTTTGGTGTAAGTTGCTATCTGTACCTGTAACGTTAGAACCTGTGTCTAAGTTTGTTACTACAGTCTCTATAGGGAAAGCTACTGCGTAACAATCTTTACCTGTTACTGCACCTGTGCCTGATACTACTATTTCTACGCCACCTTTACCTAACTGTTCTGATAATAATTCTTGTGTTGTGTCCATTTAATTTGTATATATATAATTTGTACTTGTTGTTTCTGTGTATTGTGTATATTTTACCTGCTCACTACCTACTGTTTCGCTTACTAATAATTTGCCTTGTTCTACTAAACCTTGTACTACGCCTTTTTGATTGCTTGCAGGTGATAATACTTCTGTTTCTGTGTCAGGTGCGTGTGTTGAATCTAATGTAACACTTGCACTTTGCCAAGTCACCTCAAATATTTCATACTTCCAAAATCCATAAGGTTTAAAATTTATTGCACCTGTAAATACGTCTTCTGTTGTGTTATGTGTCAAAGTAAAATCTGTATACCTTTCTCTAATTGTTTGACTTTGTCCGTATGCGTATTTTACTGCGCCTGATAGATCATTAGTAAACTTACATAAAAACCTAGTCTTATTAGCGTTAGCGTTATTATTAATTCTTTTGTCTTCTGTCGTGACATTAAACGTAGCTGTAGAACCGTAAGTAACGTGTTGCATACTATATAATAGAAAAACTTTTAATTTATTTTATAAACAAAAAAAAAGGTGGTAAAATACCACCCTTCTTTATTTATGAAAACATATATTATGTTGTAGTTACTGTTGCTGTAAACGCTGAGTTGTCAAACGGTACGCTAGTGTAATCTGCGACAATACAAGCATTGTAGCTTTCTTGTCCACTAAATGTAAGGTCTGAACCTGACATATCACCTAGAGCTGCACCTGATGCGTTAGTACCTGCATTAAGCTCTAAACCATTTTCTAAACCTAAAGCGACTATAACTCTTTTACCTGAAGTATTGATTTGATTTAATTCTACAAATACAATTAGTTTATTTCTTGATAAAAGTTTTATTTCGTTTCTGTCTGCTACGCTTAGTTTGTGTAGTTTAATGTTTACTGACTGGTCAAAGAATATTGTACCATTTTCTGTACTACCTGTGATAGTTTCTGTAAATGATCCTGTACCTCTAACTAACTCGTACTTAAATAACTCTTGTCCTGTACCACTACCTGATAAATCTAAGTCTGTAATAGTACCTGATGCTGGTTCAATACCTGCACCTGCTGTGTTACCATTAATAGCTGCGTCTGCGTGTTGCACAAAGTATACTGCCTTTACACCACCTACGGTGTCTCTACAATCTAATTGTCTTCCTGTTGTTAATTCACAAGCCATATTTATTGTTTTAAGGCAGTTTAAGAGGGTTTTGACACCCTCTCTTACTGCAAGTTAATTATTAGTCTAATCTTACTATGTCGCCACCTTGTGCGTGTTGCGTACCACCTGTAAACTTAGCTACTACTCTGATGTTATCAGAACCGTCTAAGTCACCCATATCTAACATTTTAATTTCTGTGTGGTCAGAAACTAAGTCTGTACCAAAAAATAAGTTAGACGCTTGGGCTGCTGCCATTTTGTTATCTACCATACCTGGACAAACTGCAATCTTAATACCGTTAAACATTGGTCTGAAACCTTGACCCATATTGTATAGTCTTTCGTATCCTGCTGCTGCTTGATTAGCTAAGTAAAGTCTGTAAGACGCTACTGACATATAAATATATAAGTCTTCTTTAGTGTATACTGCTGAAGGAATTGCGTCTACAAGTATGTTTAGGTTTTCGTCAATGTTACTATTTGAAAACGCTGTAGCTGCACCACCTGAGTTATCTGCTTCTACGATAGCTGTGTCATTCTCAAAGTGTCCGTTACCTGCTTGCATAAATCCTGTGAACTCACCTGCGTTAGCGTCAAGTCCATTCCAAATACTAGTCTCTACTGAATCTGCAATAGTAGATGATAGGTAAGACATTACAAACGCTGCAAAGTCGTCAGACATTCCGTCGTTATGTCTACCTGCTTGCATCTGTGCTGCTTGCCAGTCTGCTAGTAAATCTTTTTTACAAAGGTCTACGTTGATTTGTAATTGTTTTGGTGTTAATACTCTTTCAGTCAATGTAAGTGTACCTGCGTCTGTGAAGTCACAAGTAGCATCTGCAATAAGTCCTGAAGTAGCAACTTTAGTTATGTTTCTTTTGAACTTTACATTTTCTAGTACAGTCAAAAACTCTAAAGATTTTGATGATTTTAACGCTGCGCCAATATACTGACCTGCGTGTTCACCTGAATAATTTGATGTTATTGAAAAACTCATTTTGTTATTATTTAATTATTATTTATTTAAGTTATAAAAAAACCTTTCTTTACTATTCATATTAGCGTAAGGTTTAGTTTTTATTTTTGTTTCGTTAAATTTAGAAACCTCTACTGGTTTAGTTGCAGGTTCTTTAGATAATTCTACGATTTGTGATTGTAATTCCTCTTTTTCAGTAGTTAGTTCACCGTTTATGTCTTTCATTTCTTCAAGTTCTGCTGAAAGTCTTGACACGTCTGATCTTACTTCTTCTAAAAGTTCTTTAATTACTACACCTATTTCTTCAATAAGTGCGTTCTTGTCAAAGTTTTCGTTTTCTACTTCTTCTGACATTTCTTCTTCTTCTACTGCTTCAACTTCTTCTTTTTCTTCTGTTTCGTCTTCGTCTTCTTTTTCTACTTCTTTTTTCTCCATTGACGCTACAATACCTTCTTTTTCTACTTTAAATTCAACACCGTCTTCTGTTTCGTAAGTTCCTACTGGTACAGGCATTGTGCTACCATCTTCTGCTAGTATCATTACCTCTACGCCTTCTGCAAGTTCATCTGCTTTTGAAACGACAATAGTACCGTCAATAAGTTTAGCTTGAAATTCTAGGTTTAATTCTTCTTCTTTGTCTAAACCTAATGCTAATAATATTTGTTTTTTTAAATCCATTTTTTAAAGTCTTTAGTATATAATAGAATTATTTATTTGTTATTTGATTTTTACAAAGAAAGTAAACCACCAAGTTTAGCTCTACCTTGTGTTAAAGATTTAAAGTCGTTAATTACTCTACCTGCTTTTTTATATGCAGGTATAGATTGTGCGTTAAATCCTAATTCTTTTGCTTGTCTCTGTAGGTCTTGTAAATATTTTTGTATTTGGTCTGCTCTTGTTTCTCCATTATTAGCGTCATTTTGCACTCTATTTCTTAACGATTTAAATGTTTGAAAATCATTATTTAAATCTTTAATAATACCTTCTAAACTTTCTAAACTGTTTTCTAAATCGTCTATTAATGCTAATTCTATTTTTTCTACCTTTTCACCTTTTGCGTTAGATAGTATTGTGTTAAGTTTGTCTTCGTAATTTTTGTACATAGTTATTTTAATTTATTTAATAAATTTTTTACTTCCTTTACACCACCTTTATTACTTGTAAGTCTTTTATTGTATAAATTTATAAGCTCGTTTGCCCCTAAATCTTTAGCCATTTTTAAACCTTTTTCTGTTATGTCTATAGCTATACCGTAATTATGTTTTACAGCATTTAGTTGTGTTTTTAATTGAGTTATTTTTTTTCTTACATCTGATAAACTATCGTCAGCTCTTTTTTCAAATTTTAGTATATCATCATGTATACCTAACTCTACTTTATTTATCTTACCTTCTTTTACTAATTCGTTGTATGCTTCTACTATTTCTTCGTCTGTAACTGTTTTGCTCATTTTTTCCATTTTGTCTACAAAGTAACCTTCTATTGATAATCCTTTAAGTTCACCTGCTTTTATCTTTTCCCACAAGTCGTTATTTTCTATTTTCATTTTTACAAACCACGTACCATTTGGTAGATCGTAGCCATACATTTTAGACTTGTCTTGGTCGCCTTCTTTTATCCAACTTTCTACTGTTAGTACACCTGCTACTCTGTCTTGGTGTTGGTATGTAGCTTTGTGGTGATTATTGTATTTTAGGTATAGTTCGCTAGCTTTTCTTACTGTGTCCTTTGAGAAATATACGTAATACTCTGAATCAGTATTAGGGTTGTATCTAAATATCTGTTTGTTAGGTATTAGTGCAGGACTAATTAACATTTTTTTTTCTTCGTCAATCTTTGAGAATGTAAGATTGTGTTTGTCTTTACCAAAAAATACAAAATCCACTTCTATTGCAGGACTTGTTACTAGACTTATTGCGTCTATAGATAGTTCTTCATTATCGTCACTTATTACAAGCTCTGTAATCTTAGTAAGTTTTTTCTTCATATTTATATAATAGATTTAAATTAGTTTTATTTGATTTTAGATAGTTGCTCTACGTCTAATGTTCGCTAGTTTGTTTTGACTATTTGTTATGTCGTCACTTACTACAAACGCCCTTGCAGGTTCAAAGTCAGGTGTAGCACCACTTAGACTAAATGCACCACTTACCATTTGAGGTGCAGGAGCTTGCTGTGTAGCTGAAGGTACAGAACCTCCACCACCACCACCAGGCACGTCTACTGCAATTATTTTTCTTATGTTAGCTAAACCACCTGCTATTACTGCTGCGCCTGTTACAAATCCTGCGACACCACCCTGTGCAAATGCTTTGTTAGCACCTGCAAAAGTATCTATAGTTGCTTGTGCTATTGCTAGTGCTTTGTTTTCGCCTGCTAAGTCACCTAATGCACCTGCTAGTGAACTAAACGCTTCTAACTCTGCTTCTTTACGTTCTTTAGCTAGGTCTATAAGTTCTTGATCTGCGTCTTTTTGTTCACGTTTTAGACTTATAGTGTTAGTTAGTTGCTCACTTTCAAAACCTGTTACTTGTGCTATTATACCTTCACGCTCTGCTATTGCTTCATTAAGTGCTATTTGTAATTCTACGTTTTCTTTATTCTTGTCTAGTTCCTTCTGCGCTGCTTCTACTGCTATGTCTGCGTTAGCTAACATTGTTTCTTTTTGGTCTTTTAGTAATTCTCCTAGTTTTTCGTTAGCTGCTATACGTTCAGGAAAAGACTTGCTTTCGTCATCTCTTATTTGCCTTTGTACTTCTGCTTGTCTGTCAAATTGTTCTAATAAGATACGGTTTCTACTTTCTGCAAGTGCTGCTGACTTATCAAGTTCTACATTAGATTTAGCTGCGTCTAATGTACTCTTTGTAAAGTTTTTAATTTTATCAGTAACCTTAGTGATTGCGTTGTCCATTTGTGCAGTTTCTACTGCGTTACCTGTAACTGTGTCTTTTAGGTTACCTAGTGCAGTCTTTGCTGTTTCGCTAGCTTCTTTAAAGTCACCTTTAAATACTTGGAATATTGCCTGACCTAAACCACCTATACCTTGTATAAGGTTTTTTACTCTAGTCATAACTTCTATACCTAGTGTACGACTAAATTCTAATGCGTTTTGTACTGCTTCACTACCAAATAGTCTACTCATCATACCTGACGCTACCTGAGTGTTGTCTGATAAAAAGTTAAAAAACTTGTTAAATGTAATACTTAGAAACTCTGTAGCAGTTCTAAAACCATCTACTACTCTTTGATTTTGTCCAAATATGTCTTTAAGTTGTGTAAACGCTGCTAGTATCAGACCTACACCTAATGCTTTTAATCCTGCGCCTAAACCCTTAACTGCACCAGTAATTCTTTTAAATCCTGTGTTACCTTCTTTTGTAGCTTTATTTAAATCGTTAGTTTGATCTACTGCACCACTAAGTTCGTCTGCTAGTTTCTCTACGTCTTTAGCTGCGTCATCTATATTACTATTGATTTTTAAATTAATTTCTTCTGCCATAATTAAAATGTGTTTAATGTTTTATTTGTGAATAGATGTACACTCGCATACCAACTAATATTGACGTTTGTTAGTCCTGCTACTTGTATACTTATAAAAGGATCTGTAACTGCTACAAAGCTAGGTGCATCTACTATTGATAAGCTACCGTCTGCTATAGTGCTTATTGATTGTGTAAATGTAGGGTTAAATCCATTGTCTATTTTACACGCACCTACTAGCTTGTAGTAAATGTATTGTCCTGCTGTACCACTAGAACCACCTGTACTAAGTCCTATAATATGTGCTTCAAATCCTAATATAGAGTTGTTTTGTATTTCAATATATTTACTTTCGTTCAGTATGCTTAAATTAGTGGGTGTAGCGTTTGCTGTTTGTCCTATTAGTTGTACTATAGACATTTGATGTGCGCCTACTTGTCCGTCATCTAATAAACCTGCACCTATTACTACTTCGCCATTGTGTAACCCTAATGCGTGTGTACCACCTATTATACTTGAATTGCTAAGATCAGATTGTATTTTGTTATTTTCACCTGTAATAAATATATTTTTGTTTATACCATCTGTTGTGTTACTTTGTCCTGTTATAAATGACGACCGTGTTCCGTCACTTGTTAAATTGTTTTTACCTGCTACTTTATTGTCTAAGTTTTTACCTCTTTTTTCTGTTAAGCTAACATATCTATAAGCATAACAAGTGCCATTAGAAGTGTCGTAATTATAACCATATTCTTTACATATTTTTTGATTTGCAAACACATCATTTGTACCGTCAGTAAAAATTACTTCGCCAGTTCTTTTAATACTTTTTGGTTTTATTTTAAATCCTTTTTTAAACTCCATTATGGTATTAGTATAAATTCTACATTTGCTAGTTCGCCTGCTTTGTAATCTATTTTGTTTACTCTGTATTCTCTATTCTTAATCAATACTGTGTCAAAGAATCTAAACGTATTAATGTCTGCAGGTGTTAGATTTACTTTAATGGTCATAACACGTGTGTCAGCGTTATATAAATCGTCATAATAAGTTGCCCAATAAATATTGTATAAATTATCTACTACAGGTACTAAGGGGTTGAATAATTGACAGTAACCAAAATTATAGTCTTCTGTAGTCGCAGTAGTAGGTATTTCTGACAAATGACTAAATTGTAAAAAATCTGTTTTTGTTGTAGCTGCTACACCATTCTTTGCAGGTATTTTGTATGTCTTACCTGATGTTTTTACTCCATTGTCAAATAGTATACGTGGTGAATTTGCAAAACTTTCAAATTCGGTTGCGTCATCATTCGCTTGAAATATAGAAGGTGTTATAAAATCAGGTGTAAAATCTAATAAAGGTTTTATTACAGTAGCTGAAAAAGGTGTAGCTTTTACTTCTGTTTCACCTTCTAGCATTGTATAGTCAGTTTTTTCAAATCTATAGTGTCCATAGTTTTTACCTTGTGATGCAACTGTAGTAGCTTTTTTATAAACGTTGTGCGTGTAGTCATCACCATCTACTTCAAACCCAAATACAGTTGTTTTTACAAGCTCTAAGGGTTTTAAATTTATTTCTGATATGTCTACCTTATCTGTCCAGTTAAGTTGCTTAGGCGTAACTGTAGTGCTTGTGTTAAGCACGTGTATAGGTTTTACAAATACGTCTTTATAAGGTTCTATAATTAAGTTATTAGGGTTGTCTTTGTCTTGTAATGTCACTAAATTAAACATAGTCATTATACCTTTTAAAAACTCAAATTGTCCTAAATCACCACGTAAGTTATTTAACAAAACTGCTGTAGTGATATTGTCTAAATTAATATCTGCTACAATACGTCTAGGTGAAGAAGCTGAACCAAATACTTGTATATTTGAACCACTTAACTTGCGTGCTTCAAAAGTAATTGTATCACCTGCAAGACAAGGTTGAGTAACACTAGATATAAAAAAATTTGTACCATAATTTGCAGTCGTGCGTGTTGTTCCTGAAATAGCTGTGCCATTTCTATATATAGCTGCTTCATAGTCTCCTGTAATTTCCATAAATACTGAAAACGTATAGCTAGTTCCATTTTGTGGTGCAGTAAATGTGTCTGTACCATTCCAACCAAATCCGTCTGCAAAGTTGTGTTGATTAAAAGTTATTTTTGTATTAGTAGCTGAAGATATTATTTGTACTGCTGTCTTTTCTGCTTCTCCTGTGTGATTTACGTCATTTGGTGCGTTACCTGATCCCCAGTTAAAGTCCATAAATAATTTAGTAAACTTTGTGCTACTTAAAAAATCACTTTCAAAAGTATATCCTGCTTCGCTAAATATTTTATTTACTAAGTATTTGCATTGTATAAAAGGTCTAAATGCTTGCTCTAATTCTAACTCTAATTGTCCTGCTGTGTTTTCTATTATGTTGTTTTCCCAGTTGCAAAAAGGGTACTTTAAAACACTTGTTGTATTTTCGTCTTCAATACCTGCAAATGATCCTGCATCTAAATCATTTGTTAAAACTAAAGCACCTGTCCAACTATTAGTTACGTTTGTAATAGTATAATCGTGTTCTAGTTCGTTTAAATCTAAGTTTTTTAGTTTTTTATCTTTTAGTATTTCTGCTAGTGCTACTGCTTCGCTAAATAAGTTTACATTGTAAGATATTTCACCGTCTTTATTTATTATATCTATTAATCGTAGACTACCTTCAAAGATTGTGTAAGTGTCTTCTTTTAACACTGCACGTGTTCTAACATAAGGGTTAAAATCAAAGTTACTTTGTATTGATTTTTGCACGTCAAATATACTGCTGAATATTTTGTTATTTCTTTTTGTTGCAGGCAAATTAAAGTCTTTTGAATATGATTGTACTTTTTCTGCTGCGTTTTTAAAATCATCTACGCTAAGACTTAACGGTATTGCTTCGTTGTCGTATAGATCACAAATTACAGAACCGTCTTCAACGTCTGATATTATTGTAGTAGGTATAACTTCTTTTAATGTTATTTCTGACACTACTAAAGAGCTACCTGTATGATTTATATATGATATTGCTAATAGTTGCTCTGTGTCCGTAGCCGTAAATGTAAAACTAGTGTTTGTCTGATTAGTAGTAAAAAAACTATTTGAACCTATTGCTAAACTTCCGTTTGTATGATAAACACCACCACCACCAAAAACTGTAAACCCTGATGCTACTGCGCTATGTTTTATAATTATTTCATAATCTGCACCAGTTGTTAAATTATCTATAGTTTGATATACACCTGCTACTGATTGTCCGCTACCATTTGACGTTAATGTTAAGTTACCTGAACTAACCGTAGGTGCTGTTGTGCTTGCAAATGAACCTGTGCCGTCTGAACTAAATCCATTCCAGTTACCTATTATTGATGCGTTTGCTATTAATGCACCTTGTATAGGTAGTAAAGCACCTGTTTGTGCGCTTGAATTTAAACCACTTGTAAAAGAGCTGTTACCACAGTATTGATTTATTGATGTGGTAAAACTAAATCCATTGTTACCTACTGCTTCTTGTGG
>VMHT01010592.1_pt1 | contig 18561 bp, 37 predicted proteins | sample 4693611 | NCBI WGS metagenome assembly VMHT01 (sample SAMN12280063, study PRJNA550983) | marine metagenome | isolation source: seawater sampled from same location over 5 years 0.02-0.2 micron viral filtrate | place: USA: collected off the coast of southern California halfway between the port... ...
ACTTATAGTAGCAGCCCCATTGTCATCAGCTCCAATATCAAGTATTTCACTATCATAAGATAGCGTTGATTCAGCTTGAACTGCAGATGTACCGTTACCTGTTAGTATAGAGTTTGATGCTAAAGTAGTTGCTCCTGTTCCGCCTTTGGCTACTGTTACTGTATCAGACAGAGTAGATCCAGCAGCAGTAACAGTTATGTCTCCAGTACCATCAAAGCTTACTCCATTAATATCTCTAGCTGTAGCTAATGCTGTCGCTGTGCCTGCGTTGCCAGATACAGATGTAACGTTTGAGTTTAATAGTGTAGATATGCTGGTAAGTCCTGTTCCTCCTTTAGTAGCACCTAAAGTACCAGTTACGTCTTGTGTTAAATCAATAGCATTTCTAGTTATTTCTTGACCTGACAAAGTTATATAATCAGGAGTGCCTGCTAAAGTTACAGCATCGTGTTCTGCTGGAACATTAGCTTTTACTATTTTATTGTTAGAATCTAAACCTAAATTACCACCACTAGCAACTGTACCGCTACTAACATCTTCAAGATATACATCATTACGAAATCTTGAAATTAAACTTTGTATAAACTGCCCTATAAACTTCATTATCTTGGATCTTCTCTATTACCTTTACGTCTTTGTCCTCTTAGAGTTCCTGTTTGCGTTATTTCTTTTTCTACAAGACTTCTAACCTTGTTTAAAGACTCAACTATACCACCAATAGACTTAAGACTATTTGTTACATCTGAAGGCTTATATATAGGTCTATCTCTCGCATCGCGTTCTTCTAGATCTACGTTTTCTAAGTAACCTGTTAAGTTATGTATTGTTTTCATAGATGCTTCAAGCAATCCCATAGACGGAGTCTTTTGTAATTGTTTGTATTTATCTATTGCCGCAAGAACTAAAGGAGTAGGTTTGTAGTCTTCATCTTTCATAAAGTCTTTACTAACTACGTCTTTTAGTCTGTCGGGTGTTAATGACAAAACATAAGGTGACTTATAATCACACATAAAATAAACAAAGCTAAGCTCACTAAGAGCAATAGCTTTATCTTCAGAATCATCTGCATCCCACATAGCTTTAAACTCGGGGATTAACAGTGCTTCTGGGTGTGCAGTAACAGCTAAACCTTTTAAATCAAAAAGATTCATTTAGTTTATTTTCGCAAACAACATTGATTCTCTAAATACGTGATAAACTTCTCCGTCTATTGAAACAGGTGTGCTACTATGAGGGGGTAAAATAATTTTATCATCCTTAGAGAATTTAGTTACTTCATCGCCTACAGCTACAACTAATCCTGTTATATCTTTCTGCGTTTCTCTCGCTGTTTTTTCGTCTAGTATAATACCAGCGTCTGTTTGTGTAGTAGGTAATTTTATATATACTAATATATTATTACCAATCATTTCTATGTTATCTACCATTTTCCTATTGGGCATTTTTTAGTTTCTGCATAAACGTTTGCAGGGAACGCGCAGCCACACTGACCGCATTTATAACCTTGTTTCCAATCATCGTTTTGTTTTTCTGATGATTTTTTAACAATTTTTTGCACTTTATCAGATCCATCAGAGTTAAGACCGACAACCTGATTAAAGGCAGTAAAAAACCCAGACTTAACCAATTCAGGACAAGTCTGACAAATACTAGCACGTTCTTCTGCTAGCCTTTGAACTCTAACGCTAAGCTTTTTATCAGGCTTAAGCGCTTTTAAATAGTTACTCCAGCCATCTTCAATCTGTACCAAGGTATGGATCAAAGGTGCCTTCTTTAATTTCTTTAACAAAGAGATTGAACTGTTCTTTAGTAAAAACAGTAAATCCTTCATCTTTTCCACCAATAACGACATTATCTAATTCTTTATGTATATTAATCGCGGGGCATTTACAGCTACCAGTCCCGCAGAAAACCATGTTTAAAGATTCCTGGTTAAAATCTTCTATTTGTTCTTTGCTCATATTTCTAGTATAATCGTAATAATATTTATTTTTTCTTTTCATTTTTTAGCCTATCAATAAGCTCTGGAACTTTTTGCATGTGTTCAATAGCCATAGCTGATTTAAAAAACATTTCAGCTTTTTGTTTGTCCTCTTTATAACTACCATCTTCTATAATCTCCTGCACTACGTCAATTTGCTGGTCAATAACACTTTGCCAATATTTGCTTGCAGCTTCATATGCTTTCTTAGTCGCCATAACGTTCTCTTTTAATATTATTTAATTTATCTAATTGAGCTTTCGCTTCTGGACCAGAAATCTTTCCCTGTTCTAGCTTGCTGGCTATATTCTTCATCATCCAATCTAGCCTGCCTTCTTTAACTTTGAATCTTCCTAATCCGTGGACTAAAATAGTATTTAAATCTTTCTCTTGCAAATTTTTTTTAATAAAACTAAACTGATGGCGTATAATATTTTCTACCATCAGAGGACTTACATTAAATTCTTTTGCTATTTTTTTATATAACTCTGATAAATTCACCTGTATCTTTATTATTGTAAACGATTTCTAAACCTCTGTAATTGTACATTTCAGACTCAGCAGGATAACCCGCTGCTTCTTTTAAAAGAATATACCCATATAAATTTAAGACTAAAAAACTGGGGTCTTTCTTTTCTTTTGCAATAAAAGTTTCTCTAACCATTTCAATATCATCTACAAGATCCAAAACCTTTTCAAATTTGTCATCGCTAAGCATCATATATATCAAATAAAAACGTTAATTCTACTGTGTTTTCGTTATCAGACACAAAAAGCCTCGGATTTAATTCAAGTATTCCTTCATTGTTAATTACTAAAATACCTTTATCTTTAAAATACTTTATATAGTTATCTATATTACTAGCGTGTTTAAACCCTAACTTACTTCTAACTATCTTTCTACACTGTGTTCCAAATCTATCTAAAGACACAATATCCCCCTTTAACTTCATGAACTCGGATAGAACATCTATCTCACGTTGGGTTAATGGTTTTGGCAAAATAACATTAATTAACTTAAGGTACTTTGCGTAGAACTCAGTTCTCTCTATTGTATCTTTCTTTACTCTTTTCATAATAACTTACATACAAATATAAATAATTATATTGTATCATACAAACTTATATAGCATAAAACACCATATCCCTCCCCGAGTGTGTTTTGTATTCCCGAAAACTTTGTTGAACAAAGAAGCGCCTAACTTTTTACTGCAAATTGTATGCAGCTGTGTTACCATGCAGTAGTGGTAACATAGGACGTAGTGGCTCTACTTCATATCATTTGTTTTCGTGGTAGAGTGTCCCTAGAGTTACACTAGGTTATTTTGACTTATGCAAAGATACGAAAAAAATATTTTAAAAAAAAATTAAAGTTTACAAATTCGAGTGAGTAAGCCTCCCCAAACGAAAGTCCCCCACTAAAACTTGGACATAGAATACCCCCAGGTGTTTGATGTCCTCGGTAGTTAAAGGCTATTCCGAAACTTGGGATTAAACCAAGTAGCCATACTTTCAGAGCTCGCGAAGATTAATCCTAACGGGATAGAGCTTTGACAGTAGTTTTTTTAATCTTCACCATTACTTCAACAAATGGATACTAAACAAATCGCAACATTCAAATCATTTAAGAACAAGCGTGACATTGATACAGTTCGTATTGAGTTCACAGACAAGACATCATTGTTCTTATCTGAAAAGCAAGTTATCAATCTCTTACCTGTTGGTAATCTTCACGCCTTAACTAATGGTTCTCTTACTTACGAGTTCTATTCCAAAGGCGACAAAGACTTCCGTGACCAAGAGATTACCCAAGACGATACTATCGTTAAGAGTGATACACTTGCCTTTACGCCTAGTGATACCTTTACCAAGTTATTGCTTGCACAATCTGCAGGACTTACTGCAATTGCTGTGTAATTTTAGGCGTTTGATGCGTTGAGTGAGCTACTGCTCATTCTTCGCTTTACACCTTATTCTAGTGTCCACTACATAAGTTCAACATTAATATAATATAGCACAAACAACAGATTACGAGTAATGTGATACGCTACATAGATAGATGTATTGCAAAGAAAGTGTATCTGAATATGTGCAATTCAATAATTAATAACAAGGTTTTTGATGTGAAATTCATCTCTTGGCCTCTTGACCATTCAGCCGTGATATTCGGTAATAGATAGAGACTTGTTATTTTTATACAACAAAGTGGAGCTCACTTTATAGACTATTTCAGGAGATAGTCGAACTATTACTAACCAATGCCAGAGATGAAAACTGTTCCTGTAAGATATATACATTAAGCGCTTGATGATATATGTTTTAAAAACATAACCTATGTAAACAACAATAATAACTCAGTGGTGTGTTGAGCAGTCCACTGGATAAATAGACAAGCTCTAGATAGTATAGTGTGTGCACGTGTAACGCACTATACTTATCTATTAACCTTTAGCAAACAAAAAAGCAATAAGATATGGAAGAGAATAGATTACAAGACATACCACAATTTCGTACATTAGAGGAAAATCTAGAGTTGCGAGTTGCACTACAACAAGTAGATAAGTTAAAATCAGAGAATGTTTCTTTACAACAAAGAGTCGATGAATTACAGGATATGTTATTTACAGATGATGAACGTTATTATCCTTCTGAAATGGAAGAGGCAAGAGATTTATTAGACGGGATTGAAGCAGAAAAAGATCTTTCTTCTTATAACTTTAATACAGAAGAGGAAGCAAAAGATGTATTAGATAAGATTGAGAAAGAAAATGAACAAGCAGTTCTTAATGCAGAAGATCCGAATTATCCAACTGGAGATGATTTGTTCAAAGATTGGACGCCTCCAAGATATGAAGATGTTGTAGATCCAGAGTTTGATAGAGGCTATGACATGGCATATGATAGAGCTATTGGTGACATCATACAATATTTAAAGAGTATTAGGAATAACGGGGAAGCCTAAAACAAAAACCCCTACTAAAATTTAGACAAATAAATAGTTAGACGCATCATTTGCACTGCACACCCAAAGGGTCAAAGGCACGCGGTTACTGATTGGAACTGTATCTGTAAACAGATTAGTCATACGTCATACGATAGCATCTTGTTAGATAGCAGGCTAGCATCTCGTGCGTTTAGCTACTTATTATGTCTCTTCATCAAATAGTAAAGTATTAATTAAGTATTAAAGTAAAAGATATGTTAAACATTAGAAAATCAAGTCACATTAGTAGAAGAGATAGAGGCATTACAGCTAGTTATCACCTAAACTTTTTAAATGCAGACATCAAATTACCGCAGTATTTCTGTAAAGCAACAGTACAAAATGGTATTGCTCATGATTTTACACAATTTATCAAAGAGCATTCTCGTGATATTATAAATGTAAACTATGATATATGGGAAGACATCGATGGTAAACATCGTGGCTGGTTAAGTTATCATACTGTTCATGAAAGTAATCCGACAATTAATGATTATGCAGATAATGTAGAAGAGAAAGATTCTATAAGTTATCTGTCATTTTGTAAAATTAGGTCAGATATATACGAATATATTAAATCATTTAAAGAATTAACAAGGTAATGAGTATGGGACATATGAAAGCAGTTATGTTTATTGCAGAAGCAGGTCAAATACCTGAAGTTAAAGAAGCAATAAACAGAGCTCTTCTGTCAAAAGAAGAGAAAATAGTATTGAATGGTTGTGAATATACAGTCAATCAAGCAAAAGGTATTGTCATTATTGGCGAAGAATACCTGAAAAATAGGAATCAATTTAGTAATTTTAATAAACAATAGTAATTATGGCAAATTTCGTAAACGAAAACGCAAAAGTTAAATTAGTAGGTATATCATTATCTACATCTGCAAACGCAGCACAAACAGAAGATGCAAACGGCATCAATGGTAAAATGAATGTAACCAAGGAATCTGATCCTACGAGAAAACCTCGTAAGTATTATATTGCAAAGTTTCAAGACACAGCAAATCCTTTTGCTGATGTTAAAACAAGAGTAATATCACAGCAGTACGACAATCAAGGCGCTCCATTCTGGAAAGCAGGTGATCCACAGATCATTAAGAACTTTGTTGGCACAGAAATTGCAGGTGATATAGTAACAAAGAGTGTAACACCTTATGATATTAATGGTCGTATGGTGGATACATTTACTTGTGTTGTTCTTAAAGGCGAGCAAATCGAGCGTGTATTTGATGGTCAAGGTAGAACTGTAGTTACACAAACTACAGAAATGTCTATCAATCCTACAAATGTAGAACTTGATGGAGCTGAAGCGCCACAAGCTTAAGATGTAATTTGTTGAAGGTATAATGAAGAAGAGAATTGATAGTGTTATTTGATACTATCATCTCTTCTTCTATTATATAAAAACTATACAATGGAAGGATACAACAAAGAAACAAAACAGTACAATACTTTTGCTTTACAATTTGGCTGGAACATGACTGCAAGTAGCAGTAATACACCGAAGAAAAAGTATATTGACAAAAGAACTAAAAAGTACGGCAAACAACGATCACATAGTGGTAAGATGGGTGCTTATAAATAAATGTGTAACTCATAAAATAAAAGATATGTATAATCATTCAAAAAAAGATTTTGCTGAAGCAATAGGTGTTAATAGGTTATTCCGAGAAAAAGTAGAGACATGGATGAAGGAAGACTTCGTAGATACTCATACAAACTTTGATACTATGACTGAAACTTTAGAAGTATTTACAAATAGTGTTAAACCCTCTACTCCTGGTGAGTGGATGTTTGCAGGTATAACATTTAAAACAGCTCAAATGAGTTTAGTAATGGCTAAAGAGCAGCAGTATAAAGAAATGGTAGACGATCCTGAACTACAAGAGCTTATTGATGAGAATCTAGCACCAGACAAAATAGCTGAATATGTAGATTCAGAAGAAGAAATTATTTAATCCTAACAACAGATCTTATGGACATAAAACAAATGCAATTACGAATGGATAATTTCGTAAAGCTTACAAAAGAATTTAAGCAAATAGAGTCGTTTATGCAACAACTAAATGATGCTTCATTAGATATATTAGAGTTTGAAGATGCTGTAGTATCAGCTACACTTATAATTGATATAGATACAAAGAAAGAAATAGAAGACAATTCAGATAAAATGTCAGCAGATATGAGTCCTGAAGATTTATTAGAAAAGATGTTAAACAAGTCTAAATCAAAGAAAGAAATAAGAACTAAAACACATAAGATAGAATTAGATAAGATGTCGCATATAATGTCATTAGCTTTAATGACTTATTTAATAGATAAGATGAAAGAAAGTAAAGAAAGTATAGCAAATAAAGTTAATAAAATAGATTTAAAATGAAGAAGATAATAGTAAACAATGTAAAGATAGTACAATATATATTAAAGTTTATTCTTGTAACTCTTATTAGCGCCTTATCATTAGGTGTAAGAGACAGTATATTAAAGGACTTAGATGCACTAGAACCAGGTTTTATTACAAGTTTTTATATGGGAACACTTACATCCTTTTTGGCTGTAGCTCTTATAATAATAACAATTGGGATTTGGAAGGCAATAGGCCGTATTAATAGATGTCATCTTAAAGAGTTGTTAGAGTATGATGAACTTCCGTTTTAACCACAAAATAAGGCATACTGTATACTCATTAGAGTCCCTCATATTCCCTGCAAACTTTTAAGGTTATTGTTAGTTGAATAATAATTTATCACATCCCTACAAGACTGATTGGATAATATTCTAGTGCGATGGTGTGTAGCTACACGTCAAATCCTAATAACATTAATCAGCAACGCTATGTTTCCGAATATTGTCCCGACTTTTGGGATGTGATTTATTATTTTATTATTATGTATAAGTATAAAGATTGGATATTACAATGTAAAGAGATTAATGGTAGAACAGTATATATTTTTAGAAAGTCTTTATTAGATGAGTATAAATTATGTGATCTACCAATAGATAAAGAAATAATTATTAATAAAAGAACAAATATACCATGGCTGAAAACAAAAACATAAAGCTAACAATAGAATTAGTACCTAGCACAGTCTGGTATAAAAATGTAAGAAGCGAAGTATCTAGTGATAGATGGGATAGGCTTCGTAAAGAATGTTATCGTAGTGCTGAATACAAATGTGAAGTATGTAGAGGCACAGGTCCTAAATGGCCAGTAGAATGTCATGAGATTTGGCATTACGATGATGTTAACAAAAAACAAATACTAACAGGTTTAATTGCACTATGTCCTGACTGTCACACAGTTAAACATCCTGGTCTTGCTGAGATAAAGGGTAGATTTGATGTTGTAATCAGTCAACTTATGTCTGTAAATGACATGGAGTATTGGGAAGCTACTGAATATATTGAACAAGCGTTTGATGTATGGCGAGAGCGTAGCAAACATCAGTGGGAATTAGATATAACTTATTTAGACGATGATAGAGAAAGTAAGACGCAAAACATTTACAATTAGAGAGTCTGGTAGATCAACAGACTTTATTAGTCCTAGTTTTGGCCATGGTTGCTTATACAATTGCTCATATTGTTACATGAAGCGCCATAAGCCAACGGGATTAAATATTGCTCATAATACAGGAGATATACTAACAGCTGTCAATAATCATGCGTATTTTACGCCTGTAGATAAGCCAAATCAAACACATCCTGAGTATACAACATACGATATATCCTGTAACGAGGACTTTGCATTGCATGCAAAACATCACGATTGGCAAAGAATCTTTGAGTTTTTCAGAGATCACCCTGTTGCTATGGGTAGTTTTGCTACTAAATATGTAAATCCTAACTTAGTTACATTTGACCCACAGAAAAAGATACGAATCAGATACAGCCTTATGCCTCAACATATGTCTGACATTCATGAGCCACATACCTCTAAGATTATTGATAGGATTAAAGCTATCAACGCATTCTTAGAGGCGGGCTATGATGTACACGTAAACTTTAGTCCTGTCATAGTATATGATGGGTGGCTAAAAGATTATGAAGATTTGTTTCTTATGCTAGATACTTATGTAGATAGTTATCATAAGAAAGATGTACTTGCTGAAGTTATATTCTTAACACACAACGCTGATAAGCATGTGTATAATGGATTACATGGCTACAGCAAAGCGGAGCTACAGTTGTGGCGTCCTGACATTCAGGAAGTTAAAACATCTCAGTATGGTGGTAAAAACATAAGATATAAAGTGGAATTGAAGCGTGAGTTTATAAAAGATTTTGTAGATTTGCACGCTAAAATTATTCCCTGGAATACTATTAGATATATATTCTAAAAACACATTATTATGAAAGATGAAAAAGACTGGCCAAAAGGAAGTTGGCAAGGTAAACAGAGACATTCTATAGTAGCTAGTTATGTAGCTATGTATGTAGGATTTCTTAGTATAGTGGCTTCGATCCTATACATGTTATTAACTAATTAATTATATTATGACAAAGAAAGCTGCTCTATTTAAAATAGCACCTGAAGCTCACAGAGCTATAGCAACTGTCTCTCGTGTTACTGGTATACCTATCAGTAATATAAGAGGCAAGCATAGACAAAGAGATATTGTTAATGCTCGTAGAATATCTATGGTATTAGTAAACGATCTTAACAAAGGTTATTCAACTATAACTATAGGTGCTATATTTAAAAGAGATCACGCTACAGTTCTGCATGCATTTAAAGTGCATACAGATTTGTATGACGTTGATAGGGGCTACCAAACTTTATTTGATGCTTGCCGTGTGGCGGCAGGAATAGAGAAAATGGGAGACTCAAAGAATAAAGATGATATTATCTTTATGCTAACCGCTAGAGTAGAAACTCTAGAATATGAAAATCAAGAATTAATCGAACAACTTAATAATATAAAAGAAGCAACAGATGGCGAAAAAATACTTGAATGACTCTCTGCAAAAGAGAGTAAAGAAAACGTTAATAAATAATCCTCTTACAAGGGATAGTAATAATGTGCTTATGGCGGTTTTGTGGCGTGATGAGATTATGAGTACTCCTGGTATTGACATAGGAGATGCTACTTTTAGTTTCTTTGGGATGCTGGCTACTAACAAACTTATTAGCTGGGATTCTGCAACAAGAGCTAAACGTTTATTACAAGAACAACATCCTGAACTACGTGGTCAATCTTATGCAAAAAGACAAAAGAAGACTATGCAGGTAAAAGATGAAGTTAAAGAAATTAAACAAACTATTTTGGGTAATGGTATTTTTTAGTATATTTGCCTATGGCACAGAAAAGAGATAATTTTAAGTACTACACTAATAAGACTACAAAAGCAAAGATAGATAAGATTTTAAAAGAATGTGTATCTATTTTTGCTAACGTAGGAACTAAGACACCTTTAGATGTGGGTACTGTTGCTAAAGCAAAAATTAAAGAAAGAAAACTGTTATCAAAGATTAAAGATTTAGACATGGAGTTTTACAAAAGAGTAGAAAAACAAAATGAAGCGTAGAGTTATAAATATAACTAATAGTAGCGGATTGTCTAGAAATTTTAAGTTCCTGATAGATGGAACTATGCGTGTTAGCACTGATAATATCGAAGGATTTACTGTGCATTACGATGATAACGGAACTGAAATGGTTATTAATAAAATAGAGTTTAAAGACGGGCCTGATATATCTGTAAATGATTACATTACTTTTCCAGAAAGAGGTAAAATAAAAATTACCTCGATACATCCTTGCCTTATAGAGAAGCCTGTTTGTTTTATATGTACAATATTATGAGTAAAGAAGAATCATTTGAACATGAAATAAGATTTTCTATACGTCCTGAAAGACAAGAGGGGGAATCTTATGAAGAGTATAAAGCTAGACAAAAGATGCTTAAATCTATGGATAAAATGAGAAAAAAAGGAAACAACATATGGCCAAGTAAAGTTCTTGGTCAATGGAAAAAAGAGTTTCACGGTAAAGAAGAAGAAATTATCAGTGAAGTTACAAGACTTATGAATCAAAAGGATGACCCTACATTAGAAGATTAATCCTTCAACTAAATTATTAATTTATAGCCCGTTTATCGGGCTTTTTTATTGCACAAATTATGGAAAAAGAGTACAAACAATTTCAAAGTAAAGTGTTAATGCACTTAAATAAGGTTTACCAAGAATGCGGGAAAGAAACGTTCGAACTTAGAGGACATGTATTTTATGAAAGAAATAATAAAACATGTAAACTACAAATTCCTACAACTAATTCTCTTCCACCTGATATGGAAAAAGAGGTTATGCATAAATTTATAGAAAAAGCTTTTACTTATGTTCAATCTCCTTATGGAGCTTTTGCAACAGAAGCTTATGTAACTGGTATAGACATGGAAAAACTTTCTGAAGAACAGCAGGCAAAATTAAAAAGTATTAAGACAAAAGATGGACAAGAAGCGTATCTTGCTTCTTTACCTGATAGTATTTTTGATAAGAAAGAAGACAGAGTTATTGTTAATTTTATGGTTTCTAACGAGCATAAAAGTGATTTAAAGAAATCTATAATGATATTTGATAAAAAATGGCAGGGTGGTAGTTATTTACTTGTCCCAGAAAGACACCATAAGGACGGAGACGACTCGGTTCAAGTAGGTGGTAGGTTTAACGATTTAATGTAATTGATTATGAAAAAGAATATTTATTTTGTAGGGAATAACCTCTCTCTATGTTCAGATATACAATGCTGTTCGATAGAGGATGTGGTTGCTTATTGTGAACAACAACAAGTTCTTGGTTTAGATACTGAGACTAATGGTGTTGACTTTAATACAGATAAGGTTATTATGTTTCAAATTGGCACAAAAGACAAGCAGTTTGTTATTGACACTAGATATGTAGGAGTAGAACCTTTAAGAGGTGTGCTAGAGAGTAAAACTATTGTTAAAATACTGCAGAATGCTAAATTTGACTACAAGTTTATTCTTTCTTCTTTTAACATCAGACTTAACAATGTATATGATACTATGTTAGCCGAGTGTTTGATTAAGTGTGGTAAAGTAAAACCTGGTTATGGTTTAGCTGCATTAACTCAAAGATACTTGGGCATAGAGCTTAAGAAAGATGTTAGAAATCAATTCTCTAAAATAGAGGGTGGAGCACCTTTTAGTCTTAGTCAAATAGAATACGGTGCATTAGATGTAGTGTATTTACAAGGTATACGCGATAAGCAACTTGTAGAAATTGAAAAATTAGAACTAGAAGAGGTACTTGGTTTAGAAAATCGTGCTATGTTTGGTTTTGCCGAAGTTGAATACAACGGTATAAAACTAGACTCAAACGAATGGTCTAACCTTGCGTTAAGCGCTTCAACCTCCTCCAAGGATCTTGAGAGTGAGCTAGATAATCACATATTAACAGATGAAAGACTGAGCAGGTTTAAACTACCTGGCATTCAGTTAGACATGTTTGGGGGAGATCTCAAAGAAACATCTGTTTTATGGTCTAGCCCCACTCAAGTTTCTAAGGTAATAGCTGAGCTAGATCCTACGATAGAAGATACAAGTATGCGTTCTTTGTACAAAAGACAAAAAGCTTATCCTCTTATAAAAACTATTATAGACTATCGTAAAAAATACAAGTTAGTTACAACTTATGGTTTAGATTTCCTTAAGCATATAAATAAGACTTCTGGTAGAGTACATACAATGTTTTGGCAGATCTTGAATACAGGTCGTGTGTCTTCTGGACAAAGACGTAGTAAGACTAGCCCGTCACAAGCTCCTAATATGCAGAATATACCTGCAGACATACGTTACCGTAATGCATTTAAAGCTGAAGCTGGCTGGAAGATAGTTACTATGGATTATTCAGGCCAAGAGTTAAGACTTATTGCCCAAGGCTCGCAAGATCCTGTGTGGTTAAATGCTTTTGCTAATGGCGAAGATGTGCATGGTAAAGTTGCTGCTCTTGTATTTGATGTAGATATATCTCAAGCTAAAGATAAGCCTGACTTTTTACGTGGTAAATCTTACCGTGATGTAGCTAAAACTATTAATTTTGGCTTAGCTTACGGTATGTCAGAGTTTAAGTTAGCTGATACACTGAGTACAACACCTGAAGAAGCAAAGAAATTTATAGATAAATACTTTGAAGCTTTACCTGATATACAAAAGTTTTTATCAAGATTAGGTAATTATGGTAAGAAAAATGGTTATATTCGTACGTTCAGACCGTTTAGACGAATTAGATGGTTTGAAGACTGGGACAAACTCAATACTTACACACGTAGAGACAGGTCTATCAGATTAGGCGAGATAGAACGTGCATCCAAGAATACACCTATTCAAGGCACGGGAGCTGATATGATCAAATTATCCTTAGCACTTATGTATGAACACATACGTGAGCATAACTTATTCGATAGAGTAAAACTGATTACTCAAGTTCATGACGAGATAGGGTGTGAGGTAAGAGAAGATTTTGTAGACCAGTGGGTAGAAACTCAACGTACAATTATGGAGCTAGCAGGTAAAAGAATCTGCAAAGATGTCGACATGATTGTAGATTATACTGTAACTGATGAATGGACTAAGTAGTACTTGTTTTTTATTTCCAGATGTAAGCGACTTTGATATGATAGAGGCTGAATCTCCAATGATATTAAAGATCGCTACACTGAGAGAGTGTGAGGAAGGTAATTATCTTCCTGTAGGTAAACCTATTAAGGTAAACCGTAAATTATATTATCAACAATTAATTAGATATAAACCTTATTCATATGAAGCATAAACTAAATTTGCTAAAGGATAAAGAGCAGCAAAAACATCTCGCTGCTTGGCAATCCAAAGGTAGGTTTGGTACTTCAATTGCAGCAACGGGTCTTGGTAAGACTCGGATGGGATTACTAGCTATACTAGACATACTAGAAGATAGTCCTCATAAAAAAGCTCTTGTAATTGTACCAACAGAAAACCTTAGAGATAACGAGTGGATAAATGAGTTTCGTAACTGGAACTGTACACATTTAATACCACAAGTAGAATTTCAATGTATACAATCTGCATACAAAATGGTCAATAGATCATGGGATATTGTAGTTATAGATGAGGTGCACACAACACTTTCTCCTGAGTATAGGAAATTTTACGAGAACAATGCGTGGGCAAACATATATTGTTTAACTGCGACACCACCTGAGAATGATGAATACAAAAAATATTTATACTCAGTAGCACCATTAACATGCGAAACTGATATTAACGAAGCTTTAGATCTTGGTTTAATATCTGAATACAAACTATATAATTTAGGCGTTAACTTCACAGAAGAAGAGGCCAAAGAATATAGTAGAGTAGACGCTATATTTAATAAAGCTACTAATTTTCTTGGTGGAAGGTTTGATGCATTTAAAAATGCAACTATATACCGTAACAGCGGTGACGCTGAGCAAAAGAAATGGGCTAATATATTTTACATAATGATGCAGAGACGTAAGAAATTATGTTACTCTGCTAGTTCTAAGTTAGATATAACTAAACAGCTTATAGATAAATATAGCGATAGGAAAGCACTGGTGTTTTCTGAGTCTATTGATTTTGCAACCGAGCTCCATGATAAACTTGGAGATATATGTGTAACATTTCATTCTAAAATGAAATTAAAAGAGAAAAGAGAATCTCTTAAGTCTTTTGGTGACGGCAGGACAAAGAAAAGAGTTATTAGCTCTGTAAAAGCATTGAATGCTGGTCTTAATGTACCTGATTGTTCTCTTGGTATTTGCTGTGCTGGTAGTTCTAAAGCTTTAGACGGCATACAGCGTACAGGTCGTACACTACGTTTACGTGAAGGTAAAACTGCCTTATATGTAAATCTATATGTACGAGGTACTCAAGAGGTTAAATGGGTTCGTAAAAGAACTAAAGACGATTTTCAAGCTGAATGGATAGAATCAATTAATGATATAGAAATATGAACTGGAACAGTGCAACTAAAGAATGGACACAGCTAAAAAGCTTGTCGGTTATTAAACTAGCTACTATAGCTAAAAAGTTAAGAGCTAAGCGTATGTCTGTGAAGAATATTGCTGAAGTATTAGATAAAAGTGAAAGTAGAATTAGAGAATATTTAAAAAATGTATAGTACAAGTTATTTAATAAAACAGATTGGTGAGAAGCTTACTAATTTGTTGTTAGAGAAGAATGCAGATTATGGTGATTCAGCAACACAAGGTGATGCTATTTTTGCTACTAAAAAAAATATGCAAACTCTTACACCTAAACAATTTGGATTATGCTGCCGCATAGATGATAAACTTCATCGTATACAAAACGGTGGTATTACGGACAAGACTGTTGATTCCTTGTGGGATCTAGCGGGTTATTTTATTTTAATTATAATAGCAATGCAATATGGAAAAGAACAATCAATCGAAACAACAGTTGAACAAGAGACCCAAAAAGTTAGTAGGGGTGAAAACCTCTGATCCTACTAAGGTCGCAAAAGTAATATATTTAAAAGAAGATTACGAATTAGAATCTCGTAAGGTAGAGTATGGCTATCTTAATAACTGGGATGACGCTCGTGAAGTAGCTATGCATGACATAGATGATTCCGATTGGTAGCCCCTTTATAACATTTTTAATACAGAACAACCTAACCATACAACAATATGTTGTACTGTATTGTTACGCGTATAATAAAATAGAATCTTTAAATAAATATGATGAAAAATTCAAATTCAACTGGACAGAAATCCAAGGGCTGCTCCGTAGTGGTTATTTGGCCCTCATAGAAGACTGTGACTTTGAGGAGTGTCGTTTTGACAATCTAAAAAGCACACGTAAAAATAAAATATTTATTAAAAGCCTTGTTGATAGCTTTGATGATGCTAAGTCTGAGATGCTTTTATCTGAAGATGAAGATGTTGAAACAATAGCATTAGACGCATATGAACAAGACTTTCAAGTATTTTGTGATACATATCCTCGTAAAGTATTACGTCACAACGGTAAAGAATCTTATTTACGTGAGAATAGAAAACTATGTAAAGATGAGTATGTAAAATTACTCCGATCTGGTAGAGTATCTACCACTGATTTACAAAGAGCTGTGTCTCACTATATAGATACAAAAAATAAACGTGGTGATCTATGCTGGATTAAAACTATGCTTAATTTTCTTAAACAGGAGATATGGGCAGATGTTATAGATGATATAAATAATAATGAACCTGAAAATAGAATTAATTATGGAGGCAGAATGGTCTAACTCGATGGAGTATACACATATTAGACAAGCTAGCGATGAAGCTTTAGATTATATTGAAAAACGTAGACAAGGTCTAGAACAGTCTCTTGAGACTAGGTGGGATAAATTTAACAAAGTTACTATGAGTGGTTTAGATTGGAATACAATTGTAACTATAGGTGGTATGTCTGGTTCTGGTAAGTCTGCTATTGCAAACGAACTAGAGACTAGTCTGTTTGATAGAAATCCTAATGAGAATTTTGCTGTATTATCGTTTAATTTCGAGATGCTAGCATTAAAGCAGGTTGGTCGTAAGATTAGTTCTAAACTTGATAAGACTGTATCTGAGCTGTATTCAGCTGAAAACAATCTATCTGATGATGATTACAATCTTGTAAAAGATAGAGCTGATAGTATTGCTGATAACTATGATATATTTTACGTAGATAGTCCTGGTACTGTAGAGCAAGTCTACGACACTGTTATGAAATTTCATACAGAACAAATAAAGAAACATGGTGATGACTTTGGTGTTGTTATTTTTCTTGACCACACACTGTTGACTAAGGGTCGACAACGTGAGTCAGAACGTGAACTCTTATCTAGATTATATAAGATGTTTATGTTTGTTAAGAAGAAAATAAAATGTATCTTTGTGGCACTCAGTCAGTTAAACCGTGAGATAGAGTCTGCGGATCGTTTATCAAATCCTATGCTTCATTATCCTATGAAGAAAGATATTTTCGGGAGCGATGCAGTCTTTCATGGTTCTGACTATGTAATGATTTCTCATAAACCTTATATGTTAAATATGCAGACTTACGGTCCTAACAACTTACCTATTGTCAACCCTTTAAATAGTAAGCAAGCCATGATATACTGGCATCTTATTAAAAACCGTGATGGCGAGTCAGGTGTTGTTCTAAGTATGACTGACAATTTACAATATAGTAGAGTAGATGAGTATTATGAACCTGGAAAACTCCAATTTAATATATCTTAATGAAATTAATTAATAACCCTAATATTATAGTAGTATGGCCCAAGAAATTTTAATTATTGGCGAAAGTGGTACTGGTAAATCCACGAGTCTAGAACACCTAGACCCAAATTCTACCTTTATTATTAATGTGGGTAAGAAACCTATGCCTTTTAGAGGTTGGAAAAATTCTTATGCTACATTATCTAAAGATAATCCTCAAGGTAATTATATAGAGACAGACGATGCTGGAGCTATAGTTAAAACTATGAAACATGTTTCTGATAACATGCCTCATATTAAAACTGTAGTTGTAGATGACTTTCAATATGTAATGGCTAACGAGTACATGCGTAGAGCTAACGAACGTGGCTTTGATAAGTTCACTGACATTGGTTTACATGCATGGGAGATTGCAACAGGTGGTAAAAATATGAGAGATGATATATCTTTTATTATGATTGGCCACGCAGAGCAATCTACTGACCTGAATGGTAATAGACGTCTTAAGTTCAAGACTGTCGGTAAACTTGTTGACAATGTAATTACAATGGAAGGCATGTTTACTGTTGTTTTGTTTACTGCTGTGTCTACAAGCCCTGAGGGTAACCGTGAATACAAATTTATTACACAATCTGATGGTACTACAACTGCCAAAAGTCCACGTGATATGTTTGAATTTAAAATTGATAATGACATTAAAACTGTCATAGAAAAAGTAAATGAATATTATAACTAAATTAAATTATGAGATTAGTAGGTAAAAAAGTAGAAAGACTAAATTCCTATGGTGATAATCTAATTATCAGCGTTAAAAGCGCTGGTGTGTTTAAATTATCTCCTGCACTTATTTCTCGACTAGGTATTGCAAAAGGCGATAACCGAGTTGGGTTTGCGTATCCTGAAAATGACAGCGAGTCTCTCGCTATCTACAAAGCTGTAGATGGTGATGGCGTAGCAGTTAACACACAAGGTTACATTAAAAACGTTCCTCACAACAGAGATGTGAGATCTACACTCGATCTTCCAACATTGGGAGACCACGATGTGTATGTAAATGAATTGTTTGAGACATTTGATGAGTTTCCTGATTACAAATTCTTTGTAATAGAAGGGACTGATTCAGAAATGCCTGAAACAGAAGCTGTAATAGCTGATACAATTGAGATTGAAGTTCCTACGGGAGCTATCGAGCCTAATATTGTAGAAGATACTACATTCGAGAATCTACCTACAGAAGACACAACTTCTGACACGGTAGAAAGTAAAGTAAATGAAGAAAAAGAAGACGAAGATTTTGACTTCTTTGGTTAATTAATTAATTATTATTTTATATTATTATGTACAACATTAATTCAGATTTGAATCC